>Ga0209207_1000046_pt1 | contig 114427 bp, 121 predicted proteins | sample SaghotsprinmetaG_FD_184140 | JGI IMG/M metagenome (GOLD analysis project Ga0209207, IMG submission 184140) | Hot spring microbial communities from South Africa to study Microbial Dark Matter (Phase II) - Sagole hot spring metaG (SPAdes) (version 3) | ecosystem: Environmental > Aquatic >... | reverse complement strand
AGATATGGATATCAGAAGCAGGGTATGAGAAAGCGAAAGGTTCTATTTTAAAATCACTTGAAAGATTAGGTATGGATTATGTTGATTTACTTCTAATTCATCAACCTTTTGGAGATTATTATGGAACTTATCGTGCAATGGAAGAACTTTATAAAGAAGGCAAATTAAAAGCGATTGGAGTATCAAATTTCTATTCAGATCGTCTAATTGATTTAATAAAGTTTAATGACATTGTACCAATGGTTAATCAAGTTGAAACGCATCCCTATCACCAACAAATCAAAGCTCATGAAATTATGAAGAAATACGGTGTGCAAATTCAAGCATGGGCACCCTTTGCGGAAGGTAAAAATAACTTATTTAACGATGAAACACTCGTAAGAATTGGTAAGAGTCACAATAAAACAGCTGCACAAGTTACGCTTCGATATCTCATTCAAAGAGGTGTATCGGTTATACCAAAGACAGTCAATAAAGATCGTATGAGACAGAACTTTGAAGTATTTGATTTTGAATTAAATGAAGAAGAAATGAATGAAATACTTCAATTAGATTTACCTCAGAGTCAATTCTTTTCTCATCAAGACCCGGAAACGGTAGAGAGACTTACATCACTTGTTCGTAAGTTTGATGAGTAAGTATATAAATAATGGTACTTAACTTATATAATTAGGTTATTAAGAGAGGTTATTATGAAAATACTTGTCAGTGGTTTTGATCCATTTGGTGGAGAAGTAATCAATCCTTCAATAGAAGCTGTAAAACGATTACCAGATTCAATAAATGGAGTAGAAATAATAAAGTTAGAGATTCCGACAATCATTGGGAAGTCCATTGATGTTTTAACTCAATCAGTTAATCAATATCTACCAGAAGTAGTTTTGTGTGTTGGACAAGCTGGTGGAAGAAGTGATATTACGGTTGAAAGAGTTGCGATCAACATGGATGATTGTAGAATAAAGGACAATGAAGGCAATCAACCTATCGATGAATCAATTGTTCAAGGTGGACCAGATGCTTATTTATTAACCTTACCCATCAAGGCAATTGTATCCAATATACAAACACATGGAATTCCCGCATCAGTTTCAAATACAGCTGGAACATTTATCTGTAATCATGTGGCTTATGGTATGGCACATCTTGCGAAGTTTAAGTATCCTAATATGAGAACAGGCTTTATTCATATTCCTTATCTTCCTGAACAAGTCACAAACAAATCAAATATGCCATCAATGTCTCTTAATGTGATTACACATGCATTAGAGATAGCTATACAAACCATAATAGAAGTTAATGCAGATATTAAAGTGTCAAACGGAAAAGAATGTTAGATAGAAAGTGGATTCATATCCACTTTTTAGTAATTTGGTATAATTGAGTCGTAACAGTAGAAAGGGTTTTAAATGAAAAATCGCGTACATTGTCATCATTGTGGATTAGAAAATGATTATTGTATCTCTTTAGTCCCTATTTTTAATCATCTTGAGAAACCTCAAATGGATGAAGTTATGACCTTGATTCACTCTAAGTCATATAAAAAGGGAGAAGATATCTATCAATCGGGACATACTTCAGATGCGCTTTATATTGTTCGAAATGGTAGAGTTAAAATATATCGTTTATCTGAATCCGGTAAGGAACAAATCCTTCGTATATTGAATCCAGGGGATTTTACTGGTGAACTTGCTTTATTTAATGAATCAGTTCATGATGCCTATGCTAGCGCATTGTCTGAAACTGATATCTGTATGATTAAACGAGATGATTTACAAAACTTACTTCTGAAATACCCCAATATATCCATGAGAATATTGTCTGAATTCTCGAATCGTTTAGCCCAATCAGAAACTCAAACAACTCGATTTGCGACAGAGAGAGTAGAAATGAGAATTGCTTTATTTCTTGTTGAATCGCTTGATACAAAGAGCGAATCTCATATTATTGAACTACCAATGAGTAAGAAAGACTTAGCATCCTACCTCGGTACTACTCCTGAAACGATTAGTCGAAAGTTATTTGAATTTGAAGATGCTGGTTTGATCAAACAAATCAGCAATAAAAAAATAGAAATATTAGAAGTGGATGGCTTACTTCTCATATAAAATTAAAATCTTGATGTACATCAAGGTTTTTTTATTATGCAAAGGATAGACTATGTGTACAAGAAGGATAACTTCTGAAAAGGTAGGTAAAAAATGTCAAATCAAACACAATTTAATAAAGTCGCAAAGAAAGTACTTCCAATATTAATTCAATATGTACCAGTAGTTGATCGTGTTCATGGCGATCATCATCCAGAATTCCACGAGGTTCGCAGACTCTTCAACTCTCTAGCGAAGAAAGTTAAAGAATCTGAAACACCAGATATTACATTTGAATTAAATCTATTGCGTAAAACCACAAAAGATTTTGAGATTCCAAGTGATGTATGTGAAACATTTGAAGCAGTATATAACATGTTGAAAGAGTTGAGTGATGCGTATCAAGCTTAATTTCAATAGGAATTAGGAGGATCGTATGCAAAAAATGATATTTAAGAATAAGAATCGTATTACTTTGATAAGTGGGATTCTTATTACAATTGCATTTACAAGTCATCTTGGATTCAAGAATGAATTATTATTTGAAATACTACTTATTATTGCGTCAATACTCGGAGTCCTTCCGATCGCAATTCAAGCTTACCAATCACTTAGAGTAAAAGTAGTAAGTATTGATGTCTTAGTCACAATAGCTGTAGTAGGAGCTTTCTTAATTCAAGAATATGAAGAGTCTGCGATTGTCACATTCTTATTCCTATTTGGGGCGTATCTCGAACATCGAACTTTAAATAAAACACGTTCTGCCATAAAAGAACTTATAAGTCTAGCGCCAGAGACAGCTCTCAAATTAATGGATACTAAAGAGTTCGAAGAAGTCGAAATTGAAGATGTGAATGTTAATGATATATTATTAGTTAAAACAGGATCAAAGGTTCCTGTCGATGGTAAAGTTATATTAGGTGAAGGTTATGTGAATCAAGCAAGTATTACAGGTGAATCTTTTCCTGTTCATAAATATGTCGGTTCAATGGTATACGCTGGAACAATCCTAGAAAATGGGACACTACAAATCCAAGCGGATCGAGTGGGTGAAGACACCACATTTGGTAAAATCATTGAATTAGTAGAAGAAGCTCAAGATTCAAAGTCAGAAGCGGAACGATTTATTGATCGATTCTCTAAATATTACACACCGATTGTATTACTATTGTCTTTCATTGTTTGGTTAATATCGAGAGATATAGAACTTTCGATTATTATTCTAGTGTTAGGATGTCCTGGTGCTTTAGTGATTGGAGTTCCAGTTTCACATGTTGCAGGCATTGGGAATGGGGCAAGTCATGGAATATTGTTCAAAGGAAGTGAAGTTATTCAAGATTTTAGTAAGGTAGATACGATTGTATTTGATAAAACAGGTACACTTACGATTGGAAATCCTGAAGTTGCGGAAGTTATATCTTATTCAAATAACTTTGAAGAAATCTTAACAATTTTGTTAAGCATAGAAAAAGAATCAGATCATCCACTATCTAAGGCAATCATCCAATATGTTGGAGATCGCAAAACACTAGATGTGAAGAAGACGGATGTTGTTAAGGGTGGTGGAATACGAGCTCACATTGATGAAATGAATATCGCTGTTGGTAATTATTCTCTTATGAAGCTTGAGAATGTTAAATTATCTCAATCAATGATTGATGATATTGAGAGATTAGAAAAACAGGGGAATACGATTGTACTGGTTTCTATTAATCAAGAACTTCAATTATTATTAGGTATAAAAGATCAAATACGTCCTAATGTAAAAGAAGACTTAATCAAGTTAAGAAAAATGGGTGTTAAAAAGCTTATTCTATTATCGGGAGATAATCAAACGACTGTTGATAATGTCTCAAAGGAACTTAATTTATCAGAAGCTCATGGCAATATGTTGCCAGAAGATAAAGCGCATTTCATTGAAAAACTTCAAAAAGAGGGTGAAATTGTCGCATTTGTGGGAGATGGAGTAAATGATAGTCCATCCATCGCATTGGCTCATATCGGTATAGCGATGGGGAGTGGAACGGATGTTGCGATTGAAACATCTAATGTTGTATTAATGAATTCAGATTTTAGTCGTTTAGTCCATGCGCTTGGCTTAACCAAAGCGACTACTTCAAATATGATTCAAAATATTGTGATTGCGATTGGAGTCGTATTATTCTTGTTATTCAATGTATTCTTTAGTGAATGGATGAATATGTCAATTGGTATGTTAGTCCATGAAGGGAGTATACTGGTTGTGATTATCAATGGAATGCGATTATTAAACTATAAATTAAAATAAAGGAGATAAATATGCAAAAAGCAGTTATACAATTAGATACGCTTACCTGTCCATCTTGTGCCCTTAAAATTGAAGGCGCAATTAAATCATTAGAAGGGATCAATAAAGAAAGTGTAAGTGTACTATTCAATTCGAGTAAAGTTAAAGTGGAATTTGATGAATTAAAAGTAAATGCAGATCAAATAGGGAGTGCAATTACGAAAATAGGATATGATGTATTAAAGACAAATGTTAAATAACCGCTTTGGCGGTTTTTTAATGCATATTATTTGCATAATTTACTTTAATCTACTATAATATCGATATTCGATAGCGAAAGGCGATATTATGATTAGTCCATTAAAACGCAAATTATTTAATGCATTTATTAGTATACATATTCTTCATCATGCGCAGGAAGAACCCATTTATGGGACATGGATGATGGAAGAATTGAATCGTCATGGATATGACATGTCTTATGGTACCTTATACCCACTTTTACATAGTTTAGAAAAAGATGGATTACTGATAAGTGAAGAATCCGTGGTGGAAGGTAAGCGTAGAATTCTCTATCGTACAACGCCATTGGGGGATGAAACCCTCGTAGAATTAAGACATTATGTTAAAGAACTAACGAGAGAAGTGTGATGATATGAAACAATCTTTAAAAGAAAGATTTGGATTAAATGCTTCAATCCTATCGATGTTAGGAATGGTTATTCTCATTGGAATGGGTGAGAAAATGGGTGAACGATTCTTACCTATTTATATCCTTGCGATTGGTGGTTCTAGTTATGCGGTTGGCGCATTAAATGCGATAGATAACTTTCTGAGTGCTATTTATTCCTATATTGGAGGAATATTATCAGATCGTTTTGGATATAAGAATACATTAATGAGTGTTAGTTTGCTTTCAATTATAGGTTTCCTTATCGTAATTCTTTTTCCAAGTTGGCAAGCAGTTCTAATAGGTTCTATATTCTTTATTTCTTGGACAGCACTATCATTACCTGCAATTCTTTCGCTTATTGCCACAACACTAAAAGAAAACAAACAAACAATGGGTGTTTCGATGCATTCACTCGTTCGTAGAATTCCTATGGCGATTGGTCCATTATTTGGTGGTTTTATTATAAATGCGTATGGAATTGTGTTAGGTGCACGAATTGCGTTTGGAGTCGCACTTATATTTGCATTAATTGCCGTATTCTTTATTTATAAATTTGTATTAGAAACTGATGAACGAACACCTATTGATTTAAAAGCTGGGTTTTCACGAATGTCAAAACCACTTAGAATATTGTTAGTATCAGATATACTTATTCGTTTTGCGGAACAAATTCCGTATGCGTTTGTGGTGGTATATGTTGTGAATAGTTTAGGCAATTCTGCAGTAACGTTTAGTTTCTTGACTTTAATTGAGATGCTCACAGCTATGTTTATCTATATTCCAGTTGCCTTACTTTCTGAAAAAGTTAGAAGTAAAACAATTGTAAGTATTACGTTTTTCTTCTTTGCGATATTTCCGTTAGTACTAAGTATTTCAAATAGTATATGGATTCTTTATTTAGCTTTTATCATCCGTGGATTAAAAGAGTTTGGTGAACCAACACGTAAAGCATTGATTGTAAAGTTATCTGATCCAGATATAAAGGCGTCCGCTTATGGAACATATTATTTAATGAGAGATGTGATTGTTTCGATTGCGGCTTTATTTAGTGCAAGTTTATGGAATATTTCACCTTATATGAATTTTGGAATCGCCTCTATGTTTGGTTTTATTGGATTATTTATATTTATACGGTTTGGACAAGACCAACGTACAAGTAGTTAGGGAGAGAAAATGGAAAATGTAAAATTAGAAATATTTAAAGTGTTTGCGAAACTGGGTATATTTGCCTTTGGTGGACCTGCAGCGCATGTAGCGATGATGGAAGATGAAATTGTCACTAAACGAAAATGGATGAGTAAAGAACGCTTTATCGATATGTATGGATTTACAAGTCTTATACCAGGTCCAAACTCTACTGAGATGGCAATCCTTATGGGATATCATCGTGGTGGAATGATCGGATTGATTATTGCAGGTGTTAGCTTTATCTTACCTGCTGTACTAATTGTATTGGTATTTGCGTTTATCTATGTGAATTATGGAAGTATTCCTATGGTTGCAGGATTATTTGATGGAGTCAAACCTGTTATCTTAGCGATTGTGCTTCAAGCGCTTTATCGTTTATCAAAAAGTGTATTATCGTCATTTGAAAAAGGATTGATATTTATTGCGATATTAGCATTATCTATCTTTGGATTTAGTGAAATCCCTTTAATAATTTTAGGTGCTGCAATCTATTTTCTTATAAAGAAATTACCTAAAAATAGAACATTTGTTGTTGAACCAATGTCATGGTTTATTGTTTTTCTAGTATTTATAAAAATAGGATCAGTTTTATACGGTAGCGGATATGTGCTACTTTCGTTCTTAGAAACTGAGTTTGTTATTCGTTATAGTGCAATTACTTCACAAACTTTACTTGATGCGGTAGCAGTAGGTCAGTTTACACCTGGACCAGTCTTTACAACCGCAACTTTTGTTGGTTATGTTATTGCAGGGCTGCCTGGGGCAATTGCGGCCACAATCGGTATTTTCTTACCTTCATTTTTATTAGTTGGACTTGTATTCCCATGGTTTGAAAAATTAAGAAAGAATCCAATTCTCTCAATCGTATTAGATGGTGTCAATGTCGCATCGATTGCGTTAATGGCTGCAGTAACTATTAAATTAGGTATTGCGACCATAGTGAGCTGGCAGAGTGCAATCGTATTCTTAGTTAGTGCAATTCTTCTAATTAAGACAAAAATTAACTCAACATGGTTAATACTTGCTGGAGCTATTATTGGTATCTTGTTATAAATCTATATTACTAAAAAACACATAGATTATTATGTGTTTTCATTTGGGATAACTTCAATCCACAACTCATTTCGCTTAAGAAATCCTGGAATAAAAGGTGGATTATAACGTGCGAGTTGCAAAGGTCCAATAATACGATAGTCTTGTTTTTCAATCCATTCAATTAACTTTTGTTCGTTTTTTCGTATGATATCCATTTTTGGGTTAAAACTAAACTTGAATACCGCAATGACTCTTTCAGGTATAAATATTTTTTTAAGAGTGGGTGTATTAGGTTGGGGGACATTATCAAACTCCATTTCAGGAGGCATCACAAAAGCTGTCGTTTCTACTCCAGTTTCATTAATTCGATTCACGACAGGAGCGGTCATAGATATTTTTTGGTTACGATCATTTTCACCTTGAATAAAATCAAAGGCTAATTGAAAACCACCATACCCTCTAAGATCAGAATCTCTTGATTCAACTAAAGTATAGGATTGATAATGTCTTAGCTCATATGGATTATCTTGTTTAATAAGTTTATAGGTAGGTTCTTTTACCATAAGTTAATTATATCCTTTACTTAGATAAATGCATTCAATATGAATGATGAAAAATCGTGCCAAATTATAAACATAAACGATAAGTTATCAAATAGATGGTAAAATTATTTTTGAGGTATTATAAATGAACTTAAAAGCAATCATACTCGATATTGATGGAACATTGATGAATAGTCAAAGGAAAATTTCTGAACGAACTAAAAACGCATTACTTGAGGCTCAAAATAGAGGAATTAAGCTTATTCTTGCGTCAGGACGACCTATTCGTGGCATGTTAGATGTGATGCATGAACTTGAGATGGATAAACATCATGGATTAGTTGTTGCGTATAACGGTGCAAGTGTAATGGATTGTGAAAGTAAAGAAATTGTTTTTAATAAAGCGATGACAGCTGAAGAGGCACAATCTGTACTTAATCATGTGAAGAATTTTGAAGTCATTCCGATGGTTGCGAAAGATGACACAATGTATGTAAATAATGTATACAAGGGTATGTTAACTTATAAAAATAATCAAATTAATATCATTGAATATGAATCACGTGGGGGTAATTACTTATTATGTGAAAAGAGTGATTTGGCTGAGTTTGTAGACTTCCCATTAAATAAAATATTATTAGCAGGAGATCCTGAATACCTGAAAACTAATCACATAAGAATTAGTGAACCATTTATTGGTAAGCTAAGTTCGATGTTTACAGCCGCATTCTATTATGAATTTACCGCTCAAGGGATTGATAAAGCCAATGCATTAAATGAAGTACTTGTCCCAATGGGTATTAAACCGGAAGATACCATTTCTTTTGGAGATGGTCAAAACGACTTATCTATCATTAACTTCGCAGGGATTGGTGTTGCGATGGGAAATGCAGTAGATGAGTTGAAAAAAGCTGCAGATGAAATTACATTAAGCAACGATGAAGATGGTATTGCGCATGTATTAGAAAGATATCTTTAAACTAAACTTAGTACTAATATAATAACTAATATGGTTAGTAATATCGCATAGGCAAAAATATCAGCACGAATAATTCGATGTTCATTCTGTTGAACAATTTGATTCGGTAATCGATTAAATAACCAGTCGATCGGTTGAAAGAATAAATTCTCAGCACTTAACCAATGTGGTAAGTGTTGATGGAATAAATCAAATCGTATACCGATATAAAACAGAATAAACCCTAGGATTAGTATCCCTAACATACCTCTTATCTCCAGTAATGAGAAATAATTGAGTTGAATCAAATACTTATTTACAAAATCATTATTGTAGTATGTGCTAAAGCTAATTGGACCATAGAAATTAGTGATTAGAAAATTAGGGAATAGTCCAATTAACACAATAAGAATTGAATTAAGCAATAACGCAAACCAAGCTAATTGAGGTTTAAAGTTAAGCTTTTTAATATGAGTTGGAATAGAGTTTATAAAAATAAACCAATAAAACTTTAAGAACGAGGTAACAGTCCCCGCACTGACTAAAATGAATACTATTTCTAATATGATGAAAGCAGGATGTCCATATTGAATACTCTCAGTCACTGCATGATGAATTAATGCTTTGCTTGCATATCCGTTGAACCCAACCATACCTGTAATACCTAAGACAGGAATTAGTGTTAATATGCCTAATAAGGGACATTTTTTTAATATTCCACCCATCATATACATAGAATGCTCGCCTGTAATGTTATATAGAATACCCGCACTCATAAACAACGCACTTTTAAACAAGGCGTGATTTACCATATGGTATAAAGAACCAGACAAACCCAAAGCGCCTTTTTCGCCAAGATAAGCTGCAATTCCAATCCCAAGCAAAATATAGCCCATCTGAGAAATTGAATGATACGTTAACATTTTTCGCATGTCTTCTTCTACTAATGCAAGACCTACCCCAATAATCATTGTGAAAGCAGCAATAATAATTAGTCCCAACCCTAGCCATTTGATTGAAACAAGAACAGAATTAAGATTAATATTCGGATTACTTGAAGATATATAAATCAAAGTAATGATTTTGAGCAAACCAAAAGCTGATAACTTAGTTAAGATTCCAGAAGATAATGCATTCATAGAATAAGGTGTTTCCTTATATAAACGAACTAACCAAAAATGAAATGGAACTGCAGCACTCTTTATAAGAAACCCAAGAATAAATAAACTACTAACAAGTAAAGCTTGGTTTCCAGTTCTTAAATAGAGTAATGCTAGAGCATCCCATGAAAAATCACCTGTGAATGCATAAAGTAAGATTATCCCACTAAGGATTAGTAATCCTCCAAATACGCCCATTGTGATATACATAAATCCAACTTTTAGCACTTTTGGATTCTTATCTCTTTCTCGAACAACTAAACCATATGTAGTAAATGTAACTATTTCAAAAAATAAGAAAAACGCCATTAAATCATTGGATAATAAAGCTCCTATGGATGATACATATGTCAATATATAGAACCAACTAAAACTCCTAACATGAACAGAAGTCTCATAACTCGATAATTGATAGATAGATATGCTTAAGAAAACAAATGTTGTAAGTAGAATAAGATGTAGATTTAAAAGATCAAGTTTAAAAGACAACCCAACTCCGAAAACATCATTAATAGAGTAAAAAATCGGATCATTCTTTATTTCGTTATATATGCTTATAAAAAATAGTCCTGATAAAGCAATTAAAATAATATGAACCCATGTTCTCCAGTGTTTAATCTTCTTAAGAAAACGATAATGCAGAAATTCTGTAAAAGCATAAGACAAGATGATACTTGGTATTACATAAGGTAAACTCGAAACCAGATTCATATAGCTCCTCCTATATTAACAATAATAGAAAACTCACAATGATTGTTAACAATACAACATAAATAAAAGCATCATTGCGAATTAAATTATTTTCATGTAATCGTGTAATTAAGTTAGATACCGTAAATACCCTACCAATAAATCCTTGCGATTTTAATGCACTCATACTTTTGTCTTCCGCATATGGGTTATATGCATTCCAATAATCAACTAAACGTTTTCCTCTTAATTGAATGTAAATTTGCAAAGTCTTATTAATTGGATACATTAAAATTCGTTCGACTGTAAATGAAGAAGAGAAATGAAGATGAAATAGATGATATTTAACTCCAAGTTTGAAGAAGATGAATCCCATTAGTATAATTTGACCCATTAATACAAGATCTTTTATCGCAAAGAAATTCATCGTTAGAATATACTTTTCAATAAAGTGAATATCAAATGCTGTTTGAGATAATGCCGGAATAATTAAGTAATCTAAAAGAAAGTGAGGATTTAAACCAATAAGAATTATAACTAAAGCGATTCCCATCATTGCCAGTTCCATAATACGGATACTTTGTGAACAGGTCATATGTTCCTTTTTTAACTTGCCTAAGAAAATGAAACTAAAGAACTTTATAAATGAGGTAACAGTACCAGCACTAATCAGTATAAATAACCACTCAACTAGGATAAGAGATGGATGGCCATAGGTAATAGCCTTCTCTAAAGCATGATGAATTAAAGACTTACTAACAAAACCATTGAATAATGGGATTCCAGCAATACCTAAACAAGCAACAAATGCAATAATAGCTGTAATTGGAAAACGCTTATATAACCCCCCCATCTTATACATATCATATTCATGAATGGACAAATATATAATTCCAAGAACCATAAATAAGAGAGATTTAAACAATGCATGATTAATAATATGATATAAAGCACCGGCAAATCCCATAGATCCATTCTTGCCAAGATATGCCATAATTCCAATCCCTAAAAGGATGTAACCCATTTGAGAAATACTATGATAAGCTAACATTTTTTTTGCGTTCGATTGTTGAAGTGCAAAAAATACACCAATTAACATGGTAATAATCCCAATCCAAATCATAATATATCCAACAAACTCGCCAAATTTCCAAGCGGAAGATAAACTTAAATAAGTATTCTCTGGGAAAGTATATGTAATCATAATTCTTAAGATACCATATGCACCTATTTTAATTAGGATACCAGATAGCAAAGCACTAGCTGGAGTTGGCGCAACAGGATGAGCCCTTGGTAACCACACATGAACAGGAGCCATGCCAGCTTTAATCCCAAATCCAGTTAAAAGTAACCCAATAATGAAATATCGAATTAGGCCAATTTGTTCAAAACGAATAGCCATTGGTTCAAAGTTTAATGTGCCAACAGTAATTATCTGTAAGATAATCGCAAGTAGAATCATAATTCCACCAAATACCCCAATAAATAAATACTGATATCCAGCTGATAAGCTCTCAGAACTTTCACCATGCGTAACTAACATAAATGAACTTAATGTCATTATTTCAAAGAATAAAAACATAGTAAGAAGATCACCAGCCAATAATGTACCTAAAATAGAACTTAGTGTAAGAGAAAGAAAGAAGTAGAATCGATTTCGATGAATCTCATGTAACATATAATGATGTGAATACATCATGACAAACAACCAAATAAGTGTAGTGATAATTACCATGATATAACTTAATAAATCAACCCTAAAGGATAGGCCAAGCAATAATATGTCTTTAAAATTCAAAGTTGTTTGACTAACTGCCTGCGGATAGAGCAACAAGCCTAAAATAAAGCTGATAAATGTCCATAAAACGATAGAGATATCTCTTCTTTGGTCGGAAAAACGACCAATAATCATTTGAATAAAACTACCAACAACAGGCGTAAATATTATTATCAATTTTAAGATAGAGTTTTGACTCAAATCTATAAAGAATTGGCCTAATAGAGATGACTGTAACCCTCTCAATAAAAGACTTATTGCAGGAGGTTGTGTAAGATATAATACAAAAAAACCGAGTGCAATAAACGTTAAACTAAATATTATTGTTGAGAAAATCGAGAAACGACGATATCGTCCCCAATCTCTAAACTCATTGAAGAAAGTAGTAATCATATCATCTCCTTAAAAATAGTAGGGTAATGCTAACTCAATGACATCCATAATAATTTGAGGGTATAAGCCAATCAATAAGACAGATAAAGTAATAATTACCATTGGAATTATCATTGTCAAAGGTAATGGATCTTTTTGTAAAGAATTTTTTATAAGGACGTCTTCTTTTAAGAAAGATGAAATTAGAATAGGCATATAGTAAATCGCATTTAAGAAACTACTTAATAGAATAAGACTTAAGAATAGTGGATGCTTATCCGAAATAAGTGCCAAGCCCAAATAAATCTTACTCATAAAACCACTAATACCTGGAATACCAATCATTCCTAAAGCAGCTATTGAAAATGTGATCAATGTTATTGGCATCTTAAAACCAATACCATCTAAATCAATCAATTTACGCTTATTAGTAGAGTAAATGATAGAACCAGCACTCATAAATAAAGCTGATTTCATTAAAGCATGTGAGAAAATATGAAATAATCCAGCTGCTAATCCAACGGGGGTTAATAGGCCTACACCAAGGAAGATGTACCCAATTTGAGCAACAGATGAATACGCTAATAAGCGTTTAATATCTTTTTGACCAATCGCAAAGATAGAACCAAAAATCATACCAAAGCTTGCCATAACTAAAATAAAATCATCAATTCTTAAACTAGAAATGATATCTACACCAAAGATTCGATAAATAACTTTTATTAAAACTACAATATAAATTTTAACAACAATACTCGACAAGAACGCACTCGAAGGAGAAGGTGCGCTAGAATGTGCATCTGGCAACCAAATATGTAAGGGAAACATAGCACTCTTAATCGCCAATCCAATTAGGATAAATCCAATCGCGAGAACGAGGTTAGTTGGATAAAGTGTCCAAACATTTGAAATGACGTAGGCCATCGAATCCATATTTAACTGACCAGTAACCATGTAAAGGAATGCGAGTCCCATTAAGATTGTTAAGGAGCCAATGCTGCTTAACATTAGGTATCTAAATGACGCTAAGAAATTACTTCTCTTATGCTTAATCGAAATAATTGCAGTTGAAACGATGGACAATATTTCCATAAAAACGTATGTGTTAAAAATGTCATTGGTATATAACATGCCTAACATAGAAAACATTAATAACATAATTAAGCTATAGTAATAAGCATATTGATGTTCTTTTAGTTCATGTTGAATATCCGAAAAACTATAAATAACAATTAAGAATGATAACCCGGATACAAACATAACAAGTAATGCGATTAGTGGATCAATTAGAAACTCAATACCAACCATGGCCAGATAATTCCCAAAAACATATCTAAAACTTCCATAACTTAAGACATTAAGATAACTTAAGATTGTTAGGATAAGCAATGTACTAAATATAACGGATACAAATCCAAATAGAATATTTTTTCTTTTAGGAATTAACGGGATCATTAATGCACTAAAAAGAGGAAGTAGCACAATTAATACAGGCAACTGTTTCATTCTTGTTCCTCTTTACTTTCTAACATTTTATCTAAATCAAGTGTTCCATATTCTCGATAGAGTTGAATGATTAGACTTAATGAATAAGCAGTTATACTGACTGCCACGACAATACCCGTTAAGATTAATGCGGACGGAAGTGGATTTACATATACAATGTCAGTTTCATTCAATTTTATTATTGGAGCACGACCAAATTGAATCATTCCAATACTAACAAAGAATAAGAAAACCGATGTTTCCATAATATTTATACCAATTACTTTCTTAAGAACATTGTTATGAGTTAATACAGTATATAAACCGATTATGAATAATGCGATCGCTCCAAGATAGTTTGTATGTTTAAGTAGAGTTTCAATCATGAGAATCTTCCTTTAATAAGCGTTGTAATAATGTAATCATGGTCGATGCTACTTTTATTCCAATTGCCAAGGTAAGGTATGGAATCATACCTGCACTCAAAAGTGTCCCAAACTCACCTAATGAATAACCAGCTTGTTTATTGCTTAAGAAACTACCAACAGTAAGTATGCCAATTAACCCAATGATGATGTAAGTTAGAATTCCAAAACTCTCAATAAATTTAGATATAGTATGGGGTAATTTTTTCTCCGATTCCTTTAATCCAAAAATAATGGCATATAACATTAAACTGCTACCAACCAGTGCTCCACCCGAAAAGCCACCACCAAATGATAAATGACCATGCAAAATGATATAAATTCCATATAATTGAATGAAAGGAATTAATAAACGTGAAATAAGCTTAACTATTAGATCATTCATGTTTATCTCCTTTCATGGATAGCACTGAGAAAACAGCAACTATTGAAGAAAATAGAACAGTTGTTTCACCTAAAGTGTCAAACGCTCGATAGTCAGTAATGATGGCAGCAATGATGTTAACCGAACCAGTTTCCTCGCGCGCATTATCAATATAATAATGTGTAATATCGTTATAAGCTGGATTACTTTCTCCACCTATATCGGGCATCCGAACAATACTTATGGATAAGACCACAAAAAGAATGAACAAAATGGCGATTATGATTTTCTTGCTCATTTTTCCATCCTCGTTGTTCTAGATATAACGACTAAGAATAATAAAGTTGTAACACCTGCCCCGATCGCTGCTTCCGTTAATGCAATATCAGGTGCAGCTAATAGTAACCATAATACTGACATAAATAAACTATATGACGCAAATATGACAACAGCAGCTAAAAGATCCTTTGTTCTTTCTACCGCTATGGCACAAACAATTAGGAAGATGACCAATATGACATTGAACCACTCAAGCATCTTTGGATTCCTCCTTTTGATCTAATACATCATTATGGTAAACAGCTTTACTAATAATATGAGCTGCAGTAGGATTTGAAATCCATATAAAAATTAATACTAATAAGAGTTTTAAAACAATAATATCTAAACCCATATAAACCATAATCGAAAGAATAATTAAACCAGCACCTAAAGTATCACTTTTAGTTGTTGCATGTAGACGTGAGAAAACATCGGGTAAACGATATAAACCAATTGTTCCAACTAAGAAAAAGAATAATCCACCAACCAATAAAAATAGTACAATACCATTTCTAATTATATCCATTAGAAGAGTTTCCCCCTTTCTAGATACTTCGCAACACTAACTGTTGTAATAAAACTTACCATTGCATAAATTAATGCGACATCAACATAGTTCTTTTCTTCAAGAAAGATTGAAACTAACACTATGATAATACTCACTTTAGTCGAAATCATATTAATTGCGACAACACGATCTGCTACTGTTGGCCCAACAATTGCACGGTAAAGTGACACAAAAGAGAGTAAACCAAGAAAAATTGAAGAAATAATCATAAAATTAATCATTTTTGTCCTCCAATCGATTAGCTGCTTTTTCTAAATCACTTTCAAAAAGCCCATTCTTTGCATTTTCTGTTAATGCATGAATAATAAAATAATCTTCCTTAATATCAATCGTAAGTGTTCCAGGCGTCAAAGTTATCGCATTTGCGAATATTACTTGGTTAAGTGGTTTATTTAACTTTACTGGATACTTGAAGAAGGAAGGCTGAATAGGCATTTTGGGATTTAATACAATCTTCGCAACTTGTATATTAGCTACCACAATTTCTTTTAATAAGATTAGAAGGAATTTTGTTAAATGCATTACTCCTTTAAGTGTATATATGTTAGATTCATTTTCATTTAAAAGCAAATCTCGATTAAACCACATTACAAAACTAACAGCGATTAATCCAACAATAAAAGAGAATGTATCTAACGTAAATGTTAACAACATCCAAAAGCTTATTAAGAGAAATCCCATCCAAATAAATTTTTTCATAATGCCTTCCTTTATGAACAAAATTAGGACTACATAAAGTTCTTCAATCCATCAATATTAAATTGTTAGAATTATAATAATCTGTGATTAAATCCTACCATAATGAGTTAAAAAGTGGGTAAAGATGATTAAAAATACGTTTAAATTCTCCAATATATTGTGAATTGTCTAGGAATATATCTTTTATATGTGAATGTTTATTCATTTATGTCAAATCATGGAGCATTTAAACATTGAGTAAAAAAGAGTTATGATAGAATTGTGTAAACATCAAGGGGATATATATGGATAAGAAAAGAATTGTGATATACATTGTATTATTCGCACTAACATCTGCACTCGCAACTCAAGGATTTACAAACTTAGCTTTAGATGGCTTACTCGTACCATTGTTATTTACGTTTGCATATTTCATAGCGATTTTTGTTTTTGCCACAATTATTAAAAATAATTCAATCGTAGATATTGGATGGGGATTTGGGTTTGTCGTTGGAAGCTGGTTAACACTCTTTGTAACAGAAAATCCAACAATTTTATCTTATGGAATAGTTGCTTTTATATCGATATGGGGTTTAAGATTATCTATTCGTTTGTTTAAACGCAATTGGGGAAAACCTGAGGATTTCAGATATGCGGATTGGCGTAAAGAATGGGGTGAAAAGGTTATTATTATCGCATTCTTTAGAGTCTTTATGATTCAAGCAATTATTAACTTTATCGTAGGTGCAGCCGCATATACTGTCATTAAATATAATCAATTTGAATTAGGGTCATCTGAACAATATTTTGTATATACATCGCTATTTATCGCAATCATTGGATTATTCTTTGAGGTTGTTGGAGATGAACAATTACGAAAACACATTAGTAAAAAGACCAAATCCTTATTAACTACAGGATTATGGTCAATTACACGTCATCCTAATTATTTCGGTGAAATATTGATTTGGATTGGATTATATCTGACTGGTGTAACATTAATATATACAAACTCTATAAATATTTTATATTATGCGTTACTTGTCATTTCGCCTTTGCTTATGAGTACAGTGTTAATCAAAATATCTACACCATTGCTTGAGAAGAATATGGAAAAATATTCTGGATGGAAAGAATATACCCAAAGAGTTCCAATGATTTTCCCATTTACTAAAAAAGGTTAATCTTAAAGATTAATTAATCGTTCGATTTCGTGAACCATCGTAGAATTTAATTCTGTGGTGGTTTTTATATACGCTAAAATTATGCTTGCGGATTCTTGTATAGAAGAATATCCTAATAATGATTTCTCTAAGAGTTGAATTAACTCAGGATGATTTAACTCAACTCTTCGGTCTAAAGTGAAATTATCATAATTATTATTAATAGATTCACGATTCATCGACAAGATTCGATCAATCGCATGCACCTGGATTAATCGAAATGCGGATAGAGTTTCACCTCTATGATATCGAGATAATCCTACATATAAATTAGTAAGAACTTCATTAATCGCGTAATCAACAGTTTGTGTAAGAACTGGATATTCAACATTTGAGATATTATTTAACTTAATCCCATCTTTTATAAACAAGTACTTACCTTGTGAGAAAGGTATATTATTCAGTTGATCATATTCAAAAACTGCATATTCTGCATAGATACCATCTTCCCACATTATTTTATGTCCATCTTTTGTGTTCTTAAATACATAAGATAAAGGTGCACATGATTCTAACCAATCTAAATTGTTTAGATAAGTAATCTGTTTTCCTTTTTCCACAATCACAAAAAAATCTAGATCGGACCATTTATCCATTCTCTCAATATCAGCACATGATCCAAGAGCTAATAAACCTAAACAATCTTCTCTAATTTTAAGAGTTTCTACTAATTGATTTAATCTATGATCTAGTTTTGTGTTCATATTTTATCCTCTTTTATAGTTAAAGTATACATTGATAATCGATAATCATAAGCCTATAATTTGCTTGAAGGAGGATTCACGTATGTTAGATATTGTGGATTTTCTGGAGCCATTAATTCAAGGAAATTGGAAATACCTTGGTGGATTCGTTTTGGGTATATTACTTTTAATTCTGATACGATATATTCGATTACTTTGGGTGGAAAGACAAACGATTAAAGATGATATATACATACAGTCTCACCAAAATATTCCAATGAAAACACTTCAGAAAAAAGTTGGGTTTATTCTTCTATCAATATTTATTCTTGTTATTATTGTTTTACCACTATCGTTGTGGATAACGGTTGAAATACTTAAACAAATAAAATCGATTGAACCAGGAATAGCTTTATTATTTATATTTATCATATTTATGTTCATTCTTGTAATATCCATCATTCAATCTGTTCGATTTAGACGACTAAGACGAAGAATAAAGAAAATGAATATCTAAGGTTTGATATAAGCCTATCTTTTTTGTTGTTTACTCATGTATTCAAAGACGTCAGATGATACTATTTGAATTCTTGGAGTCCGTATATTAAGCCTTACATTATTCGATTTCAATAAATTATCACAATCACAAAATTGAATATTATGACTCAGTAATTGTTTGATTTTTGAGATCTAGTAATAGCGTTATACAATTCATCGATATGAAATATAACTTTTTAAGTTATGTATAAATAACTACAAATTCAAATCTTAAACAAAAAAGATGTGCACATGCACATCTTTGTGTTATGATCCTTTCCCTTGTTTAGAACCACTGCCATCTGATCCGCCTTGATTACCTGAATCACTACCGCCTTGATTACCAGTGTTCGTTCCACCATCTGTATTACCTTGATCAGAAGATGAACCTTGATTGCCTGAATCAGTATTTCCTTTATCTTCACCTTGATTAGCATTTTCATTACCTGGTTCAACTGGTGCATTCAACTTATTTTGAACTTCTGATTGAATTCGTAACATATCTTCAAGACTTGCATTTTGAAGTCGAGTTCTAAGTTCTGTAGAATCAATGCCATTACCTTCCATTTTATTAAGTGCTAATTCAATTCGTTCTCTTATTTTTTGTTCACTTACCGTATGAACTCTTACATTATTCTGTAATTTTAATGCATCAAGATTTCCTTGTTTAGAGAAGAATTCTTTTGCGCTTAAGATAGTGCCATCTGGATTAGTGACCATGCCGTGTAGAATATACAATCCCACAGGCACATTTTTACCTTCAGCTTCCATCTTTTGAGCAATATCTGCTTTAATCTCAATAACATTTACACCTTGTAAAATACTACTGTTTTGAATTCTCTCTTGTAATTGAAGGTTTAATGTATCAAGTAAATTATCATTTCCTTCGTTTGACATAACTGTTGTAACAACGACATAATCATCTTCTAAATCAAACGGATCAATAAATCCAGCTTCAGTTGCTAACTGAATAATTCGTTCAATAACTTTTGCAGAATCCAATCCTATTAAATCAGAAGTATCCAAAGATTGTGCATCTTCATTTAATGCGTCAATTGATAGAACAATACCATTCTTATTCACATCTAATTCAAAGCTAGGATTAATATCAACTGAAATACTTGCCATAACTACATTGTCATTCATCAGTGGGAATTGATTCGTTAGAACGAGTCCAAGTACTAGTACTGTAACTAATCCAATTACCCCAATAATTGTCTTTTTCATCTTGCTCTCCTTAGGGTCTTTAGCCCATTGGGATCTTAAGCCGTCCTTTTCAGCACGCTTATAAAGCATGGACAATATTTTGTCTTCATTGAATGAATTTTCATTAAAGCTTTTTTTGAAATTGTTCATACCTTACACTTAAGTCCTTTCACTTAACAAGAGCCTTGCTAGACTAGAATCGACGGAATTATTTATTAAATATTTTTCTTAGATTATTTATTGCGGTATATACTTTTGTTTTAATGGTTGTTTCAGGAAGATTAAATAATAGTGCGATTTCAGGATATCTCATATCAAATCTAAATCTTGCCACTAATATACTTTTATCCGGTTCCTTAATTTTTTCTATTTCTTTCCAAATTAAATCAACACTAATTCTATCAATTAACTCTGTTTCAAGTTCAAAATCATCTGGAATTGACTCGAAAATGTTAAAGCTATTATCAACTAATAAAACATCTTTTTTAGCTTTTTTTGAATAATAGCTAGATAGTTGATTCTCTGCCATTTTGATTAAATATGCCTGAGGACTCTCTAATTTCTCAGTGGTTTTAAGTAAATGCTTATAAAACGCATAATAGACTTCTTGTAATAGATCTTGGCCATCTGCTTCATTTTGAGTCTTAGAAAAAATAAAGCGACTTAAAATAGGGAAAGTCGCATGATAAATTATTTCGAAATCTTTTTCGGTATAAATCATATCTTTATTATAATCCTAACAACATTGATTATAAATGAACACTTAGTGTGAAATTTATTATCACAAATTGTTCATATATCTATCACCCTAAATACTTGAATATCGTACTTAAAGTGTTATGATGAAGATACCCTTTAGGAAGATTGATAGGCTCGATTAAAATAATGCGATATCGATGAGCGATCAACATAGTACCTAAAGAGCTGGGCGTCTAAAGTGAAAATTAGACGCTCTTTTTATTCGTTTATGATTAAGTGATTCAAATCCTCGTTCGAAGGACTAGAATATTTTCTTAATGATATTGTGTAGAACAATATACCTAAGAGAATCCAAATAAATAAAGCGATTCGTGATTGTATTACAAGAAAAGTAGGTAATCCAGGCACAATGAGTAATAAGATAAAACATAATGATAGTATAGATCCGACTAAACTAATCCATTTTAGTTTTAGTTTAGATCTCTCACGGTAAAGAAGTAGAAATGTTGAAGAAGATGTATAGAAGTATCCAATAGCAGCGCCGATTGAGGCCATATCCACAATCCAAAGCAATACTTGTCTGCCAAACCATGGTGCAATCAATGAAATAAGCATGATAAATACGATTGTATGATGAGGTGTAGAGTACTTAGGATGTAAAGATGAAAACCAATTGGGTAATGCATTCGCACGAGCTAATGAAAAGATTAGACGACTAGATGCCATATAGAAACCAATAATACCTGTAAGAACGGCTGCCATCAAGGCTAAACCTAAGAGAACTAATCCTGATTGACCTAGCAAAGTTTCTGCCGCATAACCAGTTGCCCAAAAAGGTTTAGAATCGATTAACTCTTTCCAAGGGACAACAATTGCTGTAATTGTATTTAAAGAAATATACATCAAACCACCAAGTAGTATCGCTAGAATCATAATTCGAAGTGACTTCCTATTTGAAAAGTTAAATTCTTCGGCTGCTTGAGGTATTGCATCAAACCCAACATAAGCCCAAGGCGCAATCGCAATAATACTGAGAATTCCATTTAAAGGTGTTTGAGATAAAGAGAATAAAGGGGATAAATTAGTGTAATGTACATTTGGATTAAATAACGCAAATAGAACTAAAATCAAGATACTAGATACAAGTGTAAAGGCTAATATAGTTTGTATCGTTCCCGAGACTTTTATTCCTTTAATGCTCATCAAACCAAAAACAATTAAAGCACAACTTGCAAGAATGATCTCTCCCAAATAAACATCCCAACTAGCAATTGTATAAAGATAACCATGTTGTAAGATTCCAGGAAACATGTATCGACTAATAAGCGCTAATGCAGTCGCATTTAATGGCACAATCGATAGATAGGATAAACCAAGAAACCATGCACAAATAAATGCATGATGCTTACCATAGCTTTTGTATGTATAGGCAAATTCACCTCCAGCGACAGGAAACCGTTGAATCATGTAACCATAGCTCAAAGATATAATAATCATTATAATCGCTCCAATACCTAATCCAATGGCAGTACCTAGAGGACCTGCCGAGGGAAGAAATAAATTCCCAGGCATCACGAAAGCTCCCCAACCAATAATACTGCCTAATGCAAGTGACCAAACATTGAGTGGACTTAGGCTTTTAGATAATTTCTGTCGAGTCATAATGATAAACCCCCTTTTGATCTATTCTACTTAGGTCTAACCATTCTCCCATTTCTAATTCAAGTTCTCTATCAATAAAAGGTGTATAACCATTTAAATGGAAGAAGGTTAACTCACCAAAGAGAATGTGGCCATCAATATGATATAAATCGACTCTAACATGCGGAAAAGGTTTAGATAATTTAATTGATATTTCTAGCATGCGATTAAAATTAATTGGTTTATTTATTATGAAATCTTTATCGTTCTCACACCAAATATGTACATCTCTAAAATTCCATTCACAATCATAGAAATTCTGCTTATGCTTACCAAATCGATCAATATCGACTTGTACTAATCGTGGTATTCCATTAAAACAATATATTTTGTAATCCATAGGAGGATTACCTTTCTCATCCGATAAATATTTCTCGGCAATAATTCTAGGCTTAATGGATTGATAAACCCATTCTCTTCCTTTATAGAAATAATTCAATTTTAACCACAAGTCTATTTTGCTAAACTCCTTTTTTATATCAAAATTTGATTTATTTGTACAAATGATGTTATATCCAGAACCATGTGTCCCTTTTAAAACGAATTGATTAGGTAGTTCATCCATTTTAATTTCTGAAACAGAATGATAGACATGATAAAGTTCATTAAGATATTGTGAACCAATATTATGCTCAATAAATGATCTTACTTCATACTTATCGGCACATGTTATGGCAAGACTATCTCTCCAATATAGTTTTAACCATTGTAATTTATCGTTATAAAGAATTGGATGATCTAGATTTAAGCTTCTTTTCAATCTTCTTCTAAATGTATATTCAATGGATACTTTACTTGAAATAAACGATTTATTGAGATATTGCACAATCAAAATAATGGGTCGATATAGAAACATATTTTCTTTAATAGAAGCGATGATTCTAGTCCTTATGTTCATATTAAAATAATACAACAATAATTGATTATTTAACTAATTTAATTAAGCATGTTGCGAATGGTAAATATTAGTGTTACTATATCACTATGCGATATATCACGAGGCGAGTGTCATGGAACTATCATCATCTTTATTCTATTTCTTATTAGTGCTAAACAACCCACTTCATGGGTATCAAATCATGCAAGAAGTTGAAAAAGCCTCTGGAGGACAAATCACAATGGGAGCGGGGACTTGTTATGGCTTGATCGCAAGAGGGCAAACAGAAGGTTTAATCGATCTTGTTGAAGAAGTGGATCGAAAGAAGATATATCGAATCACGAGTAAGGGCCGCAAACTCTTACAAGATGAAATCGATCGGTTAAACAAACAATTAGAGATGACAAAAAAGTATGCGGGGGAAAACCATGTTAGAAGTATTAAAATATGATCCATATCTACAAACTGACCAATGTGAAAGATGGCTTGAAGAAAAGGCAGCACAAGGATTATTTATTAGAGAACTTTATCTAGAGAATGATTTTGTTTTCTTTGATAAAGATAATCCAAAGAAGGTTCATTATTCCATATTTTTTGATCAAAATAAGAAATTTAATGCGACTGAGTTTGTCGAAATTCTGAAGGAACAAGGTTGGGCTACAGTAGGAAAAGAATCAAAACGTAAAGATCTATATTTGTTCATAAACGAAGAAGAAAATCCTATCCCAATTGAAACAGATAATTCAGTTTTGGAGTATAAACGAAAGAATTTACTTAATTTATTTGTGATGAATTTATTGTTATCGATCGCAGTTGTATTGGTGAGTTTTTATACAACGAAGAAGAATTCTAGCAATTGGTTTACAATCTTTGTCTACTTATATTTGAGTTATAGTTACTTCATTAACGCATATCGATTTGCATATTTAAGAAACCCGTCGCAAAAAGTTAAAAATAGAACAGTTAAAATATATCGTTTAATTCGTAAAATTGCTTTGGTTATTTTTGTGTTTGCATTTACCTATATCTCGTTTAGATATGTTGAGATTAAACAAACAAGTTCCAATATTAATTATTTAGTTTCACCAACTAATGTATCTTTAATCAATGAAGTATATACAAAAAGTATTTTTAGTTTGAATCCAAACTATAGTTCTATATTTACCATTAAAAAAGATGATCAATTAAATCAAACGATATATCAAACAAAAGTAAATAGTACATGGTTAAATTTTATTAATTTCGATGATTATCATGAAGATCAAACAAAGTATCTTAAATACAGTTATCCTTTTAGCTTTAATAAAATTGTTAATAATCTTAGTTTTGATAAAGAAATAACATATAGCTCGGAGAACAATCAAGAATATTACAGTTTTATACAAATTGATGACTCGATTTATACTCTTCATACAATTAATCTAAGTTTAGAGGAACATAATGAGTATCTGAATAAAATGGGGGTTCAATAATGCGTAAAATCGTAATTATACTATTTATTATAATAATGACTTTAATCATGAACTCATCAAAAATGTTTGAAACAAATATCTACGAAATACACAGGGATAGAGAATATGATATGACATATCAAATTCGTATGACAACAGACTATTATATTAATGTTGATAATGAATGGTCAAAGATTGATTATACTCCTATAAATTATGATACAAATTGCTTGGTAATTAATGATCAATGGCTAAGTAATAATTTAGTGGATGAATTTGGAAAGAAGATAATATGGAATAGAAAATATAATTTTGATCATAATAATTGTTCGTATTCAAAATTAGACGGTGTCTATGATAAATTAAACATCATGATAAGTGATAATAGAATGGCAGCTTATCCGAAATTTACAAGTTTCGTAGAAATGAACAATTATACGAGTCCTAATGGTATACCTGTATGGGTAAATATTGATGAAGAATATCAAGTATACAATGATGATTACTACCGAATTAAAAAGTTTAAGTATAGTTTCATCCTAAATAATTATTACGTATTTATGGAAACTGTAGATATTAACACTGAATGGGATATAAACGAGTTATTACAGACTGTTGATTATATTTATAATCAAATAGTTAGAGTAAAATCTTAGACTTATACGTATCCTATTTAAGTTGTTAAAAAGATACATTTATAAGTAGTAATGTTATTTAATGTAAAGTGAAAACATGTTAAACTAACCAAAAGGGGGTACTTGATATGAATAAAATTATACTTAAACGTATCGTTACAAGTACTTCTATTATTCTATTTATTCTTGCTATATTTCTTTTAAGCCAAGTAGATAATCATGAAGATTATTCTTTTAATCAGACACAAGCTTATGAACTTAATGGTACATGGACAGTTAAGTATAATAATCAGGAGCTACAAAATGTATCACTTCCCTATGATTTGAATCTTGAAGCGAATGAAAAGTACCAAATTTCAATAACTCTTCCAAAATTAGATCATGATCAAAACACATTATTACTTCGTTCATCGATGCAAGATATGTGGGTATATCTAGATAATTCGTTAATCTATGAGCATGTAAAACCTGAATCAATTGGATTTTCGAATCCTCCAGCAAGCTTATGGATTACAGTAACTTTGCCAGATGACTATGCCAGTAAAGTGCTCATAATTGAGATGAGTACACCTATTAAGTCGTTTTCAGGAGTTATTAACTCAGTTAAGTTGGATTCTAAAGATGTATTACTTTTTGATTTAATAAAGAATCAATGGTTCGGTTTAGTTATATTTGGAATATTATTCCTTGCTGGTATGATGCTTACGATTATTTCATTCTTTATAAAGGTGAATAAAGATTCCAGAATATTCTATTTAGGCTTGCTTGCGACATGTTCAAGCTTATGGATATTAGTTGAATCAAGACTATTACAATTTGTGATTGGGAATCGATTTATATTAGGTTCACTTGCCTACATAATGGTTCCACTCATGGCTATCTATTTTGCGTTGTATATTCGTGAGGCTGTACTTACCCAAAGCAAACATAAAAAGGTCATTACACGTTTTGTATATGTTATGCAATTATTTATATTTTTTAGTGTATTACTACAAATTACTGGCGCACAAACTTTTATTCAAACTATGTATTATGGTTTGGGAATAATATCAATTGGGGCTATTGTTGGTGCGTATTTTATGATTCTTGAAGTACGTGATTATAACAATAGTACTGCAAAGAAGCTTATGAAATTTACGATTGTTTTATTGATAAGTTTAGTGTTGGAAATTGGTTCTTTTTATATAGGTATATTCAATTTTATATCTTCTTTCTTAAGAATAGGGGCTTTCTTATTCTTCTTATTACTAATTATTGATACGATTTATTATATTCGAGAGAGTATGGAAAGAAGAAACGAAACACTAATTTTAGAGAAGCTTGCATATAAAGATTTCTTAACAGGTGGTTTAAATCGAACTTCCTATGAAAGAGATTTAGAAAAGAAAATAAATGATAAACAATCGTTTAGATTAAATCTATTGGATTTGAACTATCTCAAATACATTAATGATAATTATGGTCATAATGTTGGAGATGAAGCGATTAAGTTAATCTATAATACACTTGATTCAGCGTTTAAAGGTATAGGAACATCCTATCGAATTGGTGGAGATGAGTTTGCGGTTATCATTAATGATATTGATCCAAAAATTAACTCGAATGCGATTAATGCGTTTAATCTTAACTTAAGCGAAATAAACAAGCAGTTCATTCATCCGTTAAAAGTTGCGATCGGAACGGATATCTATACCCCAGATAAGTGGGAACAGTTCTCTAAATTCTATCATCATGTCGATCAAAAAATGTATGAAGATAAGACAAAAATAAAATCAGCTGAATAAGCTGATTTATTGTTTTAACCATTGTTTCACTGCATTTAATTCAGATTCAGATATTCGATGGCCATTATCCTCCCAATGAAGATTAACTTTTGCATTAGCGCTCAATAATAACTTATTTAATTCAATACTTTCTTCAGGTGGACAAATAGGGTCATTCTTACCTGCGCCGATAAATACAGATACGTTACTTAAGTTAGGTAATTCTTTACGAATAGGAACCATTGGATGAAGGAGTATTGCCTTTTCGAACACATCAGAATAATGAAATAAAAGACTAGCCGCAATATTTGCACCATTTGAATAACCTAAGGCAATCACATGACTCTTATCGAATCCATAATCAACGGATGCTTGATCAATAAACTCTTTTAATTGATGTGTACGATCCACTAAATCTACTTCATCAAATACACCTTCCGCAATTCGCTTAAAGAATCGATTCATTCCATTCTCAGTAACTTCACCACGAACACTTAATACATTGAATTCAGGTTGTATAAAGTGAGCCAGCCCAAGTAAGTCTTTTTCATCTCCACCTGTACCGTGAAGTAATAGGAAAGTTGGTTTACTTAAATTTTCTTTTCTAAAGATATGTTTCATTGTGTATGTTTTCCTAGTCTTTTTAAATATGTTTGTAAAGATAGTTCTTCATCTTGATTTAAGATATCTATATATTTTCTCAACTTTTGGACATGTTTAGGATAAATATCATCCATCAAGTTTCTACCTTTTTCCGTAAGCTCAACGATATGATATCGCTTATCTTTGATGTCTTTAGTCTTACTAATATAATCCTTCTTAATCAGATTCTCTATCACATAGCTCATGCTAGAAGATGCGATTAATACTTTCTCACAAATCGATTGAACAGGTAACGGACCTTTATGATAAAGAACTTCAAGAGCCCCAAATTCAGAAGGATTTAAACCATACTGTAATACATCATCCGCAATAATCTTTTCTATTTCATTTGTTGCACGAAACAGAATAGTGATTGTTTTGAGATCATTAATCATTGAAATATTCTTTCTTAAACACTTTTGTACTTCTAACAGTATCAATCGGTCTCACTAAGGATTCAATACGTTCTCTTTGATTTCTAAATTTTGGAGGTAAGGCGAGCTTTTCTCCTAAGATTTCATACGGTTCTTCATCATCGATAAACCCTGGTCCTTCAGTGGCGAATTCAAACAAGATACCTGGATATAATCGGGTATAGAGTGATTTGAAATAGAAACGATCCACATAACCTGAATGTCCAGCTTTGTATGAATTTAAATGTTTAATCCAAGCGTCAATATCATCACGATCGTCAACTCTAAATGCGACATGATGAACACCACCAAAGCCCTGATAAGCATCTGGTAGTGAAGGCTGAAAATCTAAGATAACACCAGCTCCGTTCCCACCTAGTCCCATTTCGTAGAGAGTATATTGACCTTGTTTATTAATATAATGCATACCCATAATTTCTTCTAGGATACGTTTCATGTTTTCAATATTTTCTACTCTGAAGAAAATCGGACCCAATCCAGTAATTCCGAATTCGACCGGTACTGGACCGTTGAGCCAAGGAGTACCAGATTCTACTCCAACATTATTCTCGTCTGAGAATAATGCATATTCTTGATCATCAAAATCATAGAAATAAAGTACTTTCTTATTAAACAGCTCTGTAATTGGTTCGAATTTTACTTTGTAGTGTGCAAATCGTTTAACCCAATAGGCAAGCGATTGATCATCTTTGACTCTCAATCCAATTCGAGAAATTTCATTTGTACCACGAATTGCCTTATTTATGCCTTGGAAGTCAAAGAAAGTCACATCTGTTCCAGCACTTCCTCGATCATCCGCAAAGAACAAGTGATAAGTATTAATATCATCTTGGTTCACTGTTTTTTTAACTAATCGCATTCCTAATATATGGGTAAAAAATTCATAATTTTTTTCTGCACTGCTTGTGATAGCGGTGACATGATGTATTCCATTTAATTGTTTCATTGTTTGTCTCCTATAAGATAGTCATATAATAATTCGAATTCGAAGTATTATCAATAAATATGCTCAATCAAGATTTGAAAATGGTTAAACGTTTCAAACCGAATATTCTATAATTAACTCAAGTGAGGAAAAACTATGAAGAAAATTAGACAATTTCCTGAAAATTTCTTATGGGGAGGCGCGACTGCGGCTAATCAATTTGAAGGTGGATGGAATGAAGATGGAAAAGGAAGAAGTGTAGCTGATTGTGTGATTCGACGTGTGAATGTGGATGTGAAGAACTATTCGGCTCACCAACATATTTCAACTCAAGATATTTTAGATTCCCTCAAAACGGATGATATTCAATTTTATCCAAAGCGTAGAGGCTCTGACTTCTATCATCACTATAAGGAAGATATTGCCTTAATGGCAGAAATGGGGTTTAAAGTATTTAGACTATCCATTAGTTGGCCAAGAATATTTCCAAATGGGGATGATATAGTACCTAATGAAGCAGGTCTAAAATTTTATGATGATGTGTTTGATGAATGTATTAAACATGGAATTCAACCATTAGTGACACTATCTCACTATGAACCTCCACTCAATATCGTATTAAACTACGATGGTTGGTACTCAAGAGAAGTAATAGATATGTTCACAAAATATACAAAAGTTGTGGCAGAGAGATACAAAGGAAAAGTTAAATACTGGCTAACCTTTAATGAAATCGATAGTATCATTCGTCATCCATATACTTCGGGTGCACTTGTAGAAGATCGTTTTGAAGGGAAAAACTTTACACATGTCATTTATCAAGCGATGCATCACCAATTTGTGGCAAGCGCAATTGCGACAAAAATCTTACATGATACAGATCCAGAAAATAAAGTAGGATGTATGTTAACAAAACTAACGTATTACCCACTTACATGTAAACCTAAAGATGTACTGAAGATGCAACAAGATATGCGTAGTACGTATTGTTACAGTGATACACAAGTGTTTGGAGAATATCCAAGATACTTATTAACACGCTTTAAGAACGAAGGATTTGAACTTGTAAAACATGTGGGTGATGATGAACTAATGAAAGATAATCCAGTTGACTTTATTTCATTTAGTTATTACATGTCATCGTGTGTCGCCTTTAATCCAGAAGGTAAAGAAACAACCGCAGGGAATACTATTGTAGGGATTAAGAATCCACACCTTGAAACAAGTGATTGGGGTTGGCAAATTGATCCTATTGGACTAAGAATTTCAATGGTCGATTTATATGATCGTTATCGCAAGCCATTGTTTATTGTGGAAAACGGATTGGGCGCAAAAGATACCGTTGTGGATGGTAAGGTTGAAGATGAATATCGAATCAATTACCATAGAGAACACTTTAAAACCATGTTAGATGCGATTGAATTAGATGGTGTGGATTTAATGGGATATACATCATGGGCATGTATCGACTTAGTTTCTGAGTCCACAAAACAAATGAGTAAACGATATGGATTCATTTATGTCGATGCGGATGATGAAGGACATGGAACTTACAATCGATTAAGAAAGAAGAGTTTTTATTGGATGAAGTCTATTATTGAGTCCAATGGAGCTGATCTTTACGAATAGAAAAGAAGCGAGAGCTTCTTTTTACTTTAAGTTAAATAATCCAGATCCTTTATCAGAATCTATAGGAAGAGAAGAATGTTCATGAACAATTTTCCAATCACCATTTTTCTTTACTAATCCAAATGTAAAGCGATTCGTTAAATGCCTAAACTCTATATTATGTGAGTTAAACTCAGAGAATCGTGTTGATACATGAATAAATGCAATAGAATCATCTTGATGAATTAATGGATCTTCAAAACTCACTCTAAGTGTTGAACCATCTCGTTTTAATCCACTAAACCAATTTTCGATGACTTTTCTCCACTCTGATTTCGATTTAATCTCCCAGGTATTCCAACTATCAAAGATATGAACTGAATCATCATATAAATCCATGAATAGATTAATATCTTGGTTATATACCGCTAATTTATATAGATCTAAAACATCTTGAACTGTTTTCATAGGAGTCTCCTTATATGTCTTCAGTTTAAAATTATTCAAAATAATATCCTAGAAAAATGCTCATTCTATGTTTTTAACTTGTTTACAAGGTGTACAAAAGGTACAATTTTAATAGTAAATAAACTATCAAAATATTATTAGAAATGGTTGACTATCAATGAAACAAAGGAGAAACCATGCGAGTTGTACATACTAATACCGTAAAAGATGCGATTAAGAATCTATTTATAGAGGCTAATTTTGATATCGGTGAATCAGTATTTAAAGTCATTCAAGATTCCATTCGAAAAGAAAAATCGCAATTAGGACAATCCGTTCTAGGCAAGATCTATGATAATAATGAACTAGCCAAAAAAGAAAGAATCGCAATTTGCCAAGATACAGGGATGTCCGTAGTATTTATTCAAGTTGGTCAAGAAATCTTCTTTGAGGGGGATTATATTAATGATGCGATTAATCAAGGCGTTAGAGAAGCATATGAAGAAGGCTATTTAAGAAAATCAGTTGTTAGAGATCCACTCTTTGAACGAGTTAACACAAAAGATAATACCCCTGCCGTTATACATACAAGTATTATTCCAGGAGATAAGATCTATATTGAAGTCATGCCAAAAGGTTTTGGAAGTGAGAATATGAGTACGTTGAAGATGTTTCCACCATCTGCAGGAATAGATGGAGTTAAACAATTTATCATTGAAGTCATAGAAAAGGCAGGGCCTAATGCTTGTCCTCCTATGATTGTCGGAGTTGGGATAGGTGGTACATTTGAGTATGCTAGTTTCTTGGCGAAGAAAGCAGTACTTAGAGGTCCGGATCATAAACATCCAGAACATCGATATCGTGAATTAGAAGAAGAAATACTAACTAAAGTCAATAAAACAGGAATAGGACCAGCAGGCCTAGGTGGTGTAACCACTGCGTTCGCAGTTAATATTGAAGTGTATCCGACACATATCGCATCGATACCGGTCGCCATCAATATCAGTTGTCACGCATCTCGTCATGCGTCTATTGAAATCTAGGAGATGAAATGAAAGAAAGAAAAATACAATTGCCTCTTGATGAAGAGACGATTTTATCTCTCAAAGCAGGAGATAGTGTTTTATTAACAGGAACGATGATTACGGGTAGAGATGCGGCTCATCAAAGGTTGTTTGAGACAATTCAGAATCATCAGAAATTACCGATTAAATTAGAAGGTGAGCTTATCTATTATGTAGGACCTGCACCGAGTAAACCAGGAATACCTGTAGGATCAGCAGGACCTACATCCAGTTATCGTATGGATAAGGTTGCGCCAATCCTTATGGAACATGGTTTAAAAGGAATGATTGGCAAAGGGAATCGAAATAAAGAAGTAATTGATTCGATGAAGAAGAACAAATGTGTCTATTTTGCGGCCATTGGTGGATTAGGTGCCATGATTTCCAAGAGTATCTTAAGTAGTGAAGTCTTGTGTTATGAAGATTTGGGTCCTGAAGCCATTCATCGTTTCTGGGTCAAAGATTTTCCTGCGATTGTCGTAATTGATTCCGATGGAAACAATCTTTACGAAATTGAACAAGCTAAGTTTAGAGAAGTGGAGTAATTATGTCAGATATCTATCAAAAATCATTGATTGCGCATAAACAATGGAAAGGTAAATTACGTACCGTTTTGAATGCGCCATTAAACAATAAAGAAGAGTTAAGTTTAGCCTATACCCCAGGGGTTGCGGAACCCTGTAGAGAGATTCATCGCAATCCTGAATCTGTCTATGATTATACTTGGGTAGGGAATACCGTTGCGGTTATTACTGATGGAACAGCAGTACTTGGTTTAGGGGATATTGGACCAAAGGCTAGTTTACCAGTAATGGAAGGTAAATGTGCTTTATTCAAATCATTTGCGGATATTGATGCGATCCCAATCGCATTAGATACCAAAGATCCAGAGGAAATCATTCGTATTTGTAAAGCATTAGCCCCAAGCTTTGGGGGAATTAACTTAGAAGATATTTCAGCTCCACGATGTGTAACCATTGAAAGAGAACTAAAGAAAATACTAAATATTCCTGTATTCCATGATGATCAACACGGTACTGCGATTGTTGTTGCGGCGGGATTAATCAATGCGTTGAAACTTATTGATAAACAATTTAGTGATTTAAAAGTTGTGGTTAGTGGTGCTGGTGCTGCTGGAAGTTCTATTATGTTTATGTTAAGAGATTTAGGGGTTAAGACTATTCTCGGATTTAGAAAAGAAGGAATTATTCGTAAGGAAGACCATGATGATTTTTTAGTTCAAGAATTAAGTGAATTTGTGAATCCTGATCAACTAAACATCACATTAAGAGAGGCAATGGTAGGAGCGGATGTGTTCATTGGAGTATCTGCACCTCGATTAGTAGACAAAGCGATGATTCAGAGTATGAACTCACAATCCATTGTCTTTGCGTTGGCTAATCCAGAACCAGAAATTAGTTATGATGATGCGAAAGAGGCTGGCGCTTATATCATCGCGACAGGACGAAGTGATTATCCAAATCAAGTCAATAATGTACTCGCATTTCCAGGTTTATTTAGAGGTGCCCTTGACGCTAAAGCAACTAAAATATCAGAAGAAATGAAACTTGCGGCCGCACAAGGCTTGGCCAGTTTGATTCAAGATGATGAGTTAAATCCAGACTATATTATTCCAAGTGTATTTGATCGCAGAGTTAAGGATGTCGTAAGTCAAGCTGTAAAAGACAACGCAATTAAACAAGGTTTAGTACGAAAGTCTTAAATTGTAAGCGCATTCTAAAGTTAAATAGTGTATGCTTATAGTAGATAGAATCATACCATTCTATGCGTATTCTCTTCATGACACAAAATCTGAACCAATATTACGAGATAGTATAAACTAAGCAAATGATGCGCTTTTTCTGGCATCATTTTTGTTTGACAGGAGAACGTATGACACTAAGCATTGAACAATTTAGATATGCGACCTACTTTGCGCCAAGAGGAAAAGTTCGTATGCAAAATCTTGGAAACCAAGTGAGTCAAAAGTACTTATTACCCAATGATAAAATTATAGGGCTCATTGGAGATGCTGGGAGCGGGAAATCACTCTTTATAAAAGGCATGTTTCCGGGGCTTGAGTTAACGAATGATGATGATGGAATTAATACTCGTCCATCACCTTTGATGCGTGATTATGCACAGCTCAATTATCGTGCACACACCTATCATATTGATGTTCGGTTTGAAGCTGCATTTACCCAAATGTTTGAACTTGTGGATGCGGTTAATCAGGCTATTCAAAATAAGAAAAGAGTGGTAATAGAACACTTTGATGATTTATATCCTCATTTAAATATGAATGCGGATTTACTCATAGGTATTGGAGAAGAGGTTATTGTATCTCGTCCTAATTGGTTTGGACCGATTCCTGATGATATCAAATCAACGGTATATAAATCCATACAATACCGAAGAATGGCACACAGTGCTGAAGACTTACTCGTGCATGTTTTAGATGAAGATTACAACATTACCTGTGATGGACATGGGGATGTTAAGCATGGTTTTATCCTATCATTTAATAAGAAGCCAAAGGCATCTATTGCCGTATTAGAGAAGAAGGTTAAGTTATTAATTAAGGATGATTTAACCATCAGTTATCATAACTCTACTCATATCAAAATTGGTGAGAAGATTGATCAATACTGTACGGGACCTCGTACACATGTGAATCATACAGGGCAAATTAAGCATTTTAGACTACTTAAGGATTACATCTATGACCCACAAAAGAAAACTTATGAACTTGTGGGGATTGTTAGTGATGAAACAATAGAAGATATTCATAAAATAAATCATTTTGCGGATTAAGGAGCACTATGGAAAAGATCAATGTAGTAATTGGAGTTATTGGGGCAGATGTACATGCGGTCGGAAATCGTATCATTGACTATGCGTTTTCTCAGGCAGGATTCAATGTGATTAATCTTGGAGTCATGGTATCTCAAAAAGAATTTTTAGATGCGGCGATTGAAACAAACGCAAAAGCTATTATCATATCAAGCTTATATGGTCATGGTGAATTGGATTGTCGTGGTATGGGAGATATGTTAAAAGAAGCAGGATTAGACGATGTATTACTCTATATTGGTGGAAATCTTGTGGTTGGAAAATCTGATTTCACAGAAGTTGAAAAACTCTTTATATCCATGGGCTTTGATCGAGTTTATCCTCCTGGTGCGGACATTAATCAAGGAATAGAAGATCTTAAGAATGATTTAAAAGATAAGGGAATTTATGCCTAACTTTTGTTTATTTGATGTTGGATCAACCTATACCAAAGGATGTATCGTCAATACAGATCAAGAAATAATACTTGCACAAGCAAGTGATTTCACAACGTCTAGTACAGATATTTCGATTGGGATAGAAAAGGTTAAACAAAAAATGTTTAAAGATATCACTATTCATATCGATAAAACCTTGGTGTGTAGTTCTGCTAAAGGTGGACTCAAGATGATAGCGATTGGTTTAGTCCCTGATTTAACCTTAAAAGCAGCTCAATTGGCGTGTTATAGTGCAGGCGCAAAAGTTATAAAATCCTACTCATTTGAATTAAATCAAAAAGAGTTAGATGAAATAGAAAACTCGAATTGCGATATCCTACTTTTAAGTGGTGGAACAGATGGAGGGAATACCAGTAGTGTTCGACATAATACGAATCAACTAATTAAACTTAAATCACGTTTTCCTATCATCTATGCAGGAAACAAATCATGTCAGGATGAAATACGAATTCAACTTGAACAGCATAACTTTGAATGTATTCTATGTGATAATGTCATGCCAAGTTATGGAATCCTTGAAGTAGATGATTGTAAGAATAAGATAAGAGAATTATTTCTAAACTCCATTGTGAAAGCTAAAGGATTATCCCAATTAAATGACGTTATTGATGAGATTGTATTACCAACCCCTCTCAGTGTATTTGAGGCCCTTAAACTATTATCTAAAGGGTCAAAAAATGAACCTGGAATAGGTGATTTAATCGCAATAGATATTGGTGGTGCAACAACCGATGTGTATAGTATGAATACAAAATTGGTTATTAATGAGGAGTTTGGCTATAAAGGCTTACAAGAACCATTAGAGAAAAGAAGTGTTGAAGGAGATTTAGGGTTAAGATTTAGCGCTCCACATGTCTATGAATTAAATGTAGATTTACATTCAACGGAGTTCGATATGTATATTAATGAAATAAAAAATAACCCTCATCTCAAATCTAATATTGAATTAGATACACAACTTGCCAGTACTTGTGTAGATCTCGCAACACAACGGCATGTAGGTCGTTTAGAAACGAGTTATACACCGATGGGAATTAGTTATTATCAAACGGGTAAAGATTGTCGAAATGTTAAACAGTGTATTGGGATTGGTGGACCGATTATCTATAATCCAAATGCTCGATCAATCTTAAGTCAGTGTTTAACGAAACCAAATCAAAAGGATGTCTTACTACCAATAGAGTGTGAATTTTATTTAGATCAAGATTATTTAATTAGTTGTTTAGGATTATTATCCAAACAATATCCAGATGTTGTGATACGAATATTAAAAAAGAAATTGGAGAAGCTAAATCATGTATGATCGTAAAATCCCATTGGATGAATTTCTAAAACAAAGAGAAGAAGTACTGAATCAATGGAGTACAGGAAAAGAAGTTAACTTGGATGAAGCGATTGAATATCAAAAATCAATTGAAGAGTCAAAGCGATTTAGTTCCAAATTAGCGAGTGCTATTAAGAATAGAGAAACACTTATTCAACCAAGAGCAGGCGTTGCCCTACCTAATGAACATCTTAAGCTTCTAAAGTTCTTACAAGATGAGGGGGGAGCTGATTTACTCCCAACAACGATTGATAGTTATACGAGACATAATCGATATACAGAAGCACAAACAGGAATTGATGAAAGTGTACGAACAGGTAAATCATTATTAAATGGATTCCCTGCAGTAAATCATGGTGTACAGATTTGTCGGTCCATCGTATCTTCACTCAATGTGCCAGTTCAAGTGCGTCATGGAACGCCAGATGCAAGATTGTTAGCTGAGATTACCTTGGCAGGTGGATTCACATCGTATGAGGGTGGAGGTATTTCCTATAATATTCCATATGGAAAGAATTATTCACTTGAAAAGACAATCACAGACTGGCAATATGTCGATCGATTAGTAGGATATTATGAAGAAAAAGGGGTCACAATCAATCGTGAACCATTTGGGCCATTAACCGGCACTTTGGTTCCAGCGTGCATTTCACATAGTGTTGCGATTCTTGAAAGTTTATTAGCCGCTGAACAAGGGTGTAAGTGCATTACAGTTGGTTATGGTCAATGTGGAAATCAAGTTCAAGATATTGCGGCAATTCGCACCCTTGAACAATTAACTAAAGAATATCTAAATCGTTTCGGATTTAGTGATGTAAAAGTATCTACGGTATTTCATCAATGGATGGGTGGATTTCCACAAGATGAAGCTAAGGCGTATGCCGTAATTAGTTGGGGTGCTAGTACTGCCGTACTTGCAGGTGCTACAAAAGTAATCGTTAAATCCCCTCATGAGGCGTTTGGAGTGCCAACGGCTGAAGCGAATGCGAATGGATTAAAAACTACAAAACAATTGACCTCTATGTTAAAGGACCAAGTGTTTACTGAGACAAGTGAAATTAAAGCAGAGATGAATATCATTGAACAAGAAACACGCAGTATCATGGAGGCAACCCTCAAACTTGGGGAAAATAATTTTGGCTTAAGTGCAGTTCGTGCATTTGAATCAGGATTAATTGATGTGCCATTTGCGCCAGCTTTATGTAATGCGGGGAAAATGTTGCCAGCGAGAGATAATAATGGGGCAATCCGTATTTATGAATTCGGGAACTTACCATTTGATGAATCCATTAAAGATTTCCATCGTAAGAAACTACAAGAACGAGCTGAAATAGAACGTAGACAAGTAAGTTTCCAAATGGTTATTGATGATATCTATGCGGTTAGTAAAGGTCGACTCGTAGGAAGACCTAATAAGGGGAATGTATGAAAATAGTAGATGTTGTAAGTAGTTGTGGTAGAACGGGTTTCTTTTTTGATGATCAAAAGGCAATCAAAAAAGGAGCACGATCAGATGGTAATTTTTATCTTGGCGAGCCTGTAACAGATGGATTTTCAAGAGTTCGACAAGCAGGGGAATCACTCACAATCCAACTCGTATTAGAAGATGGACAAGTTGCGATGGGGGATTGTTGCGCTGTACAGTACAGTGGTTGTGGTGGTCGTGATCCCTTATTTATTGCGTCAGATTTCAAGAAGATTGTGGATGAACGAATTAAACCACTTTTACTGAATCGTGATCTTACAACATTTAAAGCTATGGCTTATGAGTTTGATAATTTAGAATTAGATGGCAAACGAATTCATACTGCTTTACGTTATGGTATTACCCAGGCAATATTAGATGCGATGGCGAAATCGCAACATACTCAAATGGCGAATATTATTGCGAATGAATACCATACACAAGTCAGTGATACGTTAATCCCCATCTTTAGTCAAAGTGGTGATAGTCGATACGATAATGTGGATAAAATGATTATCAAAGAAAGCGCAGTTCTACCTCATGGTTTGATTAATAATGTCGAGACTAAATTAGGGTATCAAGGAGAAAAACTATTAGACTATGTTAGATGGTTAAGAAAAAGAGTGGATGAACATCGTAATCATGAGGATTATTATCCAGTTTTCCATATTGATGTTTATGGAACATTAGGAATAATCTTTAAGGAAGATTATGATTCAATGGTTGAATATCTAAGAACACTACGTGAAGCAAGTGGTCCTTATCATTTAAGAATTGAAGGTCCAGTTGATTTTGATGATCGTGAAAAAACCATGTTAGGTCTACAAATCATTACACGTAAATTAGATGAAAAAGGGATTGATTGTGAGATTGTAGCAGATGAATGGTGTAATACACTTGAAGATATAAAGGAATTTGCGGATAAAAAAGCAGGCCATATGGTTCAGATTAAAACACCTGATTTAGGTGGTATTCAGAATATTGTGGAAGCTGTATTGTATTGTAAAGAAAAGGGTATTGGGGCATATCAAGGAGGTACTTGTAACGAAACAGATATTTCCGCAAAAGCGTGTGTTCACTGTGCGATGGCAACTCAACCTGTTCAAATCCTAGCGAAACCAGGTATGGGTGTCGATGAAGGCTATATGATTGTGTTTAATGAGATGAATCGGATTATTGCCCTAGAATCGATTCGAAAGGGGAATTATGAAAAGCGTTAAAATATTATCCACAACTGCCATTCTAGGATATGGATTTCCAATGGCAAGTTTTGAAGCGGGAATGAAACTCAAACCGGATTGTATTGCGGTTGATGCGGGTTCAACCGATCCAGGACCGTATTACTTAGGAGCAGGTGTTTCATTTACAGATTATTATGCAGTAAAACGTGATTTAGGCATTATGATTCAAGCTGGTATTGAACATCATGTGCCAGTTTTAGTTGGGACAGCTGGAGGAAGTGGGGCTAAACCTCATTTAGATTGGACGATTCAAATAGTAAAAGAAATCGCACAAGAAAACAATCTTCATTTTAAAATGGCGATTATTGAAGCAGATATTGATAAAGAGATTTTATATAAAGCCTTTGATGAAGGGAAAATTAAACCTTTACATCCAGCACCAGAATGTACAAAAGATGATATTAAGGACTCAACGTATATTGTTGGTCAAATGGGTGTTGAACCTTTTATAGAAGCACTCAAACTGGATGTAGATGTGATTATTGCAGGTAGAGCGTATGATCCAACCGTGTTTGCGGCATTGCCTATCCTTCGAGGATTTGATCCAGGATTAGCTCTACATTGTGGAAAGATTTTAGAGTGTGCCGCAATCGCATCGACACCTGGCAGTGGTAGTGACTGTATGTTTGGAACGATCTATGTAGATTCATTCGTGTTAGAAACACTTAATCCTATTCGTAAATGTACAACACTCAGTGTAAGTGCACATACTCTATATGAGAAAACCAATCCTTATATCTTACCGGGACCAGGTGGAACCATTGATTTACATAACACAAGCTTTACTCAACTCAATGAAAATCAAGTTGAAGTAAAAGGTAGTGTTTATATTCCATCTAATCCATATACCATTAAGCTTGAAGCTGCGAAATGTGTTGGGTATCGTACAGTTAGTATTGCGGGTGTTCGTGATTCTAACTTTATTCATGAGATAGATACAATAATTGAGGGTGTTGAACAACGTGTAAAAGATAACTTCAAGAATCTAAAAGATTATCATCTTAACTTTAAAATATACGGTAAGAATGGTGTCATGGGTGATTTAGAACCTATTAAAGAAATTCATTCGCATGAACTATGTATTGTAATTGATGCGGTAGCGCAAACACAAGAAGTTGCGAATACGATTTGTAGTTTCGCAAGAAGCACGATGTTACATTATGGCTATGAAGGAAGAATTGCGACAGCAGGTAATCTTGCTTTTCCATATTCTCCATCAGACTTTAAAGTGGGTCCTGTGTATAATTTCAGTTTATATCATCTAATTGAAGTATCAGATCCTGTAAATATGTTTAAACGAACCATCGTGGAATTGTGAGGTTGATATGAAACATAAATTAATTGATATTGCGAAGGTGATTCGTTCAAAGAATTCTGGTCCATTTGAAATTACATTTGATATTATTTTTAAAGATCGTGAAACATTTGAAATCATGTGTAAGCATAAGTTTATAAATGCTAAGTTGATTTCGGATTTATATCACATCAGTGAATCCGATGTCATAAATATTATTGAATTTATCCCTGCACAAGCGATTAAGGCAACCATTGTGCGTCCTATGTGCAGTGGAGATATTCGTGAAACAGATGTTTATGGAGCCCAACAACACGCTCCTTTACTTGATTTAGAGTTTGATTACTAACCATCTTAGAGATGGTTTTTATTTACAATTCTATTTACAATAAATATTTACTTTGTTTACGATAGTGTTTACAATTGAAAAGAGGTATTTTATATGATTAATGAGTACTTACAATTAATTGAGGGAAAAAAGTATCCATCACAAAAAGAATGGTTTTATAAATATGGAAAACATGGAAACGATTATCAAAAGCTTTTAACCTATAAAAAATCTAAGTTATTAAAGATTAATCTACCTACAACTGAAGGTAGCTTATATTTTAATTCGGAATATATTTATCCAATCATGAAAGAGTATTATCAAGCTCAGGATATTGGAATCGAATCAGTAAATCATTTTAAAGAGACATTTGAAGAAATACTCATATTTAGTGAAGTTGAAGGAACTTTAGAGATTGAAGGAGTCAAAATAAGCGCTAAGAAAATAGAAGAGACATTAAAAAAAGAGTTTTTAAATGAAACAGAACAAATCATTATTAATATGAGAAATGGGATTGAGTTTATTTATTCACATGAAATAACAGAAGAGAATATTTTCGAGTTGTACAATATTCTTTCGTACAAGAGTTTGAAAGAAGATGAATTGATTACAGAAGGATATTATCGTAATAGTGGGGTAGATATTATTGGAAAATATGGTGAGGTAAGTGATAAAGGGGTTAATTCTAATGTGTTAAATGATTGGATGAAGTGTTTCGTAAGGTTTATACAAGATTCTATGAAGGATTTAAATCATTTAACGTATCTTATGCCACATATCATTCATTACTATATGATCTATTTACATCCTTATTATGATTTTAATGGAAGGATGGCTAGAATGTTAGCATATTGGTATATTGTTCAATGTGATTATATTGATGACAAACTTCCCGTATTTAGTGAAGCGATTAATTATAATACTCAAACAAAATCTAAGTATTATAGTGCAATAGAAAACTCAAGAAAAGATGATAATGATATAACGTACTTTATAGATACGATGTTTAACTTAGGCAAAAGATTCATAAATGTTTATATCAATCTTAATGAAATTGAAGTAAAGTGTCGAAGAAATATGAAAAATATGACTAAGAATGAATTGAGTGTTTTAAAGTTCATTTTTCTGTATGTAAAAGATAATGAGTATTTTATATGGGAAGATATCCATTCATTTGATAAAGGACAATTCTCTAAGCAATATTACCTAAGGTTACTCAATTCATTAGTTGATAAAGAGATACTAGTTGTGACGCAAAAAAACAAAAGTAATTTTTATAAAATCGCGTAATACTGAAAAGCATTTTCGATAATCTTAAATTTACTTGATAAATATTTTGTTTAAATGAAAAAATGTTCCAAGTGGGAATTGAAACATTGTTTACAATAATTATTCATGATTAAATACGAGTATAGAACCAAAATCGCCTAAGTGTGACCTTGCCAAAAGGTTCTATACTAACACATTGGTCGTTTGTTTTTCTTGCCCAGTGGAAACCAATGTGTTTTATTTAGCGATTAAATAGTTGGGATAAGTTGAGTTGTGTATCAGATGTAATCTTTAAAATTTCTTCGTAATTCTTTATAACACTCATTCCGACAAAGATATCTAGAATATATTGAGCCGCAATTGCAGAGGTAAGATTATACAATTCAAGTGTATTTGCGATATCGATGATCCTTATGTTTTCTGTACATAAGGTGCTCAACTTGTCATTGTCACGCCCAGATATACAAAGCGTTGGAATGCTTAGTGAGCTCATACGTTTAGCTGTATCAATAATTATTGGGTTGGTTCCAGTCAAAGAGATTAGAATCGCGAAGCTAGGAATATCATGAAGTTTAAGTCTTGATAAGTGTTGCCAGTGGGTAGAATCATACGCGATGGCTGGAATACCCACTTCTTCAAACTTGTACTGATACATTTTGGCTAAATCGAAATTTAATCCAGTACCATATATACCAATATGCTTACTATTTTGGATATGTTTGATACAACGATTTAAGACATCATAATCTAACATTGTCCGAGTTTCATCGATTGCCTTTTGATAGATCATTGGCAAACGACTAACCACATCATCTAAGTTTGATTTTGGGGTAAAAGGAATATCTTTAAGATGTTCCTGTTGTTCAAGGAAAAGAGAAAATTCTGAAACATAGGTTAATTTAAATTCAGTAAATCCCTTATACCCAAGTTTCTTGCATAAGCGTACAATAGTAGATGTGCTAGAGTAACTTAGTATGGCTAAATCATTGATACTCATTCTTAATAGATCACTTGGATGATCTAGAATGTATTGAACGACAGCTTCTTCTTGATGTGTAATATTTTTTAAATTTTTAAGTTTATTGTATAACATGGTACTTTTATTCTAACATAGACCCATAACTTTATTTAAGGAGATTAATTATGATGATTGCGTTTGTAGATATTGATGGAACAATTCTAGATTATTCAAGAGGAATCAATTTTCCAAGTGAACAGTCACTCAGAATGTTTCAACTGTTTAGAGAAAAGGGGCATAAATTAATTATAGCGACGTCTCGTTCTAAATTGCCTGAAGGATTGACTAGGGAAATGTTTGATGGATTTATCTTTAGTAATGGACAGTATATTGAATATAATCATGAAGTATTGTTAAATAATCATTTCTCAAAACTACAAATCCGTTACCAACAATCCATATATGAGAAATATGGAGCTGGATCAATATATTCTGGTGTTAATGGTCAATGGATTAGTCCAGTGAATAAGCATTTGGCCATTGATCATATGGTGCATTTTGGCTTAGATCCTATAAAAGCAGATACGATTTCACTTCCATTTAATATCAATGATATCGAAAGTACAGCCGCAACAGGTGTGTTTGATAACGTAGAAAGTATGCATAAGGCAAAAGAAGAACTTCCATTGGATTGGATTATTCATGTATATGAAGAAGAATCGATTCGTATGGATGTTCATCTTCCTGGGATTACTAAGGGAAGTTCATGTCTGTTTCTTGTTGATCATTTAGGTATTGAACATCATGATTCTTATGCATTTGGAGATGGTGTTAATGACATTGAAATGTTAGAGTTAGTGGGTCATGGTATTGCGATGGGAAATGCAAGTGATGAAGTTAAGAAAACAGCTAATTTTGTGGCAAAATCGATAGATGAAGATGGTCTTGCGTATTCCTTTAAAGAGTTGTTTGATTTATAAAGAAAACGTTTACAGTGAAAAAAAGTTGTTTCTAGAGTAAAATAGAACTAACAATCTATAGGAGATCATATGATAAAAGATGAAAGTTTGTATATTGCAGGTCCACTCTGTTTTTATAAGAATGGATATGGCATGTGGGATGCGTTAAAGAAAGAAGCAGAGTTTTATGGATTTACAGTCGCACTTCCTAATAATAATGTATTAGAGTACGAAGAAGGAAATAAACGACAATTTAGTGCTGCTATATTTAAAAATTGTAGAGATTCAATTAATAAAACAACTTGCTTAATCGTAAATCTAGAAAACTATCGTGGACTTGTGCCAGATGGTGGTTCTGTTTATGAAATGGGTATGGCTTATGCGAAAGGCGCAAGGCTTTATGGATTCACACGGGATAAACGTCCAGCTCGTATGAAATATGGACTAGGGAAATATGTTGGGAATGACATCATTGATTGTGATGGAAGATTATTAGCACATAAAGATTTAGCGTTTGGTCCTTGTATCGTGGGTTCTACTAAAATCGTAGAAGGTAAGTTTGGGGATGCGCTTCAATCGTTTATGACAGATATTGAAGAAGATTCAAAACTTAAGGCATCAAGAAACACATTTGTTTTAGATGCGGAACCTCAAGTGACTGTTGAACCGTCTGATAAACCTCGTGTCTATCTATCGACCTTTGAACGTTATGATAATGACGCAAAAGAGAAGTTAGAACGTATGAAAAAGATTTGTGAAAAGTATGGATTTGAAGCGATTAGTCCATTAGAGGATGCACCAAAAGTAGAACGTATTGTGAGTGATGATGTGATGGAAATGGCATATAACCAATTTGATCACTACCAACAACATGTTCGTAATTGTGATATTATCTTAGCTAATCTTAATAATTATCACGGTTATGAACCGAATGATGATGTTTCATTTGAATGTGGTATGGCTTTCCAATTAGGTAAAAAATGTTTTGGGTATTTAGATGAAGTTAAGCCAATGATAGACCTAGTTCCGAATCGTGGGCTAGAAGGTGAATATCGAGATTTAAATGATATGAATGTTGAAAACTTTGATAATCCTTTAAATCTTATGTTTGGGGCTTCATTTACTTTATTTGAAGGTCAATTTGAAGAAGCTGTTAAGAAAATGGCTGAAGCTTTAGTTGATTTTAAATTAGCGGATGATTTAGTTCCTCCAGTATTAGATTAATGACCACTTCGGTGGTCTTTTTTAATGGTATGATTAGACTATTAGTGAGGTAATTCTATGTTAGATCGAATGAAACATGCTTTGAGAAATAGTATAGAAGCAAGTGATTATGAGCAATTTAATTTATTAATTAAGGATATGTACCCTATTGATATCGCAGAATTTTTAAGTGTTCATTCAGATCAAATACTCATCTCATTTCTAAAATATACGACACCTGATTTACATGCGAAAATCTTGGAACAAGCCAATGAAAAACTTCAACTGAGAATGATTAAGTATTTAGATTACTCTGAAGTTATTCATCTATTTTCACAGATGTCTAATGATGATGTAGTCGATACATTAGGACATTTACCAACAGGTTTAAGAAAGAATATTCTGAATGAAATTAATGAAGATGACCGTACATCCGTTGAACAACTTTTAGGTTATTCAAAGGATAGTGCTGGTGGTATTATGACCACTGAGTTTATAGCTTTAAACTATAATTTAACTATTTCAGAAGCGTTAGATAAAATCAGAGAAATGGGATCAGAGACTGAAGTTATAGAATTGATATTCATATTAAATAATAATCATGAGTTAATAGGAACTGTTGATTTAAGAGATATACTTTCAAGTAATTCCGAAACAAAATTAAAAACGATTACAAATGAAGCGATACTTACTGTTTATCCAGAAATGGATCAGGAAAAAGTTGCTTTATTAGTTTCTAAATATGATCTAAAAGCAATTGCGGTTGTGAATGATGACAATAAAATATTAGGCATCATAACCGTGGATGATATTATTGATGTCATTGTCCAGGAACAATCCGAGGATTTGCTCAGATTGGGTGGTATTGGTGGACAACTCAAGAGTGATGGGACTGTATTCTATTATGTTCAACGAAGAATACCGTGGTTATTAATAAATCTTGGGACCGCATTTCTAGCTGCGTTTACAGTGACACTATTTGAAAATGTTATTTCACAAGTTGTGGCATTAGCTTCATCAATGTCGATTGTAACAGGTATGGGTGGTAATGTAGGTAATCAAACACTTTCAGTTACGGTTAGAAGTATTGCATTAGGCGAACTTGATTTAAAAAAACACTGGAAGAAAGTATTTAAGGAAGTTATGATTGGGGTTTTGCAAGGAGCTATTATAGGATGTTTAGCTGGTGTTATACTATACTTTAAAGTAGGTAATCCTATGATTGGATTGATTATCTTCTTGGCGATGATTGGCAATATGGCGGTCGCAAGTATCTTTGGGTTTATGGTTCCACTCATCTTAAAACGATTTAACTTTGATCCTGCATTAGGCTCTTCCATTTTTCTAACAGCAGCTACGGATATATTAGGCTTTTTCTTCTTTCTTGGATTGGCCAGTTTATTATTACCTTGGTTGGTATAAAGGAGTACTATGAAAAATACAATAAATTTTGCACAAGCTGAAACATGCTTAATTATGGAGCCTCAACATTCTAATATCTTTGGTAATGTTCATGGTGGTGAAATGATGAAGATGATGGATAATACAGCAGGTATTGCGGCTGCTAAACAAGCAAAGGGCATGGTTGTGACCGCAAGAGTTGATGAGATTGAATTTCATCAACCAGTAAAAATCGGGGATATAGTGACGGTTCATGCACAAGTTTGTTATGTAGGTAAAAGCTCAATACAAGTTATGGTAAAAGTATTCGTTCATGATATTTTTGATAATAAGGAATCCAATGTCGCGTTAACAGCTTTCTTTACGATGGTTCATTTAGTGGATGGAAAGCCTTCGATTGTACAAGCACTTAGGATAACGAATGATGATGAGAAGGAACTGTTTGATTTAGGAGAAAAGAAGTACTTAGAAATTCAAAAGAAACGCTTAAAATAGTAAATTAGGCGTTTTTATTTCGAACAATAATCGTATAATGGAAGTGTTGAGTGGAGGTTTTTGAGCCTTGATTGAATTAAATAATGTAATAAAAAACTATACAACACGGCTTGGTGTTGTGACAAAGGCATTGGATAATATTAGTTTAAACTTGCCTAATAAAGGGCTTGTTTTTGTGTTAGGGAAAAGTGGAAGTGGAAAATCAACCTTATTAAATATAATAGGCGGATTGGATGTTGCGAATTCAGGCAAAGTTATTGTGAATGGTAGAGATATTCATGGATTGAATCAAACAGAATTGGATTATTATCGCAATGCACATGTTGGTTTCGTATTTCAAGACTTTAATATAATAGATAGCTTTACCATCGAACAAAATATTGGCTTAGCTTTGGAACTGCAAGGGTTATCTGTAAATCAAGATAAGATGAAAGAGATTTTAAATTATGTTGGGCTAGAAGGGTATGAAAGTCGTAAAGGCAATGAGATTTCGGGTGGACAGAAGCAACGTATAGCAATAGCGCGTGCTTTGATTAAGAGCCCAACGATTATCTTAGCGGATGAACCAACAGGCAATCTTGATACAAATACGTCAAATCAAATTATGGATTTGCTCAAAAAAGTATCACAAAAGAATTTAGTAGTGATTGTATCGCATGACCCTGAAGAGGCTGAACTTTATGCGGATCGAATAATAAGAATAAAAGATGGACATATCGTTGAAGATCTTATTATCACTGAAGATCTGAGTGAAACTCAAACGTATGGGCTTCGTAAACCAAAGTTAAGTTTTCTTTCGAGTTGGAAGTATGGAATTCACAGTGTAGCAGATAAAAAAGGACAACTGATAATTACAGACTTCCTTTTAGCAATTTGCTTGTTATTTACACTATTGTTAGGGTCATATCTATATTTCCTAACAATATCATCGACTAACTTCTATGAGATTTATGGTCAAGATAAAATAGTTAAAATGACTCAAGACTTGCAGGGATATCTATCTCTTAAGAATGCAGAAATACTCTTGATTGGCATGTATTTTGGACTTGTCAGCATTTTATATGTTTTTTTATCGATGAGTATTACAATGAGACGGAAGCAAATAGGTATATTTAAAGCTCTAGGAGCAAGTACAAAAGATGTATTAAGAATATTCATATGGGAAGGATTATTAATCGGGTTAATATCATTTTTTGTTTCAACTCTGTTTGGAATTGCTTATATTATTGATATTAATAAGAAGTTTTTTGACGGATTACCTTTATTTGAACTTAATTTAGTTCAAATAACATTCAATTTTCTTTTGCTTATACTTGTGCCTGTAGCTTTAACGATAGGATTAACACTATATCTCATAAAGAAAAATAGTGTTATTTCAATTCTTAAGGAGATATAAAATGATTGAATTATTAAATGTTAATAAAACATATACAAGTAAATCAAAAATACAAGTCAAAGCTTTAGACAAAGTTAATCTACAATTTAATTCAAAAGGTTTAGTTTTTATTTTAGGGAAAAGTGGAAGTGGGAAAACAAGTCTACTAAATATAATTGGTGGTTTAGATTCAGCAAACTCAAGTAAGATTTTTATCAACGGGATAGAATTAAAGCGATTCGATGAAAGAACATGTGCTGAGTATCGAAATTCTTATATTGGATTTGTATTTCAAGAATATAATCTAATGAACAATCTTAATGTATACGATAACATTGCACTTTCTTTACAACTCCAAAAGAAACCTGTAACAGAAGAAGTGATCCTAAAAGTGCTTGAAGATGTTGAGTTAAATGGACTAGAAAGACGACAACTGGATGAGTTGTCAGGTGGGCAGAAACAACGTGTTGCGATTGCACGTGCTTTAGTTAAAGATCCTGTTATTCTTTTAGCAGATGAGCCTACGGGTAATTTGGATAGTGAAACTTCTAATCAAATTTTTGAATTGTTCAAAAAATTAAGTAAAGATAAATGTGTAATAGTAGTTAGTCATGATGCGGAATATGCGCACAAGTATGCGGATCGAATTATTGAATTATCAGATGGTCATGTAATAAAAGATACGAATTCTGTTTTGATTGACGAACCCATTAATATTCCAACTAAGTGTAGAGCGAAGTTGCCGTTCTCACTCATATGGAAAATGTCGTTTGGAAATATTCTTAATAATAAATTGAGACTTCTGGTGACTTGTATAATTGTGTCATTCTTAACTGCCGTATTATCCACGGTATATACATCTCTTTATGTTAGTAATAATGTTACTAAAGATTTGATGAACCTTAGCCAACAAGATCATTTGCTTTTAGTTGAACCAGTACCGTTTCAATCCAATACCATACTGAATCCTAGTTCAGATTATAATATCAATAAGAAGTTAACATCAGATGTTTTAGTGAAAATAAGAGAAATGACATTAGAAAATCATGCCGTTTTATATCCTAAAACACAGATAATGATTGAAAATGATTGGTTAAGAGTGCGTGATTTTAACTTAGACCTTTCAAATATATCTTTATTGGAATCAAATTTAATCCCTAAACCAAATCAAGAATTATTGGATTCGATTGAATCTTCTTACTTAAGTTTTATCTCAGCTGATGACTCAAGTGCGTTACTTGATCATTTAGTTGGCAATCCACCAAGCAATCGATTTGAAGTAGTAATTTCAAATTATCTTGCGGAACTTTTATTGAAATACCAATTTACCAATCTTGATTCTATTGAGGAATTGGTAAACGAGGATATTTGGATAACATTTAAAAATCAAATAAAATTGAAATTAGTGGGGGTTGTGATGAATGAAACACCACTATTAAGATCTGATACCACTATCCTAACTACGTCTTTTACCAATTTATATGTCCACCCAACATTTATTCGTATGAACACATATCCGTCCTCACAAATTAGTTATGGTGTTAAAGTAAGTGATAATACGGATATTGTAAAGTTAATTAAGGACTATAAAACGATTGGTACATTTACCATTCTTCCACGTTATACGGATGCATTAAATCGATACACACGATACGAGCTAACGCTTATTATGGGATTGTTAGTGCCACTTATTGGTTATTTTATGATTGTGTTTTTAGGTAATTATATCGCTTCGAGTATATTCTTTAGAAAGAAACAAATTGGTATTTTACGTGCATTAGGGTGCGAAGTAAATGAAATGAATAAGATTTTTCTTATAGAGGCATTATTAATTGGATTGTTTATTATGTTTCTTGTATTGATAATGGTGCCTTTTATGATTGATATCTTGAATTTTGCGTTTATGGTACATTTCTTTGATACGTATATATCATTTTACTATTATTCAATATTTCATTTAGGGTTTGGTCATTTCATTGAAGTGACTACTCTCATTGTATTAGTATTTACGGTGTTGATTATTGTGTTAACCTATCATATTAATTTGCTTGATCCTGTTGCGGTTATTAGTGGAAAATAAAAATCCTTTTCAGGATTTAAATGTCTTTTTCGTTTAACAAACCATAAATATAATGATCTTCCCATCGTCCATTTATATGGACATTTTTTCTGAGTAATCCTTCTCTTACGAATCCGCATTTCTCTAAGACTCTATATGAAGCGTGATTGCTTGGCATTACACCAGCTTCTAATCGATGTAAATTTAGTTCATTAAAAGCATAATCGATTAAAAGAGTTAAAGCTTCGCTCATATAGCCTTGTTTTGTATGTTTTAAATCAAGAGAATATCCAACATACGAAGTCTTTAAGGACCATAAAATATCATTAAGGGCAATCATGCCTATTAGTCTATGATTCGAGTTAAGAAATATCCCAAAACGCATACTCGATTTTTCTTCGATTTCACGTGTGTAACTTTCGATGTTTCTATGGAATCGCTCAATTGTATAGTACTGATCATTTCGTGTAAATGATGTTGGTATGAAGAAATCTTTATTATTTAATTCGTATTCAAATAATCTTTGAACATCAAAGGGCGTTAAATGTCTTAGATAGATACGATTTCCTTGTAACATGAGACTATAATAGCACATTTTTAAAGTCATATTACTTTCAAAAAGTAAGAAAATGAGGTAGATTTGTAATGAGGTAACAAACATGAAAATTGAGATATGGGCGGATTATGCTTGTCCGTTTTGTTATATAGGCAAAACAACGTTGAAACAAGCCATTGAGAAGACAGGATTAAAAGATGTGGAAATTGTATATAAAGCGTTTCAGCTCGATCCCAATGCACCTAAAGTGCCGAATGAAAACACAATTACACATTTAGCACATAAATATGGTGTACCACTTTCAGAGGCTGAGCAGATGATAAATAGAGTTGTGCTTCATGGTAGAAGTGTTGGATTAGATTTACGTTTTGATTTAGTTCAACAAACAAATACCTTTGATGCTCATCGATTAACTAAATATGCAAAATTATTGAATAAAGATACAGAAATGAATAATTGGTTATATGAAGCATATTTTATTAAGGGCATTAATTTAGCAGACCTAAATCAACTCGCTAAAATTTCTGATTCAATCGGTTTTGATTCGAATGAAGTTTTAAATCGATTAAAATCAAATGAGTATGAAATGGATGTTAAACGTGATATTGAAGAAGCATATCGTAAAGGAATCCATGCGGTGCCTTATTTCTTAATTGATGGTAGAACAGTGATTAAAGGGGCTCAACCGCTTGAACGTTTTGTACAGATATTAACAGAATCGGAAAAATAATCTGGTGTCAAGCTAGTTTTTTTGTTTGAACAATGTAATCGTTTTCATTTAGCGTTTGAATTGAATTTTGGCACTATAAGTGTTATATTTCTAATGTAAACACTTACATTGTGTTTTTACAGGGAGGAATAGAATGAAAAAATTATTATTATCGATGTTGATGATTCTTATGACTCTTTCTTTAGTGGCTTGTAAAGCTGAAGAACCAGTTGCTGAAGTTAAAGATGTTACTTTGAAAGTATGGGGATCTCAAGAAGACCAATCAATGCTTAGTGGCATGATTGAAGAATTCAAGGCTGCAAATCCAGGAACTAACTGGACAATTGAATTAGGTGTTGTTGGTGAACCTGATGCTCGTACAAGATATTTAGAAGATCCTGAAGCTGCTGCAGATGTATTTGCATTCCCTAATGACCAAGTTATGGATTTAGTTAGTGCAGGTGCATTGTATGAAGTCACAATTAACAAGGCTGCGATTGTTGCTGCTAACATTCAATCCGCTGTTGATTCAGCTACAGTTGGTGGAAAACTTTATGGTTATCCTATGACTGCTGACAATGGATACTTCATGTATTATGACAAATCCGTTTTCTCAGAAGAGGATGTTAAGTCTTTAGATAAGATGTTAGAAGTGGCTCAAGCTGCTGGTAGAAAAGTATTCATGGACGTTTCAAATGGTTGGTATATTGCATCATTCTTTATCGGTGCTGGAAACAAGTTTGAAATGGTAAATGGTAAGCAAGTATTAGATTTCAATAATGCGACTGGTGTAAAAGTCGGTGAAGCAATTAAGGCGTTCACTGCTCATCCTGCATTCTTAACAGGTGATGATAACGTTCTTAAAGCTGGTTTAGGTTCAACAGTTGCTGCTGGTGTATCTGGAACTTGGAACGCTAATGATATTTCAACTATTCTAGGTGCTAACTATGGCGCAACTAAACTTCCTGAATATACTTTAGGTGGCGTTGCTACTCAAATGGGTAGCTTTGCAGGTTTCAAACTAATGGGTGTTAACAGTTTAACTGAATTCCCAGAAGAAGCAATGGCTTTAGCTGAGTTCTTAACAAATGAAGCTAACCAAGTAAAACGTTTCGAAGTTCGTAAATTAGGTCCTGCAAATAAAAATGCAGCTCAAAATGCATCTGTATTAGCTGATGTTGCATTATCTGCTTTAGCTAAACAAGCTCCATATGCAATGAGCCAAAATAGTGTAGCTGGTACTTATTGGGGTCCTGCTGAAGCATTCGGTTTAGCGCTTGAAAATAAAGACTACACTAAGTCCATTCAAGAAATGCTTGATGCTTTAGTTGCTCAAGCTGGTAACTAATTTAGTTTGTAGTATAGAGATTAATCAAGGGCAATATGGTTCATATTGCCCTTATTCTTCATGGAGGGGACAGGTATGCAAAGTACCCAAAAATTTAAGAATCTATTAAATAAAGTTTCTAGCCAAATAAGTATGTTCTTTAAAGGTTTTGCTGAAGGGAATATAATCACGAAAGGTTCATATATCGTGATGGGCTTAGGTCAATTCCTGAGAGGTCAGATTTTTAAAGGGGTAATGTATTTAGCGACACAAATACTGTTTTTTTACTTTATGATTACAAGTGGTGTATCGAATATCATAGGTTTAAAAGACTTAGGATCAAAGATGCAAGAACGTGTATGGAATGAAGCTCGAGGAATTTTTGTAGTGGTTAAAGGGGATAACTCAATGCTTATGTTGTTGTTTGGGGTGGCAACTATCTTTATTATTATTGGCTTCATTATCACTTATATCATGAGTGTTCATGGCTCAATACAAAATGAAAAAATAATATTATCAGGTAAGAAACCGAATAATCTTAGAAAAGACATTGAATTATACTTAAATGATAAATATCATGTGACCGTGTTAACATTACCGGTAATTCTAACATTCTTGTTCACGATTGTGCCACTGGTATTTATGATTTTAATAGCTTTTACCAACTTTGATCGTAATCACCAACCTCCAGGGAATTTATTTACTTGGGTTGGATTTGAGAATTTTTCTGCAGTATTGTGGAATGATCCACTAAAGTCTAAAACATTTATAGACTTGCTTGTTTGGACGCTTATTTGGGCAGTACTTGCAACGGGTTTGAACTATATATTTGGTATGGTTCTTGCTCTTATGATAAATAAAAAAGGTATTAAGATTAAGAAATTTTGGAGAACAATATTTGTTGTAACGATTGCGGTTCCTCAATTTGTCAGTTTGCTCTTAATGTCGCAATTACTAGCAGACTTAGGTACGCTTAATGTTATCTTAAGGGAGTTTGGATTTATTGAGACTTTCTTACCATTTTTATCTAATCCTACTTGGGCGAAAGTGACTGTCATCATTGTTAACCTTTGGGTAGGTGTTCCATATTCTATGTTAATTACTTCAGGTATTTTAATGAATATACCTACAGACTTATATGAAAGTGCAAAAATTGATGGAGCTAATGCTTGGGTACAGTTTTGGAAGATAACGCTTCCTTATATGTTGTTTGTAACAGGGCCTTATTTAATAACTCAATTTATTGGTAATATTAATAATTTTAACGTTATATATTTATTAACTCGTGGAGGACCTCTTTCTTTGGATTATTTCCAAGCTGGTAAGACGGACTTATTGGTTACGTGGTTATATAAATTAACGGTTAATGAACAAAATTATTCTTTTGCATCTACGATTGGTATCTTTATTTTCCTAATTAGTGCGTTCTTCTCACTGATTGTCTTTAATAAGACGGCATCTACTCAGAAGGAGGAAGACTTCCAATGATAAAAAACATGAAATCACGTGAACGATTTAGTAATGGAATAATCTATACTGTACTATCATTCTTATCCTTTATTTGGTTATTACCTATCGCTTGGTTAGTTCTTGTATCTTTTAGAGCTGAGCCTGGTGCATATACTGATTATATTTTTCCCAAGACATATACTCTGGATAATTACATTAAATTATTTACAGATACTAAATTATTCAACTATCCAAGATGGTTTATGAATACCTTAATCGTGGCAGTTGTGACGTGTGCAGTTTCTACCATTATCGTGCTTTTAACCAGTTATGCTTTAAGTAGATTACGTTTTAAATTACGTAAACCGATGATGAATGTTGCACTAGTATTGGGGATGTTTCCTGGATTTATGTCAATGATTGCGGTGTATCATATTTTAAAAGCGTTTAACTTAACCCAATCTTTGTTTGCGCTAGTATTGGTTTACTCAGGTGGAGCAGCATTGGGATATTATATCTCAAAAGGCTTTTTTGATACGATACCGAAGTCAATTGATGAATCTGCTATGTTAGATGGCGCGAGTAAGAATACGATATTCTGGAAAATTACTTTACCGTTATCGAAGCCGATTGTTATCTATACGATACTAACTTCATTTATTGCGCCATGGATGGATTTCATATTTGTGAGTGTTATCATGAAGGACAACTATGCGAATTATACCGTTGCGTTAGGGTTGTTCCAGATGTTATCACGTGAGAACATTTATCAGTATTTTACACGTTTTGCGGCAGGTGCGGTTTTAATCGCAATACCAATTACGTTACTCTTCATATACATGCAGAAGTACTATATTAGTGGTGTTACAGGTGGATCTGTAAAGGGTTAATATGATTAAAAAAATAGGTTTATTAATATTAATTGTTGTCTTAAGTTCATGTTCGGCTGAGACAATACGTTCAGATAAGAACTATGTTTATTATGAAATTTTTGTTGGTTCTTTTTATGATACAAATAAGGATGGCATGGGAGATCTAGATGGAGTTACTGCAAAACTAGATTATTTAAATGAGTTGGGGATTGGTGGTATATGGTTGATGCCGATTCATCCATCTCCAACCTATCATAAATATGATGTCGTGGATTATCTTGATATTGATCCCCAATATGGCACACTAGAAGATTTTGATGAATTAATTACTAAGGCAAATGAATACAATATTGAAATAATTATTGACTTGGTTCTCAATCATTCGTCCTCTGATCATCCTTGGTTTATCGAAGCTAAGAAGAATGTGTTGAATGGCAATTGCGAAATTGAAGATTCATATTGTGATTATTATGTGTTTAGCACAGTACCTCAAGGTAAATATTATCCAATTGGTAAAGGGTATTACTATGAAGCATTATTTTGGGATAAAATGCCTGATCTAAATCTTGATAGTGAAAAAGTTCGAAATGAAATTACCAAAATTCTTGAATTTTGGTTGGATCGTGGTGTTAAAGGGTTTAGATTAGATGCAGTCACTTCATTTTATAATCAAAATGTGACGAAGAATACAGAATTTCTACTTTGGTTAAATAACACTATTCGTTCGATTAATAAGGATGCCTATGTAGTCGGAGAAGCTTGGACTACGAATAGTACAATCGCTTCTCTTTATGAAAGTGGAATTGATAGTTTATTCCAGTTTAGTTTATCTCAAGCAGATGGTTTAATAGCGTCTTCTATACGTTCTAAACAGGGCTATAACCTTGCCAATGAAGTTGTTAAGTATAATGAGATGATAAAAAAGGTTAATCCAGAATCATTGAATGCAGTTTTCATTTCCAATCATGACCAAGGGAGAAGCGCGGGCTATTTTAAGAGTACTCAAACAGAATATTTAAAAATGATGGCATCTATCTATCTACTAATGCCAGGTCGATCTTTTGTTTATTATGGAGAAGAGATTGGTATGCGTGGTAGTGGAAAAGATGAGAATAAGCGACTACCTATGATTTGGGATAATAGCGATAAAACAGGACTTACATTAGGCCCAAGTGCTGCAGACTACAAGCCAGAGAATATTGTTGGAGTTAAGCAACAAGCTACTGATAAAGATTCACTTTATAATCACTATAAACAACTTATTTCTATCAAGAATAAATATGATGTGATTACGGATGGAATGCTTGAATTATTGAATGTTGATTCACATGTATATGCACTTCGTTCTTATAGTGAGTCAGAGGATGTTATAGTTTTACATAATCTAAGTGATAAAGAAATTAAATTGGACTATGACTTTTCGAAGTATAAAATAGCTGAACAAGTCTATAATGGATCTAAGACGAAGGCAATATTAAATAATGAATTAACGATATTTGCATATAATACAGTGGTTTTAATTAAAAAGTAACATTACACATGTTATTTTTTTAACATATGTCTTGCATCTAGTTATCATAATCATATAATATAGTTATTGAAATAAAAGGAGGGTTTATGCCTTCAATTCATTTACCACGATGGGAAGAATTACCGAATATTGAACTCTATAAGGAACAAGTGCTAGAACTATTAGAACTTTATTTAAATCCACTAGGAGTTCGTCCGATTACAGCTTCAATGATTAATAATTATACAAAGTTAAATCTAATTCCAGCCCCAATAAAGAAGAAATATTCGAGAAAACACCTCGCACACATCTTTATCATCGCACTACTTAAAGATGTATTTGAGATTTCTGAAATTGTTCATGGAATTAATTTAGAAAAAGGTATTTTGGGAAGAGATATTGCCTACAACATCTTCGTTAAAGAAGTTGAGGATTCAATTGATTGTATGCAAAACAAGAAAACGATTGCGGCATTTATAGAAAACAATGAATCGGACAAAGAAAGAAATGTCATGCGTTATGCAGCACTTAGCTTTGCGATTCACCGATATACTCGACATTTAATCAATGAAAAAGGAGATAAGAATGAGTAATCAGAGAATAGCGATTTTAACAGATTCAGGAAGTGATGTACCTTACGATTTAGCAAAAGAAATGAATATATTTGTCGTTCCTTTGCAAGTCAACTACAAGGATCATAGTTATCGTGATGGAGTAGACATTGATGCGGATACCATGTACAGTCGATTAAAAGAAGAAATACCTACAACATCCTTACCTCTAGGTTCAGATATCGATACTGTGTTGCGTGATATCGAAGCACAAGGATATACACACATTCTAGCTGTTGTATTATCAAGTGGGTTGTCTGGCACTTGTAATCTTCTCAGACTAGTCGCAAAAGAATCTAAATTGCCTATGGAAGTGATTGACACAAAGAATATAGGGATTGGTAGTGGTTTATCGGTTATAAAAGCCGCAAAGTTTGTAAAAGAAGGATTATCGTTCAACGAATTAATCGTAAAGGTACAAGAAACTGTATTAAAGACACGTGTTTTCTTTGTACTAGATACTTTGGAATATCTTCAAAAAGGAGGGAGAATAGGTAAGGTAACCGCATTGATTGGTTATGCATTGGATTTAAGACCCATTATTACGTGTGATTCTGAAGGCATTTATACAACTGTCGCAAAAGCTCGAGGTCGGAAAGTATCCATCAATCGTTGCTTAGATTTAGCGCTTGAATTCGCTGGCGAATCTAATCGTATTACATTAGCTTTAGCACACGGAAATGCTTTGGATGAAGTATTAAAGCTAAAAGAATTGCTTATTCAAAAATTGCGTGATCGAGTCACCTTGTATATTGGACAAGTATCACCTGCATTGGGTGTGCATACAGGTCCTGGATTAATTGGTATGGGTGTACAAATCGATTAGGTTTGACAGCTTATTTATATTATTCTAAGATTTGATTGATGAAAGAGATTCTAAATGCTTTAGATCATTCAGATCCATCAGTAAGATATCGTCTACATAAAGATATTTTAAAATCGGACATTAAAGTTCTTAGTTCAATCCAAAATGATATGTTAAAGTTTGGATGGGGTTATACTTTAATGTCTTTTCAAAAGGAAGATTTTTATTGGGCAGGGTATTATCAGCCCAAGTGGACTTCTACACATTACACTTTACAAACATTAAGATGTTTAGACTATCCTAAGACCAATTCAATATCACAATCCATTCAAAGAATACTAAATGAAGAGAAATGCAAAGATGGTGGGATAAGTCCATCTAATACAAAATTATGGAGTGATTGTTGCGTAAATGGAATGTTTCTTAATATTGCATGTTACTTTGAGGCGGATGAGAAGCCATTAGAATCTATGATTGATTATCTTATCAATGCACAAATAGAGGATGGTGGATTCAATTGTAGCTTTAATCGGTCTAAAGTTCATCATAGCGCATTCAATTCGACCTTATGTGTCATCGAAGGGCTATATGAGTATGAGTTGAGAGGATATACCTATCGTTTAGATGAAGTTAAACAATTGCGGAAAGAAGCTGAAGAATTTTTACTTATTCACCAACTTTATATCAGTGATAAAACAGGTAAAATAATTGATCCACGATATTGTTCATGTCATTTCCCATATTATTGGCGATATGACTTATTGCGAGCATTAGACTATTTTGTTTACTCACAACATCCGTATGACTCAAGATTAAAATCTGCATTGGATTGGTTATCGTCGAAAGAAATAAATTATCAATTCAAATTAAATGCACATTATTCCGGACTATATTATTTTAGAATGGAAGAAGCTGGTAAAGTAAGCCATATGATTACGGTTAGAGCGCTTAATATACTTAATTATTACAATATATTGAAAATAAATGAAAATATATTGTAAAAAGTCTGTAAATTAAATATGATGGAATAAAGGAGGTTATTATGAATTTCGTACCTTTATACATCATTGGAATCATATTAATTAGTTATATTCTAGTAGAAACATTTTTTATTTATAAAAGAGCGTATAAAAGAGGTTTAGAGTTAGGAATTTCAAAATCACAACTCAATGAAACCACACGTAGTAGTGTGATTTTTTCGATTGTGCCTTCTATTCCAATTCTGATTGGATTAATTACAATGATTCCACTCTTTGGAGATGTCGTTATACCATGGATTCGATTATCTGTTATAGGTTCTGTTTCGTATGAGACTTATGCCGCCACTGCAATTAAAGGAGCTGTTGGATTATCAAGTTTAACAGAGAACTTACAAGTATATTCCACTGCCATTTGGACGATGACGATATCAATTCTAAGTGGGATGATTATCCTCATCTTCTTTTATAAGAAATACACGACTCAACTTGAGTCTATCAAAAAAAGAGATAAACGATGGTCTGAGTTATTGATTGCGGCTATGTTTATGGGTCTAGTTGGAACGATTGGGGCACAACAAATCACTATTGGTGGATACAATACATTAGCACTATTTATTAGTGTAGGTATTATGGCAGTTATTGGTGGACTATCATTAAAATTTAAGTGGTTGGAAGAATTTGCTTTACCCGTGTCGATGTTAGGTACTCTCATTATTTTATATTTTGTGATTGGAGGGACACTATGAATCAAGAATCTTATATCAATAATTTACATAAACATGGAAAGCGTTTTATGATTCTTTCAAGTTTATTTATGTTAACAATTCCTTTTGTTTTTAGTTTTATTCATAATGCTTGGCCAACATTAGATTTAATCAAGGTAGGATTTATGACAGTAGGTGCAATTTATATACCAATAGGGATTATTGAAACAATAAACTATGCACCTATGTTAGGGGTTGGCGCTACATACATCTCACATGTGACTGGGAATATTTCAAACATGAAATTACCTGCAGCTTTAAGTGCAATGAAACAAGCGCAAGTAGAACCTGGCAGTGATGAAGCTGAAATAATATCAACGTTAGCAGTCGCATCATCATCTGTTGTGACAATACTAATCATTTTAGTGGGTGTATTACTTTTATTACCTTATCTATCTATAATTGATCAATATCTTGGGACAGTAACAGATTATCTTGTGCCTGCGATATTTGGTGCACTCGGCTTTGTGTTTATTGTTCGGCATTGGAAATTGGTTATTATTCCTATGAGTGTTATGTTAGCGCTCTTCTATTTCGTGATTAAAGACCCTAGTGTTCAACCTGTTTTTGTGCCAGTTGCGTCTCTTTTATCTCTATTGACTGCTCGCTTTATGTATAAGAAAGGATGGATTAAATAATGGAATCCATTCAACATTTACAATCAATCTTACAGACTAAGACAATTTCATATTTAGAACGCAGTCGAATTGATTTTAGTGAGTATGAAAAGTTTATCGAGCTTGTTCAATCTTATTATCCTAATTTAATGAAAAAGAGTTTATTCAAGCGGGTTGAAGGTTATAGTTTACTCTTTAAAATCAAAGGAAAATCTGAGAAAGACCCAGTTGGATTCATGGGGCATTATGATGTTGTGCCTGTGAATGAAGAAGGTTGGAACTATCATCCTTTTTCAGCTGAAATTATAGATGGCTATATTTATGCACGTGGGACACTTGATATGAAGGGGCACGTTGTTGCTTTATTAGAAGCCATTGAATCGATACTCAAAGAAGGTATTATATTTGAACGGGATTTATATATAATGTTAGGACATAATGAAGAAACGGGCTCATCGCTTCCAGATTCTGGAGCTCGAAGAATCATGGAAATGTTAAAAGATGAAGGAATACACTTTTATTGTGTTGTGGATGAAGGAGGTGCCTTCATTAAAGGGGATGCGATGGGAGTTAATGGTGTTATTGGATTGGTAGGGGTTGCGGAAAAAGGATACTGTGATATAGAACTTACTGCAAAACAAGAGGGGGGGCATGCGTCTATGCCGCCTAAATCAAGTGCACTATATGAAGTTTGTAAGGCAGCGATGTTAATGGAATCAAATAAATTTAAAGCAAATTACAATGATGCGACGAATGCGATGTTCGATGCTTTATTACCTTATATGGCGCAACCATTAAAATTCTTGTTTAGTCATCGTAATTTATTCAAACCAATATTAATCAAAGCACTTACTCGATCACCTGAAACAGCGGCTACTGTACGTACAACATCTGTTATGACCATGGCATCTGGATCTAAAGCACCAAATGTATTAGCTCAAGAGGCAAAAATAAACATTAATTGTAGGCTTGTGCCAGGAGATACGGTTGAAAAACTAGTTAGTCGGATACAAGAACGTGTTGGATCTTCAATCCATGTTAAAGCAGTTAATGGAAATGATCCAACCAATGTTTCGCCAAGTAAACATGAAGCATTTCTTGCGATTGTTGAGTCAGTTAAAATAGTGTATCCAGAATGCGTTACGGTTGCTCCATATCTTATGGTTGCAGCGACGGATAGCCGTTTGTATCACCCTATTTCAGATACAGTTTATCGTGTTCAGCCTTTTATGAGCATGTTAGATGATCGATCTACAGTTCATGCGGATAATGAACGAATCTCTTTAGATTCATTTGATAAAGGTATCATTTTCTTTAAAAATTGTTTATCAACGATATGTAATCAATAAGTTGAAAAGCTTCGAGAGTGAAACTATACATAGGTTCTTATCTTAGGGTATAATTTTAACCATAGATAAGATTAGGAACGACCCTATGCTCACAATTCTTGAAGCTTTTTTATTATCATTATCTATTTCAATCATTCTATCAAGAGGACTAGGATATGCTTCTTTGATGGCAAGATTTACACCAATGATGATGGGTTTATTGACTGGATTAATACTAAATGATATCCCAAATGCGCTAAGAATTAGTGCGCTTGTTCAACTCTTGTATTTAGGTGTGCTAGCACCAGGTGGCGTAATGCGATCTGAACCTGCAGTTGCGGTATCATTTGCAATTCCAATTATTATCTTAACTAATGTAGATATTCGTTTATCCGTAATTATCGCATTTATTTTCGGTGTTCTTGGTGGGTTTATTTATCCATATCGAATTAAGTTAAACTCGAAGATTATTCGATTAACTGAGAAGAATGTTGAAGAGGGAAATGATAAGGCTTTGTTTAAAACAATCATTGTTTTTCCTCTACTAGCAAGTTTAGCTTTATATATTCCTGTATTCTTCCTGCTATATTGGTTAATTCTTCCCATAGCTGTATATATAATTCAGTATGTATCAACAACATTTATTTACTCAGCTTTGGTTGTGGTTAGTGGTGCTTTAACCTTAGTAGGATTTGCTTTATCTATTCATGTAATGGGTAAGTCCAGTCAAATATTTTTCTTTGTGGGTTCATTTATAGTCGCTTTACTATTGAATGTTAATATATTTACATATGCTTTGTTTGGATTAATCATATCGATTCTATATGTTGTTTATAAGGAAAGACGAGTGAATTGATATGAAGAAACTTACAAAACATGATATAACGCGAGCGTTTAATCGTTGGTGGTATGCCAATGAGATTCCAAACAATCATGACTATCTACTTGGCCCTTCACTTCTGTTTGCGCTCATTCCGATTTTAAAGAAATTGTATCCGAATCAAGAGGATCTTAAAGAAGCTTATCAGCGTCACCTAAGCTATTTTAACACTCAAGCTATTTGGGGAGGTGCAACATTAACTGGTATAGTTTCAAGTCTTGAAGAAGAACGATGTGATCAATTTCAACGTGAATTAAATGAGAATGAATTAGAAGTGAGTGATTCTTTTATTTCAATGACGAAAACAGGATTAATGGGGGTATTGGCTGGGGTTGGCGACACTGTGGACTCAGGGACTGTGCAATATATCTTTATCACATTAGCGCTACCTTGGGCATTTAATGGTTACTGGATTGGAGCACTCTATCCGTGGATAGGATTCATTTTAGCAACCTATTCGTATGGCAATTACTTTGCATTATTAGGCTACTTAAAGGGAAGATTAGCGGCGGTAGATTTAGTGAGTGGAAAACATTCAAGAATGTTTACTGAGGTTCTATCAACATTAGGTTTAATATTACTTGGGTATATTGGAGCAAATTATCTACAAATTGAACTTAGAAGTAATTTAATTAGTTTGAATCTTAAGTACTTTATTGAAGGTTTGTTATCGTTGGGATTAATATTAATCGTTCATACCTATTTATCTAAAAAAGGTCTCGACTTATTAAAAGGAATGATATTTATAACAATCATTGTATGTGCTTTATTGATTTTCGGTATACTATAGATAAAAGAAGGAGTTCATATGGGGAAAATACAATTAACACGAGTAGATGATCGTCTAATCCATGGTCAAGTTATGACCAAATGGTCAAAAGGATTGGGCATTAATGCAATATTTATCGTAGATAATGATGTCGCAAGAGATGACTTTATGAAACAGATTTATATTAGTTCAGGGTCACGTTCTGGACTGTCTATAAAAGTAATGAGTACAAATGAAGTTAGTGTATATTGGAAAGAAAAACAGTTTGAAGACTTCAAAGTACTTATTCTATTTAAAACAATTCAAAGTGTAGTTGAAACAGTAGGCTTAGGGTTACCAATACAATTATTAAACATAGGTGGTGTGTCTAAAAAAAAGGATACTCAAATGGTAATATCAAGTGTTAATTTAACAAATCTTGAGATAGATTATTTAAATCAGTTGAGTACACACTCAAATATGGAGATCTTTTTTCAAATGATTCCAGATAGTAATCGTGTTAACTTTCATGATTGGATAAAAAAATGAATCGAATTGCCATTGTTAACTCAAGCAGTTTTGGACAAGTATTTACACATCATATAGATCGATTAAAGAAAATTGGAGATGTGTCCTTTTTTCATTTTCCTCAAGATATTCATGGGAAAGAATTAGCTGAAGCTCTGAAAGGCTATAATATCATCATTGCCAGTGTTAGTCCATTTTTTACTTCTGAGTTTTTTGAACATCATCCAGGATGTAAATTAATATCAAGGCATGGGATTGGATTCAATAATGTGGATATTCATGCGGCCTCAAAACACCATACCTATGTATCTATTGTCGAAGGAATAGTCGAACAAGATGCAGTCGCAGAAAACGCAATTGCTCTTTTAATGAATTGTACACGCAGACAGAATGAAGCGATTCAGGCGATTAAGCAGGATTTATGGAAAACTCGCGCTTCTTATTTGGGCTATCAAGTACGAAACAAGACGGTTGGTGTGATTGGATATGGCAATATTGGATCACGAGTGGGTTATATACTTAAGAACGGTTTCAATTGTAAGATACTTGCATATGATCCTAATCTTAGTGAAGAAAAAATAATGAAGAGTGGTGCAATTCCGGTTACGTTGGAAGAATGTATTTCGCAAGCGGATATTATATCGTTAAATGCGTTCTTATCAAAAGATAATTATCATATGATTTCGACTGAGAGTATTTCGAGAATGAAGAAAAATGTCATTATAGTTAATACGGCTCGAGGAGAATTGGTTGATCAAAATGCGATTATAGATGGAATAGAATCAGGCCATATTTTTGCGTATGGAAGTGATGTAGTGGAAGGTGAACCCATTGATCATACTCATCCATTATTAAATCATCCACAAGTCATTATCACACCTCATATTTCTGCGTATACGGTTGAATGTCTTGAGAGTATGGGAGATAAATGCGTGTCAGATTGTGAAATGGTTTCTCATGGGAATGTACCACTTAATTGTGTTAATTTGAATCAAATTGAATCGGGAGAAAATAAATGATTGGTATATGTGTGATTTCTCATGGAAATCTTGCGATTGGACTTAAAGATGGTTGTGAACTCATTATGGGTAAACAAAGTCAGTTTTCCACAGTTGGGTTAAGAGATGGGGATGATTTTGATGAGTTTAAAGATAAAGTGTTAAATTCAATTCAAGAAGTTCATCAAGATAAAGGTGTATTAGTGTTCGTTGATTTATTTGGAGCGTCTCCATATAACTCAGTATTGTTTTCTTTTACACAACTCATAGCTGAGGGTGTCAGGGTAAAAATGGTTACGGGAGTTAATTTACCAATGGTTGTTGAAGCCTGTGAGAAAAGGGAACTTCTTGATTTAGATGAATTGTTTAATAAAGTTATCCACACAGGTAAGGAATACATCATAGGTCTTGATGAAAAGATGAGCCAAACAATATGAAATCGATAAAAATGATTTTTTTTGATATGGATGGTTGTTTAATTGATAGTGAAATTGTCTATGTTTATGCTTGGTTTGAACTGTTTCAAGAATTAAATATTCCTATTGAGTTAGAGGAAATTATGAATTGGAGAGGAAAGAATAATCGACTAATCAACGAAAGAATTAATGAATTTGTTGGAGATATGGATCAGACCCTTAACCTACGTAAGATAAGAGATGAGAGATTCTATGTTAAGTTATATAATAATAAAGTTGACCTTAAACCATATGCAATAGGCATCCTAGATTATTTGGATTCAATGAATATTCCATATGCTTTAGTCACATCAACAGTTAAAGAAAAAGCGAGTAAAGTCTTAACTCACTTTGAACTAATTCACCGATTCAGGTTTATTTTATTTGGAGATGATGTAATTGATTCAAAACCAAATCCTGAAATTTATTTGAAAGCGGTTCATCAATCAGGATTCGAAAAGAGTGAAATACTTGTATTTGAAGATTCTAGAAATGGGATTGAAGCATGTAATAATGCTGGATTGGATGTTGTATATGTACCAGATAGAGATCGAATTGATATAAGCGATTTACAACTATTTAATGAAGTAGTAGATTTTAATGAAGGAATAAAAATGATTAGTCAGTATATTGATTAATCATTTTTTATATAAATAACTTTTCGATTACATCTTTGATAAAAATTTCTGTCATAAATGGATCAAACTGAGTTTGTTTATTTTTTCTTAATTCCTTAATAACAAAATCCAAAGACTCTTTTGAATGTTGATCCATTCGTTCATGAATTGTATCAAAAGCTTCAGCTAAGCATATAATCCGAGATATTAGTGGGATTTCATCCCACATCATTCCACTTGGATACCCTTTTCCATCATAACGTTCATGGTGATGAAGAATAGCTTTACTAATATCCTTAAATTCAGATGATTCTCCTATCACTTTTGAGCCTATTTCTGTGTGTTGTTTAATAATCTGCCATTCCTTATCATCGAGTTGGCTATCTTTTAACAGAATGTCACAGTTAATAGCTACTTTACCAATATCATGAAACAGTCCAGCAATCTCAGCTTTTTGTATATCTTCTTTTGAACATTTAAGTGCTACTGCTAAGTAATGACACAACATACTCACTCGTTTAGCATGAGCTTCTTCTTGCGGACATTTCTCGTAAAGTGCTTGAGCAATAACGCCTATCATATCTTTTCGATTTCGTTCGCTCTCTAAACTTTTTTCTCGATACATCGCATCTTCCGAGTTTCGTAATAAATCTTGTATAGACAGCTCATCATCTTCCTTGGTATAAACACCACATGCAATTGATAGTTGAATTGAATTAATGTCATATTTTTTTGAGTTTGATTTTATTCGATCAATAATCTTTATGGAATCTTGATAACTGGTTTTAGGTAAGTACAATATAAATTCATCGCCACCCCAACGTGCAACTAAATCTTCAGGTCGGCAACTTTCTTTTAGGACACTCGCAGCATACTTAATTAATTCATCCCCTTTTTCATGACCAAAGGCGTCATTTATTAGCTTAAGTCGGTTTACATCACACATAATAAGAGAAATTGGAAGATTCCGATTGGTATTTAATCGTTTCATCTCTTCTTCTAAATATCTTCGATTGAGAAGCCCAGTCAGTACATCGTGAAAACTTAGATATTCAATTTCTTGTTCACGATATATTCTTTCAGTCACATCTCTACCAACAGAATAAATACGATCTCCTTGTCTCTGTGATGACCATTCTATAAAACTAACATTTCCATTCTTATGTTTTAAACGCATAGTATAACTAATGCTTTCATTTGATGTATTTAGTGAATGGATAATATTCTTAATCTGAGAGTATTCATCTGCCAAAACAAAATCCCAAACGTGATGATTCTCAACTTCTTCTATTGAGTACCCATATGTTTTTTTCCAAAATTGGTTAACTTGTATATACTTGCCACTTAAATCAGAGATGGCAAACAAATCAGAGGCGATGTTAAAAAGAACATTCGTATCTGAAAATGGTTGAATACTCTGAGTTATATCTGAAAAGAATAGTGCAATTTCATGTTCTTTTGATAAATAGACGGATAACTTGAACCACTTATTCAACTTAAGATTGTATTTATTAAATTCTTGTTTAACATCCGTTTTCGTTAGTTCAAGAAGTATAGGAATAAACTCTTTTTGAGAGAAGGGTGCGATTTGCTCAGTTTCGCTTAGCTTCTTATCTAAAATTTCATTGCGATTTATTTTGAATAAGTCTTCAAACTCTTTATTTACAGACGCCACAATAAAATCTACTGCTTTTCCACTGTCGTTAAAAACAGCCTTTAAATAGATAAATCCAATTGGAAAATTCTCAATAATTAATTGACAATCTTGATCGGCCATAGTCCCCCGCGATAAGAAATAGACCTTATGTACCCATAGAATAACACTTTGTGTTTTACTTATCAAATATGAATTGTGTTTCATATTTACTCTTGATATACTTGTGAAGCTGAATAGAGCATTTAAGGAGATAGAATGGGTGAAAAGAAGTTGGCAAACCCTGGTCCATTAGGACTTTTAGGGTTTGGTATGACAACAATCTTATTGAATTTACACAATGCGGAAATTATTCCGTTATCAATTGTAATCATAGGAATGGGTGTCGCATTGGGTGGACTAGCACAGCTTATTGCAGGTATTTTTGAAATGAAACAAGGCAATACATTTGCTGGAACTGCGTTTGTTGCATATGGTGCATTTTGGTGGTCTTTAGTTATTATTTGGCTGCTTGCGCCAAAAGGTCTTGAAGCAGATAAAATTTCGATGGGCTATTATTTGCTTATTTGGGGTATATTTACTGGATTTATGTTTATTGGAACATTTACACATAATAAAATAACTCAAATTGTATTTGGAACTCTAACATTATTGTTTATTTTATTAGCACTTGGGGATTTTACAGGTAATCATACCATTACTTTAATTGCTGGTTATGTTGGAATTTTCTGTGGAGCCTCTGCATTTTATAGTGCAGTTGGACAGATTGTAAATAGCGAACATAGTAAATCTATTTTACCACTCTAAAATCAATAAAATTATTACAGAGAATATTTACACAAGATGTAAATATTTTTTCTTTTATTATCATAATTTACATCGCTTAGATTTATTGACAGCGCTTACAATCACCGATAAAGTAATTTTAAGAGGAGACTTAAGATGAAAAATTATCCAGCAGAGCCGTTTAGAATTAAGGTTGTGGAAATGATGAAGTCGATGAGTAGAGAAGAGAGAGAAGCCGCGATGCAAGAAGCGGGATATAATACATTTCTCTTGAAGAGCGAAGATGTGTATATTGATTTATTAACTGATAGTGGAACGACTGCAATGAGTGATCGTCAATGGGCTGGAATGATGATTGGGGATGAAGCATACGCAGGAAGTCGCAATTTCTTACATTTAGATGCGATTGTGAAAGAGTATTATGGTTTCAAACATATGGTTCCAACCCACCAAGGTAGGGGAGCGGAAAATCTATTATCTAGACTAAAAATAAAGCCTGGCGATATTATCCCTGGAAACATGTATTTCACCACTACGCGTTATCATCAAGAAGCGAATGGTGGAACATTTAAAGATGTAATAATGGATGAAGCTCATAATCCTGAAATTGATCATCCATTTAAAGGAAATATTGATTTAGAAAAACTTCAAGCTCTAATTGATGAATTTGGAGCAGAACGCATCCCGTATGTATGTTTAGCTGTGACTGTTAATCTTGCTGGAGGACAACCTGTTTCAATGCAGAATATGAAGGATGTAAGTGCGTTGTGTAAGAAACATAACATACAAATATTTTTTGATGCGACACGATGTGTTGAAAATGCTTACTTTATAAAAAAACGTGAAGAAGGATACAAACATGTATCTATCAAAGATATTTTACATGAAATGATGAGCTATGGAGATGGATGTACGATGTCTGGTAAGAAAGACTGTATGGTAAACATCGGTGGTTTCTTAGCTATGAATGACGATGAATTATTCGCGAGGTGTAAAGAACTCGTAGTCGTTTTTGAAGGAATGCCATCTTATGGAGGGTTAGCTGGTAGAGATATGGAGGCAATGGCTATTGGAATTACTGAATCAGTAGACTATGCGTACATCTCACATCGTGTTGAACAAGTTAAATACTTAGGAGATCAGTTGGAGGCAGCAGGTGTACCAATCGTTAGACCAGTCGGTGGACATGCAGTTTTCTTAGATGCACGTAAATTTTTATCTCATTTAACGCAGGATCAATTACCTGCTCAAGCACTTGCGGCGCACTTGTATATTGAATCGGGTGTGCGTACGATGGAAAGAGGAATTGTGTCTGCAGGTCGTAATAAAGAAACTGGGGAACATCATCGTCCGAAACTTGAGCTTGTTCGAATTACCATTCCAAGACGTGTTTATACCTATGCTCATATGGATGTTGTAGCGGATGCAGTTATCGCATTATATAACAAACGTGAAACAATTACTGGGTTAGAATTCGTTTATGAACCGCCAATGTTAAGATTCTTTAATGCCCGATTTAAACCACTATAAAAAGAAAAGACCAGTTGGTCTTTTCTTATCGAATATTTATACTAAATTGACCACTGGTCATTTCAACTGAATAATTTAAGCCTGAATCTAGATATTGATATAAACTATCATTGATACGATTCATCTTTGAGTCAGGATTAAAATTGCCAGATGTTTTATCGATTGCGACTTGGAAACCTCTATTACCAGATAAGGTTACAGTCGTATTTCCCGAGGTCATTTCTACATTCATGAAATTTGGAGATTCTGAGCTGGTATCTAGATCAAGGTTACCACTTGTCATATTAACATCTAATCTGTTTTTAACTGTTCCAGTAAAACTTGTATTACCTGAAGTCATTCCAAGTCTTAAATCATCGGTATGAACTTGAATAAGATAAGCATCTCCACTTGTCATTGTCACATTCATATCATTTGAAATAATATTGTTCAAATGAAGATTACCTGAGGTCATCACTAAATCAAAGTTTTCAACATTGAAGTTGCTTATACTTGTTTTTCCAGATGTTAGGGTAGTCTTGAATCGTGAATAGGTTTGTTCAGGAAGTTGAAGTTCAAGATAACTGACAGGAGTTTCAAAGAAGAATAAAGTGAAATTATATTTATTTCGGCTATGCAAAATTAGCGTTTTGTTGCTAACAATTGGTTTAACCCATTTACTCTCTTCTAATGAAACAGCTGATTTTTCAATAATATGAATTTTGTTATCAGTGCTTTTTGTGATTTCTACACCACCAGAATACCATTCTAAGTCAAGTGAAGTTATCGTATCATCTAATACAATGTTCTGAAGAATTATGGTTGGTTCTTTTCGTTGAGGAAGAGAGAAAGGCAAGGCCTGAGAATTAAAGAGTGTTAAGAAAATATACGTTGAAACAACTGCGATTATTGAGTAGATAACTATTTTAATGGCACCTAATAAATATTTGCTAGTCATTTCTTCTTCCCATTTCTACGACAGCTTTAAGAATGTTAAAGATTGCGGAAGCAATTAAGAATATTATCCATGAATAGTGCCAATTAAAGTAAGTGAAGCTTACGTATAAGTATATTGCCACGACAATTAACCAATACGCTGATCCAAGGGCTTCGAATAATCCTTTGTCTCGATTCTTTTTACTCTTCCATTCTTTAAATTCTTCAATCATCGTTTCTTCTTCTTTTAAATATTTAGGTTTGCTTGCTTGAGTATAAATAAGAATACCTGTCCCGATTGCAATAAACATAAACATCATTAATAATCCAAGTATTTCTTGTCTAAATACTTCTGCGCTCACAATTAGTGCCATTGGACTTAAGATAAACAACATTACTGCAAATGCTGTATTACGTGCAGTACGTCTACGTTCCTCAGGACTTATTGCAGAAAGGACATGTCTTTCTCTTAAGCTTTCGGTCAATTCACTTAAGTCGCCGATACCTGCAATAACGGTATTATAGGCTTCTTCTTCAGTTTTGTTTTGTGCAAGTTGATCATTGTATTTCTCAATGAGATTACTAATTAACTCTTCTTGCATCTCAACGGATTTTTTAGTTCTTGGAACATCTTCAAATGCTCGTGTGATATATTGTCTAATTTTTGTAATCATAGTTCCCTCCTAGATTAGGTGGTCTATAAGGCTTTTAGCCTCTTCCCAATCCCTTTTGTTTTGTTGGTACAACATTCTACCTTCATACGTAATCGTGTAGTAGCGGCGTCTTGCGCCGGTTGCCTCGTCTCCCCAATAGGATGAGATTAATCCAGCTGTTTCAAGTCGTCTAAATGCGGAATATAGGGTTGCTTCTTTTAGTTCAAACTGATTGTTCGTTTTATCTTGGATTGATTTATTAATTTCATATCCATAACTATCTTTTTCGATTAAGTGTTTTAAGATAATTGTTTCAGTATGTCCTCTTAGAAGATCAGATGTAATATTCATGACATCACTCCTCTCTATCTGCATAATAATACGAGTTACTTCGCCTGTCAAGGTATATTTAAATAAAAAGTATATATTTTTTTAAAATATATTATAAAATAAAAAAGTTAATCGTTTTTGATTAACTTTTGCGTTATTTTTGAATGAATAAGGCTAATAAGAAGAATCCCTGTGATTATTCCTATGGCATCAATCCCCATATCAAAGACTGACATAGCTCGATCCGGTACAAAGGATTGTATAAACTCATCTATAATAGGGACTAAGAAAATGAATATTAATAAACGATTATCTTCTATATCAATCGAACTTTTACGTATCAAACATCCTAATATGAAGAATTCTGTAAAATGAGCATATTTTCTAATGATGAAGCTAACTGTTGATTTTTCCACAAAGATATTTATTGATATGAGAAATTGATGAATACGTGTTGAAAAAAATCCGCTTTGTAAACTTGATAGTGATCCATTTTGAAGAGAGAATGAAAAGATAACAATTATCCAACAAAAAGCTAGGATTAAGAATAGATGTTTTCGAAAATTTCGTTTGAGTGACATAGGTTAACCATCGTTTCTAATGGTATAATTATAGCGTGAAAAAACTTAATCTACAGAAAAACCTTAGTGATATTGTATTGGTTGTAATGGGTAACTTAATGTTAGCGTTAGCGGTCCATACTTTTATTTTGCCATATGAGATTTTATCTGGTGGTGTTGCAGGGATTGCGGTCGCGTTATCAAAAATAACAGGATTCAGATCTGATTTGATTATATCTATCTTGATTTGGGTATTATTTGGATTTGGGGCATTTTTCTTAGGTCGTAAATTTACTGTTCATACAATTTCTAGCAGTATTCTATATCCTTTGTTTCTTAATTTATTAAATACTCAACCTATTCAAGTTAGCATTGATCCCATCTTAGCGAGTTTATATGGTGGTTTAGTTGCAGGTTTTGGTGTTGGTTTGGTATTTAGAACTGGGGCTTCGACAGGAGGTATGGATGTTCCTCCATTAATCATTCATAAATTTACGAATATTGATTTAAGTAAGTTGGTATTAGCGGTAGACTTATTAACAGTCACATTAGGCGTATTTGTGTATGGAATTGAAGCAGTTTTAATGGGATTCATATCAGTTTATGCAAGTGCATTTGCGATTAAACAAGTACTTGTGTTTGGAGGCCAAGAAGCTCGTTCAGTAATGATTATTACGAGTAATGTTGATGAAGTTGTTGATATGATTGATAAGAAGTTAGAAAGAGGTTCAACATTACTTTCAGCTCAAGGTGGGTATACCCGTGAAAATCGTTCCGTAATACTATCTGTTATTAATATGACTCAGTATCCTGAATTGATCGATGAACTTCATAAAATAGATCCACATGCCTTTGTAATTGCGACTGAAGCAACTGAAGTTAAGGGAAATGGATTCTCATTTGATTATAAAGTCTAAAGATGATTTATCATCTTTTTTACTGGTATGTCTTAAACTATACTTAAACTTGACTATGGTATAATAATTTTAATCGGGAGAATAGAATGATAAAACTAAGTGATGTCTCAAAAACGTATAAAAATGGGGTAAATGCCCTTTACAATATTAATCTTTTTATCGACCAAAGTGAGTTCGTCTATATCATCGGTCCTACAGGATCGGGGAAATCCACATTGATACGTTTATTAGATGCGGAAGAGAAACCAACAAAGGGGAATGTGGAAGTTTCAGGTATAAATGTGGGACAACTTCGACATGGTAAGATACCGTATTATCGACGATATATAGGGGTTGTTTTCCAAGATTTTAAATTATTGCCTTCCAAAACGGTATTTGAAAATGTGATGTATGCATTAGAAATAACCAATATGAATCCCTTATTAGCACGTCAAAGAGTACGTGAAGTTTTGCAATTAGTAGATTTAAGTGAGAAATCTAGTCATTATCCAAATCAGTTGTCTGGTGGCCAACAACAACGTGCGGTTATCGCTCGAGCAATCGCGAATAAACCTCGAATTCTAATTGCGGACGAACCAACTGGAAACTTAGATCCTCAAAAATCTGGAGAGATTATTGAATTATTAGAACGTATTAATCAAGAGGAGAAAACCACAATTCTTATGGTTACACACGATATTGGGATTGTGAATCAATATAAAAAACGTACGATTGCGTTAGAAGCGGGTCATATTGTGGCTGATATGGTTGAGGGAGGATACATTCAACATGAATCGAATCATTCGACCATTTAAAGAAGGTTTTATTGGAATTATTCGTCATCTTGCGATGAGTGTGTCATCCATTATGGCAGTTATGGTTACCCTTTTTTTAGTGTCTCTTTTTCTGATTCTTACTGTTAATCTTCAGCAGATCACAGATTCTGTTGAGTCAAAAGTTCAAATCCATGTTCAAATATTGAACGATGTTGACTTAACTGGAATTGGTGACTTAAGGAAGCAAATTCTCCAAATAGAAGGTGTTGTGGATGTGGAGTTTTCTGATAAAGATGATGAGTTAAATCATTTTATTGAATCATATGGTGAAGAAGGTAAAATTTTTGAGATGTATCGTGGTGATAAGAACCCGTTACGTAATGCGTTCATTATTGAAGTTGCACAAGGCAATTTAATTGAGCAAGTTTCGAATAAGATTGAAGTTTTGGATGGAATTGAAAATGTTAATTATGGTGGATTAAATGCACTTAAATTAATTGAAATATTAAACTCTGTTCGTGATAGTGGATTAATTTTAGTCTCAGTATTAGGAGTTCTTGCAATCTTTTTAATCACCAATACAATCAAGATGTCGATTCATTCACGTATGCATGAGATTCAAATTATGAGAACTATTGGCGCAACCAATGGATTCATTCGATCACCTTTCTTAATTGAGGGGATTCTAATTGGATTTATTGGATCCATTTTGCCAATAGCATTGAGCATATTTGGCTATAAGTATGTTTATGAGTCAATGAATGGCGTGCTTTTAACAAGTATTTTTGTATTAAGACCTGTATTTCCGTTTGTATACCAATTATCATATTTACTCATCTTATTAGGTGTATCAGTTGGACTATTGGGTAGCTTTATTTCTGTTTCACGTTATTTGAGGACTGTACGATGAAGAAATATATAATTCGCTTCTTAACTATAATTCTTGTTTTAAGTCTTATGCCATACACGGAATATATGGCATATGATTTTGAAGCGAATGAGGCGTATTATTCAAATCTGTGTTCTTCCGTTGAGGCTAAAAATTATAAAGATGAATGTAGCGCATATCAAGCGTATGTGAATAATCGAGCGAACCAAGCACAGAGAGATTTAAATGATTTAAGAAATCAATTAAAAGATATCAAGGCTAATATTCTTAAACTTGCGGCGGATGTGAGCAAGTATGAAAAACAAATTGAGGATCTAAATAAATCAATTGCAAATATTGAGAAGTCAATTCAAATAAGTGAAGACTCGATAGCTGTCTTAAAAGCAAATATTGAAGAAAGACAAGCAAATATAAACGAGATAGATATGTTCATACAAAACAGAATGATTAGTATGCAGTCATTTGTATACTTAAATTCTTACATAGACTTTATTGTTGGAGCGAATAGTTTTGTAGATTTAGTTCGTCGTATTGAAGGTATCAATGACATAACGAATGCTGATAAAGCAGAAATTGAACGACTAACAGAAGAAGTTAATGCCTTTAATGCAGATAAAGAAGAGTTAGAAAGGCAAGTGCTTATCTTAGAAGAAAATAAAGCTAATTTGGTTAAGAATCGAGAAACTGTCATAGAACTCCAAGAGAGTGTTGAAAAAATTCTTCTCGAATATCGTACTCAGGAAGCTGAGTTAATGGCTAAGGAAAGCTATATTGCATCAAACTTGAAAGAAATTCAAGATAAGCTTAAGAGTATATCGGCTGCGCTTAATAATGTTGTCACATCAACTGGTTTTATTTGGCCGATTGCTTCTGGTTTCAGAGTAACAGCGATTGTTTGGGCATATCCTTATGGAGGAACGCATCTAGGGATTGATTTAGGAGCTCCAGTAGGAACAGATCTTAGAGCGGTTGGAAATGGGGTTGTGCTCTATAGTGCAAATGCTTGCCCAACCTATGGTTATTATGGAAATAACTGTGGTTCCCCTGGAATTAATCGAGGTGGGAATCAAGTGATATTACTAGTATCAATAGAAGGTGCAACCTATGGGATAATCTATATGCATCTTGAAAAAGATACACCTATTGAAACGGGTAGAATTGTGAATCAAGGTGATTCGATTGGGAAAGTTGGGTCTTCAGGCAGTTCAACAGGACCACATTTGCATATCGAAATTCATTATTTAGGTACTAAATCGATAGCGGATTATGCGGCTTCGTGGAATGGAGACCTGAGTTTTGGTAATAAGTGGGGGAATGCTGGACTTGATCGTAGATGTGATTATAATGGGAATGTTGCTCCATGTCGTAAGAATCCTGCTAAAGTATTCGGGGTACAATATGGACAGTATTATTAATCAAAGAGCCGTTTGTGTTTAACATACGGCTTTGTGCTAAAATAAGAGTTGTTTGAGGTAAAAGTATGAGTGAGAAAAAAGTTAGAATACCCCTAAAACGGTATGAATGGCCAGATGAGAAAAAACAAAAAAGAAATCGAATTGTACAAGTAGGAATACTTATTATAAGTATTCTTTTATCCGTTGGCTTTGGATATAGTCTGAGATCAGCATTTATTGATGAAACAATTGTGCCAGTTCAAAAAACAAGCAAACTTAATCGTGTGGAAGCGATTTTTGATGTGCTAACGAATGAATGGTACTTTGGACGCAATCAAGAGGATTTAGAGTCTCAATTAATTGAAGACGCGATTAAAGGAATGATCGACGGGACGGGTGATATTCATACCAGTTATATGAATAGTGAAGAGGTTACTGCATTTACAGAGGCGATAAATCGTAATTTTGTTGGAATAGGCGTTTCTTATTTTGATAATAATGGAACATTTATTATAGAGAGAGTCTTTATAGGGTCTCCAGCTGAAAAAGCAGGGGTATTACCTGGAGATATAATTAAGACGGTAGATGGTGAAAGTACACAAGGCTTAACATCAAGTGATTTAGTTGATCGAGTGCGTGGCAAAGAAAATACTGTAGTAACAATCGATTTTCAACGTGGTGAAGAAATTGTAACTCTTGAAATAACGCGTGGTATTATTAAGAACACAGCATTTGGTAGAATGATTGATAAGGATACAGCTTATTTGGAAATATATCAATTTGGGGAAGATACAGGCTCTGAAGTTGAGAAATATATGCAAATGTTTAAAGAGAAAAATGCAAAGGATATCATTATTGATTTAAGAGACAATGGTGGTGGATATCTATCGACACTTGAAGATATTGGAAGTATGTTTGTGCCCAAAGGTGGTATTTTAATTCAACAAGAAGTTTACAATGGTGAGAAACTCGTTTCAAAGTCAAAAGGGAATATACTCATTGAATTTGAAGAAATCATCATATTAGTCAATGAAAATTCAGCTTCTGCATCTGAAGTGTTAACAGCCGCAATCAAAGAAAATATGGATGCGACTGTTGTAGGTGTAACAACCTATGGTAAGGGTACTGTTCAGCAACAACATGCTTTCTCTGATGGAAGCGCTCTAAAGTATACGGTTGCGGAATGGTTAACACCGAATGGGAATCATATCAATGGAGTTGGAATTACGCCAGATGTAGAAGTAGACCTACATCCTGTTATGCATGAAATCTTTACTCAATTAAGTGAAGATGAAGCATATGGTCTCGATACCGTAGATGAATCAGTTCAAGATGCTCAATTAGCGCTTGATTTCTTAGGCTATAAAGTCGATCGTACCGATGGTTATTTTTCAACTCAAACCTTAAGTGCTTTAGAAGCGTATATTCGTGAATATAAACTTGAGGATGAGCCAATAATCAATAAAGTATTATTGGATAAATTAAGATCAGAAGTCGTTCGTATATGGAATGTCGAAAAGAATACGAAAGATGTTCAACTCAAGAAAGCATTGGAGTTAATAAATGACTAACCAATTTGAATTGGTATCACCATTCAAACCCACAGGCGATCAACCAGCCGCAATTGAAGCACTCGTTAAAGGACTCAATGAAAACAAACGAGCGCAGGTTTTGCTTGGCGCAACAGGGACAGGAAAGACATTTACTGTATCTCATGTGATAGCGCAGGTTAATAAACCAACTTTAGTATTTGTTCACAATAAAACCTTGGCTGGACAACTTTATTCTGAATTCAAGGAACTATTTCCAAATAATCGTGTTGAGTATTTTGTGTCCAATTTCGATTACTATCAACCAGAAGCTTATATCCCAAAATCAGACACTTATATTGAAAAAACAGCCATGATTAACGAAGAGTTAGATATGTTAAGAATGTCTTCTCTAAATGCGGTGTTAGAGCGCAGAGATACGATTGTCGTCGCTTCTGTCGCATGTATCTATGCGTCTAGTGATCCTAGCTTATATCGTGAATTATTCTTTTCAATTCATCAAAATGAGACAATTGATCGTAAAGAACTCATTCGAAAACTCGTGGACCGTCAATATGCTCGTAATGACATGGAATTGAAACGTGGTACATTTAGAGTGGTTGGCGACAGTATCGAAGTATCACTTGGGTATACAGACCAATACAACCTCAGAATCGAACTCTTCGATAATATTATCGAACGTATCACTGAAGTGGATCGAGTAACGGGTAAGATACTAAATGCATACTCTGTATACAATATATTCCCAGCGAATGAATATACTCGTTCGAAGGAACAAATGCGTGTCGCATGTGACAAAATTGAAAAAGAATTACACCAACGTTTAAACGAACTTCAAAGTGAGAATAAACTCGTTGAGAAACAACGTCTTGAACAACGTACCCTCTATGACTTAGAAGCACTCAGAGAATTAGGCATGTGTTCTGGGATTGAAAACTACTCCATGCATATTGATGGTAGAGAACCAGGTCAAAGACCGTTTAACTTATTTGATTATTTCCCAGATGATTACTTACTCGTAATCGATGAATCTCATGTCAGTATTCCACAGTCTCGTGGAATGTTTAATGGGGATCGTGCACGTAAAGAAACCTTGGTTAAATATGGGTTTAGATTACCGAGTGCTTTAGAAAATAGACCGATGCGATTTGATGAGTTTGAAAAGATTATCAATCAAGTTATCTATGTCTCCGCAACACCTGGTGATTATGAACTTGAACAAGTGAATCGTGAAGTTGTCCAACAAATCATTCGTCCAACAGGATTGCTCGATCCAAAAGTCACAATACGACCATCTCATGGACAGATTGATGACATCATTCATGAAATCAATGTTCGCATCGCACGTAAAGAGAGAACCTTAATCACGACCCTTACAGTTAAAATGGCAGAAGAGTTAAGTGCTTATTTAAAACGAATCGACTTAAAAGTCGTCTTCTTACATCATGAAGTTAAAACATTTGAGCGTATAGAAATTTTGCGTGACTTACGTCGAGGTAAATACGATGTCTTAGTAGGAATTAACTTATTACGTGAAGGATTAGATTTACCTGAAGTATCCCTAGTCTGTATCTTAGATGCGGATAAAGAAGGATTCTTACGTTCTCATCGTTCATTGATTCAGACGATTGGACGTGCAGCACGTAACTCCAATGGTGAGGTTATATTATATGCGGATAAGATGACAGATTCGATGGAAAAAGCGATATCTGAAACCAATCGTAGACGTGAAATTCAAGTTGAATATAATGAAAAACACAATATAACGCCTACTACTATTATCAAGGAAATTCATGATGTCATACGTGGTAAAGAAACTCAAAAAATGGCAAAAGAATATCTTACAAAACGTCAGAAGTTTGATCGCAAAGCTCAAGAAGATCTTATATTATCACTTGAAAAAGAAATGCATGAAGCGGCTAAAGTATTGGATTTCGAAAGAGCTGCCGAGTTGCGTGACATTATACTTGAACTAAAGAGTTCATAAAGGAGGAAAAACTGAATGTATTTTAAAGATTCTAAAGGTTTCCCGAAAGATTTCTTATGGGGATCCGCATCCGCTGCGTATCAAGTTGAAGGTGCTTGGAATGAAGATGGTAAAGGTAAAACAAACTGGGATGAATTTGTTCGTATCCCTGGTAAAACCTACAAAGGAACCAATGGAGATTTAGCCGTTGATCACTACCATCGTTATAAAGAAGATGTACGTTTGATGTCCGAAATGGGTTTAAAAACATACCGTTTCAGTATCGCTTGGGCACGTATTTATCCAAACGGGAATGGTGAAGTCAATGAAAAAGGTCTTCAATTCTACGATGATTTAATTGATGAATGTCTAAAGTATGGAATTGAACCAATGGTTACGGTGTATCACTGGGATTTACCATTAGCTTTGATTCAAGAATACAACGGTTGGGAAGACCGCAGAATTGTAGATGATTATGTTAATTATGCAGTAACACTCTTCAAACGTTACGGTCATAAAGTGAAATATTGGATTACGATGAATGAACAAAATGTATTTACTTCATTAGGCTGGATGTTAGCTATGCATCCTCCTGGAAAAGTCAATGATATGAAGACATTCTTCCAAGTAAATCATCATGCGAATATGGCACATGCTTATTCTGTTATTGAATATAAAAAATTATTCCCAAATGGGAATATTGGCGCAAGTTTTGCGTATGGACCGAGTTATGCCTTGGATTGTAATCCATTGAATACGATGGCTAAGGAAGATTATGATGATCTACGTAATTATTGGTGGATGGATGTCTATGGTTATGGACGTTATCCAAAGGCAAGCTTTAATTACTTGAAATCACAAGGATTAGAACCTCAATTATTAGAAGGCGATTCAGAAATCATGAAAGAAGCCGCAACGAAGGTTGATTTCATGGGTGTTAACTACTATCAAACAACCGTGGTCGAACACAATCCAATTGATGGAGTTGGTTTAGCAACTGAAATGAATACAACAGGTCAAAAGGGAACTGCGAAGTCTTCAGGTATTCCAGGTTTATTTAAAGACACAAAGAATCCATTCTTACAAACAACGGATTGGGATTGGACAATTGATCCTATGGGTTTAAGAATGTGCTGTCGTACTATTACAAGTCGCTATGATTTACCTATCGTAATCTCTGAAAATGGTTTAGGCGCATTTGATAAGTTAGAAGAAGATAAATCAATCCATGATCCATATCGTATCGCATATCTTAAAGCTCATATTGAAGAGTTAAAGAAAGCAGTAGATGATGGTTCAGAAGTATGGGCGTATTGCACATGGTCATGTACAGACCTCTTAAGTTGGTTGAATGGTTATCAAAAACGTTATGGATTCATCTATGTCGATCAAGATGAAACTCAAAATGGATCACTCGATCGATATAAGAAAGATAGTTATTTCTGGTATAAGAAAGTCATTGAGACTAACGGAGAAGTGCTATAAGATTCAAGGATTAGTTCATCTAATCCTTTTTTAATGTACTACTATTAAAATTTCAGTACTTGACATTACCTAGTAATAGGCATAACATATTAACGAAGGAGATCACTATGAATGCACAATTTAAAAAAGGTGTTTTAGAACTTGTGGTAATGGTTGTCGTTGATGAAGCTGATATCTATGGATATGAACTTGTAAAGACAGTCTGTGAAATCATACAAGTCAATGAAGGTACCATTTATCCTCTCCTTAAACGAATGACACTAGAAAAATATTTCGAGACTTATTTAAGAGAATCGACAGAAGGTCCACCTCGTAAGTATTATCGAATTACTTCGTTAGGTAAAGAAGAAATGATTAAGTTGAAAAAAGAATGGTTGGATTTTAGTAAATCAATCAATACATTCTTAGAGAAGGGAGAAAATCATGAATAAGAATGAATTTCTAAATCAGTTAAGAAAAAAACTCAGTGTTTTATCCCAAGATGAAATAGAAGAACTCATTTCTGAGTATTCTGAACACATTGAACATAAAATGAGTGAAGGAAAAAGTGAAGAGGAAGCAGTGAATGATTTTGGAGATTTAGGTGAACTATCTCGTAGTATTTTACAAGCGTATAAATTAAATGATCATTATACCAATAAACCAAAATTCTCTGAATTGATAGAAAAGAGTAGTTTAACGGGGCGTAAGTTTTTAAAGACTTTCGAAGAATACTATTCTAAGATTTCATTGTCTGAAGTTTTTAAGTTTCTTATTCTAATCATCCTATCCTTTGGATGTGTAGCCTTATTAAAATTCCCATTTATGTTATTTAGAAGCATTTCTTTATGGTTCTTAGAGATAATATTTGGTTATAATTTCATCAGTTATTTTAATGGAATTTGGACGTTTGTGGTGAATGCGATGTATTACTTATGTTCAATCTTATTAATGATAAGTGTCGTTCACTTTGGTCAACAACGCTATATGCATATCACTCATCAAAGTCAGAACTTATCGAAGAAGCTAGATGTAAAAGTAGATGAAGTTAAGGAAGATGTTGTGTCTGAGGAAATAATAGATAAAGTCAAAAAAGAAGTTATTTACAAAGAAAAGAAAACAGGTGGATTTAAGAGTTTTATTACTAATTTAGTCAATTTATTCTATTTCATGATTATCTGGTCATTAAGACTACTCATTTTAGCCATCTTATTTCCAGTACTTATTGGTTTAGTAATAGGATTATTTATGTGGGGAATGTTAGTATTCTTAGTTCTTTCAAAGGTACCTCTAGTCGGTGTTATGTTTACCAGTGGAATGGGTTTAGTCTTTGGAGGGTGTATCTTATTCATCATCTTTGCGTTTACATTTGGAATTAAGCTTAAGTCATGGAAATACTCAAGAATATTCATTATCCTATTGATCACACTTATTCTGGGTGGATTTGGAACAATCTGGTCACTCCATGAATTAAGTCAATTTGAGTGGATAAATCAAGAAGAGGAAAATATTGTACAAGAATATCAGTTAAATGATTTTGAGAAAATTTCATTAGTTAACACATGGGCACAACTTGAGATTGATAATAGTTTGGAAGAAGGTGTAATTGTGTGCATTATTCCAAAAATGAATGATCAACTCAATATCTCAAACGATTATAAGAATTTACTCATTGCGAATAGCGATTATTCTGAAGTCAATGAAATCAATCAGATTAGACGTAATTTAACAAAACTGTTCGATGCATTAAAGGAAAGAAAGCTTATTCTATCGTATGATGATTATTCTAATCGAATCGTCATCCGAGTGAATGAAAAGGACTTTGATGCATTACAAAAACGATTAATTTATAATTAGAAATAGTGATAAGCAACGCCTATAAACATTAAAAGCGTTGTTTTATTTTGGATTGATAAAAATTAATCTAGAATTAATGTGAATAAGTTTATGATTATTTTAGAACATAAATATTTAATAATAAAAATTATTCGTTGTTTCATTAGATTGGATGTTAATGATTCCATAACGTCATAATGACTAACATATGGGGATACAGGGGGTATGAATATGGATATGTATATCATTTTTGTTCTTATTTTTGGAGTTCCAGCTATCTTTTTTAGTAAAAGGATAGTAGATTATTTCAAGAATAGAAACAACATCATAATAGAAGATAACAAAGTAGTTTATCGTTATATCATCCAATTAAAGGATGATGCGATTGGTAAAGTCCAACCAAAGGATTTAAGTGAAGTTGGACGATTTGATGTGTATGGTACAAGTGGATCCGGTTTACAAGGTACGACATATTTAAAACTTGATGAGTTTAAAAATTATTTACTGAATAAGTTCTCATTAGAATCCAATTTAGTTACAGTCATAGATCCTAATCGAGTGACTCGTCGATATTAAGGTCATATTGATGAAAAAGATAAGCTTAATTAGTTTACTATTTTTATTATTTATTTCTGCATGTTCAAAAGCAGAGGAACAACACAAATTTGATGAAGAGAAGTTAATAAATCTTTCCTTAGACTTAGTTGATGAAGCGAACAAGGCAAATGCACAACCCATCTATGATATATTCGATGAAACATATCGAAGATTAGCATCTATAGAGGTGATAAATGAATTTATTACGTTTCAATTAAGTAAGGCAACAGACTATGATTCCATCATAAAAACAACATTCTCACAATCAGTTCATCCATTGGATAAATATCCTATAGCGACTGTAGCAGTCTTAGCACGATTTGAAAATGGTACGATGACGTACACATTCAACTACAATGAATTAAATGAAATAATAGGCTTCTCAATGAATTTTCTACTAAAATAATTATTTATCCAAAAAATAGAGCATGGCTCTATTTTTGTTCAAGAAAGATTTTACGTGTGACAAAGTTGAATACCATAACGATACCTGCCACGAATACTTTTGCGATAAGGTCATTCATTTTGAATAGATCAACTAAGACATAGAGACTTAATAGATTTAATCCTAAACCCATAACACTAAGTGTCGCAAATATGACAAACTCATGTGATTTCTTTAGATCATCCTTAGATTTAAAGACAAACTTCATACTCATCAAGTAATTAAATATGAGTGATAGAGTAAAAGAGAAGAAACCAGCGATAAGATAATAAACAGAAAAGAAATTCGTAAGAACAAAATAAATAATAAAATCGAGGACGAAGGATAATCCTCCAACAACCACAAACTTCATAACTTGTGCCATTAATTTTTTCATAGTATTTTTTTCACCTCTTGCATTATGCCAAAAAAAAGGACAGGCGTCAATTTAGAGAGTTGAAAACAATCAAACTTAATATCTCTGGTGTATAATAATACATATGCAAAAAGACTTTATAGAAATTAAAGGGGCTCGTGTAAACAACCTCAAAAACATTGATTTAAAAATTCCACGTGACCAATTGGTAATTATGACTGGACTATCAGGTTCAGGTAAAACATCATTAGCGTTTGATACGATATATGCGGAAGGACAAAGACGCTATGTGGAATCTTTAAGTGCATACGCACGACAATTCTTAGGCAATACGGAGAAACCGGATGTTGATTTAATTGAAGGTTTATCACCGAGTATTGCGATTGATCAGAAAACCACTTCAAACAACCCACGATCAACGGTTGGGACTGTGACTGAAATATACGATTATTTACGTTTAATGTATGCAAGAGTAGGAACACCCTATTGTCCTAATCACAATGAACCGATTGTGGCTCAAACGATTAAGCAAATGGTTGAACGAGTCATGAGAGAAGAGAATGGGACACGTATTCAAATATTAGCTCCTATCTTGAGACGTGAAAAAGGAACACACAAAGACTTATTCGAAAAACTTCGTAAAGATGGATTTATTCGTGTTCGTGTAGATGGAGAATTGGTTTTATTAGAAGATGAAATTAAGTTGGATAAAAATAAACGTCATGATATAGATTTAGTGGTCGATCGTATTATCAAACAAGAAGACAGTCAAAGCCGTATTCAGGATTCACTTGAAATAGCACTAAAGAAAGCGGAAGGTTTAGCTCTAGCTATCACTAAGAATGAAGAAGTATTATTCTCCGCTAACTATGCTTGTCCAAAGTGTGGTTTCTCTGTGGCAGAATTACAACCACGTTTATTTAGTTTTAACTCACCACTTGGTGCATGTGAGACATGTAAGGGATTAGGTATGATCCAGATGGTCGATGTAGATTTCTTAATTCCTGATCGAAATAAATCGATTCTACAGGGTGGAATTGTTTATTATAAAAACATTTTAGATACAGAGAATATTGAGTGGCAAAACTTCAAGATTCTGTGTGAACACTATCATATTCCGATGAAGACTCCAATCAAGGATTTCACCAAGGAACAACTCGATATTGTATTAAATGGATCTAAAGAAGCGATTCGCTATACCATCGAAACACGATCTGGTAATAAGTATTCCAAGTTTGATCGTATTGAAGGGGTTAAAGAAATGATCGAAAGACGTTTCATGGAAACATCTTCATCTATGGCACGTGAGTGGTACCAAACTTTCATGACCGATAGTGTTTGTCCTACCTGTAATGGATTACGTTTAAATCCAATGGCATTGAGTGTTAAAGTTGGACCAAAGAATATTCAAGAATGGACTCAAATGAGTGTTAAACAAGCACTGATTTATATGGGTGGAATTGAACTTAAGCCAATGCAAAAAGAAATTGCGCATTTGGTGGTTAAAGAAATTAATGAAAGACTAACCTTCTTAAAGGATGTAGGGTTGGATTATTTAACGTTGGACCGTATTGCAGGATCCTTATCAGGTGGAGAAGCACAACGTATTCGATTGGCAACTCAAATTGGGTCTCGTTTAACGGGTGTTTTATATGTTCTTGACGAACCTTCTATTGGGTTACACCAAAGAGATAATATGAAACTTATCAATACGCTTAAAAATATGCGTGATCTCGGAAATACACTCATTGTTGTTGAACATGATGAAGAAACGATGATGGCAAGTGATTATATTATCGATATTGGACCAGGGGCAGGTGTTCATGGTGGATTAGTAGTTGCGACGGGAACACCACAAGAGATTATTGATCATCCAACATCGATTACTGGACAATACTTATCCGGTTTACTCGTAAATCCATATCCAGAGAAACGCAGAAAAGGGAATGGACAGTTTATCAATATTATCGATGCGTATGAAAATAACCTAAAGAAAGTCAGTGTCAAAATACCGTTAGGTACACTTACGGTTGTGACGGGTGTGAGTGGTAGTGGTAAATCTACTTTAGTCAATGAAGTATTAGGGCGAACACTCGCCCATCGTCTAGGTCGTCAAAAGATTAAACCCGGTAAAGCGAAAGCGATTGAAGGATTAGAAAATATCGATAAGATGATTGAGATTGATCAAGATCCAATCGGACGTACACCACGATCCAATCCAGTAACTTACACAGGAGTTTTTGATGATATTCGTGACTTATTTACACTAACGCCTGAGGCAAAAGCACGTGGGTATGATAAAGGCCGATTCTCATTTAATGTGAAAGGTGGACGTTGTGAAATGTGTCAAGGGGATGGGGTCAAACGTATCTCTATGCACTTCTTACCCGATGTTTATGTCCCATGTGAAGAGTGTGAAGGTAAGCGATACAATGATGAAACCTTACAAGTCACATTTAAAGGGAAGTCAATCTATGATATCTTAGAGATGACAGTAGAAGAAGGATTAGAATTCTTTGCGAATATTCATAAAATCAAACATCGCCTACAAACATTATCGGATGTTGGATTAGGTTACATTAAGTTAGGTCAATCTGCGACTACTTTATCCGGTGGTGAAGCTCAACGTGTTAAACTTGCGAGTGAATTACAACGTAAAGCAACGGGGAAAACATTATTTATTTTGGATGAACCTACAACAGGTTTACATTCCTATGATGTTGGCAAATTGATTACTGTTTTACAACGAATTGTGGATAATGGGGATACTGTTATCGTAATTGAACACAATTTAGATATTATAAAGAATGCGGACTTTGTGATTGACCTTGGACCTGAGGGAGGAGATGAAGGTGGTACGCTTATTCAAGCAACTACACCTGAGTTACTGGCTAAGAATCCTAAGAGTTATACAGGTCAATACTTGAAGCATCTCTTTGAAAAGAGGTAACTATGGAATTTGAACGCAAAGCAAAGATTTCAGATTTTAAAAAGTTTTTTAATCTTGCACAACTTACTGGAAATGATGAGGCATTGAATCGTTGGGCTATCGTACCTGATATAAATCGACCAGGTTTAGAATTAGCTGGCTATTTTGAGCATTCTGAACCAAGAAGAATTATCATCTTAGGCACTAAAGAAATGTCTTACATTTCACAATTAGATCCAATTCTATTAGCAGAACGTCTAGAACGTTTAACGGATGAATATAGTCCAGCCATTATCATTTCTAAGAATATGGAATGTCCGCCGATATTACAGGAGATTGCGGAACGTAAGAACTTCCCGATATTTGTGTCCGATCAACCAACCTATCGATTAATGGTTGATGTGGTCAGTTATCTTGATGAAAAGCTTTCTCCGACGGATAATATTCATGGTGTTCTATTAAGCATTTATGGTAAAGGAGTCATCATCATGGGTGATTCTGGGGTTGGTAAAAGTGAAACTGCCTTGGAACTTGTTCGTAGAGGACATGTATTAGTGGCGGATGATCGAGTCGATGTCAATAGAGTCCATAATACAATCTTTGGTCGTGCACCTGAGCTGTTAAAAGGAATGTTAGAAATTCGTGGAATTGGGATTATCGATGTCGCTCGTATGTTTGGGGCAAGTTCTCATTTAGACAATATTGAAGTTGACTTCATTATTCACTTAGAAAAATGGGATGATCACAAACAATATGAACGAGTTGGGATTGAAGAAGAAGTTACAGAAAAAATATTGGGATTAGATATTCCTAAGTCGATTATTCCAGTTCGTGATGGTCGAAATATTGCGGTGTTGGTTGAATCAGCGGTCACAAATTTCAATCTTAAACAACGTGGGATTAACAGTGCTAAAGAATTTGAACAAAGAGTTTATGATTATATCAAGAATCAAAATGAGGAGTAAACATGGTATTTTTTAAAGATTTATCGAGTTTTGTGGATATTGGTTCACTGAGTATTAAATGGTATGCAGTATTAATACTTGTTGGTGCATTTTCTGCGTATTATGTCATACAAAAGAATTTAACTAAATTAGGATATGAATCGTCAATAATTGATGATTTATTCTTTGGTAGTTTAGTGTCGGGGATTGTAGGAGCACGTTTATGGTACGTTATATTCTATGACTTACAAACATATCTTGCGAATCCACTTTCAATCTTAATGACATGGCAAGGTGGTATGGCAATCCAAGGTGGTTTATTACTTGGGGCTTTATTTGCATTCTTTTTCTTAAAACGAAAAGGGATTAGTTTTATGCGCTTTGCGGATAATATTGTGCCTAACATCTTAATTGCGCAAGCCATTGGTCGTTGGGGAAACTTTATGAATCAAGAAGCGTATGGTAGGGTTGTGGATGAAGCTTACTTCAATCTATTCCCAGCCTTCATTAAGGATAATATGTTGATTGGCGGTGCTTATCGTGAACCAACATTCTTATATGAAAGTGTTCTCAATATCATTGGGTTTATTCTGATTGTGTATGTTTTGAAACGCTTCTCAGAAAACAAACGTGGAGACTTAATGTATGCCTATCTTATGTGGTATGGAATATCACGTTTTTGGGTAGAAGGATTAAGAACAGATAGCTTAATGTTTATGGGATTAAGAATGGCGCAACTAACATCAATAGCGTTTATTGTGATTGGTTTGTTAGGCAAGTTAGGAGTGTATGATCGCTTTATCAAAAAGAAAAGACCAATCTTACTATTTGATTTTGATGGAACGTTAGGTGATACTGAACCACTCATTATTGAGTCCATGAAACATACAATTAAACATTATCGTCCTGATGTTCAAATATCTCGTGAAGATGAGATATCGTTCTTAGGTCCTACATTGTATCAAATACTTGGACGATATGTGGATGAAAGTAAGATTGAAGAAGCAGTTCAAATCTATCGTGATAACAATAAAGCTTTACATCCAACTCTTATCAAACCGATGCCTAATGCGGTAGAGTTAATAAAGAAATTAAAAGAAGATGGATATACTTTAGGAATTGTTTCGTCAAAAAAGAAAGATATGGTTGAATATGGAGTTCAACTCATTGGACTCGAAAACCAATTTGAAGTTATAGTTGGTTATGATGAAGTTAAGCATCATAAACCAAGTCCTGAAGGGATCTTTATCGCATGTAAACAATTAGGTTATGATCATGATAACTGTATTTATATTGGGGATACTTCAACGGATGTATTAGCTTGTAATAATGCTGGATTATACTCAATAGCGTATTTAACTCATCCTGAAAGAAGAGACGCGATTATGGACGCAAAACCAAATGCGACAATTGAAGATTTACTCGAACTAACAGAACTATTAAAGAAGGATATCACATGGACAAGATCTTTGACTTAGCCATTATTGGCTCAGGCCCTGCAGGAATGACTGCCGCAATTTATGCGAAACGGGCAGGCTTAGATGTATTAATGTTTGAAGGAAGTGCACCTGGTGGCAAGTTAGTCAAGACATTTGAGATTGATAACTGGCCAGGTGAACCGAATATCAGTGGTGTATCCCTTGCGATGAAGATGTATGAGCATACAACTCATTTAGAAGTTCAAACAGAATATACAAAAGTTATCGCTATTAGAAATGAACATGTGAAAGAACTTCATACTGAGGATGGTCGAGTATTTCATACAAAGGCATTAATTCTAGCGTCTGGAACAATTGAAAATATGATGAATATTCCAGGCGAAGAAGCAATGATTGGTAAAGGTGTTAGCTTCTGTGCAGTTTGCGATGGAGCATTCTACCGAGAAAAGGATGTAGTCGTGATTGGTGGAGGAAACTCCGCACTAGAAGAAGCTGTCTACCTAACTCAGTTTGCTCGTCAAGTGACTATAGTCATTCGTAGAGATGTGTTTAGAGGAGACTTACAAGCTCAAGAAAGAGCACTTGCTAATCCTAAAATAAAAGTTATACGCAGTCATATTCCAGTTGAAGTTATTCACGAAGTAAAAGTATCTGGATTAAGAATCCGATCCGTTGTGGATGATTCTGAAGAAGTGTTGCTATGTGATGGAATATTCCCATACATTGGCGCAACTCCATCAACACAATGTATTCTTGATTTAGATATAACAGACAAAGAAGGTTATATGATTGTGAACGAAAAGATGGAAACAAAAATCCCAGGCATTTATGGAGCCGGGGATGTCGTTGTTAAACCATTACGTCAAATCGTTACAGCTGTGAATGATGGTGCGATAGCTGCACAAACCGCATTTCATTATATTAAAGAGTTTGAATAATTTGATTTCTTAGAAAAAGCTTGAGATTTGGATCGCTTGAAGTGAGGAAAATTTCGAGCTTTTTTAATGGAAGTTCATACTTCAATAATTCTACTAAATGCGCATTTATTATAGAATGACTTGATTTGGAGATAACATCATCTTTATATAACATTGCTTCATCTAAATATTCATTATATATTTTATAAATTGATTTAAATTGATCAAAGCTAAGTGCATCGATTTGATTTAAAGATTGAACTAATAATGGATAAAACTTACTTAATTTTTCATCAAGTCGTTTAACAGAATAACCTGGCATAACACTTAAATTGATAGCAAACGCTATAAGAGCGCCTAGCAAAGAATCTAAAGTACGATGTAATCCATAAAACAATGGAGTTATATCACCTGAAATGTGAACCATGATCGCGACAAACACAAAACTACCTACCGTAATTGAACCAGGTAGTTTTAACTGATTGCTTATTAAAATTATGACTAAAATTCCTAATCCCGCAAGAAATGGGTTTCCACGATCAATCGAAGCGAATAAAATACCAATCAATGCGCCTAAAAGCGTTCCTATGACACGATTGCGTCCCATACTAATCGATAATCGTGCTGTACGATCCATCGAAATAATCGCGGTCATCGCAACAAAATAAGGAAATTCAAGTTTAAGTAAATTCGATAAGACAATTGATACAGATACAGCAATTGCGGTTTTAATGGTTCTTAATCCAATATTTAAAGGTAAATTTTTCATGATAAGGCTCCATACACGTAGACTACTTTACGCCTATTTTTAAAACATTTCAATCAGTCTTTCGTGAAATCGTACAATACTTGAGGACCACCTGGATGCGTGGTAAAATATGCTAAGAAGGTAACGTGTATGAAACATCGAATTATTCTAGTATCAGGAATGTCAGGCGCTGGGAAAACAACTGCAATGGGTATACTTGAAGATATGGGATACCATTGTATGGATCAGTTTCCAGTTAAATTATTGCCCAATCTTTTAGAAATGATTGCCCATGAAAGTGATACTCGTTTTCATAATCTTGCGCTCTCTACGAATCTTGTGGATTTTAATGAATTTAAAAACACACTAGGTGTATTAGATATCGATCTACAAGTGCTTATTCTTGAATCCAGTAATCAAGAACTCTTAAAACGATATAAATTTACACGTAGAACACATCCGATGTTGTTGTCAAATATTGCCACAACACTTGAAGATGGAATTCAAATAGAGCGTGAAAGACTCAGCAAACTAAAAGAACAAAATTGCCTAGTAGTAGATACAAGTTTTTTAAATGCGACTGAACTTAAACAACGATTAAATAAAGTATTTGCGATTAATAATCGAGCGTCATTTTCAATCAGTTTTATATCATTTGGATATAAAAATGGATTGCCCATGGATGCGGATTTATTATTCGATGTACGATTTTTACCCAATCCATATTGGATTGAAGCCTTGAGATTGAAATCAGGTAACGATAAAGAAGTATTTGATTATGTCATGTCAGATAAAGAAACAAAACGATTTATAAAGAAGTTAAAACCATTTTTAGATTATGCGTTTAAACAATATATCAAAGAAGGTAAGAATCACTTTACGGTAGGAATAGGATGTACAGGTGGGATGCATCGTTCGGTATCAATCGTGAACTGGTTATTTGATGAATATAGTAAGAATTACCACTGTTTTAAGGAACATCGAGACTTGGAGTAAAATATGGATAAAACACTAAAAGTTGTGGTCATAGGTGGGGGAACAGGCCAATCAACCATACTAAGAGGACTCAAACAAATTGAAAACATTGATATCACTGCGATTGTGACAGTAGCGGATGATGGTGGTAGTACGGGTCGATTAAGGCGTGCCTATCATATTCCAGCTATGGGAGATATTCGTAATGTGATGATTGCATTATCAGAAAGCGAAACCCTTTTTTCAACGCTAATGAGTTATCGATTTGAAAAAGATGATCTAGCTGAACTGGATGCGGAAAATGAACTTGTTGGGCATAACCTGGGAAATATTATTTTAACTGCACTCACGAAGAAAACGGGAAGTTTTATGGATGCGGTCACTACCATTTCAAAAGTATTAAACGTTAAAGGTGATATTGTGCCATCTACACACCAAGTTGTACGACTTATCGCGCGTATGGAAGATGGTACCATCGTACGTGGTGAAAGTAATATCCCGAAAAGTCGTCATCGAATCCAAGAAGTTTTCTATGATGAAAAGGTTGTAGGAAGCCATGAAGCTGTTCGAGCAATAGAGAAAGCAGATTTTATTATTTTCGGGATTGGAAGTATATATACGAGTATTTGCCCGAATATAATTATTCCAGAAATACAAAGAGCACTAAAAAAGAACCAAGGTAAAAAAATCTATTTTTCAAATGCGATGACACAAGCTGGAGAAACGGATGGATATTGTTTAGAAGAACACGTTATTGCGATTGAAAAACATGCGAATATAAAGTTAGATGTAGTTGTTTCGGCAAATGATGAGATACCGCTTGAAATTTTACAGAGGTATATAGTTGAAGAGGCATTTCCTGTTCCTATAAGAGAAAGAAATCATGATTATCAACTAATAAAACGAAAATTATTGAACTTTGAATCAAAGCGAGTAAGACATGATCCTGAGCGCATAAAAGTTATTATTGAAGAAATTATTAGGAAGAACACATAAAATGTCATTCACTCAAGAAGTCAAACACGAAGTTGCGAATATTGAACTAGGTGCTTGTTGCCAAAAAGCAGAATCAGCAGCTCTAATTCAATTAAGTTCTTCTGTCGTGATAAAGAATCATAGATTAGAGTTGTCGATCAAGACTGAAAATGCGACTACCGCAAAACGCGTTTTCAAATTAATGAAAGATCTTTTTCAAGCTGAAATGAAGCTTTCAGTTATGAAAAAGATGAATTTAAAGAAGAATAATATCTATGAAATACAAGTTTTAGATAGAACGACAGATATTCTAACTGAACTTGGGTTATGGAATACCTCAGGATTTACAAACCACCCAAGTAAGACCGTTGTTCGTAAAGAATGTTGCGCAAGAGCTTATTTAGCAGGGGCTTTTTTAGCTGCAGGAAGTATAAACTCACCAAAGAAATCAAATTATCATTGTGAAATAGTGACTCAAGATATTGAACATGCACAATACATTCAAACCATTATGAATCGATTTGATTTAGGTGCAAAATATATTTTAAGACGTAATCAACATGTGGTATATCTTAAGGCATCGGAAAAGATTTCAGATTTTTTACGTATGATTCAAGCCAATAATGCGGTATTAGATTTCGAAGATATTCGTATACAACGAGATTTTCATAATAACCTAACCCGATTAGACAATTGTGAGGTCGCGAATGTAATGAAGACAATGGCTGCTGCAAATGATCAATTGGAAGTGATAAATCGATTGATGGATAATGGTGAATTTGAGATACTTGATCCTAAAATTAAAATTGTGGCGGAACTTCGGTTAAGTCATCCAGAGGCAAGTTTAAATGAGCTTTGTGAGAAGTATGAAATTGAAACAGGTAAGCCAATCAGCAAATCTGGGATGAAACATCGCTTAGCGAAACTAATAACGCTTTAGATGTTTTCTTTTAATATCACCAAATATGTCTAAATTTTCACCTTTGGATTTTGATCTAAAGGTTTTTTCATCCGAAAATGTTTGTTATAATGACCTCACGATCATAAAGAGGTATTTGCTTTGGAAATAACAAACAAAAAAATTATGAAATTTGGTTTTGTGATTATGACAGTAATAGGATTAATCGCAAGCGCAACATTTCACCCATTAAATACAAGTGCTTTACTAGATACAAATAAAGTAAATGCATATGAACTAATTGTCGATGGGAAGACTTGGTTTATTCTTGAAGATATTCAACAGATTACAAAAGTATTAGATCAATTTAAATCCAAAATGACTCCAAGTGTTAAAGAAGGGATTAAAGTATTAAGTGTTGATTTTATCCAAGATGTTGAAATTGTACCTGTTAAGGTGGATAAGAAACAATTAAACATTATTGATAACTTATCACGAAAACTTAACTATCAAGTTCAAACACAAGATTACTATACAGTTAAAGAAGGCGATAGTGCTTGGAAGATTGCGAATACGCTTAATATAAGTTTAGATGAGATATCAAAGCTTAATCCAGACATAAATATTGAGAAACTTTGGCCAGGGAACAAACTAGTGATTGCGTCAGTTAAACACTATCTTGATGTAAAAGTTCAATTCCAATCAACAATTGAAGAAGTTATTCATTATCGTACTAATACGACTAAGGATGCTAGTTTAAGTCAAAGTACTAAGAAGACTATTAAAGCAGGGATGGATGGATTAAAGGAAGTTACGTATATATTTGAATATGTGAATGGAATAGAGCGTTCAAATAGTGTATTGAATGAAACTGTATTACTGGAACCCGTAACGGCAGAAGTTGTGGTTGGATCTAAGCCAGTTACACTACGTTCATCTGGAACCAACTTTGGCGTAACAACAGGAACGCTATCGAGCGATTATGGATGGAGAACACATCCTATTACAGGTAAACGTTCTTTCCATGATGGAATTGATATCGCTAATCAAGTTGGCACAGCGATCAATGCTTATGCGGATGGGACAGTCACAAAAACATCATGGACGGATAGTTATGGAAATTATATAGTGATTGATCATGGTGGAGGGTTAGAAACCTATTATATTCATCTATCAGGATTTGATGTATCAGTGGGCGATTCTGTCACAGCGGGACAACTCATTGGTCGCATGGGTAAAACAGGATCGGCAACAGGTAGTCATTTACAGTTTGAAGTAAGGGTTAATGGAGTGCCTCAAAATCCATGGGATTATCTATAAAACAAAGGACATTCAATTGAATGTCCTATTTTTTAAGATCTGAATACAAATAATCGAAATAGTGCGTATATTCTCCACTTAGAATATTCTCCCACCATGATTTATTATCAAGATACCAAGAAATGGTCTGTTTTATACCTGTATCAAATGTATATTTTGGCTTCCATCCTAATTCAGTCTCAATCTTAGTTGGATCAATCGCATAACGCAAATCATGACCTTTACGATCCGTCACATATTGAATTAATGATTCAGGTTTATTGAGTTCACGTAGAATGGTTTGTACAACCTCAAGATTGGTTCTTTCGTTGTGCCCACCAATATTGTAGACTTCTCCAATCCTTCCTTTACGAAGGATTAAATCAATCGCAACACAATGATCATAAACATGAAGCCAATCACGGACGTTCTCACCTTTACCATAAACAGGCAAAGATTGATCATTAAGAGCTCTTGAAATCATAAGAGGTATTAGTTTCTCTGGGAAATGATATGGTCCATAGTTATTTGAACAACGTGAAATCGTGATAGGCATTTTAAATGTTCTAAAGTAAGCTAAACACAACAAATCAGCACCAGCTTTTGATGCGCTATAAGGACTTGAAGTATGTAAAGGTGTTTCTTCAGTAAAGAATAAATCTTTTCGATCTAAAGGTAAATCTCCATATACTTCATCGGTACTTACTTGATGATAACGTTTAACTTCATATTTTCGACTCGCGTCTAATAAAACTTGAGTTCCCAATACATTAGTTTTTACGAAGATACCTGGATCTAAAATACTTCGATCCACATGACTTTCTGCCGCAAAATTAATAACCGCATCAAATTTCTCAGTTTCAAACAATTGATAGATGAAATCACGATCCGCAATATCACCCTTAACAAATCGATAATTTGGTGCATGTTCAACAGATTTTAATGTCTCTAAATTACCAGCATAAGTTAATGCGTCTAAGTTCACTATCATATCTTCTGGATACTGATTCACCATATAGAGGACAAAATTGCCTCCAATAAAACCAGCACCACCTGTAACTAATATTTTCATAAATCTCCTTAGTATTGGATCTTGCCTTCCGCAACATTCATCAAGTGTTGACCATACGGAGATTTACCATAACGTTTCGCCGCATCAATCAACTCATCTTTCGTAATCCAACCTTTATTGTAGGCAATTTCTTCAATTGCTGATATTTTTAAGCCTTGTCGTTTTTCTAAAGTTCTCACGAAGTCAGCCGCATCCACCAAACTATCCATCGTTCCAGTATCGAGCCATGCATATCCACGTCCTAAGAGTTGAACATGTAAATGACCTTCTTCAAGATATAAACGATTCAAGTCTGTAATCTCATATTCTCCACGTTTTGATGGCTTTAAATGTGTAGCTTTATGTACAACAGAATTATCATAGAAATATAATCCAGTAATACAATAATTTGATTTTGGTTTCTCAGGCTTTTCTTCAACAGAAATAACTTTTCCATTCGAATCAAACTCCACAATGCCAAAACGCTCAGGGTCTGTCACGAAATATCCGAAAATAGAAGCCCCACCATTCTCTGCCTTTTCAACCGCATTTCTTAGATATTGTGAGAATCCACTACCATAGAAAATATTATCTCCAAGGACCATTGCGACAGAATCATTCCCAATGAATTCTTCGCCTAAGACAAAGGCTTGTGCTAAACCATCGGGTGAAGGTTGAACTTTATAACTAAGTTGAAGACCAAATTGAGAACCATCTCCTAACAATTTCTCAAAGTTAGGCAAATCATGTGGGGTTGAAATAATGAGTATTTCGCGAATACCAGCCAACATAAGGGTTGATAAAGGATAATAAATCATCGGTTTATCATACACAGGTAATAACTGCTTAGATGTAACCATTGTCAAAGGATATAAACGAGTACCTGCCCCACCTGCTAAAATAATACCTTTCATAGTTTCTCCTTTATTTGTTTATAAGTAAATCAATCGTAACTATCATTGGATCATACAAACCTACACTAAACATTTCTTTCTTAAGAACCATCGATATCTCTGTACAACCACCAATCAATACTTCAGCCCCGTTTTCAATTAAACTTTGACCTGCATGAATTAATTGCGAAATAGGATAACCATCCACATGACCACTCTTAATTCCAGTTTCAGGATGGTAAATCGCATCCATGACATAATTCGTTTGAATACTATCACTTGGCACAATAACCTCAATATCTTTTAAGTATTGATTAAACAATTGTGTTTTGATTGTTCCACTTGTCGCAAGTAAACCAACTTTTTTAATGCCATCCTTGTGTAGTTGAATATTGAGGCATTCTAAGGCGTTTATTAACTCAAACTTCGCATGCTTAACAAGTTCTGGGTAGAAATAATGTGAAGTAATACAAGTGATAAACGCTTGATCAATATTCATACGATTTAAACGATCAATACTCTTAATAAGCTCAGGTAATGGACTTTCACCTAAACCAAGAATGGATCTTGTACGATCAGGAATTTTTGGATTTGATTCCACAATCACATGAAAATGATCTTGGTCTTTATGAACCTTAGTACGTTTTACAATCTGAGTATAGTAAAATGCGCTTGCCTCAGGTCCCATTCCCCCTAATATTCCAATTACTTTATCGTTCATAGACCTATCATCCTCTTCAATTTCTTAGTGAAACGATCCAATATCATACCTAACATTCCAAAGAATGGTTTAATATCATATAAATCAAATACAGCACACACAATTGGACGTCTAAATGTTAGAAGAATGTCCTTAAGCTTTAATTGTTTTGTCTTTATATAAGCTTTAATCGCAAGAATATCTTCATATTCAAACCAGAATGCAATATTAGTATCTTGTTTAACCGCATACGGTTCAAGCTCTTGACCTGTTAATTCCATATATTGAACATATGGGAAGTTAACACCAGCTTTAGCCAACATAGAATTGAGAGTTGTTGTACGTACATTGATTTCGATAAGATAATATTCACCTGTTTTCGCATCTTTCTTAAACTCTATTTCCGCAAATCCTTTATACCCCATTGCTTTAAAGAAAGGTGCGCCAATCGAGTGCAACTCCTCAACATATTTTTGAATGGTAAAAGATGATGCGCCGAAATTAATTGGGTATTGTCTAAACTTATTACAGGTAACCCAGTGAGTCACATCACTGTTTTGATTCATATAGGCATCATAGGTATACATATGATCATCAAAACCAGGAATGATTCGTTGAACAATGACTTCTACATTCGCATCTTTTGCCTTTTTTAAACCATCTAATAACTCTATTTCATTGTTTATATAGAAACTTTTAACTCTAAATGCCTTAGTAAAGGCAGGAGAATCCACAGGTTTTACAATACATGGATATCCTACAGTTGTATTTACTTTTTGGACTAAATCAGGATTATTAGATCGAATGGATTCAGGAACTCTTACACCATGTCTAACTGCTAAGTCAAAAAGTGTATCTTTGTTCATAACTTCTGTAAATAAACCTTTTTGTGTTTGAGGAATTAGATAATATTCTCTAAGCTCATCTAAATGGGCATCTATAAATTCGACATAGTTATCTGCACATGGGAATAATACCGGTTTTACTTCTTGTTTTCTTGAGTAATCAATTAAGAAGGTTAAAAAGTCATTCTCTTCATTTTTATAATGAGGGCAAATATAACTTTCACTCACATATTTTGATAAAAACGCATAGGATCCCTTTTTACTATGGTCTAATGCGACGCAATGAATATTCTTAGGTCCTAAACTTCTAAGAATGCTCAATGCGATAAAATAATTTGATCCAAGGATTACAGCTTTATTTTTCATAGGTCTCACTTTTACTTCACTATTTTAACATGTGTATAAAATAAAAAGATAGAACATAGAATGTTCTATCATATATCTTACTGATTTTTTTCGAAAAACCAAGAATCTCGACACATATCTTCGACTGTTTTTTCAGTTTTCCAACTTAATTCATCCCAGGCTTTAGAGACATCCGCATAAGAACTAGCCACATCGCCAGGCCTACGATCAACGATATCATAAGGAATAGTAATGTTATTTACAGTCTGGAATGTGTGGATAAGTTCTAAGACAGAAGTGCCTTTTCCAGTCCCTAAGTTATATACATTGACACCTTGTTTCATTTTCTCAAGGGCAGCCATATGACCATACGCTAAATCTACCACATGGACAAAGTCACGAACACCTGTTCCGTCAACCGTATCATAGTCACTTCCAAACACACGTAGTTTTGCCAACTTACCTTTCGCAACTTGTGTGATGTAAGGCATTAAGTTATTTGGAGTACCTACTGGAATTTCACCAATAAGGCCGCTCTTATGTGCACCTATTGGATTAAAGTAGCGTAGTAGTGTTACGGATAAGCCTGGATTAACCTTTGCGGTATCGCCAAGGATTCTTTCAGACATAACTTTAGTCTCGCCATAAGGATTTGTGCTTGGTAATAATGGATTTGATTCACGATATGGAACAGATCCATCACCATAGACTGTAGCGGAAGAACTAAAAATGAATTTAGGCACTTGATATTCTAATGCACATTCTGCGAGTGCGATTGTGCCTAAAAGATTGTTTCGATAATATTTCAAAGGAATTCCAACGGATTCACCAACCGCTTTATACCCCGCAAAATGTAGAATTGAGTCAATCTTATTTTCTTTAAAAATCACATCTAACTCTTCTTTGTTAGATACATCTGCACAATAGAATTTTGGCTTCTTTCCTGTAATTGATTCGATTTTATCTAATACATCTAATTTACTATTATAGAGATTATCCGCAATAATGACATCATATCCAGCTTCAATTAATACAACGCATGTGTGTGAACCGATATATCCGGTACCACCTGTAACCAAAACACTCATTTTATTCTCCTTTTTTATTTTTAGATGATTTTATCGTTTTAATTATTTTTAGAATAGCTTGATAAACTAAGAAAAATGCGATAAAACCATAAATTCCATAGAGCACATCATCAAAATCCATAATACCTTGATTGGTAAATCGTTGTCCAAATTCGATTGCAAGTGCTAATGCAAACATGACAGTAAATGTGTAGATAAAGGATACTAAGTTTAATGATATTTTGGCCAATCGTTTAAACATATAATTAGTCCCAATAAAAAAGGCGAGTGATAATAAACCGAATATAACAAAATGAAGGTCTTTATCAGATAGTGCCCATGCATAGTTATCATTTAAACTTAGGATCCAATGATGAATCTTATTTACTGTATTTATAAACCACTTTAATGCATCAACCATGGATATATCGTATCATAAAAATGATAGACATGAGTTTTAAATAATGGGATGCATGTTATAATATTTTACAAGGTGAACGAAATGAAGCTTTTTAATACAAAAACAAACCAAATAGAAGAATTCAAACCCATTAAAGAAAATGAAGTATCCATGTATGTTTGTGGACCAACTGTTTATGGGGATGCACATATAGGAAACGCTAGGCCTATTATAATATTCGATACATTAAGACGATTATTCGCAGCTTTAAATTACAAAGTTGATTTTGTGTCAAATTATACCGATGTGGATGACAAAATTATTACAAAGGCAATTCAAGAAAATGTGGATGAAACGGTTATTACACAACGCTATATAGATGCGTATGAGAGTGTGAGAAAGTCACTCAATACACTCCCTGTTTTATCAAATCCTAAAGTTACTGAAACCATTCCAGAGATTGTGGAATTTATTCAAGATCTTGTGGATAAAGGCTATGCGTATAATGTGAACGGGAATGTCTATTTCAGAGTTGAAAAAGCTGAACAATACGGTGAAATATCTAAACAAAGAATAGAGGATTTATTAGTTGGAGCTCGTATCGAAGCTGAGAGTGAGAAAGAAAACCCACTTGATTTTACTTTATGGAAAAAAACTGAAGAAGGTATTCAATGGGAATCACCATGGGGTCTTGGAAGACCAGGATGGCATACCGAGTGTGTTGTGATGATTCATGATCATTTCCAACATATGATTGATATTCATGGTGGTGGTATGGATTTAAAATTCCCTCATCATGAAAACGAAGTAGCGCAAAGTCGTGCTTGTTTTAATCATTCATTGGCTAATGTTTGGATGCACAATGGCATGTTAAATATTGATGGCGAGAAGATGAGTAAGTCCCTTGGGAATGTCATGTTAGCGAAAGATATGGTGAAGCTATTAGGTGGACCTGTTGTTCGTTGGTTAATGTTAAGTACACATTATAGAGCTCCAATCAATATAACAGAAGATGTAATTGAAACAGCTAAGACTGAAGTTAATAAAGCGTTAGCTGTACTTAAACAAATTGAAATTAAGAGTCAATTATCAAATTATGATTTAAGTTCAAATCAAACATCAGAATTCTATAGTTCATTCTTAAATGCGATGCAAGATGATTTAAATACGCCTAATGCGATGAAATCGGTGTTTGATGTGATTAAATCACTGAATAATTTAATTCGTTCTAAAGAGCTCAAAGATGAGTTAAGAGTACACTACAATGATTTGATTAAAATGTTGGATATACTTGGAGTTGAACACCATGTGACAATTTTGAATTCTCATCAAATAGAACTCTATCAACTTTGGAATCAAGCAAAAGAAAATAAAGACTTTACTTTAGCCGATACCTATCGCCAACAATTAATTAATGAAAATGTGCTCGTATGAATCCAGATTTACTCAATGGTAGTACATTAGCGTTTGTTGGAGATGCGATATTATCGCTCTATGTAAGAGATTATTTAGTTAAACTTGGTATTACTAAGACAAAAGAACTCCAAAATAGAAGTATTCTATTTGTTAGTGCAAATGCTCAGGCAAAGTTTATCCAGAGCTTAATAACTGAGAGCTTCTTGAGTGAGGATGAAGTTAAAATATTCTTGCGTGGTAGAAATCATAAGAGTGACAATAAAGCTAAGAATGCGGATATTGTGACATATCGGCTATCAACAGGATTTGAAGCGTTATTGGGTTACTTGTATTTAACGGATAATCATTCTAGATTGAATGAAATATGGAATAAAATGATTCAAACAATTGATAAAGAGCCTATTCTTAGTGAATAGGTTTTTATTTTATATGTGCAAGATGTGATTTTGTCCACAAATTAAAGTAATCATCGTTCAAAAAATCGTATAAATAAGGTACAATAAAGTCACAATTTGAGTACATTCATGGTACTAATTGGAAACTATCATCTAGGAGAATTATGGCACAATACATCTATGGGAAAAATGTTGTTAAGCAACGGATCCTAAACCACAAGAAAATACATCAATTACTCTTGAGTAAGACTCATCCTGCAAAAGAGTTTATTGAGTTAGCTAAAGAAGCACGCATTCCAATACGTTATTGTGATGATAAAGAATTGAGTAAATATGAAGGAAATCATCAAGGGGTTATTGCAGAGATTGATGATTATAAAACATATACTCTAGAAGAGGTTCTGAACACTTTATCTGAAGATGCCACAATTGTCTTATTGGATGGACTTGAAGATCCACATAATTTAGGGGCGATCTTACGCACAGCAGATGCTGGTAAAGTAGATGCGATCATAATTCCTAAGCATGGGTCTGTACAATTAAATGGAACGGTCGCGAAAGTATCAACGGGTGCAATCGAAACAGTTAAAACCATTTCTGTGACAAATATGACTCAAACGATAGAAACACTAAAGAAACAAAAGTTCTGGGTCTATGGAAGTGAGTTTGCAGAGAATGCGGTAGATTATCGTTCCATAAAATATCAAGGTCGTGTAGCGCTTGTGATTGGTTCTGAGGGTAGGGGGATATCTCGGTTAGTTTCAAAAAACTGTGATCAAATCATAAAAATACCGATGTATGGTGAAATCAACTCGCTTAATGCGTCTGTGAGTGCCGCATTACTAATCTACGAAGTACTTAATCAACGTAATCCCTTCAAGTAACAAAGGAGGAAGGGAATGAAAGATCATTCCAGAGATTACGAATTAGTATTATTAATAAGAGATAAAAAAGAAGAATATGTCGAAGAATTGATTCAAAGATACCATAAGAACATTTGGGCTATTATTCACAAATTAGTTAAACCTCCAGCACCAAGAGATGTTGATACAGATGATTTATATCAAGAGGGATTGATTGGCCTAATGAATGGTGTTCATAGTTTTGATAAAGAGCGCAATATTTTGTTTATTAGTTATGCGAATAAATGTATTGAAAATGAAATCAGATCGTATCTCAGGAAACACAGAACTCAAAACTTTAGAATGCTAAGTAATGCGATATCATTAGATATGCCAATCTCTGATGATGAGAATTTATGTTTGATGGATACGGTTTCATCCAATCAGAAAGATTTTGACCCAGCGTATCTTGCTCATATAGCATGGGCACAAGATCAAGTTCCAGTTATCCGTGAAAGTATTGCGGATAATCACTGGAAAGTCTATCAGAAGCACCATCTTGGTTATTCGTATCGTGAAATTAGCTTAGAATTAGGCATCACCGAAAAAGATGTGGATAATATCATTCAGAAAATTAAAAAGAAAGTAAGAGTGATGTTTGACACCTTATAGTGCTTGTGATAGAGTTATAAAGCAAGAAATGGAGTGATGATATGGCAGACAAGACAAAGCATGTCATTTTAACGTGCACTGTGTGTTTATCTCGTAATTACACCACTTCACGTAATAAAGCCAATGCGACAGAACGTTTAGAATTGATGAAATTTTGTAAGCATTGTAATAAACAAACTTTACATAAAGAAACGAAGTAGGAGGAGAGAAGATGTTAAAATGGTTCAGTCTCTCAGGGATTTTTACAGAAATTAAACGTATACGTTGGCCGAAGCAAGATGAAATTCTACACAGTAGTGTTGTAGTCGTAGTATTCATCGTTTTCTTTGGGGCGTTTTTCGTTATTAGTGAAGCAGCGATTGCATACTTTTTAAGACTAATCGGTATCGGAGTTTAATATGGAAGATATCGTAAAAGAGTGGTATGTTGTTAATACCTACGCTGGTCATGAAAATCGTGTTAAGGAAAATCTAGAACGTCGTGTTGAAACGATGGGAATCGAAAACAACTTGTTTAGAATTTTAGTTGCGGAAGAACCTGAAATCGAAATCAAAAACGGTAAAAAAGTTGAAAGAATGAGAAATCTATTCCCAGGTTATTTATTCGTTGAAATGATTATGACGGATGAAGCTTGGTATGTTGTTCGTAATACACCAGGTGTTACAGGATTTATCGGATCATCAGGGGGTGGTGCTAAACCTTTCCCAGTTTCTCCGGATGAAATCGAAACAATCTTTAGACGTTTAGGATTAAGTGAGAACAAGGTATTGGTTAACTTTGCGGTTAATGATCATGTTCGTATCTTAAATGGTCCTTTCAGTGGTTTAGAAGGTATTGTGGAAAGCATGAATGATGAGTCCCAATCCGCTATTGTTTTAACTACCTTATTCGGTCGTGAGACTCCTACTGAAATATCCTATATGGATTTAGAAAAAATATTATAATATACCCGAAAGGGTATATTTTTTATAGGTGTTATATGGAAACGATCTTTAAGAAGATGTTTATAAAGCCTGGAATGAAATTAGCCTTTGTGGATAAAGACGGAATATTAGAATCCTATCTTAAAAATCAATCAATCGTTGAATTAGTGGAACAAGATGCGGATGTCGTCATGGGTTTAGTACTATCACTCAAAGATGTGGATAACTGTATAGAATTATTAAAGTCGAAACGAAAGAAAGGCTCTAATATTTGGTTAGTTTATCCCAAAGCAACTAAAACATTAAAACCTGATATTAATAGAGATATACTATTTGCTCATACTCAAGATAAACATAAACTTATTGCCAATGGAAACATTGCCTTAGATGAAGCATATTCAATGTTAAGATTTAAAGATATCGATCAATACTTGACTTAGAGTTAACTTCAGGGCTTAAACTATGGAAAGTTAAACTAAGGGAGATTATATGAAAAAAGTATTAGTGACTTATTTTAGTCATTCTGGGAATACAAAAGTGGTGGCAGAGAAGATTAACAAGCTTCTTGAAGGTAATCTTTTTGAGATAAAAACAGTTGAAAATTATCCAGTTAAATATAACTTAGTTGTAAATCAAGCTAAACAGGAGTTTACGGAGCAAGTTAGACCAGAGTTGATGAATAAAATTGAGAATATTGATGATTATGATATTATCGTACTTGGTTATCCTATGTGGTGGTATACCTGTCCAATGGCTATATTCACATTTTTAGAAGCGTATAATTTTTCAAATAAAACTATACTTCCATTTTGTACACACGAAGGAAGTGCATTAAGTTCAAGTTTAGATGATATCAAAAAGAGTATACCGAATGCGATTGTGAAGGAAGGTTTAGCGATTAGAGGTTCTAAGGTTAGTAATTCAGATCAATTAATTAAAACTTGGATTCAAAAAGTACTTTAGGTAACTGTTTTCTTGACACTTGAAAATCTAGAGCATATAATGATTAAGCCTATAAAAGGCAAATCCGTGGGAGGGTGAAATATCATCCACTTTAACCGCGGCTACCATTCAAAAAGGAGGAATGACTAGTGAGTAAGAAAATTGCAAAAGTTGTCAAGCTACAATTCCCTGCTGGCGGAGCACGCCCAGGTCCAGCTTTGGCATCAGCTAGCGTTAATATGCCACAATTCTGTGCTGCATTTAATGACGCAACTCGTGAACGTGCTGGTGACATTGTCCCAGTTATTATCACTGCATTTGAAGACAAATCATTTACATTTGTCTTAAAAACAACACCTGCTGCTAACCTATTAAAGAAGGCTGCAAAAGTTGAAAAAGGTTCTGGAAGTTCAAAAGTAAACAAGGTTGGTAAAATTTCTGTTGAAGAATTGAGAAAAATTGCTGAATACAAATTGCCTGATCTTAACGCAAATGACGTTGAGGGTGCAATGGCTATTATTGCGGGTACAGCTCGTAATATGGGTATTGTCATCGAAGGCTACGACAAATAGGAGGTCAACATGGCAAAACAAGGTAAAAAATACGTTGCGGCAGCTCAACTCGTTGACCGTAATATTATGTATACAGTGAATGATGCGATTGCGTTAGCTCGCAAAGCTGATTTCGCTAAATTTAATGCATCTGTAGAATTGTCATTCCGTCTAAACGTGGATCCACGTCATGCGGACCAACAAATTCGTGGTGCTGTTGTATTACCTCATGGTACTGGACGTACACAACGCGTATTAGTTGTGACACAAGGGCCAAAGGAAAAAGAAGCTCTTGATGCTGGCGCGGATTTCGTTGGAAACAAAGAAATTTTAGAAAAGATCAAAGGCGGATGGTTTGACTTTGATGTTATCGTAGCTACTCCAGACATGATGGCTGAACTTGGTAAATTAGGTAAGATTTTAGGTCCTAAGGGCTTAATGCCAAACCCTAAGACAGGTACAGTTACGATGGATGTGACTAAAGCTGTTAACGATATCAAAAAAGGTAAGGTTGAATACCGTGTTGATAAAGAAGGTAACATTGGTGTGTTAGTTGGAAAACTATCTTTCACTGATGAACAACTTCACGAAAACATGAAGACAATTTACGACCTATTATTACGTGCTCGTCCTGCAGCTGTTAAAGGTATCTACATGAAGAATGTAGTATTATCCACTACTATGGGTCCTGGCATTAAATTAGACGTAGCAACATTCTAAAAATAAACGTGTCAATTGACACGTTTTTTCTTGACATATCTCTGTAGTTTGATAGAATTAAGACTGTTCAATAGACCAAAGACAGCAACCGCCTAGTGCTTAATCAGTTGCCGAGGTGTAAAAGATAAAAAATCTTTTTACTCACGCTGTCCGGTGTGAGTTTTATTTTTTTGGGATATTGCGAAAAACTAGGAGGTGCAACAGATGAACCAATCGATTATCGACAGTAAAGTTGCGGTCGTAAATGAAGTCAAAGACAAATTTGAATCTTCATCTTCAGCCGTAGTCGTCGAGTATCGCGGACTATCCGTTAAAGAAGTAACTGAATTGCGCCGTGCATTATTGAAAGAAGGTATTGACTTCAAAGTCTACAAGAATTCAATGGTTGAACGTGCAGCAAATGATCTCGGTTATACTGAATTGACTGACAGTCTAAAAGGGCCTAATGCCTTTGCGTTTAGTAAAGATGCAGTAGCGCCAGCGAGAGTATTAGCGAAATTCGCTAAGAAAAATGATTTATTAGTATTAAAAGGTGGAGTTGTTGAAGGTAAAGTTGTTGATGTAGCAACGATCAAAACACTCGCAAGCTTACCAGGTCGCGAAGGTATGATTTCTATGATCTTGGGTATGTTACAATCCCCAGTTCGTAAATTCGCTTATGCGATTTCACAAGTAGCTGAACAAAAACAAGCGTAATTAAAAGGAGAAAATGAACATGGCAAAATTAAATGCTCAAGATGTGATTGCTTCCCTAAAGGAAATGACAATCCTAGAATTAAATGATTTAGTAAAAGCAATCGAAGAAGAATTCGGTGTATCCGCAGCGGCTCCAGTAGCTGCAGCAGCAGTAGTTGAAGAAGCAGCTCCAGCTGGTCCAGTTGAAGTTGATGTAATCTTAAAAGAAGTTGGCGCAAGCAAAGTTGCAGTTATCAAAGTTGTTCGCGAATTAACTGGTTTAGGTTTAGTTGAAGCTAAGGGCTTAGTTGACTCAGCTCCAAAGGCAATCAAGGAAAAAGTTTCCGAAGAAGTTGCTGCTGACGTTAAGAAGAAATTAGAAGAAGCTGGCGCAACAGTAGAAATTAAGTAATCCTTTTTCACAAACACTTTGTGTTGTGAAGGGGGGGTCAGTTTGACACATTACTTTAAAAACTCTGAAAATTTACCCCATAACCGGAAGGAAATCACTTTCCGGTTTTTGGGCATTTTCTATACTTTGCAAGTAGATGCGGGTGTGTTCTCAAAAACAAAACCAGATGATGGTTCATTATTGTTAGTTGAAAACGTTCTTAATCAAGATATTAAAGGCAAAGTATTAGATATGGGTTGTGGCTATGGATTGATATCAATTCTACTGAAACATCAGATCAGAGATTTGGATGTAACGGGAATTGATGTGAATGAAAGAGCAATTGCTTGTGCTAATGAAAGTGCTCAAAAAATGAATCTTGATGTTAAATTCTTAAACCAAGATATTTTATTGGGATATGAAGATGTATTTGATTGTATTGTGACCAATCCTCCAATCCGTGCAGGTAAGAAAGTTGTTTATGGATTTTTCGATTATGCACAGAAACATTTGAATAAAGATGGGAAACTTTTTGTGGTTATTCGTCGCCAACAAGGAGCCGCATCTGCTTTTAAAGCACTACAAGAACGTTTTACACATGTAGAACGATTAGATCTAAAGAAGGGTTTTGAAATACTATTTGCTCAAAATCCATTGACTTAATACTATCTTTTTGGTAGTATTATAAATTGCATAAATGTTAAATGATACGATGGGAAAGAATGCCCATTTTTGTGTCATTTATATATGAAAGGAAGGCGTATATGGAGAAAAAACAGAATTACCGCGTTGTCGAATTCGGTAAAAAAGCTAAACGCCGCGATTACTCAAAAGTTAGTGGAAGCTTAGAACTACCTAACTTAGTTGAAATTCAAACCGATTCATTTGATTGGTTTAAACGTGAGGGTATTCGTGAAGTATTTGAAGAAATTTATCCTGTAACCAACTATACAGGAAACATTCGTTTAAACTTCTTAAACTATGAATTTCAAGAACCAAAATATTCCGTCAGTGAATGTAAGGAACGTGAAGCAAACTATGCGGCGCCATTAAAAGCGACGATGATGTTAGAAATAACAAACCCAACAACGGGTGAAATTACTGAGCGTCATGAAGAAGTCTTCTTGGGTGAATTCCCACTTATGACTGATACAGGTACTTTTGTAATTAACGGTGCAGAACGTGTTATCGTTTCACAGATCGTTCGTTCCCCTGGAGCTTACTATGATTCTTTCTATATGAAGGATAAAGAAGCAAGCTTAAACGAAGTATATAAGAGCGAACTTATCCCAAGTCGTGGTACATGGCTTGAGTTTATGACGGCTTATAAAAAAGCAAATAATCCACAAGCTAGTTATTCTGGTGATAATGTGGGACAAAATACATCAGACTTCCACTTTAATGTAAGTATTGATCGTAAACGTAAAATCTTATCTTCTATCTTATTTAAAGCGATTGGTTTCTCTTTAGATATGGAACGTGGTGAAGATGCTTTTGATACGTCTGCTTTCAAAGTATTCTTACAATCATTAAAACTTCCTGTTAATGAAATCGAAATGGAAGTAGAACCAAGAGAATTCTTAAATCTCTATATTTTACTCTATACTGCTTTCTTTGGTCAGTATCCTGAAGTTGTTAATACTTTAGTATCTGACAAAATTAAAACAACTAAAGAAGCGTTATACGAAATCTACAACAACCAACGTTCTGATGAAATCGCAACTGAAGAAGGTGCGATTAACTTAATGCGTGCAAAATTCTTTGATGTACGTCGTTATGATTTAACTAAAGCGGGTCGCTTTAAGTTGGGTAAGAAGTTAGGTGTTACAAATCGCTTAATCAATAATATCGTTGCTCAAGATATTGTTAACTCAAAAGGCCAAGTCGTTATTGCGAAAGGCACTAAGATTGAACGTGAAGAAAAAGCAATCTTAAATGAAATCATGAATCAAGGTCATTATATGGAAGCTTTCCCATTTAATCCTTTATTCTCCTATCCTGAAAATGTAAAAGTAAGTACGGCTCATCCATTTGCATTAATTGGTCGTGTATTAGCGACTGAGTGTGAAGTGAATGGTCTTACATATGATAAAGGCTTAGTTCTAACATCTAACGATGTTGAAGCTTTAGCTTCTGTTTATGAAAATATCGAAATCTATGGTGGCATTATTGCTCGTCGTGTTGTTTTAGATAAGAACAATGTACGTGCTGTATTAAACTATGGACAACGTTTCTTCGTATTAGGTCGTATTACAGCTAAAGATCAAGACGTATTGTTAAGTAACCAAGAATTATTAGTTGATCGTTACTTACCAAGCGAAGCAGTTGGAAAACTTAAATCTGATCAAGAACAAGCATTAGTTAACTTAGTAGGTTCAAACAATGGAATCGAAGCTTGGTTAATTGGGGCTGCAGTTCAACAAGTCTTATGTTATGCGAAAGAAAGTACTGAAATCGTTAAAGTTATTGGTACAGATCCTCTAATGACTAAGAAGACTGTTACGATGAGTGATATGGTCGCATCTTTTGATTACCTACTCAATCTTAATGATGGTGTGGGTGAAACGGATGATATTGACCAATTAGGGAATCGTCGTATTCGTACGGTTGGAGAACTTATTCAAAATCAATTCCGTATTGGGTTATCTCGTATGGAAAGAGTGGTTAAGGAAAGAATGTCTATTACAGATAATACAAACTTAACGCCTAAGAACTTGACTAATATTCGTCCATTAACAGCTGCGATTAAAGAGTTCTTCTCATCTTCTCAATTATCTCAATTTATGGATCAAACGAATCCATTAGCTGAGTTAACCAATAAACGTCGTATTTCTGCTCTAGGGCCTGGTGGTCTTACACGTGAGCGTGCTGGATTTGAAGTGCGTGACGTTCATGCATCCCACTACGGTCGTATCTGTCCAATTGAAACACCTGAAGGTCCAAACATCGGGTTGATTTCTAACTTAACATCTTATGGTCGTGTAAATGAATTTGGATTTATTCAAACTCCTTACCGTATCGTTAATAAAGATGGAAGTGTGGATGAAAAAGTTGTTTACTTATCATCTGATGATGAAATGGATTACTACATCGCGCAAGCAAATGAAGTTATCGATGGAAAACTAGCTCATGATGAAGTTGTCGTACGTTATAAGGGAGACCACATTCTTGCGAAGAAAGAAATGGTTGAACTAGCGGACGTTTCACCTAAGCAAATTGTTTCTGTTGCGACTGCATGTATTCCTTACTTAGAAAACGATGATGCGTCGCGTGCCTTAATGGGAGCGAACATGCAACGTCAAGCCATTCCTCTATTACGTCCTAATTCTCCATATGTTGGGACAGGTATTGAACACCGTATCGCATCTGACTCAGGTTCTGCTGTTATTGCGACTCAACAAGGTGTTGTTACGTATGTTGATGCGAATAAGATTGTAATCATGGGTGATTTAGGCGAAAAAGTATACGCTTTACAAAAATTCAAACGTTCTAACCAAGGAACTTGTATCAACCAAAAACCTCTTGTTAAAAAAGGTGAAATGGTTGAACGTGGGGATGTCTTAGCGGATGGACCTGCGATGCAAAATGGTGAATTGGCTTTAGGTCAAAACGTTAAAATAGCATTTATGACATGGTATGGCTACAACTATGAAGATGCGGTCATTATGTCAGAACGTCTAGTAAAAGAAGATGTTTACACATCAATCCATATTGAAGAATATGACATTGAAGTACGTGATACTAAATTGGGAGCTGAAGAAATCACTCGTGATATTCCAAACGTTTCTCAAGATGCATGCCGTCATTTAGATGCACGTGGTATCGTTATGATTGGGGCAGAAGTTAAAGAAGGCGATATCCTTGTTGGTAAAGTTACACCAAAGGGTCAAAGCGAAATTTCTCCTGAAGAAAAATTATTATTAGCAATCTTCGGTGACAAATCACGTGAAGTTCGTGATAACTCTCTAAAAGTTCCTCATGGTGGTAGTGGTATTGTTCAATCTGTACGTATTTTCAAACGTTCAGAAGGACATGATTTACCGCCTGGAGTCAATGAAGTTGTTAAAGTTTATATCGTTCAAAAACGTAAGATCTCTGAAGGGGATAAGATGGCTGGACGTCACGGTAATAAAGGGGTTATCTCTAAGATTTTACCAGTGGAAGATATGCCATTCCTACCGGATGGATCACAAGTTGATATCATGTTAAACCCATTCGGTGTTCCATCTCGTATGAACATCGGACAAGTACTTGAAATTCACTTAGGTTTAGCCGCTGAGAAATTGGGTGTTAAATTTGCGACTCCAGTCTTTGACGGTATCAATAATGAAGATTTAAAAGATATTTTACGTGAAGCTGAAATGAGTGATGATGGTAAGACTACCTTATATGATGGTCGTACCGGTGAACCATTCGATGAACGTATTTCTGTTGGTGTCATGTACATGATTAAGTTAGCCCACATGGTTGACGATAAGTTGCATGCTCGTGCGACAGGTCCTTATTCTCTAGTAACTCAACAACCTTTAGGTGGTAAAGCACAAAATGGTGGTCAACGTTTCGGGGAAATGGAAGTTTGGGCATTAGAAGCTTATGGTGCTGCGAATACTCTACAAGAAATCTTAACCATCAAATCCGATGATATCATGGGTCGTACCAAAACCTATGAAGCCATTATTAAGGGTAAAGATATTCCAGAACCTGGAGTACCTGAATCATTCAGAGTTCTTAAACATGAATTAAATGCATTAGGTATCGATGTACGTCTTCTTGATGAACAAGGGGATGAAGTTGGTATGAAGAAAATAGAAGTAGAAGATGCGGTTGCGGTTAATCTTGATGAAGAGATTGAAGCAGTTGCGGATCTACAAAATGATGATGAATTTATCGCTGAGGCCGCGATCGTCGGAGCCGATGATTACGAAGACCTTGGCGAAGAAGAATAGGAGGAGACCGGCATGAGTATAAACAATTTTGCTGCGA
>Ga0209207_1000045_pt1 | contig 114954 bp, 90 predicted proteins | sample SaghotsprinmetaG_FD_184140 | JGI IMG/M metagenome (GOLD analysis project Ga0209207, IMG submission 184140) | Hot spring microbial communities from South Africa to study Microbial Dark Matter (Phase II) - Sagole hot spring metaG (SPAdes) (version 3) | ecosystem: Environmental > Aquatic > Thermal... | reverse complement strand
ATCCGCGACTACTTCAACAACGACATCGGTGACATCCTCATCGATACCGACGACATCTACGAACAGGCGCAGCAGTTCATGGCGCACGTCATGCCCGAGCATGCCGCCCGCGTGAAGCGCTACCGCGACGACGCCGCCCTGTTCAGCCGCTTCCAGATCGAGCACCAGATCGAGTCGGCCTACGCACGCACCGTGCAACTGCCCTCGGGCGGCGCCATCGTGATCGACCACACCGAAGCGCTGGTGTCCGTGGATGTGAACTCGGCCCGCGCCATCAAGGGCGGCGACATCGAGGAAACCGCCACCCGCACCAACCTGGAAGCCGCCGACGAAGTGGCGCGCCAGATGCGCCTGCGCGACCTGGGTGGCCTGATCGTGATCGACTTCATCGACATGGAGGAGAGCAAGAACCGCCGCGAGGTGGAAAACCGCCTGCGCGACGCGCTGCGCCAGGACCGCGCCCGCGTGCAGTTCGGCACCATCAGCAAGTTCGGCCTCATGGAAATGAGCCGCCAGCGCCTCAAGCCCGCCCTCTCCGAAGGCTCGTCCATCCCCTGCCCGCGCTGCGGCGGCGCCGGCCACATCCGCGACACGGAAAGCTCGGCGCTGCAGATCCTGCGCATCATTCAAGAAGAATCGATGAAGGACAACACCGCCGCCGTGCACTGCCAGGTGCCGGTGGAAGTGGCCAGCTTCCTGCTGAACGAAAAGCGCACCGAGATCGCCAAGATCGAGCTCAAGCAGCGCGTGGCCGTGCTCATGGTGCCCAACAAGACGCTGGAAACGCCCAACTACCGCCTGGAACGCCTCAAGCACGACGACCCGCGCCTGGACCACCTGGACGCGAGCTACAAGCTGGCCGAAGAGTTCGAGGACCCCACCGCCGTCACCCGCCGTTCGCAGGAACCCACCAACAAGCAGACACCCGTGATCAAGGGCGTGCTGCCCGACGCGCCCGCCCCCCAGGCCGCACCGCGCGCCGAGGCTGAAACCCGCGCCCCCCGCGCCCCGCAAAAGCAGGCACCCGCTGCCGCCCCCCGGGCCACTGCGCCCGCTGCTGCGGCACGGCCCCCGGTCGCAGCGCAGGAGCAAGGCTTCTTTGGCTGGATCAAGAGCCTGTTCGGCATGGGCGACAGCCCGGCGGCACCCGTGGCACCCGCGCCTGCGGCCGCTCCGGCCGCAGAGGCCCCGGCCCGCGAGCCGCGCCGCGACGGACGTGGCGGCGAGGGCCGCAGCCGCCGTGGCGAGCGCAATGGCAACCGCGAGGGCCAGCGTGACGGCCAGCGCGATGGCAACACCGAAGGCCGTGGCCGCCGTGGCGAGCGTGCCGAGCGCCCCGCCGAGGCTCGCAACCCCGAAGGCCGCCCCCCCCGTGAAGGCCGCGAGGGTGGCCGTGGCCGCCGCGACGGCGCCGAGGCCCGCCCGGCCGTCGACGCACAGGCCATGGGCACCGAACCCCCCCCGCAGGCCGCGGAAGCCGTGACCGAGGCCCGCGGCGAGCGCGCGCCCCGCAACGGCAATGGCCGCCGCGAACGTGCACCGCGCGGCGAAGGCCGTGAACGCCAGCCCCGTGGCCAGGAAGGCCAGGCCACACAGGCCCCGGCGGACTTTGCCGACACCGCACCGCTGGCCTCGCTGCCCGACCTCGACCTGACCGGCAACGAAGTCCCCGCAGCTGCACCCGCGGCCGAGGGCGAAGAGCGCCGCGAGCGCCGTTCACGCGACCGCTATGGCCGCGACCGCCAGCGCGGTGAACGCGCCGAGCGCGGCGAGCCCCGCCAGGAAGCCTCCAGCGCCGCTCCGGCCATGCTGGACTTCGACCTGGCCGCCCCGGCCAGCGAGCCCCAGGAACCGGCACGCCGCAGCTACTTCACCCCCGCTGCAGCCCCGGCGCCCTCAGCCGAACCCGCGCCCCTGCCGGCGGTGGCCGTGGCCGCCCCTGCTCCGGTGGCAGAACCCGCACCGGCAGCGCCCGTGGTGGCTGCCCCCGCTCCTGCGCCGGCGCCGCAGGCCCATGGCGCCATGCCGCAGGTCACGCCCTTCGTGCTGCCGGTGGAGGAAATGCAGCAAGTCGCGCAAGGCTCCGGTCTGCAGTGGGTGCTGTCCGACGCCGACAAGGTGGCCGCCGTTCAGGCCGCCATTGCGGCCGAGCCACGCCCCATCCATGTGCCGCGCGAGCGCCCGCCTGCCGTGGTGCTGGACGACGGCCCGCTAGTGCTGGTGGAAACCCGCCGCGACCTGCGCGACATGCAGTTGCCCTTCGAGCAGCCGCCTGCCGCCTGAGCCCAGGGAGGCCCCACCGGCCTCTTGCCCCCCGCCACTGGCCCCGTTCGGGGCCAGTGCCTTTTGGAGAACCCTCGCGCCATGCTGATCCTGCTGTCACCCGCCAAGTCGCTCGACTACGAAACGCCGCTGCCGCCGGGCCTGGCGCATTCGCTGCCGCCGTTCATGGCCGAGTCCACGCAGCTGATCGAGGTGCTGCGCCAGATGCCGCCGCAGGACATCGCCTCGCTGATGAAGATCAGCGACACCCTGGCCGCGCTCAACGTTGCGCGCTACGCAGCCTGGACACCCAAGTTCAGCGCCCGCAATGCGCGCCAGGCCGTGATGGCCTTCAATGGCGACGTCTACGAAGGCTTGCAGGCCCAAAGCCTCACACCCGACGACCTTGGCTGGGCGCAGCAGCACCTGGCCATTCTCAGCGGTCTGTATGGCGTGCTGCGCCCGCTCGACTGGATGCAGCCCTACCGGCTCGAAATGGGCACGCGCCTGACCACCCCGGCGGGCCATACGCTCTACCAGTTCTGGGGGCCGCGCATCGCCCAGCACCTCAACACCCGCCTGCACGGCGAGGCCGAGCCCCTCGTGCTCAACCTCGCATCGCAGGAATACTTCAAGTCGGTGGACCGCAAGGTGCTGCGCGCCCGCGTGGTGGAATGCGTGTTCGAGGACTGGAGCGGCGGCCGGTACAAGATCGTCAGCTTCCATGCCAAGCGTGCCCGTGGCCTGATGGCACGCCACGCCATCACGCAGCGCGCCACCACCGCGCGCCAGCTTGAGGGCTTTGATGCCGAGGGCTACGCCTTCGCGGCTGCGGCTTCCGGCCCGGACCGGCTGGTGTTCCGGCGCCGTGCCGGCTGAACGCCCCCCCGGTTTGGTCTAATGGCCCCACCATGCCCCCGCAGACCGACGCCCCCTTTCCTTCGACCTACCCCCAGCCCGGCCCGGTGCTGGACAGCGCGCCCACGCGCATCGACGCGGGCGACCGCCACGTCGAGGTGCTGCTGTCGCTGCGCGATCCGTGCCTCGTGCTGCTGGGCAACGTGCTATCTCCCGAGGAATGCGCGGCACTGATCGAGGCCGCACGCCCACGGCTGGCGCGCTCGCTCACCGTGCACACACCCACCGGAAGCGAAGAACTCAACGCCCACCGCACCAGCGACGGCATGTTCTTCGAACGCGGCGAAAGCCCGCTGCTGCGCACCATCGAAGCCCGCCTGGCGCGGCTGCTGCACTGGCCCCCGGAGAACTGCGAGCCGCTGCAGGTGCTGCACTACCGCCCTGGCACGCAATACGAACCGCACCACGACTATTTCGACCCCACCGAGCCCGGCACGCCCAGCCTGCTGCGGCGCGGCGGCCAGCGCCTGGCCACGCTGGTGCTCTACCTGAACACGCCCGAACAGGGCGGCGGCACCATCTTCCCCGACCTCGGCCTGGAAGTGGCGCCCCGGCAGGGCAATGCGGTCTTCTTCCGCTACGACCAGCCCCACCCCAGCTCCCGCACCCTGCACGGCGGCGCACCCGTTCTGGCGGGCGAAAAATGGGTGGCAACGCAATGGATGCGCGAACAGAGATTTGATTAAAAGTGGCTCTAGCGCTTACCAGTAAAGCGCGAGCAGCTATGTTTTGAGTAGCAAACCATGAACCAGCCCGAACAATCCCAACTGGGCAAGGCCTCCGCCTACGCCGACCAGTACGACGCCTCGCTCCTGTTCCCCATTCCGCGCGCCGCCAAGCGCGCCGAGATCGGCATCACCGGTGCGCCGCCCTTCCTGGGCGCCGACCTGTGGACGGCGTTCGAGCTGTCCTGGCTGAACGAGCGCGGCAAGCCGCAGGTGGCGCTGGCGCACATCACCGTGCCCTGCGAAACGCCGAATATCGTCGAGAGCAAATCCTTCAAGCTCTACCTCAACAGCTTCAACAACACGCGCTTCGCCAGCGCGCAGGACGTGCAGGCGCGCATCCGTGCCGACATCAGCGAGGCCGCCTGGCGCGGCGCCGGGCACGCGGGCACCGTGGGCGTCAAACTGCTGCTGCCCGAGCAGTTCGACCGCGAGCCGGTGCACGAACTCGATGGGTTGAACCTCGACCGCCTGGACATCGAATGCACCCAGTACCAGCCCGCGCCCGAACGGCTGAGCGCGAACTTCGACGAGGCCCCGGTCAGCGAAGTGCTGGTGAGCCACCTGCTCAAGAGCAATTGTCTGGTCACCGGCCAGCCCGACTGGGGCAGCGTGCGCATCGCCTACAGCGGCCCGCAGATCGACCAGGAGGGCCTGCTGCAGTACATCGTGAGCTTCCGCAACCACAACGAATTCCACGAGCAATGCGTCGAGCGCATCTTCATGGACCTGTGGACCCGCTGCAAGCCCATCAAGCTGGAGGTGTACGCACGCTACACGCGCCGCGGCGGGCTGGACATCAACCCCTGGCGCACCAGCCACCCGCAGCAGTTGCCGCCCAACACGCGCACGGCACGGCAATAAGACGGCCACGGAAGACGGGCAGGGCGCACGGCCCAGGCCAGCGGCCAAGCCGCACAGGGGGCGGTCTATTTCAGGGAAGCTTGAAGACGTCGAGCGTGCGGCCCAGCACGCCCGCGTTGTCGCTCATGGTGCGCGCCGAGGCGGCCGACTCCTCCACCAGCGCCGCGTTCTGCTGCGTCACGCGGTCCAGGTCGTTCACCGCATCGTTCACCTGCGAGATGCCGGACGCCTGCTCACGCGCCGCCACACCGATCTGGCCCATAAGCCGGTTGACCTGGGCCACCGATTGCACCACCTGCTCGATGGTCTGGCGGGCAGACTGCATCTGCTGCGCACCACGTTCGATGTGCGCCCCCGACTCGCCGATCAGCCCACGAATCTCGCCCGCCGCCGTGGCGCTGCGCTGCGCCAGCGCGCGCACCTCGCTGGCCACCACCGCAAAGCCCCGGCCCTGCTCGCCCGCACGCGCCGCCTCCACGGCCGCATTGAGCGCCAGGATGTTGGTCTGGAACGCGATGCCCTCGATGGTGGCGATGATCTGCCCCATCTTGCGCGACGACTGCTCGATGGCCTGCACCACGGAGGCCACCTCGCCCACAGCCTGGCCGCCGTGCTGGGCCAGCTCGGCGCTGTGCTCGCTCTCCTTGAGCACCTGCTGCGCTGTCTCGGCGGCCTGCCGCACGGTGCTGGACAGCTCCTCCATCGAGGCGGCCGTCTCTTCCAGGCTGCTGGCCTGTGACTCGGTACGTGCCGACAGGTCCTGGGCGCCCTGGGCGATTTCGTTGGAAATATCGCCGAATGAGCCGATCTCGCCCCGTGCATCGCCCACCACGGCACGCAAATTGACCTGGATCTGGTGCAAACGCTCCATCAGCAAGGCCATGGGGTGGCGGCCATCGACCTGGCAGCCATTCGTGCCCAGGTTGCAGCCTGCAATATCGCTCGCCAGGCGGTTGGCGTCGCGCAGTGCGGCCGTGATGCGGCGGTGAAAACGCCACAGGATGACGCCGCCCACCGACAGCATCAGCGCCGCCTGGAGGGCGGCCACCTGCGCCCCGCTCCAGCCCATCAGCGCCGGCGCCAGCGCCACGGCCAGCAGCGGCAGCATCATGACCGCCAGGCGCTGCGTGAAGGTCGCGCGCTGCAGCTTGCCGATCCAGTCGCGCCAGCCTGTGAAGCGCACCCGCCCCGCGTGCAGGATGAAGGACTGCTCGCCCGCCTCGCGCTCCTGGCGAATCTTGGCGTAGAGCGCCTCGGCCGCACGCACCTCCTCGCGCGTGGGCTTGGCACGCACCGACATGTAGCCCTGGGGCTTGCCGTTGACGACCAGTGGCGTAACGTTGGCGCGCACCCAGTAGTGGTCGCCGTTCTTGCGGCGGTTCTTGACGATGCCACACCAGCTGCGCCCGTTGCCAATGGTGGCCCACAGGTCCTTGAAGGCTTCGGGCGGCATGTCGGGGTGGCGCACCATGTTGTGCGGCTGGCCCATGAGTTCGTCCATGGAATAGCCGCTGACCCGGGCGAACGCCGCATTGCAATGGGTCATGTGCCCCTGCTTGTCGGTGGTCGACATCAACAGCTCATTGCCGGGATAGTCGTATTCGTTGTTGGTGACGGGCAAATTGACACGCATGGTCCAGGCTCCAGGGAGGCGACGATTGAATGAAAAATTTTCTGAGAGTGACTTCGTTTCCATGCCCTCAAGCCTGCATGGGCATTCGCACGAAACTTTCTACCATCAAGGCAATAGTCCGTGGGTTCCATGGGACAAAGGCTCCCCGGTGGGAAACTGCGGAAGCTGTCTGACGCAGGGCGTTTGCGCTGCTCTCACACCGGAGAACGGCAGCTGCGCGCCTGGTGCCGCCCACGCTCCGGCGGCTCAAGGCATCCTGAACACTTCCAGGGTGCGGCCCAGCACGCCCGCGTTGTCGCTCATGGTGCGCGCCGAGGCGGCCGACTCCTCCACCAGCGCCGCGTTCTGCTGCGTCACGCGGTCCAGGTCGGTCACCGCATCGTTGACCTGCGCGATACCGATGGACTGCTCGCGCGTGGCGATGCCGATCTGGCCCATCAGCTGGTTGACCTGGGCCACCGATTGCACCACCTGCTCGATGGTCTGGCGGGCAGACTGCATCTGCTGCGCACCACGCTCGATGTGCGCCCCCGACTCGCCGATCAGCCCACGGATCTCGCCCGCTGCCGTGGCGCTGCGCTGCGCCAGCGCGCGCACCTCGCTGGCCACCACCGCAAAGCCCCGGCCCTGCTCGCCCGCGCGCGCCGCCTCCACGGCCGCATTGAGCGCCAGGATGTTGGTCTGGAACGCGATGCCCTCGATGGTGGCGATGATCTGCCCCATCTTGCGCGACGACTGCTCGATGGCCTGCACCACGGAGGCCACCTCGCCCACAGCCTGACCGCCGCGCTGGGCCAGCTCGGCGCTGTGCTCGCTCTCCTTGAGCACCTGCTGCGCCGATTCGGCCGACTGGCGCACGGTGCTGGCGAGTTCCTCCATCGAGGCGGCTGTCTCTTCCAGGCTGCTGGCCTGGGACTCGGTGCGCGCCGACAGGTCCTGCGCGCCCTGGGCGATTTCATTGGAGATGCTGCCAAAGGCCCCGATTTCCCCGCGCGCATCACCCACCACGGCGCGCAGGTTGATCTGGATCTGGTGCAACCGGTCGATCAGCTGCGCCATGGGGTGGCGGCCATCGGCATTGCAGCCGTTGGTGCCCAGGTTGCAGCCGGCGATGTCGCCCGCCAGGCGGTTGGCATCGTGCAGCGCCGAGGTGATGCGGCGGTGAAAACGCCAGAGGATGACGCCGCCCACCGACAGCATCAGCGCCGCCTGAAGGGCGGCCACCTGCGGCCCGCTCCAGCCCATCAGCGTTGGCGCAAGCGCCACGGCCAGCAGCGGCAGCATCATGACCGCCAGGCGCTGCGTGAAGGTCGCGCGCTGCAGCTTGCCGATCCAGTCGCGCCAGCCTGTGAAGCGCACCCGCCCGGCGTGCAGGATGAAGGACCGCACGCCCGCCTCGCGCTCCTGGCGGATCTTGGCGTAGAGCGCCTCGGCCGCGCGCACCTCCTCGCGCGTGGGCTTGGCGCGCACCGACATGTAGCCCTGGGGCTTGCCCTTGACCATGATGGGCGTGACGTTGGCGCGCACCCAGTAGTGGTCGCCGTTCTTGCGGCGGTTCTTGACGATGCCCGTCCAGCTGCGCCCGTGCCCAATGGTGGACCACAGGTCCTTGAAGGCCTCGGGCGGCACATCGGGATGGCGGATCAGGTTGTGCGGCTGACCCATGAGTTCATGCATCTCGTATCCGCTGACCCGCATGAACGCCGCGTTGCAGTGGGTGATGACGCCCTTGTTGTCGGTGGTCGACATCAAAAGTTCTTCGCCAGGGTAGTCGTATTCGTTGTTGCTGACCGGCAGATTGACGCGCATGGATTCAGGCCCTGGCGAGAAACGGTGGAGGGAAGTATCGAAAAAATATATTAACCATCCGTTACAACCATCTCTTGACTATCGTCAATCCGGCGCTAAAACAGCTCGGCGTTGACCCCTGCACTGTCCGCACCGCCCGCCGCTTCGGGCGGCCGGAGCCCTTCGCCCGGGCGCGACAGTCCGCCCACGCGCACGCCCAGCAGGCGCAGGCGCCGCTCCAGCGGCACACGCTTGAGGCACAGCCCGGCCACGCGGCGGATGGTGGCCGCGTCGCGCGTGGGCAGCTCGATCGTCTGGTCGCGCGTCACGCTGCGAAAGTCGTCATAGCGCAGCTTGATGCCGATGGTGCGGCCCACGTAGCCCTTGCGTTGCAGGTCGGCTGCCACGCGCTGGCACAGATCGGTGAAGATGGCACCGAGTGCCGCGCGGTCGTGCACGGCATGCAGGTCGCGCTCGAAGGTGGTCTCGCGGCTGATGCTCACGGGCTCGCTCTCGGTCACCACGGGGCGCTCGTCGCGCCCCCAGGCCGCATCGTGCAGCCAGGCGCCCGTGGCCTTGCCGAAATGCTGCACCAGCCAGTCACGCTCTCGTGCGGCCAGCTCGCCAATGGTGTGGATGCCGTGGCGCGCCAGCTTGGCATCGGCCTTGGGACCGATGCCGTTGATCTTGCGGCAGGCCAGCGGCCAGACCAGCGGCTCCAGGTCGGCCTCGCGCACGATGGAGATGCCGTTCGGCTTGCGAAATTCGCTCGCCATCTTGGCCAGCAGCTTGTTGGGTGCCACGCCAATGGAGCAGGTCAGGCCCGTGGCGTCGAAAATGGATTTCTGGATCAGGCGCGCCAGCACGCGCCCGCCCTCGCGCTGGCCGCCAGGCACGTGGGTGAAGTCGATGTACACCTCGTCCACGCCCCGGTCCTCCATCACGGGGGCAATGCCGGTGATGATCTCCTTGAAGCAGCGCGAGTAGCGCCGGTATTCGTCGAAATCCACCGGCAGCAGGATGGCCTGCGGGCACAGGCGCGCCGCCTTCATCAGCCCCATGGCCGAGCCCACGCCGAACGCGCGCGCCGCGTAGGTGGCGGTGGTGATGACGCCACGCCCGGTGTAGCCCTGCAGCCGGGGGAAGTCCGCCAGGGCAATCTCGTGCAGCGGCAGGCCCGAGCCCTCGGTGGTGATGCGCTGATCGCAGTCGCGCCGCCCCCCGCCGATCACCACGGGCAGGCCCTGCAGCTGCGGGTAGCGCAGCAGTTCCACGCTGGCATAGAAGGCATCCATGTCCAGGTGGGCAATGCGGCGCGGCGGGGTGCTATCGGTGGCGGTCACGGCCGCCATTGTGCGCAATCAACGCCACCAATCCGCTGGTTCGCCATCCGCACGACTTGCACAAGGGGCACGGCCCAGGCCAGCGGCCACCGCGCAAGGGCCACCCCGCCGCGCTGGTGGCGTCCTCCTTCCGCATTGCGCAGCAATGCAAGAGAAGGGGAAAGTGGCGAAGCCACTCAGGGGGTTGTCATTTCATGCCGTGGGATAGGTGCCGGGCAAGAGGATGGAGGTATCGACGGTGTTGATGTCGGTGCGGCCGCAGAAGGCCATGGTCAGGTCGAGCTCCTTGCGGATGATCTCCAGCACGCGCGTGACGCCCAGTTCGCCGTAGGCACCCAGGCCGTAGAGGAAGGCGCGCCCGATCAGCGTGCCGCGCGCGCCCAGGGCGCGGGCCTTGAGCACGTCCTGGCCGCTGCGGATGCCGCCGTCCATCCACACCTCGATGTCCTTGCCCACGGCCTGCACGATGCCGGGCAGCGCGGCGATGGACGAGGGTGCGCCGTCGAGCTGGCGCCCGCCATGGTTGCTGACGATGAGCGCGTCGGCGCCGCTGTCCACCGCCAGGCGGGCGTCCTCGGCGTCCATGATGCCCTTGAGGATGAGCTTGCCGCCCCAGCGCTTCTTGATCCATTCCACATCGCCCCAGTTGAGCTCGGGGTCGAACTGCTCCACCGTCCAGGACGAGAGCGAGGACATGTCGCCCACCCCCTTGGCGTGGCCGACGATGTTGCCGAAGCTGCGGCGCTTCGTGCCCAGCATTCCCAGGCACCAGTGCGGCTTGGTGGCCAGGTTGATCATGTTGGCCAGCGTGGGCTTCGGGGGCGACGACAGGCCGTTCTTGATGTCCTTGTGGCGCTGGCCCAGGATCTGCAAATCCAGCGTGAGCTGCAGGGCCGAACAGCCAGCGGCCTTGGCGCGGTCGATGAGGCGCTCGATGTAGTCGCGGTCGCGCATCACGTAGAGCTGAAACCAGAAGCCCGGGCCGGCGTGCTCGGCCACGTCCTCGATGGAGCAGATGCTCATGGTCGAGAGCGTAAAGGGCACGCCAAACGCCTTGGCCGCGCGGGCCGCGAGAATTTCGCCGTCGGCATGCTGCATGCCGGTCAGGCCGGTGGGGGCCAGGGCCACGGGCATGGCCACGTCCTGGCCCACCATGGTGGTGCGCGTGGTGCGCCCGGTCATGTTCACCGCCACGCGCTGGCGCAGCAGGATTTTCTGGAAGTCTTCCTCGTTGGAGCGGTAGGTGCCTTCCGTCCACGAGCCCGAATTGCAGTAGTCGTAGAACATGCGCGGCACGCGGCGCTGGTAGACGCGGCGCAGGTCTTCGATGCAGGTGATGGTGGACAGGTCGGGCACGCGGGTCTCCTTGAGGGCTGTGGTGTTCTGCCCGCATGGTAGTCAGCCCGGGCGGGCGGAGCCATCAAAATAATTTGCGCGGGCATGCAACAAATTTGATGCGCCGGGTGCCACGCACCAAAATATCAAGCAAAAAACAGCTTTAGCCCTTTTCCAGCAAGCGTATCAAGCTATCTTTTAAATAGCGTTCGTCATGCCTCTGAAAGCGCGCGGCTGTCCTGCGGCTCCCGGGGCGCCACTTTCTCGGGCTCGGTCAGCGGCCCGGCGTAGCGGCGCACCTGCATGCGGCCGGAGCGCTTGGCCGCGTACATCGCGGCGTCGGCGTTGCGCGCCAGTTCATCGTAGCTGCCGCCATGCTGCGGAAACAGCGCCATGCCGGCGCTCAGGCCGATGCGCAGTTCCTGCTCCTGCAGCACGAAGGGTTCGTCACACACCGCCAGCACCTTGTGCCCCACCACGCAGGCCTGCTCGTCGCTGGCCAGACCCGGCAGCAACACCACGAACTCGTCGCCGCCCTGGCGACACACCGTGTCGGATTCGCGCATGGCCGCCACCAGGCGGCGGGCAAACTGCACCAGCAGCTGGTCGCCCACATCGTGGCCCAGGGTGTCATTCACCTGCTTGAACCCGTCGAGGTCGATGTACATCACCGCCAGGCTCTTGCCGTCGCGCCGCGCCTGGGCCAGGGCGTGGCGGGCGCGGTCCTGCAGCAGCATGCGGTTGGGCAGGTCGGTGAGCGCGTCGTACTGCGCCAGGTGGGCCATGCGTTCGGCCATGGCCATGGTTTCGGTCACGTCGTGCAGCACCATCACCGCGCCCGTAAGGTGGCGGTGGCGGTCGATGATGGGGCTGGCCGACTCTTCCACCTCGAAGCGCTGGCCGTCCTTGCGGCGCAGCACCACGCCACGCGTGGGCCCGCAGGGGCTTTGCCGGGCCAGCGCCTGGCGCAGCGGGCTGGGCTGGGTCTGCGCGCCGTTCTGCAGGTACAGCGGCGCCACCTCGTCCACGTCGTGGCCGGCCGCGTCAAAGGCGGGCCAGCCGGTCATGCGCTGGGCCACGGGGTTGAGGTAAGTGACGCGGCCCTCGGCATCGGTGCAGATCACGGCGTCGCCAATGGACTGCAGCGTCAGGCGCATGCGCTCCTTCTCGCGGAACAGCTCGTCTTCCATGCGCTTGCGCTCGGTGATGTCGGTCACCTGCACGAAAATGCCGCGCACCGGACCGGTGTCGCCGTTGCCGTCGCGGTCGGGGGTGTAGGTGATGTGCATGTGCCGCACCTCGCCCGACGCCATGGTGATGGTGCGCTCGAACATCTGGGGGTGGCCCTCCAGCGCATGCAGCACATAGGGCTGCACCGCGGCATAGTCCTGCGGGCCCAGCACCTCGGCCGCCGACATGCCCTGCATCTGCTCGGGCGTGCGGCCATACAGCTCGCTGCTGGTCTTGTTGATGAAGCGGTTGCGCTGCGCCTTGTCCCAATAGCTGATGGTGGAGGGCAGGTTGTCGAGAATGGTGCGCAGGTAGTGCTCGGCCTGCTGCATGCGAAGGGCCACCTGCTGGCGCTGCCTCAGCTCGCGCGTGAACAAAACGGCCAGCGCGACGCAGGAGCCCATGAGCACCAGCGCAAAAACGGACAGCTGCAGCGCGTTGTTGCGCCAGTTGGCCAGCACGGCATCGGTCGACTGGGCGACGTTCACCACCAGGGGATACGGACCGACATGCCGGAAGGTGTAGAAACGCTCCACGCCATCAAGGGCCGCCACCCCGACGAAGCTGCCCGACCGCTCCGCCAGAAAGCGGAGCATGTTCTCCGTGCCCGCCAGCGACTTGCCCACATCGCCGTCGCCGTAGGGGTAACGGCTCACGATGGTGCCGCTGCCGAGGAACAGGTTCACGCCGCTGCCCGGCCCCAGGTCCAGCGACTTGAAAAGTTCATTGAAGTAACTCAACCGGATGGAGCTGACCACCACGCCGGCCACCCGCCCATCCGCCCCCCGGTAGGCCCGCGCCACCGGCAGCATCCAGGTTTGCGTGACCCGGCCCAGCACGGGCCGCCCGATGACCAGTCCCTCCTGGTCGCCCTTCATCAAGGCCTGGAAGTAGTCGCGGTCGGCGTAGTTGACATTGCGGGGCAGAGCCTCCCCCGAGGCGATGATGACGTCACCCTGGCTGTCGACGACATACACGTCCATGATGCCCGCAGCACGCAGCGGGCGGTCGAACAGCACGTTGTTGCGCACGGCGTGCTGCAGCCGCATGACCTCGGGTTGCTCCAGCTTGGCCGCGACATCCTGGAGCGACTGGTCCATCGCTCCGAGCGTCCAGCCGAGGGAATGCTCCAGCGCCGTCGCCAGATTGGCATTGGTGCGCGCAGCGAAAGCCCATTCATCCTGCCGCATGGTCCAGACCGTGCGGGCCACCATGGCGCCGATTCCCAGGCTCAACAACAGGGCCAGCCAGATCAGGCGTTGGGAGAAAAAGTGGCGCATCAGGTTCGCGGGGTGCAACATTTTGATTGTAGGCGTAAGCAACCGTTTCGACTACCGGAAAACCGGTACCGCTGTTGCGTCAGCGCCGCGCCACGCCCGCACCGCGCACCTCGATGCGCACCTCGTCGAGCACGGTGCCGCGCGCGTCGGTGAGCTGCACCACATGGCGGCCCGGCCACGGCAGCCAAGCCCACCGCGCGCCCCGGGCCACCGGCTTGCCATCGAGACGCCAGCGCAACGCCATGCCCGGCGGGTGGCCCGAGGCCTCGAACCACATGCGCTGGCGCGCGGGCGGAATGTCGGGGTCGAGCGCAACGATGGTGCCCTGCACCGGCGTGGCAATGCGCACCCCGGCGGCGGCCGGACTCGCGGGTTTGAAGCTTTTTTGGCCTCCATCGCCCACCCCATCAGCGCCACCAGCTATGACATCAATAGCAAAAAGCGCCTGCTGCGTGCCCGGCAGAAACCACTCGCCGCGCGCAGCCTCCAGCGCCGTGCCGCCGTCCGGCGCCGGGCCAAAGCGCACCGGCGCGCGCACCACGCCGCGCGGCGGCGCCGGGGCGCGGCTGGGCGTGCGCGCGTGCAGGTGGGCCATCACGGCGGCCCACACGGGCGCCGCGCCGCTGGTGCCGCTCACGCCGTGCATGGCGGCGCCGCTGGCGTTACCCACCCACACGCCCACGGTGTAGCGCTGCGACCAGCCCACGGCCCAGTTGTCGCGCATGTCCTTGCTGGTGCCGGTCTTCACGGCCGTCCAGGCGCGCGTGGCGAGCACGCTGTCGGTGCCGAAGGTGCGGGCGCGCGCATTGCCGTCGGCCAGGATGTCGCCCACGATGAAGGCCGCACCCTCGTCCAGCACGCGCGTGAACGCGGGGGGCACGGCCTGCCCGGGCCGCACAGGCAGCGTCACGGGGCTGGTGCGCCCGCCATTGGCCAGCGTGCGGTAAGCATTGGCCAGGTGCAGCAGCTGCACCTCGCTGCTGCCCAGCGCCAGGCTGTAGCCGTAGTAGCCCCCGCTCTCGCGCAGCGGCAGACCCACGGCGCCGAGCTGCTGGAAGAACGCATCGGGCGAGACCATGACCAGCGCGCGCACCGCCGGCACGTTGAGCGAGGCCGCCAGCGCCGTGCGCACCGACACCCAGCCCTTGAACTGGCGGTCGTAGTTCTGCGGAATGTAGAGCCCGCCCGCCGTGGCGATGTGCGCGGGCGAGTCCTCGACCAGCGAGGCCGCCGTGAGCCGCCGCTCGGCAATGGCCTGGGCATACAGGAAGGGCTTGAGCGTGGAGCCCGGCTGGCGCCAGGCCAGCACGCCATCGACCTCGGCCGCTTCGCTCAACGAACCCGAAGAGCCCACCCAGGCCAGTACCTCGCCCGTGGCGTTGTCGAGCACGACGAGGGCGCCGTCCTCCACGTTGCTGCCGCGCAGCTCGCGCAGGTGCTGGGTGAGCGCCTGCACGGCAAAGCGCTGCAGCGGCGCGCTCAGCGTGGTGGTGATGCGCTCCTGCACCGCGCCGCCCGCCTGCGCCAGCGCCCGCCGCGCGAAATGCGGTGCCACGCCTTCGCTGGCGGGCCAGCCGCGCCGCTGCAGCGCGCCTTCGGTGAACAGGTCCAGCGCCTCGCACCCCTGCGGTACCGCGCCAGCCTGGCGCTGCATGTCCTGCCACACGCCGCAGGCGCGCCGCGCCACCTGCGCCGGCCGTGCATTGGGCGCGCGCACCAGGGCGGCGGCCACGGCGGCCTCGCGCTCATCCAGGCCATGCGCCGCCTTGCCGAACAACGTGCGCGCCAGCGCATCGATGCCCACCAGCTCCCCCCGGAAGGGCACGAGATTCAGGTAGGCCTCCAGAATCTGGTCCTTGCGCCAGCGCCGGTCCAGCACCTGCGCGGCCACGGTCTGGCCGAGCTTTTGCACCACCGTGCGCCCGCCCGGGCCCTGCCGCCAGTCACCGTCGAGCAGGCCTGCCAGCTGCATGGTGATCGTGCTGGCGCCGCGCGTGCGCTGGCTCCACAGGTTGCCCCAGGCAGCGGCCGACACCGCACGCCAGTCCACCCCGCTGTGTTCGTAAAAGCGCTTGTCTTCGCTCAGCACCAGGGCGGTGCGCAGCGCGGGTGAGATCTCCGGCAGCGGCACCCACGGACCACGGCGCACGCTGGCGTCCTGGCGCATGCGCTGCAGCACTTCGCCCTCGCGCGAGAGCACCAGCACCTCGGACGGGCGGTGGGCCTGCCGCACCTCGTCGAACGTGGGCAGGGCCCAGGCGGGCAGTGCCGCCAGCGCCAGCATCCAGCCCGCCAACCACGCGCGCGGCCGCATCACTGCCCCGCCCACCATGCCGCCGCCGTACATGCCACGCCCGCCGCGTACAGCGTGCCGAAGATGCGCTGGTTGTACCGTGCCAGCCAGAGCGGCAGGTAGATGTCGAAATTGGCCTGGCGCTCAGTGGTGTAGCGCCCCGCCACATCGGTCAGTGGGCAGCGCATGCTGTTGAAGGCCAGCACCGCCACCTCGCACAGCACCACGGCGATGAGCGCCGCTGCCACCTCCAGCCGCCCCAGCACGGCACAGACCGGAATGGCCACCACGCAACCCGCAAAGAAGGCCCAGATCACAGTGTGCGCCAGCTTCACCCAATGCAGCTTGTGTTCAGGCGCCATGAAATTTCATGCCAAAACAGCCTGAAACGCTTGATGAATCAGCGCAAGCAGCTATCAATATAGAAGCAACCATGCGCCTGCCTATTTTGCCGCCTCGACCTTCACCCGCGCATTGGGCGCCTCGCCAAACATCTCGGGCGCATACAAGGCCTCGGCGCGGCTCGGGGGCAGCGCGAAATCGCCCACGTTGTTCAGGCGCACGGTGTATTGCATCGTCACCGTGCCCTTGGGCAGGTATTCGTAGTAACTGCGGAAGGCCTCGAAGCTGCGCTCCTCGAACGCGGGCCAGCCCGCGCCGCTGCGCCGCTCGCCCTGGGTAGCGATCTCGGAGTCGCGCCCCAGGCCGCTGCCCAGGATGGTGCTGCCGGCGGGGATCGGGTCGGTGATGGCCACCCAGGTCATATCGGCCTGGCTGGTGACTTCCAGCGTGACGCGCAGCACGTCGCCGCGCGTGTATTGCCCCGGCGGCAGGGCCTTGTTGGCCTGCTCGATGGGGGTGACGGTTTTCTGGATGCGGTAGCCCGCGCTGAACGGCACCTTGAGTTCGACGGCGGCCACCGACTGCAGCGTGAGCCAGGGCTTGCCTGGCCCCTGGTGGGTGACTGCCAGGTTGTCCTGGCCCGCGCCCCAGGGCAGGAACATGCCGTTGCCGCGCAGCATGCCGGGCGCGGCCGGCGCGCCGAACCAGGTGGTCTGGTGCGCGGCGCCGCTGGCGTCCTGGGTCTTGATGCGCTCGACCTTGCTCCAGTCCACGCTGGCCGTGCTGCCGCCCAGGCTGGCGCGGGTCGTGCCCGCCACGGGCGTGGCCTCGAATTGGGCGCTGAATTTCTCCAGCGCCAGCCCGCCCCACAGGTTGGCCGTGGTGGTATGCCAGGCGCCCCCCTGCTGGCGGCTGATGAAGCCGTTGGCCAGGCGGCCCATGTCGTCCTTCCAGGCCGGGTCGTCCAGCACCGCCAGAATCAGGCGCGCGGTGTTCACGTCGCCGTTCTGCATGAGCCACCACCAGTAGTCGTCCTGCTCGGTGCTGAAGACGAGCTTGGTGCCCTGGTAGGACAGGCGGCTCTTGAGGATCTGCGTGGCCTCCGCCAGACGCTGCTCGCGCTGCGGCACATCCTGCACGCGCCGGAGGATGTTGAGCCAGTCGATCACGCTGTGCGTGGGCCACTGGTTGGGCGCGATGGTGATGCTGCTGACCATGCGCCCCTGCGCCTTGCCATGGCGCGAGAGCGCCTCCAGCGCGGCGAGCTTGCGCATGTCGAGGTCCTTGCGCGGGCTCCAGAAGTTGCGCTCGATGCGGCCTTCGACGAAGGCGATGAGCCCGCGCTCCATGGCGGCGCGCACCTCGTCGGGCAGCGCGAAGGCGGGGTTGAGGGTGGAGGCCTCGTGCGTCGCCGCCAGGAGGTAGGCCGTGAGGGCGTCGCTGCCCCGGTTCGATTCACCATCGCGCGGCGGGAAGTAGTGGGCCAGGCCGTCGCCATCGAGGTAGGTGGGCAGCTGCGCCACCACGGTCTGCCACAGCCTGGCATCGCGCAGGCCCACGGCCTTGCTGGTCTTCTGCTCCAGGCAGGCGAAGGGGTAGCGCGCCCACCAGTCGCGCACGCCGGGTAGACCCTCGGCCAGTTTGGGCTGCAGCGCGAGCTTGAGGCCGCCCCGGCCGGGCAGTGCGCCGGCCGGCGGGCTCACCGGCAGGGTGAAACTGCCATCGACCTGCACCAGCGTGGCCTGCTGCACCGTGAGCGGCACGGCAGGGATGATGCGCTGGCGGGCCTTGAGCGCGTCGCGCGCGCCATTGAGCTGGTCCTTGGCCTCGATCTCCCACAGAATGGCCTCGGCGCGCGTCTGCGCGAGTTGCGCAGGCGCCGTCACGCTCCAGGCCACCTCGCGTGCTTCTCCCGCAGGAATGTCCACCGTCTGCGGCGCAAGCTCAAGCAGCGTGGCGCGCGGCGCCACCTCCACCTTCATCGCCGCCTGGGTGGTGTTGCGCAGCGTGAGCTGGGCGCGGAACTGGTCGTCCTCGCGCACCAGCGGCGGCAGGCCGCTGATGATCTGCAAGTCCTGCGTGGCGCGGATGCTGGTGGCGCCGGTGCCGAACAGCCCGGTGGCAGCGTCGGCCACGGCGACGACCTTGAAGGTGGTGAGCGCGTCGTTCAGCGGCACGGTCACCCGGGCCTGGCCCTTGGCGTCGAGCTGGATGGCGGGTTCCCACAGCAGCAGCGTGTCGAGCAGCTCGCGCGTGGGCGCGCGCCCGCCGCCACCGCCCGCAGGCACGGCCTTGCGGCCATAGTGGCGCCGGCCAATGATCTCCATCTGCGCGGTGGACGTCTGCACGCCCCACGCCCGGCGCTGCAGCATGGCGTCGAGCAGGTTCCAGCTGCGGTTGGGCATGAGTTCGAGCAGCGCCTGGTCCACGGCGGCCAGCGCCACCTCCGCATGAGCCGCGGGCCGGCCATCGGGCAGCGTCGCGGTGATGGTGACCTGGGCCTTGCCGCGCACGGGGTAGCTCTCCTTGTCGGCCGCCACCTTCACATCGATCTGGTGCGCCCGCGTACCCACCTTGAGTTCGGCCACGCCCAGGCGGAAGGCGGGCTTGGAAAGGTCCACCAGCGCCGTGGGCGCCACGTATTCCTTGCCCTCGTACCAGAAGGCGGTCCACCATTCGCGCGGCGCCTTGAAGCCCCAGGTGAAGAAGCTGTACCAGGGCACGTCGCGCAGGCGCCCGCGCAGCGCCAGCACGCTGACGTACACATTGGGCCCCCAGCCCTCCTGGATCTTCAGGCTCACCGTCGGGTCCTGGCCATTGAGCTGCACCACCTGGGTGTCGATGATGCCCTCGCGCTCCACCGCCACCAGCGCCGTGGCGAAGCGGAACGGCATGCGCACCTGCAGACGCGCGGTCTCGCCGGGCTGGTAGCTCTTCTTCTCGGGCAGCAGGTCGATGCGGTCGTGGTTCTCGCCGCCGAACCACAGCTCGCCCTGGCGCGTGACCCAGACCGAGGACGCGGCATCGAAGGTGTTGCCGTCCCGGTCGCGCGCTGTGGCCACCAGTTCCACCTCGCCGGGCTCGTCCAGCCTGGCCTCGCACAGCAGCAGGCCGCGCGCGTCGCTCTTGCCGGTGCAGACCGTGCCCAGGTCCTTGGTTTCGGTCTGGTTGTCGTAGCTGTAGAAGCCCCCCACCATGCGCTTGCGGCTGCTGGTGGTGATGCGCGCGATGGCCTGCACCTGCAGCGGCACGTCGGCGGCGGGCTTGCCGTCGGGGGTGAGCGCCAGCGCCTGGAAGCGGATCTTCTGGCGCGCCGAGACCCAGCCCTCGGTCTTGATGCCCGCCAGCACGGCGGCGGGCCACAGCGGCGTGGTGCTGCGCAGGGTCTGCACCTCGCCGTTGGGGTCGGCGTAGGTGGCTTCGACCACCAGATCCTGCACGCTGCCCGCGCGCGGCAGGTCGGAGACGGTGACACGGCCCGCGCCGTTGCGGTCAAGCGTGAGCGGCAACTTGTCGGCCACCACGCGGGCGTCCTGGCGGGCGGTCTCTTCCTCCTCGCCTTCGCTGCCGCCTTGCTTGCGACTGCGCGGCGGGTTGAAGCTGAAGCTGTCGTAGTCGTCAAAGTGCAAGTAGCGGCTGCGCACCAGGGCCGACACGCGCACCGGCAACTGCGCCGCCGCGCCGCCCGCCACGTAGTTGACCTGCACGCCCACCGGCACCGAGCGCGCGTTGACCAGCGGCGCCTTGTCCACCGGGCCCGCGCGGCCCTCCAGCACGGGCAGGCGAAACTCTTCCACACGGAACTGGCCCGTGATCAGGCCATAGCCCTCACCCCGGCTGCTGCGCAGCTCCACCTCGTACACGCCCAGCTTGGCGGCCGGTGGCACGGCAAAGCTGCCGTGCGCGCTGCGCCCGCCCGTGGCCGTCTTGCGCCAGGAGAGCGGCTGCGTGAACTGCTGGCCGCTGCCCACGTGGGTGATGACCAGGGTGTCTGGCGCCGTCTCGGGCACGCCGAAGCCGCCCTGGGTTTCGGTGCGCAGCAGGTGCTTCATGGACACGGTCTCGCCCGCGCGCAGCAAGGTGCGGTCGAAGATGGTGTGCGCGCGCTCGTCGGGGCGCGGGTCGTTGCTGGTGGGCAGGTTGAAGCGCCAGGACTCGATGCCGCGCTGCCAGTCGCTCCAGGTGAACGCCATGTCCTGCACGCCGTCCGGCCCCTGGTGGCGCGCGCTGACGAAGTAGGCATTGCCGCCCTCGCCCCGGCCGCTGCACAGCGGCGGGTCGGACGACAGGCCCGCGATGCGCGCCACGCCCTGGGCGTCGGTGGTGCCGCTGGCCAGTTCGCGGCCATCGCAGCCAGAGACGCGCACGCGCGCGCCCGCCACGGCCTGGCCCTTGTCGAGCGTGGTCACCCAGGCCAGGGCGTTCTCGCGGCCCAGCTTGAAATGCACGCCCAGGTTGGTGACCAGGGCCGAGGTGCGCACGTACAGGGTGCGCGCATCCCCGTGCCGCCCGTCGAGCAGCGAGGCACCGAGCAGCGGCGAGGCAATCTCCACCACATGGAAACCGGGCGTCAGCGGGATGCCCACCACCTCGAACGGGCGCGGGCTGGCGCTGGCGGGCTGGGGCAGGTCGAGGGCGCGCACACCCGGCTGGCCCGCGAGCAGCGAGAGCATGCGCGACTGCACATGGTCCTTGTCGTTGTCGAGCACCTGGGGCAACGGGCCCTTGACGTCGCGCCGCGCCTTTCTGCGCTCGACCAGGAAACTGTCGTACTGCTGCAGCTTGCGGAACCAGGCAATGATGTCGGCGTCCTCCTGCGGGCGCAGCGTGCTCACCTGGCCCGCGCTCGCCGCGCCAGTGCCTGCCTGCAGGCCCTGGACGCGCAGACCGGCCTCGACGTTGCGCAGTGTCACCGGCAGCAGTGCCGGGCCTTGCGCCCCCTCGGCGAAGCGCTCGACGATGCCGAACGGCGCGGCGGCGAACTTGGCCAGCGGCGGCATGCCTCCCGTGGCCACCTTCAGGGGAAAGCTCGCGGCGTTGGCCAGTTCACGGCCCGAGGCATCCTGGAAGCCCTTGGGCAGCTCCACCTGGAAGGCGGTGTGCTCGGTCAGCGGCGCGGCAAACTGCACGCTGCCGACCAGGGTGTCGGCCTGGCGCGCCTGCGCGGCCTCGTCGTCCGTGTCCAGCTTGGGTTTGACGGTTTCCTGCGGCCCCTTGAGGCGGATGGCCGCCGCCAGCTTGGCGGGCACGGGCGCGCTGAAGGAGATGGTCAGGGGCCGGATGGGCAGGCAGGCGGCCTGGGCGTTCTCGCGTTCGCAATGGAATTCGGCCGTGAACGGCGCGCGCACCTGGTAGGCAAAGCGTTTTTCCACGCTGTTGGCAATGCCGCTGGGCGTGGCCACGCCCTTGCCCCAGACAAGCTGCACCTTGGACGAGGGCGTGAGGCGCCGGTTGCACGCCAGCGTGACGACCGACAGCGGCTCGCTCTGGGCGCGCCGCTCCAGCCCCTGGGACTTGAGCAGTTCGGCGCGCTCCTTGCCGTCGATGAGGCGCACGGGAATGCGCTCGCCCACGCCCTCGGCCACGCACCAGGTGTTGGCCTGCACGCTGGCAAGCTGGGCCGGGCCATTGAGCTGCAGCACGAAATACTGCTCCTCGTCGATGGGCTCGTAGGTGCCCGGCCTCAGGCTCTGGACGAAGGGTCCGCCGCTATTGAATTGATAGCTTCTAGCGCCCGTCAATTCTGCCCCGGAGGCCGAATTGAATCCAGGTTTCACCTGCGCCGTGCAGCGCGTGCCGGGCGGCAGGTCGCGCTCGAAGTCGAACACCCATTCGCGCTCGCTGGTCCAGCGGCCCGTGCCCTTGCTGGCCTGCGCGTCGCTGCAGCGCACTTCCAGCGGCGCCGGGGCCTTGGGGTCGCCAAACTGAACGGCCGCGCTGTCGAACTGGGCCACCACCTGGCGCACGCGGGCCACCTCGCCCTGGGGCGACAGGCGGGTGATCTGCAGCGCCTGGGCGCCGAGGGATGCCAGCACCAGGCCAGCGGCAAGCACGGTTGTCTTCGGATTCACGCTTCTCTCCCACGCAAGCGCAAGAGCGTAACAAAACGGCCTCCACGTTGGGAGGCCGTTGCATGCGCTTACCACCGCGCGCCCGCGCGGCCCGTGCGGAATGTCACTGCGGCTGGAAGCCGCTGTCCTTGATGATGCGCGCCCACACCTGGGTGTAGGCCTGCTCGCGCGCGGCGAGCTGTTCGGGCGTCATGTAGCCCACGGTCAGCCCCAGTTCGGTGAGCTGCTTGCGCACCTCGGGCAGGGCCAGCACCTTAGCGACGGCCGCCGTGAGGTGGGCGATGTCGCGCTGCGGCGTGCCCCTGGGGGCGTAGAAGCCGTAATACGGCAGGTCCTCGAAGCCCTTAAGGCCCAGTTCGGCGAACGTGGGCACGTCGGGCAGCGCGGCCTGGCGCTTGCCGCCGAGCACGGCCACCACGCGGACCTTGCCCGCCTTGTGGTTCTCGATGAAGTCCTGCACCGAGGCCACGCCCGCCGCGATCTGGTTGCCCAGCATGTCGGCCATCATGGGGGCACTGCCGCGGTAGGGGGCGGAAATCAAATCGATCTGGTACTTCTGGCCCAGCAGCTTGACCAGGAACTCCGGCGTGGAGGCCGGCGCCGGAATGCCCACGGCCCCCTTGCCGCCGCCCTGGGTCTTGACCCAGTCCACGTACTCGCCAAAGCCCTTGGCGGGGGTGCCGCCCGAGACAGCGAAGGCATTGACGAAAGTGGCAATACCGGCCACGGGCACGAAGTCCTCGGCCGGGTGGTAGCCCGCGTTCTTCACCACCAGCGGCAGGATGGAGATGGTGTGGTCGTGCGAGAGGAACAGCGTGCTGCCGTCGGCCGGGGCGGCCTTGAGCGCCTGCGCGGCGATCTGGCCACCGGCGCCCGGGCGGTTCTCCACCACCACGCTGGCGCCCAGCAGGTCCTTGAGCTTGTCGGCCAGCAGACGCGCGATGGCGTCCGTGCCACCGCCGGCGGGAAATCCGACAAGAATGCGCACCGGCTTGGCGCTTTGCGCCATGGCCGTGGCGCAGGCCAGGCCGAAGCACAGCGCGGCGGCCCCGCGCAGTGCGAAAGAAATCAGCGAGCGGCGCGGCGACAGCGTATCGATGTCCAGGTTCATCTTCGTTCCAGTGCTTGGTTTTTCAGCTCATGCGCTATCAATAAAATAGCTTTGCGCGCTTGGCGGGCGGCATCTACAGCCCTATTTCATTCACAACCCGGTCTCCCCGGCGGAACCGGCAAGGGTAGCGGAAAAGCGCGGCACTTTTGCAGCGCAACTTGCCAGGGATGCCCCGGCGTGCCATCCTGTTGCGGACACTGACCCGACACCCATGGCACTCGACATCCCGTTCGCCCAGGCGCTTTGCGACATGCTGCACGCGGAGCTGGGTCTGGTCTGCAGCTTCATGGACCACGACGGACGCATCGTGGCATCGAGCGAGCGCCAGCGGCTGGGCGGCATTCATCCCGTCGCGCTGCGCATCATGCGCGGCGAGATGGACGAATACCGTTTCAGCGCCGAAGAAGCGCGGCACTCGGCCACCGAGCGCGAAGGCATCAACATGGGCATCGACCTGGCGGGACGGCGGCTGGCCTGCTTCGCCATCGCCGGGCCGCTGGACGTGGTGCGGCCGCTGGCGCGGATCGTGCGCTTTTGCGTCACCTCGCTCTTGCAGATCCGGCGGGAGGAGGTGCCGGCCCCCGCCCAACCGGCCTGCCTGACCGATCTTCTCAGCCACGCCAGCCAGACCGTGGAGTCGAGCCTGGCCCGGCTGCATGAGGCGGTGAACCATATCGACCAGGGCATCACGCTGTTCGACCGGACTTTGCGGCTGGCGGTGTGGAACCAGCGGTTTCTGGAGCTGATCGCCTGGCCGCCGGACGCGGTCTGCCTGGGCCAGCCCATGGAGGCCTTGCTGCACAGCTATGCGCGGCACGCCGGCCATGCCACGGACGACGACGCCCTGCAGGCCCTGGTGGCCCGCCGGGTGGCCCGCGTGCGTGAGGGCCTGACCAACACGTTTGAATACACCAGCCCCGAGGGCACGGTGCTGTCCATCGTGGACCGGCCGCTGCCCGATGGCAGCGTGGTGTCCACCTACACCGACATCACCGAGAAACACCGGGCCGACAACGCCCTGCGCGAGGCCTACGCCAACGCCGAACGCCTGGTGCAGCAGCGCACGCGCCAGATCGCCGACTTCGCCAACCTGTCCTCCGACTGGTTCTGGGAGCAGGACGCGGAGTTCCGCTTCACCCGCTTCTTCGGGCACTCCACCGACAAGCTGCGCCGCGACCCTAAGGATTTCATGGGCAAACGGCGCTGGGACATGCCCATTCAGGGGGTGTCCGCCGAACAGATGGCCGAGCACATTGCCTGCCATGAGCGGCACGAGCCGTTCCGCCGTTTCGAGTACGAGATCATCGCGGCCGACGGCAGCATCCAGTATTTCTCGGTCAGCGGCGCGCCCCGGTTCGATGAACAGGGGCGGTTCGCGGGCTACCACGGCATGGGCAGCAACCTCACCGAGCTGCGCCAGGCAGAACTGGCCATCCACGAGCGCGAGCGCCAACTGGCACAAATCGTGGATGGCACGCCGCTGGCCACCTTCGTGATCGACGCGCAGCACCGCGCCACCCACTGGAACCGTGCCTGCGCGGCACTGACCGGCGTAGATGCTGCCACGGTCATCGGCCAGGGCGAGGTCTGGCGGGCGTTGTACCCCAGCCAACGGCCGACCTTGGCCGATCTGCTGGTGGACCAGGCCAGCGACGGCACACTGGCCATCCACTACGCGGGGTTCCGGCATTCCGATCTGATTGCAGGAGCACTGGAAGCCGAACTCCTGCTGCCCGGCAACGTACAAGGACGCGAGGATCGCTGGCTGCACGTCACGGCCGCACCGCTGCGCAATGCACAAGGCGAACTGACGGGCGCCATTGAAACCCTGCAGGACGTGACCGGGCGCAAGCGTGACCAGCGGCTGCTGGAAGAACGCAGCAGCGCACTGCAGCAAGCGTACGAACAAATGGAGCAGCGCGTGCAGGAGCGCACCGAGGAGCTGTCTCGGCAACTGAGCTTCATGCACCAACTCATCGAGGCCATCCCCAGCCCGTTGTTCTACAAGGATGCAGAGGCACGCTACCTGGGCTGCAACAGCGCCTTTGAAGCCTTTATCGGCGCACCCGCGTCGAGCATCATTGGCAAGACGCCGCACGACATTGCCCCCCGGACTCTGGCAGACCGCTACCTTGCGGCAGACCGCGAAATTCTGGACAAGCCGGGCAAACAGATCTACGAAAGCCAGGTACGCCACGCCGACGGGCAACTGCACGATGTGATGTTCCACAAGGCCACCTTCACCCATCCCGATGGCAGCGTGGGCGGACTGGTGGGCGTGATGCTGGACATCACCGAGCGCAAACGCATGGAAGACGACCTGCGCCAGGCGGCCACGGTGTTCGACAACAGCGCCGAGGGCGTGATCATTGCCGAAAAGAACGGCACCATCATCGGCGTGAACCGCGCCTTCTGCACCATCACCGGCTACGAGCGCACCGAGGTCGTTGGCCAGTCCCCGCGCATGCTCCAGTCCGGGCGGCACGACCGCCGGTTCTACAGCGGCATGTGGGAGACGATCGGCCAGCACGGCCGCTGGCAGGGCGAGGTCTGGAACCGGCGCAAGAACGGCGAGGTGTACCCGCAGTGGCTCTCGATCACGGCCGTGCGCGACGCCCAGGGCCAGCCCACGCACTATGTAGCCACCTTCTCGGACATCACGCACCAGAAGCAGAACGAGGAACGCATCCAGCTGCTGGCGTTCTCCGACCCGCTGACCGGCCTGCCCAACCGCAGGCTGCTGCTCGACCGCCTGGAGCACGCGCTGATCGTGAGCGCCCGCAACCAGCAGCGCGGCGCACTGTTCTTCATCGACCTGGACGACTTCAAGGGCCTGAACGACACGCGCGGCCACTACATCGGCGACCTGCTGCTGCAACAGGTCGCCCAGCGCCTGGCGGCCTGTGTGAGCGAGGGCGACACCGTGGCCCGGCTCGGCGGGGACGAATTCGTTGTCATGCTCGAAGGCCTGGGGCAAGATGGCATGCAGGCCGTCAAGCAGGCAGAGGCCGTGGGCGCCAGGATCCTGGCCGCCCTGAACGAACCCTATGCGCTGCAGGGCACCGCACACCACAACACCCCCAGCATCGGCGTGGCGCTGTTTGGTGAGCCCCAAGGCACTGTGGAAGATCTGCTCAAGCAGGCCGACCTGGCGATGTACCGCGCCAAGGCCTCGGGCCGCAACGCGCTGTGCTTCTTCGATCCGCAGATGCAGTCGGTGCTGGCCGAGCGCGTGGCGCTCGAAAAAGAACTGCGCCTGGCGCTGCAGCGCCAGGATTTCGTGCTGCACTACCAGCCCCAGGTGGGCAAGACAGGCGCCATGATCGGCGTGGAGGCCCTGGTGCGCTGGCAGCATCCGGAGCGCGGCATGGTCTCGCCGCTCGATTTCATCGCGCTGGCGGAGGACACCGGCCTGATCCTGCCGCTGGGCGGCTGGGTACTGGAAACCGCCTGCCGGCAACTGGCGGCATGGGCCCGGCGCCCCGACCGCCAGCACCTGACCATGGCGGTGAACGTGAGTGCGCGGCAATTCCACCATGCCAGCTTTGTGGAGCAGGTGCTGGACGTGCTGGAGCAGACCGGCGCCAACCCCCGGCGGCTCAAGCTCGAACTGACCGAAAGCCTCCTGATCACCAATATCGAGGACGTGGTGACCAAGATGGGGGCGCTCAAGGCCCGGGGCGTGTGCTTCTCGCTCGACGATTTCGGCACGGGCTACTCGTCCCTGGCCTATCTCAAGCGCCTGCCGCTGGACCAGCTCAAGATCGACCAGGGCTTTGTCCGCCATGTGCTGACGGAGGCCAACGACGCCGCCATCGCCCGCATGATCGTGGCCCTGTCGGAAAGCCTGGGCCTGGAGGTGATCGCCGAAGGCGTGGAGCGCGCCGAACAGCGCGATTTTCTGGCCCGGCACGGCTGCCATGCCTACCAGGGCTACTTCTTCAGCCGCCCCCTGCCCATAGCCGCCCTCGAAGACTATGCCGATACCTGCCAGGCCGCCACCTACGCGCAGGCAGGCGAGTACATCTGAGCGGCAGCCGGGCTCACGAAGCCAGACGCGCTTGGTGGCGCGCGATCTGTGCGCGCACCTGCGCCGGCGCGGTGCCGCCCAGGGTGTTGCGCGCGCCCAGCGAGCCGCGCAGGCTCAGGCACTCGTACACGTCCTTCTCGATGCTGGCGTGGAAGCCCTGCAGCACGGCCAGCGGCAGTTCCGACAGATCGCAGGCATGGGACTGTGCCGCCTTCACGGCGTGGGCCACGGTTTCGTGCGCGTCGCGGAACGGCAGGCCCTTCTTCACCAGGTAGTCGGCCAGGTCGGTGGCGGTGGCGTAGCCCTTCTTGGCCGCGTCTTCCATGGCCTGGGCATTGACGGTGATGCCGCCCTCCTTGGCGCCGGTGGCGGGGTTCACCTGGCCGCCCACCATCTCGGCGAAGATGCGCAGCGTGTCCTTGAGCGTATCGACGGTATCGAACAGCGGCTCCTTGTCTTCCTGGTTGTCCTTGTTGTAGGCCAGGGGCTGGCCCTTCATCAGCGTGATCAGGCCCATGAGGTGGCCCACCACGCGGCCGGTCTTGCCGCGCGCCAGTTCGGGCACGTCGGGGTTCTTCTTCTGCGGCATGATCGAGCTGCCCGTGGTGAAGCGGTCGGCGATCTTGATGAAGCCGAAGTTCTGGCTCATCCAGATGATGAGTTCTTCGCTCAAGCGACTCACGTGCACCATGCACAGGCTGGCGGCCGCCGTGAACTCGATGGCGAAGTCGCGGTCGCTCACGGCGTCCAGGCTGTTCTGGCACACGCCGTCCATGCCCAGCGTCTTGGCCACGCGCTCGCGGTCCAGCGGGTAGGTGGTGCCGGCCAGCGCGGCGCTGCCCAGCGGCAGCACGTTGGTGCGGCGGCGCACGTCCTGCATGCGATCAGCGTCGCGCTTGAACATTTCCACGTAGGCCAGCAGGTGGTGCGCGAAGCTCACCGGCTGGGCCACCTGCAGATGGGTGAAGCCGGGCAGGATCACCTCCACGTTCTTGGCCGCCACGTCCACCAGCGCCTTCTGCAGGTCGGTGAGCAGGCCGCCGATGAGGTCGATCTCGCCGCGCAGCCACAGGCGCACGTCGGTGGCCACCTGGTCGTTGCGGCTGCGGCCGGTGTGCAGGCGCTTGCCGGCGTCGCCCACGAGCTGCGTCAGGCGCGCCTCGATGTTCAGGTGCACGTCCTCCAGGTCGAGCTTCCACTCGAACGCGCCGGACTCGATTTCCTGCGTGATCTGGGCCATGCCGCGCTGGATGGCGGCGTGGTCGTCCTGGCCGATGATGCCCTGCGCCGCCAGCATCTCGGCATGCGCCAGGCTGCCCGCGATGTCGGCCTGCCACAGGCGCTTGTCGAAAAAGACGCTGGAGGTGTAGCGCTTGACGAGGTCGCTCATGGGCTCGGAAAACAGCGCCGACCACGCCTGCGCCTTGGTGTCGAGCTGGTTGTGGGAAGGCTGGGAGGGTTGGCTGGTAGGCATGGCAGGGCAATAATCCGGTGGAACAGACACCCGGAACGCCCGGATGCCGCAATGCAAGAGACGCAAATTTTATCGACCCTTCCCGGTCCGCCGCCAACCGGTCCGGCCGCCCCCCGCACCGGCAGGCCCGGCGGGCGTGCGCTGGTGTTCGACGCCTGCCACGCGGGGGTGGTCTTGCGCGCGGTGCTGTTCGTCGAAGGCGTGCTGGGCGTGGGCGCCATGTACGGCACCGGCAGCCTGTCCGAATGGCTGGCCCGGCTGGCCCTGCTGACCGGGGGTGCGCTGCCCGCCACGCTGGCCTGGCTGATCGCGGCCTGCAGCCTCAAGACCGTGCTGCAGCGCCTGCCCACCACCGGCCAGTATGTCTCGGGCGTGCTGCTGGGGGCTCTTGCGGGGCTGTGGGCCTGCGGCATGCTGGCCCTGGCGGGCATGGTGCCGCAGCCACCCTGGCTGGCCAGTGCCGCCAGCGGCGCCCTGCTGTCGGCCCTGCTGGTGGCCGCCCTGGTGCTGCGCGCGCGCGGCCGCACGCCAGCCGCCACCACGGCGCGGTTGACCGAGCTGCAGTCGCGCATCCGGCCGCATTTTTTGTTCAACACGCTCAACAGCGCCATTGCCCTGGTACGCGCCGAACCGGCCAAGGCCGAGGCGCTGCTGGAAGACCTGAGCGACCTGTTCCGCTCCGCCCTGGTGGAGCAGGGCGAGGCCGTCACGCTGGCCGAAGAAATACAGCTCGCGCGCCGCTACCTGGCCATTGAGCAGGTGCGCTTTGGCGACCGGCTGCGTGTGCAGTGGCAGCTGGACCCGCGCACCAATGGTGCCCTGCTGCCCCCGTTGCTACTGCAACCGCTGGTGGAAAACGCCGTCAAGCACGGGGTGGAGCCCTGCACGCGGGGTGGCAAGCTGCGCGTGCAGACCGAGTTGCGCGGCAGCCGCGTGGTGGTGCGCATCACCAATACCCTGCCCGAGACGCCGCCGCCCAAGGATGCGCCCCCCCGGGGCCATGGCATTGCCCTGGCCAACGTGCGCGCCCGCCTCGCCCTGCTGCACGACGTGCAGGGCGAATTCAGCGCAGGCGTGGAGGAGGGCCTCTACCAGGTACGCATCACCCTGCCCGCACCTGCAGGGGCCGCAAAATCCACCACACCACCGCGCGCGCCATGAACATTCTCATCGTTGACGACGAAGCCCTGGCCCGCAGCCGCCTGCGCACCCTGGTGGGCGACTGCTCCGGCACGGGTACCGAGCGCCATGCCCTGACCGAGGCCGCCACGGCCGCCGAGGCCATGACACTGCTGGCCCCCAGCGGCGGACGCGCCTTCGACGTGGTGCTGCTCGACATCCACATGCCCGGCCAGGACGGCCTGTGCCTGGCCCAGACCCTGCAGACCCTGAGCCACCCGCCCGCCGTGGTGTTCGTGACGGCGCACGCCGACCATGCGGTCAGCGCCTTCGAACTCGACGCGGTGGACTACCTGACCAAGCCGGTGCGCCTGGAGCGCCTGCAGCAGGCGCTGGCCAAGGCGCAGCGTGCCCTGCGGCCTGCGGGCGGTGGCGCACTGGCGCCCCCTGCCGGACAGTCGGCCGCCCTGCCCCCGGGCGACGTCCTGCTCATCCAGGACCGGGGCCGCACCGAGCGTGTGCCGCTGTCCGAGGTGCTCTACCTCAAGGCCGAGCAGAAATACGTGACCGTGCGCACGGCGGCACGCAGCTACATCCTGGACGGCTCGCTGAGCGAACTCGAAGCGCGCCACCCTGGCCAGTTCCTGCGCATCCACCGCAACGCACTGGTGGCGCGCCGCGCCGTGCGCGCGCTGGAAAAGCACTACGACCCCGAAGAGGGCGAGGGCTGGGCCGTGCGCCTGCACGGGCTGGCCGAGCTGCTGGCCGTTTCGCGCAGACAGGTGGCCGCGGTGCGGGAAGAAATCGCGCGCTGAGAGGGCGCCACGATGGCGCGGAGCCGCCCCCCGCGCTATTTGCCCAGGCTGCGCCGCAACTCCTTGAGCAGCAGCGTGACCTGGTTGGACGCATGGCGGTAGCCGCCATGGTAGAGCTGCAGAGCCTTTTCGTACTCGCCCGACTGGTGCAACTGCGCCATCTGGGCGGCCTGGAGATGGAAGTATTTGTGCCGCGCCACCAGCATGTCGAACGCCGGGTACTTGCCCAGCGTCTCGCGGCCCGCTCCGCACAGCCACTGGCCCAGGGCACAGGTCTCATGCTGCCCGACGACCACCGGATCCAAGACCTCATCGGCACGGCCTTCCACCAGACGCTGCAATCGCAACTGAAGGTCTTCATGGCTGAGGATGGCCGCATCAATGTCGAATTCGGTCATCAACGTGGCGGCGTACTCGGGGTCGAGCACCAGTTCACTGGCATTGTCCTCATAGGCCCAGGTGGTTTCCTGGCTGTCAGGGTCCTGCTCCTTGAATTTGAATAACCGGCTGAAAAAACCCATGCTTCCCCCGCGCTGTTGAATGAGACCGCTCCTGAGACACCCCGTGCAGGAGAACACCCACCACGATCTATTCGAAACATTTTGTGCGAGTCAAAGTGTTTTGGCTACTTATGAATTGCCCACCGCAATCCCTGCGCGCGGCCTGGGTGTACCGTCCTCGCGCGACAATGCCCCGATGAATTTGCCCAAGCACCCTGCTCTCTCCATGCTCGACCTGGTGGCCGTCCGTGAAGGCGGCACCGTGTCCGAGGCCCTGCAGATTGCCTTGCGCACGGCGCAGCACGCCGAGTCGCTGGGCTTTCAACGCTACTGGCTGGCCGAGCACCACAACATGCAAGGCATTGCCAGCTCGGCCACCGCCGTGCTGGTGGGCCACATCGCGGGTGGCACGCAGCGCATGCGCGTGGGCTCGGGTGGCGTGATGCTGCCCAACCACGCGCCGCTGGTGGTGGCCGAGGCCTTCGGCACGCTGGCCGAGCTGTACCCCGGACGTATCGACCTGGGCCTGGGTCGGGCGCCTGGCACCGACCCGCTGACCATGCGCGCGCTGCGCCGCGACCGCGTGGAGACCGAAGAAGACTTTCCACGCGATGTAGCCGAGCTGCAGCGCCTGCTGGCACCTGCCCAGCCTGGCCAGCGGCTGGTGGCCACGCCCGGTGCGGGCACCAACGTGCCGATCTGGCTGCTCGGCTCCAGTCTGTTCTCGGCCCAGTTGGCGGCGCAGCAGGGCCTGCCCTACGCCTTTGCCTCGCACTTTGCGCCGCGTCTGCTGATGCAGGCCATCTCGCTGTACCGCAATCTATACTGCCCGTCCGCCGCCTGGCCCAAGCCGTATGTGGTGGTCGGCGTGCCGCTGATTGCCGCGCCCACCGACGACGAGGCCGAATATCTGGCCAGCAGCACCTACCAGCGGGTGCTGGGCATCCTGACGGGAGACCGCCGCCGCCTGCCGCCGCCGGTCGATGACTTCGCCGCGCGCCTGCAACCGCAGGAGCGCGCCGCCATCGGCGACTTCCTGGCCGCCGCCGTGATCGGCGGGCCCGGCACCGTGCGCACGGGCCTGCAGCACCTCGCCGACGCTACTGGCGCGGATGAACTGATGCTGGTGTGCGATGTGTACGACCCGGCGCTGCGCCTGCGCTCGCTCGATATCGCGGCGCAGGCCCATGCGGCGCTGGCGCCCGGTGCGGCCTGAGAAGGCCATTGCCAGCAGCTACCATCGAGCCTTGCCACCCTCCCGCCCACCGACCACCCCTCCTGAAACCGCATGCCCGCCTTTCGCTTTGAAGCCCTGGACGAACAGGGCCTGACCCGCAAGGGCGTTGTCGAGGCCGACTCCGCCAAGTCCGCGCGCAACCAGCTGCGCGCCCAGGCGCTGGTGCCGCTGGCCGTGGAACCGGTGGGAGATGCCCCCACGGACGGCATCGCAAACCGCCAGCTGTTCACCCGGCCGGTCTTTGGCGCGACGGCGCTGGCCATCTGGACCCGGCAGCTCGCGGGGCTGGTCGCCTCGGGCCTTCCGCTGGAGCGCGCGCTGACCGCGCTGGCCGACGAGGCCGAAAATGAACGCCAGCACCACCTGGTGGCGGTGCTGCGCGCCGAGGTCAACGCCGGATCGACCTTCGCGCGCGCCCTGCAGCAGCACCCGCGCGAGTTCTCCGACATCTATTGCGCCGTCATCGGCGCGGGTGAGCACAGTGGCAACCTCGGGCTGGTGCTGGAGCGCCTGGCCGACGACCTCGAAGAGCGCCAGGCACTCAAGGCCAAGCTGGTGGGCGCCGCGCTGTACCCCGCCATCGTCACCCTGATTGCCATCGCCATCGTGGTGTTTCTGGTCAGCTACGTGGTGCCGCAGGTGGCCAGCGTGTTTGCGGGCACCAAGCGCGCCCTGCCCTTCCTCACGGTGGCCATGCTGGCGGTCAGCAGCTTTGTACGCAACCAGGGATTGTGGGCGCTTTTAGCTATTGTTTTGATAGCTATTAGCGCAAGATGGGCATTGTCTACAGCCGCTTTTCGTGAAAAATTCGATGCCGCCTGGCTCACGCTGCCCCTGGTGGGGCGGCTGGCGCGGGGGTACAACGCCGCGCGCTTTGCCGGCACACTGGCCATGCTGGCCGGTGCGGGCGTGCCCATTCTCAAGGCCCTGCAGGCGGCGGCCGAGACCCTGAACAACCGGGCGTTGCGCGCCGACGCGCTCGATGCGCTGGTGCTGGTGCGCGAGGGCGCGCCGCTGGCCTCGGCCCTGGCGCAAAAGAAGCGCTTTCCCAGCCTGCTGCCCATGTTCGCCCGCCTGGGCGAGCAGACCGGCCAGCTGCCCGTGATGCTGCAGCGGGCCGCCACGCAGTTCTCCACCGAGGTGCAGCGCCGCGCCCTGCAGCTGGCCACCATTCTGGAACCGCTGCTCATCGTGACCATGGGCGTGGTGGTCATGCTGATCGTGCTGGCGGTGCTGCTGCCCATCATTCAACTGAATCAATTCATGAAGTGACGCCATGGCCGTGACATTGGACGACAAGCTGGTGGTGGCGATCTCATCGCGCGCACTGTTCGACTTCGAGGAGGAAAACCGCCTGTTCGACCAGGGCAACGCCCAGGCCTATATGCAGTTGCAGCTCGAACGCCTCGACGTGCCAGCGCCGCCAGGCGTGGCCTTCTCGCTGGTCAAGAAGCTGCTGGCCTTCAACGAGCCCGGCCAGCAGCGCGTGGAGGTGGTGGTGCTGTCGCGCAACGACCCCGCCAGCGGCATGCGGGTGTTCCGCTCTGCACGCACGCACGGCCTGGCCAGCGTGCAGCGCGGCGTATTCACACAAGGGGCAGAGCCCTTTCGCTACCTGCGCCCGCTGGGTGCGCATCTGTTTCTCTCGGCCAACGGCGCCGACGTGAGCGAGGCCTTGGCCATGGGTTTTCCGGCCGCGCGCGTGGCCACCCAGTCGGCCCAGGCCAGCGCGGCGCACCCGCACGAAGTGCGCATTGCCTTCGACGGCGACGCCGTGCTGTTCTCCGATGAGGCCGAGCGCGTTTTCCAGTCCACCGGGCTCGACGCCTTTCAGGCGCATGAGCAGGAAAAAGCCCTGCTGCCTCTGCCACCCGGCCCGTTCAAGCCTTTCCTGTCGGCCCTGCACCGCCTGCAGCACAGCGGCGCCCCCGACATGCGCATCCGCACCGCGCTGGTGACGGCGCGCGGCGCACCGGCGCACGAACGTGCCATCCGGACGCTGATGAGCTGGAACATCACGGTGGACGAGGCCATGTTTCTTGGCGGCATGCCCAAAGGCGAGTTTCTGCGCGAGTTCGAGCCCGATTTTTTCTTCGACGACCAGACCGGACATGTCACCTCGGCGGCCCTGCATGTGCCCGCGGGCCATGTCAGCAGCGGCATCGCCAACCCCGCGCCGGGCGCTGCCCGGTAGCCGCCGGACACCCGGTGCCGGGAACTTCCCGGGCTTTCCCGCAACCTCACAACGCCACGGCCCGCCCCTCCGCGGCCGCACAGGATCGAGAGCATGAAACACACAGAGAAGGCGCACGCCACGCTGGCTGCCCTGGGCTGCGCCCTGGCGCTGCTGGGGACCATGCCCGTTCGGGCCGGTGAACCAGCGGATACCGCCGCCGCCCCGGCCCCCACGGGGCTGAGCAAGGGCGAACTCAAGGCCCAGCGGGATTTCAAGCTGCTTGACTGGAACGGCGACGGCAAGCTCAGCCGCAGCGAAGTCCGGCTGTTTCCCCGGCTGGCGGAGGCATTCGACAGCGCCGACACCGACGGGGATGGGTTCGTTTCGTATGAAGAAGTGCAGGCCTTCGCCCTCATTTACCGGGCCGAACGCGCACGCCTGCGAGCGGCTCAGGCAGAAGACCGCACTGGCGCCGCAGCCAAGGCGCGCTGAGCCGCATGCCGCAGTATCAGAAAACAAAGCAAGGGAATCGCCGAAGTGACCAGCACCCGTGGCCCGGGGGTGCAATCCGCCGTGGGCGGAAAAACAGCAAAAAATGAGTCCAGCGCTTTAAGGGCAAGCGCGAGCAGCTATCAAATCAATGGCATCAAAATCCTGCAGGACACCGTGCGGATCACAGGCCTCCCGTCCGCTTGACCTTGGGGTCGGAATACGTGAGCGGTTCGTCGTTCTTGACCTGCTGCGCCAGCCGCTCCTGCAGCGTGGTCTTGTTGATGTCCTGCGCCAGCTCGATGGCGCTGCCGCTGGCGCGCCACATCGACTGCAGGAATTCCAGCAGCTGCTTGTAGATGGGTTCCTTGGGAGGCTCGGGCGGCTCTTCCACGGTTTCCTTCTTCTTGACTTCGGTCCAGTCACGGTTCGGCGCCTCGGGCGCGGAAGGCTTGTCGGGCTCCTTGACGATGGCGCCTTCGCCCAGCCGGTCCATGGACTCGACAGGGTTGGCGGCATTGATGGGGCGCACAGGCACCGCACCAGAAGCCCCGGTGGAATACAAATCAGCGCCCTGGGGACGCCAGATCGGCGATCGGTCGACAGGTGGCAGTTGCATGACAGTGGCCTCGGTTGATGAAAGAAGCGAGAGGGCTCTATCCCCGTCTCGTTCACCTATTACGGCAAAAAGAAGGGGAAATTGAGCCTTTTTTTACCGATTGCCACAATTTAAGGGTTTTCACCGATCTTTTCCAGGTGCCGGACCCGGGGAAACGCTCACAAAAACCGTTCAAGCAGGCGCCGGGAAGCGCGGTCCAGGGCCGTGCTGTCGGCAATGGCGTAGTGCACCCCTTCGCCGCTGGCAATCAGCAGCGCCGTGCGCCCACGCAGTCTGCGGATGTCTTCTTCCCCCTTGAGAACGAACTGCGTCGGACCCCGATCGGTTTCAACCTGCCAGGTGCTTGGCGTTGAAAAACTAGAAACATTGAGGATTTTTGTGATAGTGGGCACAAACTCACGAACAGCCAGTTCCTCCTGAACCAGGGAGCGCGGCTGCGCAGGCAGATCGTCGAGGCGGTCGAGCCACACAAGCTCATGCCCATCGGCACCCACCAGTGACAGACCTTCCCCGGGAGCCGCCAACGGAAAGGCGCGCACCGGCACCACGCCCGGGTGAACCGTGCCATCGGGCAAGGTCAGCACAAGGCGGCCATGGGCATCGCGGTGCAGTTGCAGGGAGGAAAGAGAGGCATTGGACGGCATGGCAGGGTCTCGGATCAGGAATTTCCGGCGGGGTGGGCCGGGTGCAGCAGGCTGCTGTCAATGATGACGCCAGCGGCCTGGGCGTCCTCCTCGGCGCGGCGGGCCTGGGCTTCGTACAGCCGCCAGTAGGCGCCTTGCTTTTCCATCAGCGCATCGTGCGGGCCCACCTCCACCACCTCGCCCCGGTCCATCACCACCAGGCGGTCGGCCTTGCGCAGGGTGGACAGGCGGTGGGCAATGGCAATGGTCGTGCGGCCTTGCACCAGGTTGTCGAGGGCCTTCTGGATTTCCTTCTCGGTCTCGGTGTCCACGGCCGAGGTGGCTTCGTCGAGGATCAGGATGCGCGGGTCGATCAGCAGCGCGCGCGCAATGCTGATGCGCTGGCGCTCGCCACCCGACAGGCCCTGGCCGCGCTCGCCCACCAGCGAGTCGTAACCGTGCGGCAGGCGCAGGATGAACTCGTGCGCATGCGCGGCGCGGGCAGCGGCCACGATTTCCTCGCGGGTGGCCTCGGGCTTGCCATAGGCGATGTTCTCGGCAATGGTGCCGAAGAACAGGAAGGGCTCCTGCAGCACCAGGCCGATGTGGCGGCGGTAGTCGGTCACCGCAAAGCGGCGGATGTCGATGCCATCGACCTGGATGGAACCGTCACTCACGTCATAAAAACGGCTGATCAGGTTGACCAGAGTGCTCTTGCCCGAGCCGCTGTGGCCCACCAGGCCGATCATCTCGCCGGGGCGAATATCCAGATCCAGCCCCTTGATGACCGCGCGGCTGCCGTAGCGGAATCCCACGCCCTGCATACTGATGGCGCCCTGCACCTTGTCCACCTTCACGGGCTGGGCGGGGTCTGGCACGTTGCTCACGTGGTCCAGAATGTCAAAAATGCGCTTGGCGCCGGCGGCGGCCTTCTGCGTGACCGAGACGATGCGGCTCATCGAATCCAGCCGTCCGTAGAACCGCCCGATGTAGGCGATGAAGGCGGTGAGCACACCCACCGTGATCTGGCTTTGCGACACCAGCCAGATGCCGAAGGCCCAGACCACCAGCAGCCCGATCTCGGTCAGCAGCGACACCGTGGGCGTGAACAGGCTCCAGGTCTTGTTGAGCTTGTCGTTCACTTCCAGGTTGTGCTGGTTGGCGTCGCGAAAGCGCTGGGCCTCGCGCTTTTCCTGCGCAAAGGCCTTGACCACGCGGATGCCGGGGATGGTGTCGGCCAGCACGTTGGTCACCTCGCTCCACACGCGGTCGATCTTCTCGAAGCCGGTGCGCAGGCGGTCGCGCACGGTGTGGATCATCCAGCCGATGAAGGGCAGCGGCACCAGCGTGACCAGCGCCAGCCAGGGGTTGATTGAGAACAGGATGGCCGCCGTCATCATGATCATGAGCACATCGGTCACAAAATCGAGCGCATGCAACGACAGGAAGACGTTGATGCGGTCCGTTTCGGACCCGATACGCGCCATCAGGTCCCCCGTGCGCTTGCCGCCAAAGTAGTCCAGCGACAGGCGCAGCAAGTGCTCGTAGGTGGTGGTGCGCAGGTCGGCGCCGATGCGCTCGGACACCAGCGCCAGGATGTAGGTGCGCGCCCAGCTCAGGCCCCAGGCCAGCAGGGCCGACAGCAGCAGCCCGCCCAGGTACAGCATCACCAGCCCGGGGTCGATCTTCTGCCCGTTCTGGAACGGGATCAGGATGTCGTCCATCAGCGGGATGGTGAGGTAGGGCGGCACCAGCGTGGCGGCGGTGGACGCGAGCGTGAGGGCAAAACCGGCGGCCAGCTGCTTGCGGTAGGGCCGGGCAAAACGCCACAGGCGCAGCAGCACCCAGGTGGAGGTCTGCGGGGGCTGGGCGCGGGCGCAGGCGGGGCATTCGTCGGCGTCAGGGGGAAGCAGGGCATGGCAGACAGCGCAACGGGCCTCGGCCGCCTCCTCGACCAGGGGGGTCTGGCTGGCCAGGCGCACGGTCTGGTGCTCGAACCGCTGCACCAGCTGCACGGCCTGGGCTTGCAGGCCCAGCGTGAAGCGCCAGAACGCCAGGCGCCGATCAGGGCCGTGCAACTCCAGCGTGCCCACCCCGCCGTGGTCCAGCAGGCGCAGCGACAGCCCCGGGTCCAGCGGCCACTCCTGCCAGGCACTGGAGCCAGGGTTGCAGGCCAGCAGGCGCGACGGCGTCACGGCCAGCAAGCCCTTGCCGAAACGCAGGTCGGTCCCCAGGTCAACCTCCAGGGCTGCCCGCACGTTTTCTTCCGGAGCGAGCATGGCCCGCAATCCGGCCCCCAAAGGGCCTTTCAAGACACCCAAGGCGTCCACAGAATGGTGATGTTGCATTTGTATTGGTTTTCGCCCACCCGGCAGCCTGCGGCACCGGTCTGCGCGCAAGCGCGAATTTTCCCCGAAGCGGTGCGCGACGGCACAGTGGTGTCCCTGCGTAACGTCTGTGCCCAGGCATTGGCTGACACGCGCCGCTGACCACGGACTGGCGCACAATCCGTTTCCATCCGCGTCCCCCCCTTTTCATTGCCACGCCCCCACACGGCAGGCCTCTCCTCCGCTGCAATCCATGGCGAAATTCAATGACATCCAACTGCTGCGCATCAACTACCTGCGCGGCCCCAATCTCTGGACCTACCGTCCGGTGCTCGAAGTCTGGCTGGACCTGGGGGAGCTGGAGGACCATCCCTCCAATGTCCTGCCGGGATTCAACGAACGGCTCACGGCCTGGCTGCCCGCGCTGATCGAGCACCACTGCGGCGTGGGCGAGCGCGGCGGCTTCCTGCAGCGCCTGCAGGAAGGCACCTGGTGCGGCCATGTGCTGGAGCACATCATCATTGAGTTGCTCAACCTGGCGGGCATGCCCACGGGCTTTGGCCAGACGCGCAGCACCTCGAAACGGGGCGTCTACCGCATGGTGTTCCGGGCGCGCGACGAGAGCGTGGCGCGCGTGGCGCTGGAGCAGGGCCACCGCCTGATCATGGCCGCGATCCATGGCGAGCCTTTCGACGTGCAGGCCGCCGTAGCCCGGGTGCGCACCGAGGTGGACGACCAGTACCTCGGCCCGAGTACGGCCTGCATCGTCACCGCCGCCACGGACCGCGGCATCCCGCACATCCGGCTGAACGACGGCAACCTGGTCCAACTGGGCTACGGCGCCAGCCAGCGTCGCATCTGGACGGCCGAAAGTGAATTCACCAGCGCCATTGCCGAGGGCATCGCCTCCGACAAGGATCTGACCAAGAGCCTGCTCAAGGCCTGCGGCGTGCCCATCCCCGAAGGCCAGATCGTCCACAGCCCCGAAGAAGCCTGGGAGGCCGCGCAGGACATCGGTCTGCCCGTGGCCGTCAAGCCGTCGGACGGCAACCACGGCCGGGGCGTGACACTGGATCTGCGCAAGCAGGAAGACATCGAAGCGGCGTACCACGTGGCCTACCCCGAGGGCAGCGACGTGATGGTCGAGCGCTTCATCCCCGGCGACGAACACCGCCTGCTGGTGGTGGACGGCAAGGTGGTGGCCGCCGCGCGCGGCGAGGTGGTCAGCATCACGGGCAACGGCCGCTCCACCGTGCGCGAACTGATCGACAGCCAGCTCAACTCCGACCCGCGCCGGGGCTACGAAGAGGAATATCCCCTCGAGATCATTGACCTGGCCCAGGATACCAAGGTGCAACTTGAACTCAGGCGCCAGGATCTTGACGCCGAAGCCGTGCCCGCCGCGGGCCGCCAGGTGGTGGTGCAGCGCAACGGCAATGTGGCCGTGGACTGCACCGACGACGTACACCCCGAGGTGGCCTACATCGCGGCACTGGCGGCCAAGGTGGTGGGGCTGGACATCGCGGGCATCGACCTGGTGGCGCAGGATATTTCCAGGCCGCTGCAGACCCAGGGCGGCGCCATTGTCGAGGTCAATGCCGGCCCCGGTCTGCTGATGCACCTCAAGCCCGCCGTAGGTGCCCCCCGCCCCGTGGGGCAGGCCATCGTGGAGCACCTCTTTCCGTCCGATGAAATCACTCGGGACGCGGGCCGCATTCCCGTCGTGGGGGTGGCGGGCACGCGGGGCACGGCCACCATTGCCCGCCTGGTGGCCTGGCTGCTGCACCTGAGCGGGCGGCACACGGGCGTGGCCTGCCGCGAGGGCCTGTTCCTCGACCAGCGCCGCGTCGAGGCCAGCGACAGCGCGCACTGGGAAGCCGCGCACCGCCTCCTGATGAACCAGATGGTGCAGGCCGCCGTGATTGAAAACGATGCCCGCACCATCCTGCAGGACGGCCTGGCCTATGACCGCTGCCTGGTGGGCGTGGTCACCGACATGGACGGCGCGGACGGCCTGGCCGAATTCGACGTGCAGGAGCAGGAGCAGATGACCCGGGTGCTGCGCACCCAGGTGGATGTGGTGCTCGGCCACGGCGCGGCCGTGCTCAATGCGGCCGAGGCGCAGGTGGCCGCGCTGGCGCCGCTGTGCGACGGCAGCGTGGTGCTGTATGCGCAGGACGCCGGTCTGCCCGCCATCGTGAAGCACCGCGCCGATGGGGAATCTGGCCGTGCCGTGACCGTGAAGAATGGCCGCGTGGTGCTGGCCACGGGCCATGCCGAGCATGCGCTGGGCCGCCTGTCCGACCTGACCTTCGGCCGCCAGGCGGTGGCGCCCGACACCGACACCCTGCTGGCGGCCATTGCCACGGCCTGGGCGCTGGACATTTCCCCCGACCTCATCGCCGCGGGCATCAAGACCTTCGAACCCGAACAACCCGCCACGGACGCGGCCTGCGCCTGAGCGACTGAAAGACCGAACCCATGGACGTATCCCGCATCAGGGCCCTGCGCGGCCCCAACCTCTGGAGCCGCCACCTGGCCATCGAAGCCGTGGTGGCCTGCGACGAATCCGAACGCGCCATGGCGCAGATCGACGGGTTCGAGTCCCGGCTGCGTGCGCTGTTCCCCGCCATTGGGGTGCTGCACCCCGAAGGCGGCGACACCGATCTGTCACTCGCCCATGTGCTGCAGACCGCTGCCCTGGCCCTGCAGGCACAGGCGGGTTGCCCGGTAACCTTTGCCCGCACCACCCCCACGATCGACCCCGGTGTCTATCTGGTGGTGGTTCAGTACAGCGAAGAGGCCGTTGGCCGCCAGGCGTTCGAGGACGCGCAGCAACTCATCCAGGCCGCCCTGGACAATGGCAGCTTTGATGCCGATGCCGCCATTGCCAGGCTGCGCGAACTCGACGAAGACGAGCGCCTGGGCCCGAGCACCGGTGCCATCGTCGAGGCCGCCGTGGCACGCGGCATTCCGTACCGGCGGCTCACGCGCGGCAGCCTGGTGCAGTTTGGCTGGGGCTCCAAGCAGCGCCGCATCCAGGCCGCCGAAATCGACTCCACCAGCGCCGTGGCCGAATCCATCGGCCAGGACAAAGACCTGACCAAGCGCCTGCTGCATGCCGCCGGCGTGCCCGTGCCCCTGGGCAAACCGGTTGAGAGCGTGGACGAGGCCTGGGAGGTTGCCCTCAAGGTCGGCCTGCCTGTGGTGGTCAAGCCCCAGGACGGCAACCAGGGCAAGGGCGTGACGGTCAACATCACCGACCGCGCGCAACTCGAAGAGGCCTACAAGAACGCCGCCGACTACGGCACCGTGATGGTCGAGCGCTTCCTGCCCGGCCACGACTTCCGCCTGCTGGTGGTGGGCGACCAGCTGGTGGCCGCCGCCCGGCGCGAGCCGCCCCAGGTGCTGGGCGACGGCCAGCACACGGTGCGTGAACTGGTCGATCTGGTCAATCTGGACCCGCGCCGTGGCGAGGGCCATGCCACATCGCTCACCAAGATCCGGCTGGACGACATTGCCCTGGCGCGCCTGGCCGCCCAGGACCTGACGCCCGATGCGGTGCCCGCAAAGGGCCAACGCGTGGTGCTGCGCAACAACGCCAACCTCTCCACCGGCGGCACCGCCACCGACGTGACCGACGACGTGCACCCCGAAGTGGCCGCGCGCGCCGTGGCAGCCGCCCAGATGGTGGGCCTGCACATCTGCGGCGTGGACATGGTGGCCGAGACCGTGCTGCGCCCGCTTGAAGAGCAAGGAGGCGGCTTCGTCGAGGTGAACGCTGCCCCGGGCCTGCGCATGCACCTGGCACCCAGCTACGGCAAGCCGCGCAACGTCGGCCAGGCCATGGTGGACCGGCTCTATGCCCAGGGCGACGATGGCCGCATCCCCACCGTGGCCGTGACCGGCACCAACGGCAAGACCACCACGGCACGCCTGATTGCCCACCTGTTCACCGCACAGGGCCTGCGCGTGGGCATGACCAACACCGACGGCGTGTATGTGAACGGCCGCCAGATCGACAGCGGCGACTGCTCCGGCCCCAAGAGCGCACGCAACGTGCTGCTGCACCCCGAAGTGGACGCCGCCGTGTTCGAGACCGCGCGTGGCGGCATCCTGCGCGAGGGCCTGGGTTTTGACCGCTGCCAGGTGGCCGTGGTCACCAACATCGGCGCGGGCGACCACCTCGGCCTGAACTACATCACCACGGTGGACGACCTGGCCGTGCTCAAGCGCGTGATCGTGCAGAACGTGGCCCCCACGGGCTATGGCGTGCTCAACGCCGCCGACCCCATCGTCGCCGCCATGGCCACGGCCTGCCCCGGCAAGATCATCTACTTTGCCAGCGACCGCCACCACCCCGTGATGGCCACGCACCGCGCGCAGGGCCACCGCACCGTGTACGTCGATGGCGACTCCATCGTGGCCTCCGAAGGCTCGTGGCGCGAGACCATCCACCTGCGCGACGTGCCCATCACGCGCAACGGCAAAATCGGATTCCAGGTGGAGAACGTCATGGCCGCCGTGGCGGCCGCCTGGGGCGTGGGCCTGCCCTGGCAGACCATCCGCCGCGGCCTGTCGGGCTTTGTGAACGACAGTGACAACGCGCCCGGCCGGTTCAACGTGATGGACTACCGGGGTGCCACCGTGATTGCCGACTACGGCCACAACCCCGACGCCATGCGCGCCCTGGTGCAGGCCGTGAACGCCCTGCCCGCCCAGCGCCGCAGCGTGGTCATCAGCGGCGCGGGCGACCGGCGCGACGAGGACATCCGCGAGCAGACGGTCATCCTCGGCGCGGCCTTCGACGACGTCATCCTCTACCAGGACGCCGCCCAGCGCGGCCGCGCCGACGGCGAGGTGATGGCGCTGTTGCGCGAGGGGCTGCATGGCGCCGCGCGCACACGCCATGTGGAAGAAATCCGGGGCGAATTTGCCGCCATCGACACCGCCCTGGCGCGCCTGCAGCCCGGCGACCTGTGCCTGGTGCTGGTGGACCAGGTCGAGGATGCCCTGGCGCACCTGGCCCGGTGCTGCGGCCAGCCCTCCGGAACCACGCCATGAGGAGCCCCGCGACGCGACGCGCCAGCCTGGCGGCCCTGGCACTGTGCAGCCTGGCCTTCGCCGCGCAGGCGGAAAAGATCGGCGCGGTCGATACCGCCTTCCAGTGGATCGGCCGCGACCACGACATCCTCGTCGAGGCCTACGACGACCCGGGCGTGCAGGGCGTGACCTGCTACGTCTCGCGCGCCCGCACGGGCGGCATCAAGGGCACGCTGGGCCTGGCCGAAGACCGTGCGGAGGCCTCCATTGCCTGCCGCCAGACCGGCCCCATCACTTTCCCGCAGCCGCTGCGCAAGCAGGAGGAGGTGTTCAGCGAGCGCATGTCCATCCTGTTCAAGCGCCTGCGCATCGTGCGCATGGTGGACCCGGCCCGCAACGTGCTGGTCTACCTCACCTACTCGGAAAAGCTCATCGACGGCTCACCGCAGAACAGTGTGACGGCCGTGCCCGTGGGGCGGGAAACGCCGATTCCGATCAAACCCTGATGCTCCTGAAAACATAGCTGCTTGCGCTTATTTTAAAAGTATTTCAGATACTTTTCAATCTGAAAACAAGCAAATTCAAGCGCAAACAGCTCACATTTCAGTAGCAATCTGCCGCAAGGCCCGCTCGAACACCTCGGGGGGCTGACCGCCCTGAATCAGGTGGCGGCCATTGATGATGACCGCAGGCACCGCGTGAATGCCCTGCCGCTGGTAAAACTGCTCGCGCCCGCGCACCGCTTCGGCATAGCGGTTCGACGCCAGCACCTCACGCGCGGCATCGGCGTCCAGCCCCACCGCCCCGGCCAGGCGCACCAGCACCTCATGGCTGCCCGGGTTCTCGCCTTCGGTGAAATAGGCCGCGAACAAGGCCTGCTTGAGCGGCAACTGCCGACCCTCTTCTTCCGCCCAGTGCAGCAGCCGGTGCGCATCGAAGGTGTTGTAGATCCGGCTGCGCTGGTCCATGCGGAAGATGAACCCCAGCGCCGCGCCACGCGCCACGATGGCCTCGCGCGTCTGCCGGCTTTGCTCGGGCGTGGCGCCGTATTTTTCGTGCAGGTGTTCGCCAATGTCCTGCCCCTGCGGCCCCATCGCCGGATTGAGCTCGAATGGCTGGAAATGCAGATCGGGCACCACCTCGCCCTGCAAGGCCTCCACGGCCTGCAGCAGCGACTGCAGGCCAATCGCGCACCACGGGCAGGAGATGTCGGAAACGAAGTCGATGGTCAGGGTCTTGGACATGGCGGCGCTCGGCCCACGGAATGCAAACGGGCCATCGTAGCCCCATGGCAATGCCCTTGCCTGCCACGGGGCAGTCCGGCCGCAGGGGGGCTGGCAGGGGAAATTTCAAGCCCATCATTGTTCTGAATACTGGAACAGTCAGTTTGATACTAGCCAGTTTTTCTTTGAACTCATGAGGCGTACAGTTCAACCCATCGATGAGACGCAGCCCGCCGGGCCGCTCACCGACCCGGATCGGCACCCTGGCACCAGGGCTGCGGAACCGGTTCCTGAAACGCTTTTTTGAAGGACTTCACCATGACCGCTTCCCGCATCTTCTCCGTCGCCGCCGTGGCTGCCCTGGCTTCTTTTGGCGCGCAGGCCAATGACCTGTATGGCACCGACTTCGAGTCCGGCTTCCAGTCGACCCGCACCCGTGCCGAGGTGCGTGCCGAAGCCGTACAGGCGGTGGCCCACTTCAAGAACTTCGACGTGGCCAGCACCGGGGACTCGGCGCCCTCGAATGTCAGCCGCGCCGCCGTGCGTGCCGATGCCCTGACCGCCGCACGCGCTGGTGCCATTGCCACCGGCAACCGCAGCTGAGCGTCCGTTCCACTCCATCGGTCGGCCCACACGGCGCAAGCCCTGTGGGCCTTTTCACGCCAGCCGTCATCCACTGGCTTCCCGCCCGTGGCCATGCCAGAATCGGCCATGCCCGCGCACCAGGACTTTGCCGCCCTCCTCCCCCCCGGAACGCCCGATCCCTCGGAGAGCGCCATGACCACGCTCTACCGCGCGGCCATCGGCCCGGTGAACGCCGAGAGGTACCTGCCCCGCTTCGCCCGGTTTGACGCGCTGGGCCGTGTCCGCCCAGGCTGGAACTGGGCCGCCTGCGCATGCACCCTGAACTGGATGGCGCTGCGCCACCTGTGGGGCGCCGCCCTGGTCTATGTGGCGGCTGCCGAGGGGCTGGCACTGCTGGTCTTCGGCGTGGGCCGCCCCATGCTGCAATGGCCCGAAACCGTGCAATGGGGGCTCATCGCAGTGTTCGCCACACTGACTTTTGTCTTGCCCGGCCTGTACGGAGACGCCGTCCTGCACACCGAAATACGCAAACGCATCGCCCGCGCGCTGGCAGCCACCCGCACCATCCCCGAAGCCTGCGCGCAACTGAGCCGGCAGGCCAGTTCCTGGAAACGGCTCATCGGTCTGGCCTTGCTCAACCTGGTGCTGGTGGGCGCGGCCTCGGCGGCCTACTGGTACCTGCCCCAGGGCAGCCTGACCGGCGACACCCCCGCCGCCCCGCCGACGCTCCCCGTCGCCAGCGAACCCGCACCCGTGGCCGCCACGGCGTCGGCCCCTGCATCACTCTCCGCACCGGACCCTGCCCCCCCGCCTTCGCCCACCGCGGCGCCCGAGGCGGCGGCCTCCACACCGGCCCCTGCAGAATCCCCGGCCAGCGCGGCCCCGGAAATGGCCCCGGAGCCGCCGCCTGCCCCCCCGCCCGTGACGACGCCCCTCCCGCCCCAGGCGGCACCACAGCCCCCAGCCAAGTCGCCGACGCCGGCCCAGGCCCAGGCCGCCAGCCAGGCGCAGGCTGTCCGGACCGTGCCGCGCCGGCCTCCCGAGGCCAGGGCCTCCGCACCGGCCATGGCATCGGCCGCCGCCTCAGCCGCCCCCAGCGCCGCCGCATCGGCAAGCCCTCCCCTGCCCGAGGTGGGCAAGGCACCGGGCTTCTATATCAATGTGGGTCTGTTTGCCGAAGAAGCCAACGCCCGCAGGGCCCAGGCGCGGCTGCTCAACGAGGGGTTGCCCGCTTTCCGCCAGACACTCGATACCGCCAAGGGCCCGCGTATCCGGGTCCGCGTGGGGCCCTACCCTTCCGCCAAGGAGGCCAACGCGGCCGCCGCCCACATCCGCAGGCTGAAGCTGGAAGCCGTGGTGTTCAAGCAGTGAGCCCGCTGCAGCCAGCGGGCGGGCATCTCATCCACGCAGACGCTGCAGCAAGCCTGCGGTCGAAGCATCCAGGCCGGTCACATCGCCGCTGGCCAGGCGCTGCTCCAGATCGCGGGCGAGGACCTTGCCCAGTTCCACGCCCCACTGGTCGAAGCTGTTGATGCCCCACAGGCTGCCGCTGGCGAAGACGCGGTGCTCCTGCAGCGCGATCAGCGCCCCCAACGACGCAGGCGTGAGCGCTTCGAGCAGCAGAAAGGTGCTGGGCCGGTTGCCCGGGAAATGGCGGTGGCCATCCTCGGAGGCACGGCCCACCATGAGCGCCTGGGTCTGCGCCAGGGCATTGGCCAGCAGCATTTCATGGTGCCCGGGCAGCGGGTGTGCGCACTGGCGCACCGCCACGATCTCCAGCGGCAGCACGTCGCTGCCCTGGTGCAGCATCTGGAAGAAGGCATGCTGGCCATTGCTGCCGGGCTCGCCCCAGAGCACGGGTGAGGTGGCCATGGGCAGCAGGCGGCCGGCCAGGTCCACGCGCTTGCCGTTGCTCTCCATTTCCAGCTGCTGGAGGTAGGCGGGCAGGCGCGCCAGCCCGGCGTGGTAGGGCGCGAGGCAGCGGCTGCTGAAGCCATGGAAGTTGCGGTACCAGAGATCAAGCAGGGCCAGGCGCGCCGGCAGGTTCTGCTCCAGCGGCGCCGTGCGGAAATGCTCGTCCATGGCGTGGGCCCCGGCGAGCAGCGCGCGAAAGCCCGCCGAACCGATGGCGATGGCCAGCGGCAGGCCGATGGCCGACCACAGCGAATAGCGCCCGCCGACCCAATCCCAGAAACCGAACGTCCGCGTGATGCCCAGGGCCCGTGCTGCCTCCACGTTGACCGTGAGCGCGGTGAAGTGGCGCGCCACGTCGCGGCCACCCTGCGCGGCGAACCACGCCAGCGCGGAGCGTGCGTTGGTCATGGTCTCGATGGTGGTGAAGGTCTTCGACGCCACCAGAAACAGCGTGCGCTCGGGCCGCAGGCCCTGCAGCACGCCGTGCAGCTCGTGCCCGTCGATGTTGGAGACAAAATGGAAGCGCTTGCCCGGCACGCAGTGGGCATCGAGCGCCCGCACGGCCATGTGCGGCCCCAGGTCCGAGCCGCCGATGCCGATGTTCACCACATCGGTGATGACGTCGTCCGCACGGACCGCGTCGGCATGGTCCAGCATCGCGTCGAGCGTGGCATGCACCTGCTCCAAGGCCGGTGCCACGAAGGGCAGGTCGCCAGGCAGCGAAAGCCCCGCAGGCCGGCGCAGCAGGGTGTGCAGCGCCGCGCGCCCCTCGGTGCAGTTGACGCTCTGGCCGGTGAACATGGCATCGCGCCGCTGCTCCAGACCGCAGGCGCGCGCCATGTCCAGCAGCAGGGCTTCGGCCTGCCGGTCCCAGAGGTTCTTGGACAGGTCGGCGAACACCTGAGGCGCCGCCTGGCTGAAGTGCGCGAAACGCTGCGTATCTTCGGCAAAGGCCTGGCGCAGGTCCAGATCGCGCCCGGCGGCATCGAAATGCGCGCGCAACAGCGCCCACTGCGGCGTTTCGTCGCAACGGAGGAGCATGCCTATGGACCGGGAAGGCTTCAGCGCTTGCACACCACCACGCTGCCCACCGAGTACCCTGCACCGAAAGAGCAGATCACGCCCATGTCGCCCGAAATCAGGCCGTCGCGGTGCTTGTGGAAGGCAATGATGGAACCGGCCGAGGCGGTGTTGGCAAACTCATCGAGGATCAGCGGCGCCACGTCGGGACTGGCATCGCCGACCAGTTTCTTGATGACGAGCTGGTTCATGCCCTGGTTGGCCTGGTGCAGCCAGAAGCGGCGCACGGCCGCCGGTGCGTGGCCCAGGTCGGCCAGGTGGCCTTCGATGTGGGCAGCGGCGATGGGCACCACTTCCTTGAACACCTTGCGGCCTTCCTGGCGGAAGGTCTTGTCGCGCGCGTTCGGGTCGCTGTCCTCGCTGCGGTTGAGGAAGCCGAAGTTGTTGCGGATGTTGTTGGAGAACTGCGTGACCAGGCGCGTGCCCAGCACATCCCACTGCTCGGCGGCGACTGCGCCGTCGGCGCGCTCGACGATGATCGCCGTGCAGACGTCACCGAAGATGAAGTGGCAGTCGCGGTCGTTCCAGGCCTGGTGGCCCGAAGTGATCTCGGGGTTGACCACGAGCACGCATTTCGCGCTGCCCGTGCGCACGGCGTTGACTGCCTGCTCGATGGCGAAGGTGGCCGAGGAGCACGCCACGTTCATGTCGAAACCGTAACCGCCCGCGCCCAGCGCCTGCTGGATCTCGATGGCCATGGCCGGGTAGGCGCGCTGCATGTTGGCGGCGGCGCAGAGCACCGCGTCCACGTCGGCGCCGGTCCGGCCGGCATTCTTCAGTGCTTCCTGGCTGGCCGCCACGGCAATCTCGGCCATCAACGAAAGCTGGTCGTCCGGGCGCTCGGTGAAGCGCGGGTACATGCGTGCGGGGTCGAGGATGCCGCTCTTTTCCAGCACATAGCGCTGCTTGATGCCCGAGGCCTTTTCGATGAATTCGACGCTGGAGTGCGTCAGCGGCTCGCGCGTGCCGGCGGCAATTTCGGCCGCGTGGCGTTCGTTTTCAAGGTCTGCGTAACGGTTGAAGGATTCCACCAGCTCGGCGTTGCTGATGGTGTGCGCGGGCTGGTAGAGGCCCGTGCCGCTGATGACGACTGAGTGCATATCTGTGTCCTGTGACCCCTGGTGCGGGCGCAATGCGCAAGTGTAACGAGCCGGGCGTTCCCGCCGCCCGGCCGGGTTCAGGCGGCCTGGATGAGCTGTTCGAGCTTGACCGTATCCACCGCGAAGGCGCGAATGCCCTCGGCCAGTTTTTCCGTGCCCATGGGGTCGTCGTTCAGGGCGTAGCGAAAGCCCGCTTCGTCGTACTGGACAAAAGGCAGGTCCATGGTGCCCGCGGCCCCGGCGTCGAGCGCGCGCTGCAGCGGCGCCTCGGAGCCCGCCAGCTGCGCCAGCAGGTCGGGTGCGATGGTGAGCAGGTCACAGCCCGCCAGCGCGGTGATCTGGCCCACGTTGCGGAAGCTCGCGCCCATCACCTCGGTGGCGATGCCGAAGCGTTTGTAGTGGTTGAAGATGCGGCGCACGGATTGCACGCCGGGGTCGTTGGCGCCGGCCATGGCGGACTCAATCCACTGAGCGCCCGCCTGCTTCTTGTACCAGTCGTAGATGCGGCCGACAAAGGGCGAGATCAGCTGCACCTTGGCCTGGCCGCAGGCCACGGCCTGGCAGAACGAGAACAGCAGCGTGAGGTTGGTGTGGATGCCCTTGCTTTCCAACCTGCGCGCCGCCTCGATGCCCTCCCAGGTGGCGGCGATCTTGATGAGCACGCGGTCGATGTGGATGCCCTCGGCCTGGTACAGCTCGATGATGCGCTCGGCGCGCGAGACCGTGGCGCTGGTGTCGAAGCTCAGGCGCGCATCGACCTCGGTGGAAACACGGCCCGGGATGATGGAGAGAATCTCGCAGCCGAAGCGCACCAGCAGGCGGTCGATGACCTCCTCCATGGGGCGGTCCTTCCAGCGGGCCACGGTGGCCTGCAGCAGCGGCGCGTATTCGGGCTTCTGCACCGCCTTGAGGATCAGCGAGGGGTTGGTGGTGGCGTCGCGCGGCTGGAACTGGGCCAGTTGCTTGAAATCACCGGTGTCGGCCACCACGGTGGTGAACTGTCTGAGTGCGTCGAGCTGGTTCATGCAAATCCTCGTTGATCGGTCTGGCGGCGCCGAACGCCGCGCAACCCTCAAGTGTATGCGGCGCCGCAGGCGCATTCTGGTTACGGTACCGCATGAAACCGCGTTACATTCGGGGCCAGCACCCACCCACTTCCAAGCCATGCTGGACCGCATCACCGCCTCCCTGCCCTCGCTGGCCCCTGCCGAGCAGCGCGTCGCCAAACTCGTGCTGCAGGACGCCCGCGCCTTTGCCCGCCTGCCCGTGCGCGAACTCGCCGAGCGCGCCCATGTGAGCAAACCCACCGTGGTGCGCTTTTGCCGCAGCATGGGCTACGATGGGCTGGCCGATTTCAAGCTCAAGCTCGCGGGCAGCGTGAGCGAGGGCGTGCCCTTCATCCACCGCAGCGTGGACGCCGACGACAAGACTGGCGACGTGCTGGTGAAGGTGGTGGACAACGCCGTGGCAGCCTTCCTGCAGTACCGCAACGCGGCCAGCACGGTGGCCATCGAGCGCGCCGCCGTGGCGCTGGCCAGCACCTGGAAGACGCGCCAGCGCATCGAGTTCTATGGCGTGGGCAATTCGGGCATCGTGGCGCAGGACGCACAGCACAAGTTCTTCCGCCTGGGGGTGACGTCGATCGCCACCAGCGACGGCCACATGCAGGTGATGAGCGCCACGCTGCTCGGGCCCGGCGACTGCCTGGTGATCATTTCCAACTCGGGGCGCACGCGCGACCTGATGGACGCGGCCGACATCGCCCGCAAGAACGGCGCCACCACCATCGCCATCACGGCCAGTGGCTCGCCCCTGGCCAGCACCTGCCACATCCACCTGTCGGCCGACCACCCCGAGGGCTACGACCGCTACAGCCCGATGGTTTCGCGCCTGATGCACCTGCTCATCATCGATGTGCTGGCGACCTGTGTGGCGCTGCGCATCGGCAGCTCGCTACAGCCCATCCTGCAGCAGATGAAGGACAACCTGCGCGCCAAGCGCTATACGTGAATCGCCTCAAAAAAGATAGCTGCTACCGCTTGCCAGATATTGATTTCAGATACAAAACCATCTGAAATGACCTACTGACAAGCGCTAGCAGCTCACTTTTTTGACGTCATCGGCCGTAGGTCGATGTGAACGTGGCCTTGGCCAGGGTGTTGGCGTTCACCATGAACCCGGCCAGCGCGGCCGTGGCATCGTCCGGAATCTCCAGCCGTTCCACGCCCAGGGCATGCACCGTGAAGATGTAGCGGTGTGGCTTGTCGCCCGGCGGCGGGCACATGCCGCCCCAGGCAAAAGCGCCGTAGTCGTTGCGGATCTGGCGCGCGCCGGCGGGCAGCCCGGCGCCGCCCTTGGCACCCGCGTTGGGCGCCAGTTGCGTGCAGGTTGCGGGCACATCCACCACAAACCAGTGCCACCAGCCCGAGCCGGTGGGCGCGTCGGGGTCGTACACCGTCACCGCAAAGCTCTTGGTGCCCTCGGGCGCGCCGCTCCACTGCAGGGCGGGCGACTCGTTGCGGCCCGAGCAGCCAAAGCCGTCGAACTCGAAATGCTGCGGCACGGTGCCGCCGCTGGCGATGTCGGGACTGGACAGGGTGAATGCCGTCATGGTGTGTCTCCTGGGTTGGTTTCGAAGATATTTATACCAAAATGGCCGCAACCGCCCTGTCCGCAAGCGTCATAAGCTACTGAATCAATAGCATCTCAGATACGCCCTTCTTCCACCGCATGGCAGGCGATGCGAATGCCGCCCAGGGAGAGAAGCTGGGGCCGCTCGGTGCGGCAGCGCTCGTTGACATGCGGGCAGCGCGGGTTGAAGGCGCAGCCGGGCGGCGGGTTGAGCGGGTTGGGCACCTCGCCCTGCACGGGGGTGCGCGCCTTGCCGGTGTCGTGCATCTTGGGAATGGCATCGAGCAGCATGCGCGTGTAGGGGTGGCGCGGGGCGTCGAACAAGGTGTGCTTGTCGGCCAGCTCCACCAGGCGGCCCAGGTACATCACGCCCACCTGGTCGCTCACATGGCGCACCACGGCCAGGTTGTGGCTGATGAACAGGTAGGTCAGCTGCCGCTGGCGCTGCAGATCCTTCATGATGTTGAGCACCTGCGCCTGCACCGACACGTCGAGCGCGCTGGTGGGCTCGTCGCACACCAGGAACTCGGGCTCGGTGGCGAGCGCCCGGGCAATCGAGATGCGCTGGCGCTGGCCGCCCGAGAACTGGTGAGGGTACTTCACCATGTCCAGCGGCGACAGCCCCACGGACTTGAGCAGTTCGCCCACGCGTTGCTTGAGTTCGGCCTTGTCGGTGATGAGGCCATGCTCCTTGAGTGGCTCGCCGACGATGTCCTCCACCAGCCAGCGGGGGTTCAGGCTGGCATAGGGGTCCTGGAAAATCATCTGGATGCGGCGGCGCATGGCGCGGGCGTCCTGCCCCTTAAAGGCGGCGTGCGCATCCTGGCCGTCGAACGTGAGGCCGCCGCGCGTGGGCTCGTACAGGCCCACCAGCAGGCGCGCCACGGTGCTTTTGCCGCAACCCGACTCGCCCACCAGGGCCAGGGTCTTGCCTTTTTCGATCTCGAAGCTCACACCATCGACGGCGTGCAGCAGCGTGCGCGGTTTGCGTTCGAGCACCCGGTTGAGCCAGGGCGCGGAGACGTCGAAGGTGCGGGCCAGGTCGTGCGCCTGGACCAGTGCGGTGCTTTTTCCGGTGGCGGTGTTCATGCGGTCACCTCGGCGTGGGCGCCTGCATGCAGCCAGCAGGCGGCGCGGGTGGCACCGGCATTCATGAGTTCGGGGCGCTCACTCAGACAGCGGTCGAAGGTCTGGGGGCAGCGCGGGTTGAAGGCGCAGCCGCGGGGAATGGCGTTGAGGCGGGGCATGGCTCCGTCGATCTGGTTGAGGCGCTCGCGGTCTTGCTCCATGTCGGGAATGGACGCCATGAGGCCGCTGGTGTAGGGGTGGGAAGGCTGGTTGATGACATCGTGCACCGGACCGATTTCGGCGATGCGCCCGGCATACAACACGGCCACGCGGTCGCAGGTTTCGGCGATCACGCCCATGTCGTGCGTGATCAGCATGACGGCCGCACCGCGCGATTTGCAGATGTTCTTGAGCAGCTGGATGATCTGCGCCTGGATGGACACGTCCAGTGCCGTGGTGGGCTCGTCGGCCACGATGAGCTTGGGCTCGGCGGCCAGCGCCAGGGCAATCACCACGCGCTGGCGCATGCCGCCCGAGAACTGGTGCGGGTAGTGGTCGATGCGCTCCTCGGCCGCTGGAATGCCGGTGTCCTGCAGCAGCGCAATGGCGCGCTGGCGGGCCTCGGCCGGGCTCACCGGCAAATGCGCCAGGATGGTTTCGGTGAGCTGGCGCCCCACCGTGTAGAGCGGGTTGAGCGAGGTCAGCGGGTCCTGGAAGATCGCGCCGATGCGGCGGCCCCGGATGTGGCGCATTTCCTCGTGCCCGAGGTTGTCGATGCGCTGGCCCTCCAGCAGGATCTGGCCCGAGGCGACGCGGCCCGGAGGTTCGAGCAGGCCGATGATGGCCGCGCCGGTGAGCGACTTGCCCGCGCCCGATTCACCCACCACGCCCAGGATCTCGCCGGGCGCGATGGAAAAGGAAATGTCGTCCAGGGCGCGCAGGGTGCCGCGACGGCCCGGAAATTCGACGACGAGGTTCTTGACTTCGAGAAGGGACATATCAGTGATTCACAGTTCTGTGCGCTGCACGCAGCAAATGGAACGAGCACGGCCCAGGCCAGCGGCCACCGTGCAAGGGCCGCCCCGCAGCACGGGTGGCGTCCCCCTTCCGCATCGCGCAGCGATGCCAGAGAAGGGGGAAGCGGCGCAGCCGCTCAGGGGGTTGTTCTCCATTTCTTCAGCGCAGACGGGGATTCAGGGCGTCACGCAGCCAGTCGCCCAGCAGGTTCACGCTCAGGGCAATCAGCACCAGCATGGCGCCAGGGAAGACGGTGATCCACCATTCGCCGGAGAACAGGTAGTCGTTGCCGATGCGGATCAGGGTGCCCAGCGAGGGCGAGGTGGGTGGCGCGCCCACGCCCAGGAAGGACAGCGTGGCTTCGGTGATGATGGCTGTGGCCACCTGGATGGTGGCCAGCACCAGCACCGGGCCCATCACGTTGGGCAGCACATGCTTGCGCATGATGCGCAGCGGCGCCACGCCCGTGACGCGCGCGGCTTGCACATATTCCTTGTTGCGCTCGACCAGCGTCGAGCCGCGCACCGTGCGTGCGTACTGCACCCACCCGGTGAGCGAGATGGAAATGATCAGCACGCCGAAGGCCAGCGATTCGTGCGCGTTGGGAAACAGCGCCCGGCCCACACCCGCGATCAGCAGCGCCACCAGAATGGCGGGAAACGAGAGCATCACGTCGCACAGGCGCATGAGCACGGCGTCGATCCAGCCGCCCTTGAAACCCGCCAGCAGGCCCAGCGTGACGCCCACGACCACCGACAGCACGACCGAAGCCAGGCCCACGACGAGCGAAATACGGGCCCCGTAGATCAGCGCCGAAAGGATGTCGCGCCCCTGGTCGTCGGTGCCCAGCGGGTACTTCATCGAACCTTCGGCCATCCAGGCCGGGGGCAGCCGGGAATCGCTCAGTTCAAGAGTGGCCAGGTCGAACGGGTTGTGCGGAGCCACCCATCCGGCGAAGACCGAGGCAAAAAGGCAGATCAGCGCAATGGCTGCGGCGGCCATGGCCATGGGCGAGGTGCGAAAGCTGTGGCCGATATCGCTGTCGAACCAGCGGGCAAGGGTTGTTTTCATCGGGATTTTTTCTTGAATCAAAGGCTGGCCAAAGGCATGGCCTGCTCGATCAGGCTGGCGTGCAGCGCCGAGCCGAGCGGAAGGATGTCGTCGTTGAAGTCGTAACGGCTGTTGTGCAGGGCGCTGCCGCTCGCCCCCGAGCCCTGGCCGATGCGCAGGTACGCGCCGGGCTTGGTCTGCAGCATGAAGGAGAAATCCTCGGCGCCCATGCTGGGCTCCAGATCGCGCACCACATGGTCCGCGCCCACCAGGGACTCGGCCACATCGCCGGCGAAAAGGGCCTCGGCCTCGGAGTTGATGGTGGCCGGGTAGATGTGCTCGTAGTGCACCGTGGCCGTGGCGCCAAAGCCCAGGGCGACCGCATTGCACATCTCCTTGAGGCGCTTTTCCACCATCTCCTGCACGACCGGGTCGAAGGTGCGCACCGTGCCCACGATGCGCGCCACGCCCGGCAGCACGCTGAAGGCCCCCAGATCGCCCGCCTGCACGGCGCACAGGCTGAGCACGGCGCTCTCGATGGGCCGGACGTTGCGCGAGACGATGCTTTGCGCCGCCGTGATGATGTGCGCGGCCACCAGCACCACGTCCACGGTCTGGTAGGCATGCGCGCCATGCCCGCCACGCCCGGTCACCTCGATGGTGATGCGGTCGGCGGCCGCCATCATGGGGCCGTTGTTGATACCCACCATGCCCGGCCTGAGGGCCGGCCAGTTGTGCATGGCGTAGATGGATTGCACCGGGAAACGCTCGAACAGGCCGTCCTCCATCATCACGCGGGCACCGCCGTAGCCCTCTTCTGCGGGCTGAAACACCAGCACCGCCGTGCCGTCGAAATTCCGGGTCTCGGCCAGGTAACGTGCGGCGCCGACCAGCATGGCGGTATGTCCGTCATGGCCGCAGCCGTGCATCAGCCCGGGCTTGCAGGACTTCCAGGAGAATTCGTTGTCCTCGGCGATGGGCAGCGCATCCATGTCGGCGCGCAGGCCCACCATGGCCCCGCTGGACTGCCCGCGCCCCCGGACGACAGCCACCACACCGGTGCGGCCGATGCCGTCGTGGATTTCGTCCACGCCGCACAGCCTGAGGGCCTCTTTGACCCGGGTGCTGGTGTAGACCTCTTCGAACCCCAGCTCAGGGTGGGCGTGCAGGTCCCGGCGCAACGCGGTCAGTTCGGGGTGGTATTGCGCAATATGCGCAAAAGCCCGGCCGCCAGCTTTCAGGCGGGGGGGCTGCATGTCAATGGCCTCCCGCCTTGCCCACGCGCAGGCGCGGATCGACGGCGAAGTAGAGCAGGTCCACGACCAGGTTGATCACCACGAAGATCAGGGCGATCAGGCACAGGTAGGCCGCCATCACGGGGATGTCGGCAAACGTCACCGCCTGGATGAACAGCAGCCCCATGCCAGGCCACTGGAAAACGGTCTCCGTGATGATGGCGAAGGCAATCAGGCCGCCCAGCTGCAAGCCGGTGATGGTCATCACCGGCACCAGTGTGTTCTTCAGGGCGTGGCCAAAGTGAATGGCCCGGTTGGACAGGCCGCGCGCCCGGGCGAACTTGATGTAGTCGGTGCGCAGCACTTCCAGCATCTCGGCACGCACCAGCCGCATGATCAGGGTGAGCTGGAAAATCGCCAGCGTGATGGCGGGCAGGGTGATGTGGTGCCAGCCCTTGGCCTTGAGCAGCCCGGTGCTCCACCAGCCCATCTGCACCACCTCGCCCCGGCCAAAGCTGGGGAACCAGCCGAGCGTGACGGCAAAAATCAGAATCAGCAGGATGCCGATCAGGAACGTGGGCAGCGAGACACCCAGCAAGGAGATCGTCATGAACAGCTGGCTGGTGAACGTGCCGCGCTTGAGGGCGGCATAGACGCCCATAGGCACGCCAATCGCCAGTGCCAGGAAGGCGGCCACCAAGGCCAGCTCCAGCGTGGCCGGAAAGCGCTCGGCAATCAGGCCCGACACTTTGGAGCCCTGGCGCAGGCTCAGCCCGAATTCACCTTGGGCAGCATTGGCCAGGAAGTGCCCGAACTGGACGATGAACGGCTTGTCCAGCCCCAGCGCTGCACGCAGTTCACGCACATCCTCGGGCGTGGCGTCCTGGCCGAGCATGAACACCACGGGGTCACCAACATACTGGAACAGCATGAAGGAAATGAAGGCCACCGTGACCATGACGATCACTGCCTGGAACAGGCGGCGCAATATGAAGGCAAGCATCGGCGAAAAATCGAGTGTGTGTTCGACAACGCGCCCGGATCACTTGTGGTGAGCCGGGCGCGGGGATTCAAGCCCGCAGGCAGGATGGCGGCCACGGCCGACGCGCCATCCCTGGGGCTGCGACTATATCAGTTCACCTTCACCAGGCGCATGTCCACGCGGTTGTCGGCACGGTGAACCAGTTCCACGTTCTTCTTCATGGCCCAGGGAATGACCTGATCGTGCAGCGGAATGTGCGAGACAGTGTCATTGGACAGCTGCAATGCCTCGGTCAGCATGCGGGCACGCACAGGCGCATCGGTTTCGGCCTTGATGCGGTCGACCAGATAGTCCATGCGCTCATTGCTGTAGCGGCCCACGTTGTAGTTGCCGTCGCCACCCTGCCCGACGGTGCGCACCAGCGACTGCAGGCTGTAGAGCGCGTCAAACGTCGGCACGCCCCAGCCCAGCATGTAGATGCTGGCTTCGTAGCGCTGGATCATGGGGAAGTAGTTGACCAGCGGCAGGGTGCGCAGCTTGGCCTTCACACCAATGCGGGCCCACATGGCGGTGACTGCCTGGCAGATCGCTTCATCGTTGATGTAGCGGTTGTTCGGGCAGGCAAAGTCCACCTCGAAACCATTCGGATAGCCCGCCTCGGCCAGCAGCTTCTTGGATGCCTCGGCATCAAAGGGGAAACGCTTGCCCACGGCCTCGGTCCAGCCCGCCACCTGCGGCGCCACGAGAGCACCGGTCGGCTTGCCCAGGCCGCGCATGATGTTGCGCGAAATGGTGTTGACATCGATGGCCTGGTACAGCGCCTTGCGCACGCGCACATCCTTGAGCGGATTCTTGCCCTTGATGTCCGAGCCCAGCAGTTCGTCGCGGAACTGGTCCATGCCCAGGAAAATGGTGCGGTTCTCGACACCATCGACCACCTTCAGGTCGGGACTGGCGCGCAGCCGGCCCAGATCCTGAGGCGTGGGGTCGAGCACCATGTCCACTTCGCCCGAAAGCAGCGCGGCGATGCGCGTGGCGGCGGACTTGATGGGCGTGTAGACGATTTCCGTCACGTTGCCGTCCATCTTGCCCCACCAGTTCGGGTTGCGCTTGAAAACCATCTTCACGTCGGGTTGCCAGGATTCGAGCGTGTAGGGGCCCGTTCCCATGGCATTGCGGTGGGCGAAGTTCTCGTCCGAAGCCTTCATGTCCTTGGGCTCGACCGACTTGTTCTTCTCGGCCCAGGCCTTGCTCATCATGCGCAGTTCGGTCATCTGGCGCAGCAGCACGGGGTTGGGCGCCGAAAGGAACACGTCCACGGTGTTGGCATCCACCTTGACCACCTTGCTGATGCCCTGGACATAGGGGGTGAAGTTGGACGTCTTGGCCATGGCACGGCTGATCGAATACACCGCATCGTCGGCCGTGAAGGCCGAGCCGTCATGGAACTTCACGCCCGAGCGCAGATTGAAACGGACCTGCGTGGGACTGATCTCCTTCCAGGAGGTTGCCAGCACAGGCTCGACCTCGAAGGTCTTGCTGTTGTAGTACACCAGGCTCTCATACACATTGGCGTGCAGGCCATTTTGCAGGGCATTGTTCTGCGAGTGAATGTCCCAGGTGGAGATTTCTCCCTGGCTGGCCCATTTGAACGGCTTTGCGTGCACCGCAGGCGCCGCCATGAAGGCGGCCGCAGCCGCCAGCGACAACAGACTGAAATTGAGTTTCATGGAACCCTCTTGAATTAAAAAATGTGACTATGCAGTAAGCCACCTGTAACCACCAATGGGTTATCCCTGAATTCCGGGGGGTGCGCAGGGTTTTGATTGCACGGTGCGTGCAAGGAACGCCCTGTTCTGCTGGCGTATTCCGGCGGTGCCGCAGCCCAGCATGCGGCCATGGAGCCCCATGCGGTACACAGCCTATGGCATGCGTTGACGCAGCCTGGCGGGCAAAAAAAAACCGCCAACCCGAAGGTTGGCGGTTTGATCCGCTAATGGTAACTGGCTTACGCCAGCCCGCCATTAGAAGTTGTGGCGAACGCCCAGGCCGAGGTGGTTCTTGGCGCCGGTGTTGTAGCCGCCAGGCAGTGCGCCATTGTTGTCGCCGTCCTTGTAGTAGGCAGCGTAGGCAAAGGTGCGCTTGGACAGGGCGTACTTGGCTTCCACCAGGAAGTCGGTGTTCTTCATGCCGGTGCCGTTTTCGCGAGCGATGTCCAGGGTCAGAGCGACAGGACCGACGGGCACGGTAGCGCCGATGGTGAAGCCCTTGGAGGGGCCGCCGTTGTTCTGGATGGAGGCAGCAACCTTGGCCATGCCGAAGTCATACGAAGCACCCAGGGCCATGTTGCCCTTCATGGTGTTGGTCTTGTTGTACGATAGAGCTGCAGCCAGAGGGCCTTGGCGATAGATGGCGTTCAGGTCGTACTTGGCATTGCCGCCGTTGTCGGGCTTCATGATGTAGCCCAGCGTGCCGCTGAAACCGCCCATGTTGGGGGTGGTGTACTGGAACAGGCTGTTGGTACGGGGGCCTTGGCCGGTGTAGCCGAACTGGGTGCCCACTGCAGAGTAGTTAGCCGTGCCGGTCAGTTCCCAGGCAGCAACGCCGAAGAAGCTGGGGTTCAGCGTGCGGCCCATTTGGAAACGGCCAAAACCACCCGACAGTGCCAGGTTGGCAGCGCGCTGGAAGGTCACGGCGTCGGTGGCACCGGATTCGCCGTTGATGCCTTGTTCGAAGTTGAAGGAAGCCTTCAGGCCGCCACCCAGGTCTTCCACGCCACGCACGCCCAGACGGCTGGAACCATTGTTCATCACGCCATTACCGGTCATTTGAGCGGAAACACCGCTGGACTTGACCAGGCCCAGATCGGCCACGCCGTACAGGGTCACGGAAGATTGAGCCATGGCGACGCCGGAAGCAGCCAGCACGGCCAGGGCAATCAGGGATTTTTTCATTGCGAGTTACTCCAAGGTTAAACATAGGGCGCCGGTACGGGGGGTCTTGGGTGTTGTGGCACCTGCACAGTCCCGCCGGTTCCCCGGGCCAACCTCCTGGTGGGGAAGTTGTTGCTATTGCACCAGACGTCGGGCTGTTTCGCAAAGGAATTCACCCGCAATCCACACCAAAGAACAAATTCGTTGCCATGTTGCAACACTCCCGGCAGGCGCTGCACAATGGGCGACTGGTTCTGGAACAAACACGGCCTACAGGCATTTTTTTGTATCCGGATGCAAAACCTGTGGCAAAACCGGTTTTTAAAATCCACCCCTCTATGGACAAGCTTCTCACCGCCGCCGACGCCGCCCTGCGCACTCTGTTTGCCACGCCCCGTGCCACGGAGACCTCTCCCGCCCGCCAGGCGCAGGAGATGGTGTTACGCCCTGCCGAGCGGCAACTGTCGGGGGCGCTGATGCGCGTCAACCATGTGGGCGAAGTGTGCGCCCAGGCTCTCTATACAGCCCAGGCGGCCGTCACCCAGGACGACAAGCTGCGCGCGCACCTGCTGGACGCTGCACGTGAAGAAGCCGACCATCTGGCCTGGACACGCGAGCGGCTCGATGCCCTGGGTGCGCGCCCGAGCCTGCTCAACCCCTTGTGGTACGCCGGTGCGTTTGTGCTCGGGGCTCTGGCGGCCCGCGTGAGCGACAGGGTCAGCCTGGGGTTTGTGGTGGAGACCGAAAATCAGGTCTCGACCCACCTGGCCAGCCACCTGCAACGCCTGCCGACTGACGACCTGCCCTCGCGTGCCCTGGTGGCGCGCATGCAGGTCGACGAGGAACGCCACGCCGCCCAGGCCCGCACTGCTGGTGCGCTGGAACTGCCCTGGCCCGCCCGCGCGCTGATGCGGGCGGCCGCCAAGGTCATGACCACCACGGCACACCGGGTCTGATCAGACGTCGATCACCTCGAAGCCCGTGGTGATTTCAGCCGTTTTGCCCAGCATGATGCTGGCCGAGCAGTATTTGTCGTGGCTCATGGCAATGGCCCGCTCCACGGCGGCCGGTGGCAAGCCCTTGCCCGTCACGGTGAAATGCATATGGATACGGGTAAAGACCTTGGGGTCAGTATCCGCCCGCTCCGAGGTGAGTTTCACGCTGCAGCCGCGCACGTCGTGGCGGCCGCGCTTGAGAATCAGCACGACGTCATAGGCCGTGCAGCCGCCCGCCCCGGCCAGCACCGCCTCCATGGGACGGGGCGCCAGGTTCTGGCCGCCGTTGGCCGGGTTGACAGCGTCGGGCGCGCCATCCATGGCCAGGACATGGCCGCTGCCTGTTTCCGCGATGAACCCCATTCCGGAACGTGTTCCGGCCGCACCCGTCCAGCTGACTGTGCATTCCATGCTCTACCTCCTGTGTGTACGTGGTTTTTTTCAGACAGAATGTAACGTAGAAATACCTACCATGCTGCGACGCAGCAAACCTCGCGTTAAAATCCGCCCATGCATTGCACAACCCCCCAGCGGGCTGGCAAAAGGAAAGCAAACCGCCTTCCATGCACCGATTGTCTCCTCCACCTCCCCTGGTGGATTCAGCCCCAGGCCTTACCGCCCGGGGCTTTTTTTTGGTGGGACGAGACACCCCCCAGAGCCGCTTCGCACCTTCCCCCCGCTCTCGCATCGCTGCACGATGCGGTCAAAGGGACGCCACCCGTGCGGCGGGGCGGCCCTTGCCCGGTGGCCGGCGGCCTGGGCAGCGCCCAGTTTCTGCCCTGCCTTCGCCGTAGCACGGCAGTGGGCCAGCTGCCGTGCGACCGCCTATGATGTGTGCCCCGCCAACCGCGTTGCGGCGGCGCAGCATCCGCATTCCATGACACAGCCTCTCACGCCCCTTGATTACCTGAAGAAGATTCTGACTGCGCGCGTCTATGACGTGGCCGTCGAATCCGACCTGGAGCCCGCCCGCAACCTGAGCCGCCGCCTGCACAACAAAGTGTTGCTCAAACGCGAAGACCAGCAGCCCGTGTTCAGCTTCAAGCTGCGCGGCGCCTACAACAAGATGGCGCAGCTGGAGCCCGGGCAATTGCAGCGCGGCGTGATCTGTGCCTCGGCGGGCAACCACGCACAGGGTGTGGCCATGAGCGCACACAAGCTGGGCACGCGCGCCGTGATCGTCATGCCCACCACCACGCCCCAGCTCAAGGTGGACGCGGTTCGCGCCCTGGGCGGCGATGTGGTGCTGCACGGTGACAGCTATTCGGACGCCTACGGCCATGCGGTGCATCTGCAGCAGGAACAGGGTCTGACCTTTGTCCACCCCTTCGACGATCCGGACGTGATCGCAGGCCAGGGAACCATTGCCATGGAGATCCTGCGCCAGCTGCAAAAGCTCGGCAGCGGCCGGCTGGACGCCGTTTTCGTGGCCATCGGCGGCGGCGGGCTGGTGTCCGGGGTGGCCAACTACATCAAGGCCGTGCGGCCCGAGATCAAGGTGATCGGCGTGCAGATGAACGACTCCGATGCCATGATGCAGTCGGTGCAGGCAGGCAGCCGCGTCCAGCTCGCCGACGTGGGCCTTTTTTCCGACGGCACGGCGGTCAAGCTGGTGGGCGAGGAAACCTTCCGCATCGCCAGTGGCCTGGTGGACGAATTCATGACCGTGGACACCGACGCGGTGTGCGCCGCCATCAAGGACATCTTTGTGGACACGCGCAGCATCGTCGAGCCCGCAGGCGCGCTGGCCGTGGCCGCCATCAAGCAATATGTGGCCACGCACAAGACCAAGGGCGAGACCTACGCCGCCATCCTGTGCGGCGCCAACATGAACTTCGATCGCCTGCGCTTCGTGGCCGAGCGCGCCGAGGTCGGCGAGGAGCGCGAGGCGCTGCTGGCCGTCACCATCCCCGAGGAGCGCGGGAGCTTCCGCCGCTTTTGCGAAGTGATCGGTGGCCTGCCCGGCGGGCCGCGCAACGTGACCGAGTTCAACTACCGCATCAGCGATGCGGCGCGGGCCCATGTGTTCGTGGGCTTGACGGCGCATGGCAAGGGCGAATCCGAGAAGCTGGCGCGCAACTTTAGCCGGCACGGGTTCGAGGCGCTGGACCTGACTCACGATGAACTGGCCAAGGAACACCTGCGCCACCTCGTGGGTGGCCGCTCGGCACTGGCACGCGACGAGCGCCTGCTGCGCTTTGTCTTCCCCGAGCGTCCCGGGGCGCTGCTCAAGTTCCTGAGCCTGATGCAGCCCACCTGGAACATCAGCCTGTTCCACTACCGCAACCAGGGGGCCGACTATGGGCGCATCCTGGTCGGGCTGCAGGTCCCTCCGGAAGACGCCGCCGCCTTCGACGCCTTCCTCGCCACGCTGGGCTACCCGTATGTCGAGGAAACGGCCAACCCGGCATACCGGCTGTTCCTTCAGGCGCTGAACTAAAGAACATGGCTGTGGCACTCGCCCATGAACCGCCAGACGCTCTATTTTCAATAGCATGAAGCAGGCGGTGCGCCACTACCTGCTGGCCGTGCAGTTCTTCACACGAATCCCCGTCACCGGACGGCTGGCGCAGTGGGTGGGCTACAGCCCAGCCATGCTGCGCGCCAGCAGCGCGCACTTTCCGGGCGTGGGCTGGCTGGCGGCGGCGGTGGCGGCGGGCGTCTACGCCGCTTTGCACCAGGCCCTGGGCCCAGGGCCGGGGACGCCGTTTGTGGCGGCGGTGTTCTGCACCATCGCCACCGTACTGCTCACGGGGGGCTTCCACGAAGACGGCCTGGCCGATGTGACCGACGGCCTGGGCGGCAGCCAGGACCGCGAGCGCGCTCTCGACATCATGAAAGACTCGCGCATTGGCGCCTTTGGTGCCATGGCCCTGGTACTGGCGCTGCATGCCAAGCTGGCCCTGCTGACCTTGCTGGGCGCGCACAGCCTGGGCAGCGCACTGGCGGCGCTGGCGGGTGCACATGTGCTCTCGCGCTTCTGGCCGCTGCTGTTGATTCGGCGGCTGCCCCATGTGGGCGACACCACGCGCTCCAAGAGCAAGCCGCTGGCCGACCAGATCACGGGCCGCGCGCTGGTCGCCGCGGTTTTATGGTGTTTTATGCCTCTGGCGCTTGTATGGCAAGCGCAGTCAGCTATGTTTTTAATAGCATCCATACTGGTCAGCGGCCTTGCTGCCGGCTGGATGGCACGCTGGTTCGCCAAGCGGCTGCAGGGCTTCACGGGCGACTGCCTGGGCGCCACGCAGCAGGTGAGTGAAATCGGCTTCTACCTGGGCGCAGCCCTGTCGCTTCGCTGGGCGGGCGCATGATGCCGCAGCGGCTCTGGGTCGCACGGCATGCACAGCCGCTGGTGGCTCCGGGCACCTGTTATGGCGCCCTGGACATCGCGGCAGACCATTCCGCCACGATGGAGAGCGCCCGGCGCCTGGCCCAGGCACTGCCGCAAGGGATGTGGGTGCGCCACTCACCGCTACAAAGATGTGAGCAGCTTGCGCAAGCACTGCAAGCCTTGAGGCCCGATTTGGCATCAAAACCCGATGCACGGCTGGTGGAGATGAACTTCGGCACCTGGGAGGGCCGCGCGTGGAGCGACATCGCCCAAGCCGACATTGACGCCTGGACGGCGCGCTTTGCAGACCACCGCCCGGGTGGCGGCGATGCCCTGCGGTCCATGCTGCGCCGCGTGGAACACGCCCTGCAGGAAGCCCATGAAACCGCCCAACGGCAGCGGGGCGATGGACTCTGGATCAGCCACGCGGGCGTGGCGCGCTGCGTGCAATGGCTGCAGGACCGCCGCGCAGCGCATGGCATCGCCCCCCGTGCCGACCAATGGCCCCAGGAAGCCCCGGCACCGGGGGACTGGGCCTGCTTTCCGCTGGACCAGATACCGCCGCAGCGCGGCCTTACTTGAGCCGCAATGCGGACGCGCCGCCTGCACGCGCCAGCGCCGCCGGAGCGGACGGGGGACTGGCGGGATGCGCCGCGTCCATGCCACTGAGCTTGAACTGGCTGACCGCCCGAGAGAGCCCGCTGGCCTGCTCGCGCAGAGATTCGGACGCGGCCGTGGATTGCTCCACCAGCGCGGCGTTCTGCTGCGTCATCTGATCGAGCTGGCGCACGGCCTGGCCGATCTGGGCAATGTTGTCGCGCTGCTCGGCCGACGAGGCCGTGATCTCGCCAATGATGTCGGACACGCGGCGCACGCTGCCGACGATTTCGGTCATGGTTTCGCCCGCCTGACCGACCAGGCGCGCGCCGTCCTCCACCCGTTCGACCGACGCGCCGATCAGCGCCTTGATTTCCTTGGCTGCCTCGGCCGAACGGCCCGCCAGGCTGCGCACCTCGCTGGCCACCACGGCAAACCCCCGGCCCTGCTCGCCCGCACGGGCAGCCTCGACTGCGGCATTGAGTGCCAGGATGTTGGTCTGGAAGGCGATGCCATCGATGACACCGGTGATGTCCGCAATCTTGCGCGAACTGGTGGTGATCTGGTCCATGGTGCTGACCACCTGGGCCACCACCGCCCCGCCCCGCTCCGCCACCTCGGCCGCCGTGGTGGCGAAGTTGCTGGCCTGGCCGGACGATTCGGCGCTTTGCTGCACCGTGCTGGTGAGCAAGTCCATGGACGAGGCCGTTTCCTCCAGGCTGGCCGCCGTCTGCTCGGTGCGGTGGCTCAGGTCATGGTTGCCGCTGGCAATCTCGGCGCTGGCGGTGGAAATGTTGCCCGCCGCTTCCTGCACCTGGCGCACCAGGCCGCGCAGCGACTCCTGCATGCGCCCCATGGCCTCCACAAGCAGGCCCACCTCGTCCCGGTTTTGCGCCTGCACATCGTGCGAGAGGTCCCCGCCCGCAATGCGTTCGGCCAGCTCGCTCGCCTGGGCCAGCGAACGGGTGATGGAACGCACACTGAAGAAGGTCAGCGGAATGAGCACCGCCAGCCCCAGCAGCAGCGCCACGCCGATCAGCACGGACATGAAGGCGGTGCGCGATTCCACCCCCTGGCGGGCCTCGTCCATCTGGGTGCGTGCCGTGGCGGCCAGGTCGGAAAAGAGCTTGTCGGCCGTCTCCATGTGTTTGCGCAGGCGGTTGGCGTAGGCCCCGCCGCCCGCGCCATCGAGTTGCGCGCCCTCGATCTGCTCAAAGATGGGGTTGATGCCCGCCTCGTAGAGTTTGATCTCTTCCAGAGACTTGTCGATCGTCGCCACGAAGTCCGTGTCGGCCGCCTGGACCTGGCGCACCGCCGCCACGCTCTTGCGCAGGTCGGCCAGGGTGGCGGCCCAGCGCTCGCGCAGCGTCGAGACCTCGACGCTGTTGTTGAAGTTGATGATGATGTCCTTCTCGATACGGCGCAGGTCCCCCAGAACCGTGCGCAGCTCGGACATGTCGGTGAGCGTTTGGACACGCTGTGAGAAAAGCTCCTGCAACGTTCCGCGCGTCCGGTCCAGGGCCACGTAGCCCATGCCTCCGATCACGATCAGCAGGATCAGAGAAAAAATCGTGCCGAAATACAGACGCGCACGGATCGACAGACGCCCCAGAACATTCATGGCTCACCTCCCCAAATTGATTCCACAGGCATCAGCCATTTTTTGCCCTGCCCATACCGCACCCTTGTGGGATGCTTTTGGATACGAATATATACGACACCCCCCTCCCGCTCCCACAGGGTATTCACCGCCTGCGGGATCGAGGAATCTGGAGAGAGTGTGCCCTTGCCCGCGTCAGGACTGCCCGGACACGGGGTGCAGCGGCACGTAGAAGCTGCCCCCCGCACGCTGGAACTCCTCGGCCTTGCTCGCCATGCCTTGCTGCAACGCAGCATCCTCGGCCAGACCCTTCTGGGCGGCAAAGTCGCGCACTTCCTGCGTGATCTTCATCGAGCAGAACTTGGGGCCGCACATGGAGCAGAAGTGCGCCACCTTGGCGCTGTCCTTGGGCAGCGTCTCGTCGTGGTATTCCTGCGCCGTCTCCGGGTCCAGGCCCAGGTTGAACTGGTCCTGCCAGCGGAAGTCGAAACGCGCCTGGCTGAGCGCGTCGTCGCGCGCGCGCGCACCAGGGTGGCCCTTGGCCACATCGGCGGCGTGCGCGGCGATCTTGTAGGCAATGATGCCCTGCTTGACGTCGTCGCGGTCGGGCAGGCCCAGGTGCTCCTTGGGCGTCACGTAGCACAGCATGGCCGTGCCCATCCAGCCGATCATGGCGGCGCCGATGGCGCTGGCGATGTGGTCGTAGCCCGGCGCAATGTCGATGGTCAGCGGACCCAGGGTGTAGAACGGTGCCTCGTGGCAGGTCTTGAGCTGCTCGGTCATGTTGGCCTGGATCATGTGCATGGGCACATGGCCGGGGCCTTCGATCATGGTCTGCACGTCGTGCTTCCAGGCGATCTGCGTCAGTTCGCCCAGCGTGTGCAGCTCGGCGAACTGGGCTTCGTCGTTGGCGTCGGACGCGCAACCGGGGCGCAGGCCGTCGCCCAGGCTGAAGGCCACGTCGTAGCTCTTCATGATGTCGCAGATGTCCTCGAAGTGCTCGTACAAAAAGCTCTCGCGGTGGTGCGCCATGCACCACTTGGCCATGATGGAGCCGCCACGCGAGACGATACCGGTGCGCCGCTGCGCCGTGAGGTGGATGTAGGCCAGGCGCACGCCGGCATGGATGGTGAAGTAATCCACGCCCTGCTCGGCCTGCTCGATCAGCGTGTCACGGAAGATTTCCCAGGTCAGGTCCTCGGCGATGCCGCCGACCTTCTCCAGCGCCTGGTAGATCGGCACCGTGCCAATGGGCACGGGCGAGTTGCGCACGATCCAGTCGCGCGTGGTGTGGATGTTCTTGCCGGTGGACAGGTCCATCACGTTGTCAGCGCCCCAGCGGATGGCCCAGACGAGCTTCTCGACTTCCTCCTCAATGCTGGATGTGACGGCCGAGTTGCCGATGTTGGCGTTGATCTTGACCAGGAAGTTGCGCCCGATGGCCATGGGCTCGACCTCGGGGTGGTTGATGTTGGCGGGGATGATGGCACGGCCGCGCGCCACTTCGTCGCGCACGAATTCGGGCGTGATGATCTTCGGAATGCTCGCGCCCAGCGGGTTACCCATCAGGCGCTGCTCACGGCCAGCGTCCTGCTGGTACTGCGCCATCCACTCGCGGCGGCCGTTCTCGCGGATCGCCACGTATTCCATCTCGGGCGTGATGATGCCCTTGCGCGCGTAGTGCATCTGCGTGACGTTGGCGCCGCTCTTGGCGCGCAGGGGCTTGCGTTGCAAGGCGGCGGCCTCCAGGCGCAGCTGCGCCAGGCGCGCAGCGTCCTCGCTCTTCTGGCCGTCGTCCAGCGCCACGGGCGGGCGGCCCGCGTAGGCCTCGGTGTCGCCGCGCGCGCCAATCCAGGCGCCGCGCACGCTGGGCAGGCCGCTGCGCACGTCGATCACGGCCTGCGGATCGGTGTAGGGACCCGAGGTGTCATAGACGCTGACCACCTCGCCATTGGTGAGCTGGATGTCGCGCACCGGCACCCGCAGGTCTGAGTGCAACTGGCCCGGCAGATAGGCTTTGCGCGAGGCGGGAAAGGGCTCGCGGGCGCGCGCCAGCTGGGCGGCGAAGGAGTCACGGGCGAGGGGGTCGGGGGCGTTCATGGTCAGGTCTCCTGGGTCCGGATGGTGGGGTGCTCCGGACTGGACCTGCGCCCGCCGCAGGCACGGTTTGCGCCTGCGGTGCGGCGTGTCTGCCGGATAGGCAGCCACGCAAACGGGGAGGGTCGGCTCTTCTTCCGCCGGTATGAACCGGATCAAGTTCGTCGGGTTCGCAGCAGGCCTGTATCACAGGCCGTTTGCATCTCAGCGCATCAGCACACCCCGGAGCAAGCGCGAGTATAGGCCAGCTTGGAAAACCGCGTCAGAACCCGCGCTCCAGTATCAGGACAGCGAAAAAGACGCTGGCAGCAATGATCGTCCACTTGAGGACAATGAACCCCAGCCGCTTGTAGCGCGCCTGCCCGGTGCCTGCATAGAAGGCAAAGCACAGCGCCGCCACGAACAGCAGCAGCATGACGATCCAGCGGAACAGCAGCATGGGCAGGCTACCAGGCGCGTGCCGGCTGCGCGAAGCCGGTGGGTGCGAGGCGCTCGTTGTCGAAGGTGACGATCTCCCAGGCCTCCGGGTGCGCCTCCAGCTCCCTCAGCAGCAGGTTGTTGAGCGCATGGCCCGAGCGGAAGGCGCTGTAGGCCGCCAGCAGGGGCTTGCCGACGAGGTACAGGTCGCCCATGGCGTCCAGGATCTTGTGCTTTACGAACTCGTCGTCGTAGCGCAGTCCATCGGCATTGAGCACCTTGTAGTCGTCCATGACGATGGCGTTGTCCAGCCCGCCGCCCAGCGCCAGACCGCTGGAGCGCATCATCTCCACGTCCTTGGTGAAGCCGAAGGTGCGGGCGCGGGCGATGTCGCGGCTGTAGTTTCCGGTGCCGAGGTCGAACTCCACGCACTGCCCCGTGGAATCGACCGCCGGATGGGCGAAGTCGATCTCGAAGCGCAGCTTGTAGCCATGGTAGGGGTCGAGCCGCGCCCACTTGGCCTGCGCGCCCTCGCCCTGGCGCACCTCCACCGGGGCCTTGACGCGGATGAAGCGCTTGGGGGCGTTCTGCAACGCAATGCCGGCACTTTGCAGCAGGAAGACGAACGACGACGACGAGCCATCGAGGATGGGCACTTCCTCGGCCGTGATGTCCACATACAGGTTGTCCACCCCCAGACCGGCGCAGGCCGACATGAGATGCTCGACCGTGTGCACCCGGGCGTTGCCCGCCGAGATGGTCGAGGCCATGCGGGTATCGGTCACCGCCAGGGTGGAGACCGGAATATCCACCGGTTCCGGCAGGTCGATGCGCCGGAAGACGATGCCGGTATCGGGCTGCGCCGGGCGCAGGGTCAACTCCACGCGCTGACCGCTGTGCAGGCCCACGCCCACCGCGCGGGTGAGGGACTTGAGGGTACGTTGCGCAAGCATCCTGCGATTTTAGTCGGCCAACCCCCATGCCACAGCACTAACGTCGCTATGGCCTTCATAGAAAACAGGCCCTCCTGGCGCCCGTGGCGCGCACGGCCCCAACCAGCGGACACCGCGCAAGGGCCGCCCCGCCGCGCTGGTGTCGTCCCCCTTCCCGCATCGCGCAGCGAGGCGAGAGAAGGGGGAAGGCGCGCAGCGCCACAGGGGGTTGCTCCCTGTCAATCAGCCTGCTTGCGCAGGAAGGCCGGAATCTCCAGGTCGTCCATGCCGCCCGAGGACAGGGCATCGACGCGCGCGGCTGCCTGCGTGCGGTTCGTGCGCCAGACGCTGGGCACCGCCATGTTGCCGTAGTCGGTGGCGGGCGCGGCGGTGGAGCCCATCGCGCTTGCCACACCCGCGCCCACCATGGGGTAGGCCATGTTGTCGGTGCCTGTGCGCAGGCCGCCCTGCACCACCGAAATGGGCTGGCGGCGTGCGCCAGCGCGCGACAGGCCGGTGGCCAGCACGGTCACGCGGATTTCGTCGCCCAGACTTTCATCGTAGGCGGCACCAAAAATGACATGGGCATCGGTCGAGGCGTAGGCGTTGATGGTGGTCATGGCCAGACGCGACTCGGACAGCTTCAGGCTGCCCTTGCTGGCCGTCACCAGCACCAGCACGCCCTTGGCGCCGGACAGGTCGATGCCTTCGAGCAGCGGGCAGGCGATGGCCTGCTCTGCGGCGATGCGCGCGCGGTCCGGGCCGCTGGCGGTGGCCGTGCCCATCATCGCCTTGCCGGGCTCGCCCATGATGGTGCACACGTCTTCGAAGTCGACGTTCACCTGGCCGAACTCGTTGATGATCTCGGAGATGCCGCCCACGGCGTTTTTCAGCACGTCATTGGCGTGGGCAAAGGCTTCGTCCTGGGTGATGTCATCGCCCAGCACTTCGAGCAGCTTTTCGTTGAGCACGACGATCAGCGAATCGACGTTGGCTTCGAGTTCGGCCAGCCCTGCGTCGGCGTTCTGCATGCGGCGGCCGCCTTCCCAGTCGAACGGCTTGGTCACCACGCCCACGGTGAGAATGCCCATTTCCTTGGCCACGCGCGCGATCACGGGCGCTGCGCCCGTGCCCGTGCCGCCGCCCATGCCGGCGGTGATGAACAGCATGTTCGCGCCTGCGATGGCCTCGCGGATGTTGTCCACGGCGGCCTCAGCGGCCTCACGGGCCTTCTCGGGCTTGCTGCCTGCGCCCAGACCGCTGTGGCCGAGCTGGATCACGCGGTGCGCCGCGCTGCGCGCGAGTGCCTGCGCATCGGTGTTGGCGCTGACGAACTCCACGCCCTGCACGTTGTGCGCGACCATATGGTCCACGGCATTGCCGCCACCGCCGCCCACGCCGATGACCTTGATCCGGGTACCCTGGTTGAATTCTTCGACTTCGATCATTTCGATGGTCATGCTGAAGCTCCTCTTGCTGTTGTATTTGCGATGAATGGTGAAAATTGGTTGCAGTGCGTGGCCTCAGGCCATCGTCGGTGCACGCGGGGTGGGCCGGTGCACCGCCATCGTTTTCGGGGCGGCGGGTGGGGCAGGACATGCCAGGGTTGGCTGAACATGGTCAGAAGTTCCCCACGATGAAATCCTTGAAGCGGCTGAAGGCGGACTGCACCGAGCCGCTCTTGTGCGCCACCTTGAAGCCACGCATGCGCGCCAGGCGCGCCTCTTCAAGCAGCCCCATGACGGTGGCCGCGCGCGGCTGGGCCACCATGTCGGCCAGCGCACTGGAATACTTCGGGATGCCCCGGCGCACGGGCTTGAGGAAGATGTCCTCGCCCAGTTCCACCATGCCTGGCATGACCACGCTGCCGCCCGTGAGCACGATGCCCGACGACAGCACCTCCTCGTAGCCCGACTCGCGGATGACCTGCTGCACGAGCGAAAAAATCTCTTCCACGCGCGGCTCGATCACGCCGGCCAGCGCCTGCTTGCTGAGCATGCGCGGCCCCCGGTCGCCCAGGCCCGGCACTTCCACCTGGGCTTCCGGGTCGGCCAGCAGCTGCTTGGCGTAGCCGCTCTCGACCTTGATGTCTTCGGCGTCCTTGGTGGGCGTGCGCAGCGCCATGGCGATGTCGCTGGTGATGAGGTCACCGGCAATCGGAATCACCGCCGTGTGGCGAATGGCGCCACCGGTGAAGATGGCCACGTCGGTCGTGCCCGCACCGATATCCACCACCACCACGCCCAGTTCGCGCTCGTCGTCGGTCAGCACGGCCTGGCTGCTGGCCAGCGGGTTGAGCAGCAGCTGCTCGACCTCCAGACCACAGCGGCGCACGCATTTGATGATGTTCTCGGCCGCGCTCTGCGCGCCGGTCACGATGTGGATCTTGGCCTCCAGGCGGATGCCGCTCATGCCGATGGGCTCCTTCACGTCCTGCCCGTCGATCACGAATTCCTGCGGTTCCACGAGCAGCAGACGCTGGTCGCTGGAGATGTTGATGGCCTTGGCGGTCTCGACCACGCGCGCCACGTCGGCGGCCGTGACCTCCTTGTCCTTCACGGCCACCATGCCGCTGGAATTGAGCCCCCGGATGTGGCTTCCCGTGATGCCGGTATAGACCCGCTGGATCTTGCAGTCGGCCATCAGCTCGGCCTCTTTCAGCGCCTGCTGGATGCTTTGCACCGTGGCGTCGATGTTGACCACCACACCCCGCTTCAGACCGTTGCTCGGTGCCACGCCCAGGCCCGCGAGCTTGAGCTCGCCGCCCGGCAGCACCTCGGCCACCACGGCCATGATCTTGGCCGTGCCGATGTCCAGCCCCACCACGACGTCTTTGTATTCTCTTGCCATATGCGTGTCTGCCTCTTATGTCCTTGTGCTGCTCAGCGGCGGGCGGGCACGCCCTGCCCCGCGGTCACGGTCGTCACCCCGCGCAGCCGCAGGGCATAGCCTGCACCGTGGCGCAGGTCGGCCGACTCCAGGGCGTCGGCACGGCGCCCGTACTGCGCGGCCACCTGGGTGAGCGTGCGCACGAAACGCTCCGTGCGCTGCAGCACTTCCTCGGTCGATCCCCCGCCCAACTCCACCTCGGCGCCACTGTCCATCACCAGGCGCCATCCTCCCCGGCCCGTCAATTCCAGCTCCTGCACCACCATGCCCAGCGGCTCCACCAGGGCCTGCAGACGGCCATGCATCTGCAGCACCACGGACGACTGCCCTTGGGGCCCCTTGAGCCGGGGCAGGCCCTCGTATTCGGCGTCGTCGGCATTCGCATCGAACACCTCGCCCTGCCGGTTGACCATGGCCGTGCCTGCCTCATCGCCCCAGTTCGCCACGGCGCGGTGCTCCTGCAGCACCACCTGCAGGGTGCCCGGGTACTCGCGCCGCACCTGGGCGCTGCGCACCCAGGGCACCTGCTCGAAGGCGGCCCGCGCGGTATGCAGATTGAGGGTGAAAAAATTGCCCCCCAGGTGCGGCGCCACATTCGCCCGCAGCGTGACGGCGTTGTTGTGCACCAGGTCGCCCTGCACCACGATGCGCGCGATGGCGAAGGCCGGGTGACGCAGGACCCACCAGGCGCCCGCCGCCAGCACCAGCGCGACACAGCCCACGAACAGGACCGTGGCGGTCAGGTTCATGAGCTTGACGTCCAGCGGCGCGGGCAGCGTTTGGGTCATGCAGGGGCTCCTCCCACCGCGCCCGGCGGCGTGTCCAGCGTGGCGCTGGCCAGCAGACGCAGGCACAGGTCTTCGTAGCTAATGCCGGCCGCACGCGCGGACATGGGCACCAGCGAATGCCCGGTCATGCCGGGCGAGGTGTTGATCTCCAGCAGGAAGGGCTGGCGGTCGCTGGCGCGGACCATGATGTCAGCCCGTGCCCAGCCCCGGCAGCCCAGCGTGCGGAAGGCCTGCACCACGAGGCGCTGAATGGCGTCCTCCTCGGCCTGGGGCAGGCCGCTCGGGCAGTGGTACTTGGTGTCGTCGGTGAAGTACTTGTGCTGGTAGTCGTAGTTGCCCTGCGGCGCCACGATGCGGATCACCGGCAGCGCATGCGCGCCAGCACCCTCGCCCAGGATGGGGCAGGTCGTCTCGTCGCCCTCGATGAACTGCTCGCACAGCACCTCGGGGTCGTAGCGCGCTGCCAGCGCATAGGCCTGGGCGCACTGGCCAGGCTCGGTCACCTTGGTCAGGCCGATGGTGGAGCCCTCGCGCGCAGGCTTGACGATCATGGGCGCGCCCAGCGCGGCCAGGGCAGCCTCGGTTTCGGCACTGCTGGCCACCTGGCGCCAGTCGGGCGTGGGCAAACCCTCGGCACGCCAGATGCGCTTGGTCATGGTCTTGTCCATGGCGATGCTCGACGCCAGCACGCCCGGGCCGGTGTAGGGAATGCCCAGCAGTTCGAGCGCGCCCTGCACCGTGCCGTCTTCGCCATGGCGGCCATGCAGGGCGATGAAGCAGCGCGCATAGCCGGCGCGCTGGAGTTCGCCCAGATCGCCCTGCGCGGTGTCGAATGCATGGGCATCGACGCCGCGCGCGCGCAGCGCCTGCAGCACGCCCGCGCCCGACATGAGCGAAACCTCCCGCTCGGCCGACGACCCGCCCATGAGCACCGCCACCTTGCCCAGCGCGCGCGCATCGATGTTTTGATCACTCTGGCCCATTACGCCCGTCCTCCTTGCGCCGATAGCTCTTCTTTTTGTAGCAATTCAACCAATTTTCCAGGCACCGCGCCGATCGATCCGGCGCCCATGCACAGCACCACATCGCCTCCCTGCGCAAAGTCGGCGATCGCCTGCGGCAGCGCGGCCACCTCCTCAACAAACACCGGCTCCACCTTGCCGGCCACGCGCAGCGCGCGCGCCAGCGAACGGCCGTCGGCCGCCACCACGGGCGCCTCGCCGGCGGCGTAGACCTCGGTCAGCAGCACGGCATCGGCGGCGCCGATGACCTTGACGAAGTCCTCGAAACAATCGCGCGTGCGCGTGTAGCGGTGCGGCTGGAAGGCCAGCACCAGACGCCGCCCGGCGAAGGCGCCGCGCGCCGCGGCCAGCGTGGCGGCCATCTCCACGGGGTGGTGGCCGTAGTCGTCGATCACGGTGAAACGGCCGCCATCGCGGGCAGGCCAGTCGCCATAGCTCTGGAAACGCCGCCCCACGCCCTTGAACTGGGCCAGTGCGCGCAGCACGGCCTCGTCAGGGATGTTCAGCTCCACCGCCACGGCGATGGCCGAGAGCGCGTTGAGCACGTTGTGCTCGCCCGCCAGGTTCAGCACCACGTCCATGTCCGGCAGCGTCACGCCGTTGCGCCGTTGCACGGTGAAATGCATTTGCGCACCCACGGCGCGCACATGGACGGCGCGCACCTGCGCGTCCTCGGAGAAACCGTAGCTGGTGATGGGGCACGACACCTCGGGCACGATCTCGCGCACGGCCGGGTTGTCGATGCACAGGATGGCCGTGCCGTAGAACGGCATGCGGTGCAGAAAATCGACAAACGCCTTCTTGAGCCGGCCAAAGTCGTGGCCGTAGGTCTCCATGTGGTCGGCGTCAATGTTGGTGACGACGGCCATCACGGGCAGCAGGTTCAGGAACGAGGCGTCGGACTCATCGGCCTCGACCACGATGTGTTCGCCACTGCCGAGCTTGGCGTTCGCGCCCGCGCTGTTCAGGCGCCCGCCGATCACGAAGGTCGGGTCCAGTCCGGCCTCGGCCAGCACGCTGGTGACGAGGCTGGTGGTGGTGGTCTTGCCGTGCGTGCCTGCAATGGCAATGCCCTGCTTGAGGCGCATGAGTTCGGCCAGCATGAGGGCGCGCGGCACCACGGGAATCTTCTTCGCGCGGGCGGCCAACACCTCAGGGTTGTCTCCCGTCACGGCCGTGGAGGTCACCACGGCGTCGGCGCCGTCGATGTGCGCCGGGGCGTGGCCGGTGAAGGTCTGGATGCCCAGGCCCTGCAGGCGGCGCAGCGTGGCACTGTCGGCCAGGTCCGAACCCGAGATCTGGTAGCCCAGGTTGAACAGCACCTCGGCGATGCCGCTCATGCCCGAGCCGCCCACGCCGACGAAATGGATGTGGCGGATGGCGTGTTTCATGCCAGCTCCTCGCACGCGGTCACCACCTCGCGGGTGGCGTTGATTTTTTGCATGTTTTTGGCCTTCAGCGCACGTTCCATGAGCGCGGAACGCTCCGTATTTTGTAGCATCTCGGCCAGCAGTTGCGGCGAAAGATCGCGTTGCTGCACCAGCCATCCGCCCCCGGCCTGCACCAGAAACGCGGCGTTGTGCGTCTGGTGGTCGTCCACGGCGGCCGGGAAGGGCACGAAGACCGCGGCCGCGCCCACGGCGGCGATCTCGGTCACGGTGCTGGCGCCCGCGCGGCAGACGATGATGTCGGCCTGCGCAAACGCGCTGGCCGTGTCCTCGATGAAGGGCGTCAACTCGGCCTGCACGCCAGCCGCCTGGTAGTTCGCGCGCAGGGCATCGATCTGCGCCGCGCCGCTCTGGTGCGTGACCACGGGGCGCCGGTCCGGCGGGATGAGCGCCAGCGCCTGCGGCACGATCTCGTTGAGCGCGCGAGCACCCAGGCTGCCGCCCACCACCAGCAGGCGCAGCTGCCCGGTGCGGCCGGCGAACCGTTCGGCCGGGCCTTCCTGGCGCGTGAACGCGGCGCGCAGCGGGTTGCCCACCCACTGGGCTTTCTTGAGCACGTCGGGGAAGGCGGTGAACACACGGTCGGCCACCCCGGCCAGCACCTTGTTGGCCATACCGGCGACCGAGTTCTGTTCGTGCAGCACCAGCGGGCAGCCGGCCAAAACGGCCATCATGCCGCCCGGGAAACTGATGTAGCCGCCCAGACCCACCACCACGTCGGGCCGCACGCGGCGCACCACGCGCCAGGCCTGCCAGAAGGCGCGCAGCAGGCGCAGGGGCAGCAGGGCCAGCGTGGCCAGGCCCTTGCCGCGCACGCCCGAGAAGTCGATGGTCTCCAGCGCGAAGCCCTGCGGCGGCACGATGCGCGACTCCATGCTGCCCGGCGCGCCCAGCCAGTGCACGCGCCAGCCGCGCGCGCGCAACTCCTCGGCCACGGCCAGGCCGGGGAAGATGTGGCCACCGGTGCCGCCGGCCATGATGAGGGCCACCTTACCCTGCGCGGCGCTCATGCGGGACCTCCGCGCTGGCGCGATGCCGTCATGCGGCCGCTGCCGCGCATCAGCAGCTTGTTCTCGTAGTCCACGCGCAGCACCACGGCGATGGCGACCAGATTCATGAGGATGGCCGAGCCGCCGTAGCTCATGAGCGGCAGCGTCAGACCCTTGGTGGGCAATGCACCCAGGTTCACGCCCATGTTGATGAAGGCCTGGAAGCCCATCCAGATGGCCACGCCCTGCGCCACGAGGCCGGAAAACACGCGGTCGAGCGCGATGGCCTGGCGGCCGATGTGCATGATACGGCGCGTCATCCACAGGAACAGCACGATCAGCACCAGCACGCCCACCAGGCCGAACTCCTCGCCAATCACGGCCAGGAGGAAGTCGGTATGTGCCTCGGGCAGCCAGTGGAGCTTTTCCACGCTGCCACCCAGGCCGACGCCAAAGATCTCGCCCCGGCCAAACGCAATCAGCGAATGCGACAGCTGGTAGCCCTTGCCCAGGGCATGCTCTTCGCTGAACGGATCAAGGTAAGCGAACACCCGCTCGCGCCGCCAGGGCGAACTGGCGATCATCAGGCCGAATGCCGCCACCAGGATGCCCGAGATCAGGAAGAACATGCGCGCGTTCACGCCACCCAGGAACAGGATGCCCATGGCGATCACGGCCACCACCATGAAGGCCCCCATGTCGGGCTCCGCCAGCAGCAGAACGCCCACGATGGCCACGGCTGCGCCCATGGGCAGCACGGCACGGAAGAAGCGCTCCTTCACTTCCATCTTGCGGCACATGTAGTCGGCCGCGTAGATCAGCACCGCAAACTTGGCCAGCTCGGACGGCTGGAAGTTCATCAGCCCCAGAGACAGCCAGCGCCGTGCGCCGTTCACCGCCGTGCCGATGTGCGGCACCAGCACCAGCGCCAGCAGCGCCAGCGAAAACACGAAGAGTGCCCGCGCCGAGCGCTCCCAGGTGGCCATGGACACCTGGAACGCCAGCAGGGCCCCCACAAACGCCACCACCAGAGCGAACAGGTGCCGCACCAGGAAATGCGTGGGCGCGATGCGCCCGAAGCGCGGGTTGTCCGGCATGGCGATGGAGGCCGAATACACCATCACCAGCCCCCAGGACAGCAGCGCCACCACCACCCACAGCAGCGCTTGGTCAAAACCCAGCACGCTGGCCGGCGTGGCCGTGGTCTGGCGGTACTCGGTGCCGCCCGCGCGCACGGGCAGCACGATGGCGGCCTTGCCTGGCAGCCCGCCAAGCCAGCCCGTCATGCGCTGCAGGAACCCGCCGGTGGAGGTGGCTGCACTGCTCATGCCATCCCCCCCAGGTTCTGGCCGGCGTCCTGCGCCAGCTGGCGCACGGCATCGACGAACACCTGCGCGCGGTGCACATAGTCATTGAACATGTCGAAGCTCGCGCAGGCGGGCGACATCAGCACTGCATCCCCGGCATGGGCGCACTGCGCGGCCTGCTGCACGGCCTCGGTCAGCGTGGCGGCATCGTGCAGCGGGACGCCCGTATCCAGCAGCGCGGCACGGATCTGCGGCGCATCGCGCCCGATCAGCACCACGGCGCGGGCATGGCGCACGATCGGTGCCGCCAGCGGCGAGAAGTCCTGGCCCTTGCCCTCGCCCCCGAGAATCACCACGATGCGCCGCTCGGCGCCCAGTCCGGTGAGGGCGGCCACGGTGGCGCCCACGTTGGTGCCCTTGCTGTCGTCGAAGTACTCGACGCCGTTGAGGATGCCGACCGGCTCCACGCGGTGCGGCTCGCCCCGGTATTCGCGCAACCCATAGAGCATGGCGCCCAGCGGGCAGCCCGCCGCTGTGGCCAGCGCCAGGGCCGCCAGTGCGTTGACGGCGTTGTGGCGGCCCCGGATGCGCAGCGCATCGGCAGGCATGAGACGCTGGATGTGCAGCTCTTCCTCGTGCAAGCGGGAGCGTTTGACGGTTTCGTCGGCTTCCTGCGCGCGCACCAGCCAGGCCATGCCGCTGACGGTCTCGATGCCGAAGTCGCCGGGACGCTGCGGCATGTCGCCGCCGAAGGTGACGTGGGCACGCAGCTGCGGCTTCTGCAGCTTCACCCGCACGGGCTCGGGCAGCATGCCCACCACGGCCGGGTCCTCGCGGTTGAGCACCATCAGACCGGTCTGGCCGAAGATGCGCGCTTTCGCGGCGGCGTAGGCAGGCATTCCGCCATGCCAGTCCAGGTGGTCCTGCGTGACGTTGAGCACCGTGGCGGCCGTGGGCTCGAAACCGGCCACGCCGTCGAGCTGGAAGCTCGACAGCTCCAGCACCCAGACCTCCGGCAGATCGCCGGCGTCGATGCGTTCGGACAGGGTATCGAGCAGCGTGGGGCCGATGTTGCCGGCCACGGCCACCGTCTTGCCTGCATGCTCCACCAGCTGTCCGGTGAGCGAGGTGACCGTGGTCTTGCCGTTCGTGCCGGTGATGGCCAGCACGGCAGGGGCATAGCCATGGGCCTCGCACAAGGCGCGCAGGGCCATGGAATACAAGTCCAATTCGCCTCCAACGCTTACACCATGAGCGCTGGCAGCTTCCAAAACAGGAGCAACCGTGGCCGGGCTCAACCCCGGCGAGCGGTACACCGCCGCCAGCGCCCGGCCCTGCACCAGATCCGGGCCGAAGGCACCCGCTACGAAACGCACGCCGGGCAGCTCCTGCCGCAGCAACCCCAATTGCGGCGGCGCCGAGCGCGTGTCGGCCACGGTGACCTGCGCGCCGCAGCGCACGCACCAGCGCGCCATGGCCAGGCCCGAAGCGCCCAGACCCAGGATGAGAATATGTTGGTGCTGCAACGGCTGCAGCCCCTCCAGCGGCCAGCCGGCCGGCACAGGGGTGGGTGCGGCAGCCTCGTGCTCTGCCCCGGGCGCGGCAGCGGCCTGCGCCTCGGCGGCGGGCTCGGCCGGGCCGGACTCGGCGAAGATCTTCGCCACGAAGGCGGCTGCGTCCTGCGCGGCCGTGAGGGTGTGCGGCACCTCCGGCAGCGCCCGGGGCGCGGCCGTTTCCTGCGGCGCCTGCGGCTCCGGAGGAAGGGGCTGGAGATCGTCGTCCGGGTTCATCGCAGCTTCAGCGTGGACAGGCCGATGAGGCACAGCAGCATGGTGATGATCCAGAAGCGCACGACCACCTGCGTTTCCTTCCAGCCGCTCTTCTCGAAATGGTGGTGCAGCGGCGCCATCTTCAGCAGGCGCCGGCCCTCGCCGTACTTGCGCTTGGTGTACTTGAACCAGGTGACCTGCAGCATCACCGACAGCGCCTCGACGACAAAGATGCCGCCCATGATGGCCAGCACGATTTCCTGGCGCACGATCACGGCAATGGTGCCCAGGGCGGCGCCCAGCGCCAGTGCGCCCACGTCACCCATGAACACCTGGGCCGGGTGCGTGTTGAACCACAGAAAGGCCAGCCCCGCCCCCGCCATGGCGGCGCAGAAAATCAGCAGCTCGCCCGCGCCCGGAATGTGCGGGAAGAACAGGTACTTGGAATACACCGAGCTGCCCGCCACGTAGGCGAAGATGCCCAGCGCCGAGCCCACCATCACCACGGGCATGATGGCCAGGCCGTCGAGCCCGTCGGTCAGGTTGACCGCATTGCTCGAACCGACGATGACAAGATAGGTCAGGATGACGAAGCCCAGCACGCCCAGCGGGTAGCTCACCTCCTTGAAGAAGGGCAGCAACAGGCCGGCCTTCGGGGGCAGATCGACGTCAAAGCCCGAGCGCACCCACGAGACGAACAGCTCCAGCACCTTGAGATTGGAGCTTTCCGAGATGCTGAACACCAGGTAGAGCGCCGCCACCAGCCCGATGAGGGACTGCCACATGTACTTCTCGCGCGAACGCATGCCGTTGGGGTCCTTGTAGACCACCTTGCGCCAGTCGTCCGCCCAGCCGATGGCGCCGAAACCCAGCGTGACGATGAGCACGATCCAGACAAAGCGGTTCGACAGGTCGGCCCACAGCAGGGTCGAGGCGGCAATCGACAGCAGGATCAGCACACCGCCCATGGTCGGCGTGCCGCTCTTGACGTGGTGCGTCTCCATGCCATTGGTGCGGATGGGCTGGCCAATCTTGAGTTCGGTCAGACGCCGGATCACGCGCGGCCCGGCGAACAGGCCGATGAGCAGCGCTGTCATGGCGCCCAGCACCGCGCGCAGCGTGAGGTACTGGAACACGCGCAGAAAGCCGAGGTCCGGCGACAGGCCTTGCAGCCATTGGGCAAGCCACATCAGCATGGCGCACCCCGGGAAATCATGCGGTCAACGCGTTGTGCCATGGCCTGCCTCCTGCGCTGCAGCGGGTTGTTCTGCGGTGGCGGCAATCGCCTCCACCACCTGTTCCATCTTCATGAAGCGCGATCCCTTCACCAGCACGCTGCCCAGGGCGGGCAGTGCTTCGCGCACCGCTGCCTGCAGCGATGCCATGTTGTCGAAATGCCGGGCACCGCCAAAGGCCGTCACGGCGTGGGCCGCCTGCGCGCCCAGCGCGTACAGCTGCTCGATGCCGCACACCCGCGCATGGGCACCCGCCTCGGCATGAAACGCGGGCCCCTGGTCGCCCACCTCACCCATGTCGCCCAGCACCAGCAGGCGCGGCGCGGGCAGTTCGGCCAGCACGTCGATGGCGGCACGCATGGAATCGGGGTTGGCGTTGTAGCTGTCGTCCACCACGGTGATGGCACGCGTGCCGCACGGCACGGAAAAGGCGCGCGAGCGCCCCTTGACCGGCGTGAATGCCGACAGCCCGCGCGCGATGGCATCGAGCGGCACGCCCGCCGCGAGCGCGCAGGCCGTGGCGGCCAGCGCATTGGTGACGTTGTGACGGCCGGCGATGTGGAGCAGGCATTCCAACGCGCCCTGCGGCGTGGCGATCTGCACGCGCCAGGCGCCCTCGTCCCACACGGCCTGGACGCAGCGCACGTCCGCGCCCTCGGCGCCGAAGGTCAGGCAGGGGCGCGTACCGGCCAGGCTGCGCCACAGCGCGGTGTAGGCATCACCCGCCGGGAACACAGCCACGCCGTCTGGCGGCAATGCCGCCAGCACGGAGCCGTTTTCCTCGGCCACGGCCTGCACCGTGTGCATGAATTCGAGGTGCTCGCGCTGCGCGTTGTTCACCAGCGCCACGGTGGGCTGGGCAATGCGTGCCAGTTCCGCAATCTCGCCCGGGTGGTTCATGCCCAGCTCGACCACACCGACACGGTGCAGCACCGTGAGGCGCAGCAGCGTCTGCGGCACGCCGATGGCGTTGTTCAGGTTGCCCTGGGTCGCAAAAGCGGCCTCCTGCGCATGCGCGCGCAGGATGGCGGCGATCATCTGCGTCACCGTGGTCTTGCCGTTGCTGCCGGTGACGGCAATCAGCGGCAGGGTGTACTGCGCGCGCCAGCCCGCCGCGAGCAGCCCGAGCGCCTGCAGGGTATCGGGCACTTCGATGCCGGGCAACCCGGCATCGGCCAGCCCGCCATGGGCGATGGCGGCCACGGCGCCAGCCGTGCGCGCCTGCGCGAGAAAAGCGTTGGCGTCGAAGCGCTCGCCCTTGAGAGCCACGAACAGGTCGCCCGCCACCAGGCTGCGCGTGTCGGTGTGCACGCGTTCCGTCGCCACGGCACCATCACCCACGAGCCGCGCGCGCGGCTCGTGGGCGTGAATCCAGGCGAATACCTGTTGCAGCGTCATCATTGCCATGTGCTGGCCCCCCGGCGCCGCAGCGCTTCGCGCGCCTGCGCCATGTCGGAGAACGGCCGGCACACGCCGGCGGTCTCCTGGGTGTCCTCATGCCCCTTGCCTGCGATCAGCACCACGTCCCGCGCGTCGGCCTCCTGCAGCGCCAGCGCGATGGCCGCCGCGCGGTCGGGCTCGGCGCGCACGGTCTCACCGGCGATCATGCCCAGCAGGATCTGGTGGATGATGGCGGCCGGGTCTTCGCTGCGCGGGTTGTCGCTGGTCACCACCACCCAGTCGGCGTGGCGCTGGGCACTGGCACCCATGAGCGGGCGTTTGCCTGCGTCGCGGTCGCCGCCGCAGCCGAACACACACCAGAGCTGGCCGCCGCGCTCCCGCGCCAGCGGAGCCAGCGCCTCCAGGGCCTTGTCGAGCGCGTCGGGCGTGTGGGCATAGTCCACGGCCACCAGCGGCTGGCCCGGCGCGACGAGCCGTTCCATGCGGCCAGGCACGGGTGCGAGCCGCGCGCAGGCCTGCACGGCGTCGTGCAGCGGCACGCCCAGGGCGCGCAGCGCGGCGATCACGCCGAGCAGGTTGGAGACGTTGTAGTCGCCGATCATGGCCGTCTGCAGCACCTGGCGCTCAAACCCCTCCACCACGGTGAAACGCAGGCCGCCTTCGCCCCAGCCCAGGTCCGTGGCGCGCAGGCGCGCGTCCTGCTGCATCGAAACACTCCACAGGTCCAGCCCGCGGTCCGCCAGCGACGGGTGCAGCGCGGCGCCGCGCGGATCGTCGATGTTGACCACGGCGGCCTGCAGGCCAGGCCAGTCGAACAGCGCTTCCTTGGCCTGCCAGTAGGCTTCCATGCTGGCGTGGTAGTCCAGGTGGTCCTGCGTGAAGTTGGTGAACAGCGCCACGCGGATGCGCGTGCCTGCGAGCCGGTGCTCGGCCAGGCCAATGGACGAGGCCTCGATGGCGCAGCTGCGCACGCCCGCGTCGGCGAACTGGCGGAAGGCGCGCTGCAGCCGCACCGGATCGGGCGTGGTCATGCCGGTGGATTCCAGCGCACCCGGCATTCCAATACCCAAAGTGCCCACCAGGGCGCACGGGGAAAGCGCCGGATGCTTCAAATTCGATAGCGAATGCGCCAACCACCAGGCCGTGCTGGTCTTGCCATTGGTGCCGGTGACGGCGAGCACGTCGAGCGCCTCGGTGGGCGCGGCGAACCATTCGGCGGCGATCAGGCCCGTGGCGGCCTTGAGCCGGGGCAGCGCGGCGATCTCGTCGCCGTCGAAACCGAAGGGCTCCACGCCCTCATACTCGACCAGGCAGGCGGCGGCGCCGCGCACCAGGGCATCCCGCACATGGGCGCGGCCATCGGTCGCTGCGCCGGGCCAGGCGATGAAGGCGTCGCCCGGCTGCACGAGACGGCTGTCCGTTCGCAGCGTGCCCGTGACACGCGCGCGCAGCCACTGGACAGCAGCCGAGGGGTTGGCAAGGATGTGCATCACAGCGACTCCTCCACCACTTCGGCGACGATCTGGGGCTTGACGTCCATGTCCGGCTGGGCGCCCATCATGCGCAGCGTCTGCTGCACCACTTCGCTGAACACGGGCGCCGCCACGGCGCCACCGTAGTACACGCCGTTGCTCGGCTCATCGACCATGACGGCGACGATGATGCGCGGCTTGTCGATGGGCGCCATGCCCGTGAACCAGGCACGGTACTTGTTGGAGGCATAGCTCTTGCCAACCTGTTTGCGCGCCGTGCCCGACTTGCCACCGACCGAGTAGCCCACCGTCTGCGCCTTCTGCCCGGTGCCGCCGGGGCCAGCGGCCATTTGCAGCATCTTGCGCACTGCATCGGCGGTTTGCGGCGAAAACACCGGCACGCCGGTCACCGGCTCCGTGCTCTTGAGCATGGTGGCCGGAATGATCTGGCCGTTGTGCGCGAACACGGTGTACGAGCGTGCCATCTGGAACAGGCTGGCCGAGAGTCCATATCCGTAGGACATGGTTGCCTGCTCGATCGGACGCCAGGTCTTGTAGGGCCGCAGGCGGCCGCTGACGGCGCCGGGGAAGCCGATCTGCGGCTTCTGCCCGAACCCGGCGGCAGAGAAGGTCTCCCACATTTCGCGCGCAGGCATCTGCATGGCCAGCTTGGTGGTGCCCACGTTGCTGGACTTCTGGATCACCCCCTCCACCGTGAGCGCGCCGTAGTTGTGCGTATCCGAAATCGTGGAGCCGGTGATGGTGATGCGCCCCGGCGCCGTGTCCACGACGGTGCCCGGGCGCACGCGGCCGCTCTCGAGCGCCAGGCCGATGGTGAAAGGCTTCATGGTCGAGCCCGGCTCGAAGGTGTCGGTGATGGCCCGGTTGCGCAGCTGCTCGCCCGACAGATTCTGCCGCTTGTCAGGCGAATAGCTCGGATAGTTGGCCAGCGCCAGCACTTCGCCCGTCACCGCATCGAGCACCACCACGCTGCCGCCCTTGGCCTTGTGCGCCTGCACCTGGTCGCGCAGCTTCTGGTAGGCAAAGAACTGCACCTTGCTGTCGATGGAGAGCTGCATGTCGCGCCCATCCACCGGCGGGATCACCTCGCCCACCCCCTCGACGACGCGGCCCAGCCGGTCCTTGATGACGCGGCGCGAGCCCGGCTTGCCGGCGAGCAGGTCGTTGAACGCCAGCTCCATGCCTTCCTGGCCCTTGTCCTCGACGTTGGTGAACCCGACCACATGCGCGGCGGCCTCGCCCTCGGGGTACTGGCGCTTGTACTCCTTGCGCTGGTAGATGCCCTTGATGCCCAGCTCGGCAATCTGCTGGCCCACGTCCCAGTCGAGCTGGCGCTTGATCCAGACAAAGGTCTTGTCCTCATCGGCCAGCTTGGCCTGGAGGTCTGCCAGGGGCATGCCCATCAGGCGCGCCAGCGTCTTGAGCTTGGCGCGCACTTCCGGCTTGTCCTGCTCCACATCCTCGGGAATGGCCCAGATGCTGGCCGCGGGCACGCTGGAGGCCAGGATCAGGCCATTGCGGTCGAGGATCCGGCCACGGTTGGCCGGCAGCTCCAGGGTGCGTGCGAAGCGCACCTCGCCCTGGCGCTGAAAAAAGTCATTACCCACCACCTGCACATACGCCGCGCGCGCACCCAGGCCGACAAAGCCCAGCGCGATCATCGCCACGATGAACTTGCTGCGCCACACCGGCGTCTTGCTGGCCAGCAGAGGGCTATGGGCGTACAGCACGCTGCGGCTCATGGCCGGGCCTCCACGGAGGCCTGCAACGGCAGGGGGTCGATCACGTACTGCGTGATGGCCGGCGTGGCGGTGCGCATGTGCAGCTTGTTGCGTGCAAGCTGCTCCACGCGCAGCGGCGTGGCCTGGGCTCTTTTCTCCACCTGCAGGCGCTGGTGCTCCGTCTCCAGGCGGCGCGCCTCGGCCAGCGCGCGGTCCAGTTCGGTGTAGAGCAGCCGCGACTCATACTGCGTGTGCACGAGGTATAGCGCACTGGCGATCACCGCCAGCAGCAAGGCAATGCTCACGCGCGTCATGCGGGCACCTCCGTGCGCTCGGCCACGCGCATCACGGCACTGCGCGCACGCGGGTTGGCCGCCACTTCGGCCGCACCAGGCTTGATACGGTCGAGCGCCTTGAGCCGCATGGGCTTGGGCGCGGCAAACGGCGCACGGCGGTCGAAAACCTCCTTGGAGTGCTGCGCGATGAACTGCTTGACGATGCGGTCTTCCAGCGAATGGAAGCTGATCACCACGAGCCGGCCGCCCGGCTGCAGCACCGACAGGCTGGCCTCTAGCGCCTGTTGCAGTTCTTCAAGTTCGGCGTTGATGAAAATCCGAAGAGCCTGAAATGTGCGCGTTGCAGGGTTCTGGCCCGGCTCACGGGTCTTGACCGCGCCAGCCACGAGATCGGCCAGTTCTGCGGTGGTAGCGAGAGGCCCCCTTTCCTGCCGCCGAGCAACAATCGCCTTTGCAATGGGGCCAGCAAACCGTTCTTCACCGTATTCACGTATCACCTCCGCAATCTGCCCGATTTCGGCGTCTGCCAGCCACTCGGCCACGCTTTGACCGCGCGTGGTGTCCATGCGCATGTCCAGCGGACCGTCGAAACGGAAACTGAAACCCCGCTCGGGGGTGTCGATCTGGGGCGAGCTCACGCCCAGGTCCATCAGCACGCCGGCCGCGCTGCCGGGAGGCAGATCCGCCATGTGGCGAAACCCCTCGTGCCGAATGGAAAAACGCGCATCCTGGATGCGCGCTGCTTCTTGGATGGCCTCGGGGTCCTTGTCGAACGCCAGCAGGCGCCCCTGCGGCGAGAGCCGTGAGAGGATGCGCCGCGCATGCCCCCCCCGGCCAAAGGTGCCGTCGATCCAGGTGCCCGACGGCGCTTCTCCCGCGCCCGCCAGGAGCGCATCGACCGCTTCATCGAGCAGCACGGTGGTGTGGGGAGTGGTGGATTCGGTCACGCCGCGCCTCAGAAGGAGAAGTCCTTGAAGACATCCGGCATCTCGGCCTGCATGGCCGCAGCCTCCTTGGCCTCGTAGGTCGCCTTGTCCCACAGCTCGAAGTAGCTGCCCATACCCAGCAACACCGCGTCCTTGGTCAGGCCCGCGAACTCGCGCAGCTCGGGCGAGACCAGCGCCCGGCCAGTGCCGTCCATTTCGACGTCCATGGCATTGCCCAGGTAGATGCGCTTTGCCCACTGGCCTTGCGTCGCGATGTGCGCGCTGAACTTTTCCCACGCGGGACGTGGAAACACCATGAGGCAACCGTCCGGGTTCTTGGTGATGACGAGGTGGCCGGCGGCTTGCGCGCTCAGGGCGTCACGGTGCCGGGTCGGCACGGAAAGCCGACCCTTCGCATCCAGACTGAGCGAAGAAGCCCCTTGAAACACTGCCCTGACCCCTTGTTGTTCGATGGACCCGCCCGCCCGCCGAAAAACCGGGAGCTATGGCACTTTTCACCACTAAATTGCACTTTTTTGCACTGTAGCAGGAAAAGATTGTCCAGCAAGAGGGCTTGCAACATCTACTTGCAATGAAATCAAGGACTTAGGCGTGACTTTGCACCCAAGCGACGCGCAAAAACCGTTACAGAGAAAGCAGTTAGCAGGCCCTGTGAAAGTAACACCTGAGGCTTGATCCTTGGCAAAAAAATCCCCGCCGGAGCGGGGTGTCGGCTGCGTGAAGAGGCTCAGAGGATGAAGCGCGAGAGGTCTTCGTCCTGGCTCAGCGCCTGCAGGCGCTCATCCACGTAGGCGGCATCCACGGTCACGGTCTGGCCGGCGCGGTGCGCGGCATCGAAGCTGACTTCGTCGAGCAGGCGCTCCATCACGGTGGACAGGCGCCGTGCGCCAATATTTTCGGTGCGTTCGTTGACCTCATAGGCGATGCGCGCCAGCCGCGTGATGCCCTCGGGCGTGAATTCCAGCGCCACGCCCTCGGTGGCCAGCAGGGCCTGGTACTGGCGCACGAGCGAGGCGTGCGTCTGCGTGAGGATGGCCTCGAAATCCTGCACGGACAGTGAGCCCAGTTCCACGCGGATCGGAAAGCGCCCTTGCAGCTCAGGAATCAAATCACTCGGCTTGGCGAGATGAAAGGCCCCCGAGGCGATGAACAGAATATGGTCGGTCTTGACCATGCCGTACTTGGTGGTCACCGTGGTGCCCTCCACCAGTGGCAGCAGGTCGCGCTGCACGCCCTGGCGCGAAACGTCGGCGCCGCTGGTTTCCTGGCGCGCCGCCACCTTGTCGATCTCGTCGATGAAGACGATGCCGTTCTGCTCGGCGTTCTGGATGGCGCGCAGCTTGATCTCTTCCTCGTTCACCAGCTTGCCCGCCTCTTCCTCGACGAGATGCTTGCGCGCCTCGGCGATGGTCAGCTTGCGCGTCTTGCGACGCTCCTGGCCCATCTGGCTGAACACGCCACGCAACTGCTCGGCCATGTCCTCCATGCCGGCGGGACCCATGATCTCCAGCTGGGGACGGCTTTCGGCCAGATCGATCTCGATCTCCTTGGCGTCGAGCTGGCCCTCGCGCAGCTTCTTGCGGAACACCTGGCGCGCCGTGCTGTCGGCGGGCGCCTCGCCCGTGCGCGCGCTGGGAATCAGCACATCGAGGATGCGCTCCTCGGCCGCGTCCTCGGCGCGGGTGCGCATCTTCCTCATCTCGGCCTCGCGCGTCTGCTTGACAGCCATCTCGGCCAGGTCGCGGATGATGGCGTCCACGTCCTTGCCCACGTAGCCCACCTCGGTGAACTTGGTGGCCTCGACCTTGATGAAGGGCGCATCGGCCAGGCGCGCCAGGCGGCGCGCGATCTCGGTCTTGCCCACGCCCGTGGGGCCGATCATGAGGATGTTCTTGGGCGTGATCTCGTGGCGCAGCGCCTCGGGCACCTGCTGGCGGCGCCAGCGGTTGCGCAGCGCGATGGCCACGGCACGCTTGGCGCCGGCCTGGCCGACGATGTGGCGGTCGAGTTCGGAAACGATTTCCTGGGGGGTCATGGACGACATGGGAAATTCCAATAAAAAACAGCCTGCAGCGCCCATTCAACAAGCGCTATCAGCTATCAAACAAATAGCATTCGAGGCCGCTCAGAGCGTCTCGATGGTGTGGTGCATGTTGGTGTAGATGCACAGCTCGCCCGCGATCGCCAGTGACTTGCGCACGATCTCCTCGGCCGACAGCTCGGTGTGGTTCAGCAGCGCCTTGGCCGCCGAATGGGCGTAGGCGCCACCCGATCCGATGGCGACGATCCCCTGTTCCGGCTCCAGCACATCGCCATTGCCGGTGATGATGAGCGAGGTTTCGTGGTCGGCGACGGCCAGCATGGCTTCGAGGCGGCGCAGCACGCGGTCGGTGCGCCAGTCCTTGGTCAGCTCGATGGCGGCGCGCGCCAGGTGGCCCTGGTGCTTTTCCAGCTTGGCCTCGAAACGCTCGAACAGCGTGAACGCATCGGCCGTGGCGCCGGCGAAGCCGGCCAGCACCCTGCCATGGTGGAGCTTGCGCACCTTGCGCGCCGAGCCCTTGACGACGATGTTGCCCAGCGTGACCTGGCCGTCGCCGCCAATGGCGACCTGGACACCGTCCGCCGTCTGGCGGCGCACGCTGAGGATGGTGGTGCCGTGGAACACCGGTGTGTCGTGTGAGGAGGAGTTCATAGCAGCGGCAGATGGGGACGAGCCCCTGGTTTTGCAAGCACGCGCCCGAACTGGCGCGGCCCAGGCCAGCGACCGCCGCGCAAGGGCCGCCCCGCCGCGCTGGCGGTGTCCCCTTTCCCGCGTCGCGCAGCGAGGCGAGAGAAGGGGGAAGCGGCGCAGCCGCTCAGGGGGTTGTCCTAATTCTTGCGCGGAACGACCCAGGCATGCTCGTTGATGCCGACCACGTTGAAGAACACCGCCACCAGGCGGTGCAGATTCTGGAACTGCACCACGCGGCCATGGGCCTGCTGGTCCGCCGCCCAGTTGAGCACGGAGCCGGCCGCGGAAAAGTCGATACGGATCAGGCGGTCGCACGGAATGATGAGCGGTTCACCCGCCGGAGCCAGCCCCTCCATCCCGGCGAGCAAGGCCGCAGCATCGCCTTCGATGTGCCCCGTCAGGCCGGCGACCGGCGGTCGCGTATCGCCAAAACCGGTCAGGGGCGCCGGGGCGGTCGCTTCCTGCCAGTGCGGCGGCCGGGCCACCAGGTCCGGCATGGGCGCCGGGGCAGAAACGGGCTCCGGCGCCGAACTGTCGCTGTAGCCACAGCGCGGCGAAGCCCAGGACGGAGGAGAAACCTCGTAGGTCACGCAGTAGTCCAGCGCCACCATCTCGAATTCATCTGGACGCGCCATGAACCGCAGCGCCGCCATGCGCAGGCGCCACCACTCGGGGTTGGCGCTGCGGTCTCCCGACTGGGTGTGGGCCTCCATCAAGGCCTGCAGGACATCGGCGCCCACAAAGACGATCTGCACATCCAGATCGGCCCAGCGCGTGAACTCGTTGGCCAGCGCGGTCAGCGCGGCGTCGTCAATCGACTGGATGCGCGACCAGGTCAGCGTCCAGGGCGATGCCGTGCGCGCCAGCGAGGCCTGCAGCGCAGCCACCGACTGCAATGCCAGCGCGGCGGGCGCGTTCCAGGTGAAGTCGCGGCGCACGACGGGTGCAGGCGTGTCCTGCACCACGGTCTCCAGGCCCAGCTGCTCGGGCATCGAAAACCACAGCGGTGCCGAACGCGAAAACCGGGCCGCGAAATCAAGGGCCAGGGCGTCAAAACGGTCCTGCTGCCCGGTGGCGCGGTACAGATCGAACAGCGTCATCCAGATTTCGAACTGTTGATCGGCATCGTCCTGCCCATGCTGCGCGAGCACATCCAGCAGCCCCGCCTCGGCACCGGCATGGTCGCCGTTGGCAAAGCGGATGGCGGCTTCTTCGAGATCGGGTTCGTGCACGAATTCCTCCATTTCGGGTACGGGCGCGGAGGCAACTTCTGGCGCCTGCGGTTGGACACCCGCAGGCACGAGGGGTTCACCTGTCAACGTCCGCGAGGACACATTCCCGAAGCCCTCGATAGGCATGCTGTCATCGGCGAACAGGGGTTCGGCGGCCGCCTGCGGTGACAGCGACGCATGCAGCGACAGCGGTGCCGTGGGGGCAAACGCCCGCCCCGACGCGGCGGCATCGCCCTGCACGCCCCCTGCGGCGGGGGCCTGGCTGTCGCCCTGGGCGGGGGTGTCGCCCGCCTGCTTGCCCTTCCACCACTGCATCGACATCTGTGCCTCGATCTCGTCGATCTTCTTGATCGTCACGGCACGCTCGTCGGGCGAGGTCAGGCTGCTCTGGAAGAACGAGGGACGGGCCGCGGGATCTTCGGTGCGCTGACCCGACAGGGCATCACGCTGGCGCAGCTTGCGCAGCTGGTCGAACTCGCGGCGCCGCACGAAGTCGTTGCGGCGCTTGCGCTCGATCATCTCCTTGAGCATCTGCTTGCTGTACTGGCTTTCCTTGTCCTCCTGGATGGAGTCGAGGTCGGTCCAGTTGACGGTGGGGTTGCGCACGAACCGCACCATCTTGGACAAGAGTCCGCCGCCAGAAGGGGTGGTTTCTTCCTTGCTCATGGAGGGCTGGTGGTCAGGGGCACCGCTGCGCGACAGATGCTGCCATCCGGTCAGTCACCAAACATCTTCTGCTTGAGCTCGCGGCGCTGCTGCGCTTCGAGCGACAAGGTGGCCGTGGGGCGCGCCAGCAGGCGGCCCACGCCGATGGGCTCGCCGGTTTCGTCGCAGTAGCCATAGTCGCCAGCGTCGATGCGGGCGATGGACTGCTCGATCTTCTTGAGGAGCTTGCGCTCGCGGTCGCGGGTGCGCAGCTCCAGTGCGTGCTCTTCCTCGATGGTGGCGCGGTCGGCCGGATCGGGTACGACCACGGTGTCCTCGCGCAGGTGCTCGGTGGTTTCACCGGCGTTGTTGTGCATGTCCTGCTTGAGCTGCACCAGCTTGCGGCGGAAGAACGCCATCTGCGTGTCGTTCATGTACTCGCTGTCGGGCATGGCCAGCACTTCGGCGTCGGTCAGCTCTTCGAGGGGCTTGGTCTTCCAGTTGTTTGCCAGCTTGGCATCTTTCTTGGTGGAGGCCATGGGAGGCGACACTTGCATGGTGGAGGGCATGGTATTGGTATAGCTCGCTTTGGCGGCGGTTGATGCAACCGACTGCGCCATGGATGGTACGGTCAATTGGGCCAGGCGAGAAGAAGGCCGAGCGCTGCGCAAAGGCATCGGGGTGGCCGCCTGCGGTGGTGCTGCAGGAGCCGCCGGCGCAGGCACCTTGGCAGCCGTCTTGGCGGACACCTTGTCGGCACCTGCCTTGGCCGCTGCCGAAGGGGCTTTGGCAGCCGCCTTGGATTTGCTGGTTTCAGCTTTCACTTCCTGTCTCCTCGCGGTTCGGGCAAGCCGGCAGCCGCATGCTGGGCGTACTGGCGGGTTGGTGAATGGTCAGCCCTTGAAATCACCGGGGCGCGATTGTATCGACACCCGCTGACAGCTACCGCCACGTTGTTAAATATCCACAAGGGTACTCCACAAGCGGCGATGGCGCCCGTTTTTTCAGCCCAGACATTGATCCAGGCCCTGCTCCAGGATGTCGCGCGGCAGCTCGATGCCGATAAACACCATCTTGCTCTGGCGTGCCTCGCCCTCGGCCCACTGCGGGCCCAGGTCGCTGCCCATGAGCTGGTGCACGCCCTGGAAGATGACCTTGCGGTCGGTGCCCTTCATGTGCAGCACGCCCTTGTAGCGCAGCATGCGCGGGCCGTAGATGTTGACGATGGCGCCCAGAAAGTCTTCCAGCTTGGCCGGATCGAACGGGCGATCGGCGCGGTAGACAAAGCTCTTGACGTCATCGTCATGGTGGTGATGGCGGCCTTGCTGGTGCGAGGGGTGGTTGCAGTGCTCGCCATGCGCATGATCGTGGTGGTGGTGGTGCCCGTGGTCATGCTCGCACTGCCCGTGGTCATGGTCGCAGTGGCTGTGGTCGTCCTCGTCCTTGAGGAAATCAGGGTCGATGTCCAGCTTGGCATTGAGGTTGAAGCCGCGCAGGTCCAGCACCTCGCTGAGGGGCACCTCGCCGAAATGCACGGCCTTGATCGGCGCGCGCGGGTTCATGTGCTTGAGGCGGTGGGTGAGCGCGTCCACCTCCTGGGCGCCCACCAGGTCGGTCTTGGACAGAAAGATCTGGTCGGCAAAGCCCACCTGGCGGCGCGCCTCCTGGCGGTCGTCGAGCTGCTGCTGGGCGTGCTTGGCGTCCACCAGCGTAATGATGGAGTCGATGAGGTAGGTCTCGGCGATTTCCTCGTCCATGAAGAAGGTCTGCGCCACCGGGCCGGGGTCGGCCAGGCCGGTGGTCTCGATGACCACGCGGTCGAAGGCCAGCAGGCCCTTGCGGCGCTTGGCGGCCAGCAGCTGCAGCGTCTCGCGCAGGTCTTCGCGGATGGTGCAACAGATGCAGCCGTTGCTCATCTGCACGATCTGCTCTTTCGACTCAGTGACGAGAATGTCGTTGTCGATGTTCTCCTCGCCGAATTCGTTCTCGATGACGGCGATCTTCTGGCCATGGGCCTCGGAGAGCAGGCGCTTGAGCAGCGTGGTCTTGCCCGAGCCCAGGAAGCCGGTCAGGATGGTGGCGGGAATGAGGGACATGGATGGCCTTGGGAAATGCAGTGGCGCTGGAGCGCGGGGCGCCAGCGGGGGTTCGGGTTCAGGGATGAGAGCAGTTTAGCGGGGCTGTCAAGCTGCGACGCCGGTGCGGCCTCTGCATTTTTGAATGTTTTTGTCCTACAGGGCTCACCAACAATGCGGTAGCAGCTATGTTTTCAATAGCACTTGCCCCCGCTACTCACGGTTTGCGCATGACGGCCAGCCCTTTCAAATACTCCCCCTCGGGAAACTCCAGCGTCATCGGGTGGTCGGGCGCGCCGCCCAGGCGCTCCAGGATGTAGCCGTCCACGCCCGCGTCGGCTCCGGCCGAGGCCACGATCTTGTGGAACAGGTCAGCGCTGATGCCGCCCGAGCACGAGAAGGTGTAGAGCATGCCGCCCGGCTCCAGCAACTGCAGCGCCAGGCGGTTGATGTCCTTGTAGGCGCGTGCGGCGCGCTCGGCGTGCGTGGCCGTGGGGGCGAACTTCGGCGGATCGAGCACGATGGCGTCAAAACGGCGCCCCTCCTTGAGGAACTGGCGCAACGAGGCGTTCACGTCGGCATCGAGGAAAGAGGCACGCGCGGCGTCGAAGCCGTTGAGCGCCACATGCGCCCGGGCGCGCTCCAGCGCCGGGCCGGACGAGTCGATGGAAACCACCTCGCCATCCTCCACCCCGGCCGCGCGCTGGCCCGCCAGCGCCGCCACCGAAAACCCCCCGGTGTAGCAATAACAGTTGAGCACGCGGCGCAGGCGCAGGCGCTGCACGCTGTCGGCAAAGCGCTTGCGGCTGTCGCGCTGGTCCAGGTAGAAGCCGGTCTTGTGGCCCTCGGCGATGTTGAGCGTCAGGCGCCACTCGTGCTCGTGGATCTCCAGCTCCAGCGGCGGCGCCTCACCCCCGGCCTGCGGGCCGCCGCGCAGCCAGCCGGTGCTGCTCTCCAGCCCTTCGAGCTGGCGCACGCTGGCGTCCGAGCGTTCGTACAGGTGCGCCAGGCCCGTGGCCTGCAAGAGCGCATCGGCCAGCACGCCCTTCCAGCGCTCCGTGCCCGCGCTGGTGAACTGCGCCACCAGCGTGTCGCCATAGCGGTCCACGATGAGTCCGGGCAGGCCGTCGGATTCACCATGCACCAGGCGCACGCCGTTGCTTTGTATGTCAAATCGTGCTCTAGCGCTTATTGCACGGGTGCAAGCAGCTATGAAATACGCAGCATCTATGCGCTGCGCCTCATCAAAGCTCCACACCCGGGCGCGGATGCGCGACTGCGGGCTGAATGCCGCCCAGCCCAGAAACTGGCCTTCGTGCGACTCCACGCGCACCGTTTCGCCACTGTCGCCACCCCCCTTGGCGATGGCGCTTTCAAATATCCAGGGGTGGCGGCGCTGCAGCGAGCGCTCTTTGCCGGGTCGCAGGCGAATTGTTTTCATCCCCGGATTGTCGCCCGTCGCCATCGGTCAGCGCGTTGGGGCATCCGCCCCCGTCTCCGGCACATAGACCATGCTGCCGTCCTTCATGCGGTAGGCCACACCGGCCTTCATGCCCTGACCCTCGCCGATCTGGCCCGAGGACTGGTACTGCTTGAGCTCGTTGCCCTCCTTGACCAGCATTTCCATGTTGGGCTTGCCCGCGTTCTTGATGACCACCACATCCTGTGAAGCAAAGGGGTTGAGCGGGTTTTCGGCCACGGCAATGAGCAAGACGGCAATCACCACCAGGAACACGTCGATGATGTTCACCACGCTCAGGATGGGGTCGTCCTCGTCGGAGTCGCCCAGGATGTCGATGCGCATGCGGCGGGTGTCAGCCATGGGCCAGCTCCCGGGTGGCGCGCGAGGGCACGGCGTCGTGTGCGTGCGTTGGCACGGCCACGGGGGCAGCGTCCAGGCCGATGAGCAGCACGTTGAGCTCTTCCATGAGCCAGCGCTTGCGCAGCGTCTGCACCACAAAGGTGATGGCGGCCGCCAGCAGCGCCACGATCACGGCGGCAAAGGCCACCACCAGGTTCTGCGCCATGCCCTGCGTGTTGCCTGCCGCCACGGCCACCAGCGCCGGGCCCATGGGAATCATGGTGGCCACCAGCCCCAGCAGCGGCGCCACGCGGCTGACGATGCGCTGCAGCTCCAGCTGCTTGAGCACGTGCAGCTCCAGCCCGTCGCTGCCCAGGTGGGCGTTGCGCTGCCAGTAGCGGTGCAAAGGCTGCAGGCCCAGCGGCTGCCGCGCGCGCGCCACGGCCTCAACCAGCACCTGCCCCAGGCTGAACAGCGCATAGAGGAACATCAGGCACAGCAGCACCAGCACCGGGGTGAGGAAGAACTTGGAGATCTCGTAAAGGAAGCTTTCAAGGGCGTTCATGCGGAGGCTTTCAAAGAGAGGGAAGAAGGAATGCGGTTGCGGCGCACGCGCCAGGCCTGCCAGGCCATGCCCGCCAACACGACGGCGGCCAGCAGCCAGGCGTAGGCCCAGATGAGCTGCTGCACGGGGGTGTCGCGCAGCACTTCACGCAGCTCCTGGCCGCGCACCACCGGGGGCGGCGCGGGCGGCTCTGGTTCCGGTGCGGGCGGCTGCGGCTGCGGTGCTGCCTGGGGTGGCGCAGCAGCGGCGCTGGGCGCGGTCTGGGCAGGCGCGGGCTGCGGGCCGATGCCAAAGCCTTGCGCCAGCTCGGCCACGTAGGCCTTGAAGGTTTCGTTGCTGGTGTGCACGTCGTGGCGCGCGGCCAGGTCCTGGTAGATGGCCACCAGCTCGCGCTGGGTGCGCTCATCGGCCTGCCAGTAGTCCTTGCGGATGGCTTCGAGCATGCGCTCGGCCACCTGCGCCAGGGCCGTCGGGTTGTTCTTCTCGAACCACTCGCGCGTGCCCAGCTTGTGGCGGTCGTTCACATAGGCCTCGTGGAACTCCTGCCACTGGTCGTCGCGCACCACGTTGCGGTCCATCACCTGCCAGCCCCAGAAGTTGTTGACGGTGTTGAGCATCTGCAGCGTGCCGCTGTAGCCTTCCTGCATCATTTCCTTCATCCAGTTCGGGTGCTGGTACACGCTGCGCAGCTCGGTGGCCATGAACTTCTCGGCCGTCTGCAGGCGCGCACGGTTGGGGTCGCGCATGTTGGAGATGTAGAGCTGCGGGTTCTTGCCGTCGAGGTGCTTGACGGCCATCGAGATGCCGCCGAGGTACTCGAACGGATGGTCGGTATCGAGCAATCCACGCAGGTTGGACGAGCGCGAGAACACCGCCGCGCTGGTGCCTCGCAGGTGCTCGGCGTAGGTGTTGATCTCGCGGCCCGTGGGGTCGGCCAGCTTGCGGCTCCAGTTCGCGGTGTTGGGGCCATAGGCCCAGGACATGCGCGAGAGGTAGAGTTTTTCGAGCTTGCCGTCGCCCTCTTCCCACATGTCGGAGGCGAGCGAGGCGTCGGTCAGCTTGGTGCTGTAGTCGCCGCTTTCGTTGCCAAAGATGCGGGTCAGGGCGAACTCGCGCGCCTCCTGCGCGGGCACGCCCTGCTGGCGCAGCGCGGCCTCAATGCGCTCGGTGTTGGCGCGCACGAAGTTCTTCTCACGCGGCTCGGGCTGCGCGGCGAGCAACTGGATGGCCTCGTTGAAGCGCTCCATCACGTTGGGGAACTGGTCGCGGTACAGGCCGGTGAGCGAGATCACCGTGTCGATGCGCGGGCGCCCCAGCTCCTGCAGGGGAATCACCTCCATGCCCACCACACGCCCACCCTCGTCCCAGCGCGGCCTCACGCCCATGGCGTAGAGGATCTGCGCCTCCAGCATGCCCAGGTGGCGCAGGGTTTCGGTGCTCCACATGCTGAAGGCCAGCTTTTCGGGGAACTTGCCGTGCTCGGCCTGGTAGGACTGGATCAGCGCCTGCACCGCCTCCTTGCCCGCCTCGTAGGCGGCGCGCGTGGGGATGCGCGCAGGATCGAAGCCGTACATGTTGCGCCCGGTGTGCAGCGCATCGGGGTTGCGGATCGGGTCGCCGCCGTAGGACGGGTCGATCCAGCGCGCCGACAAGCCCTGCAGCACGCCTTCCACCTCCCAGGCAGCGCGCAGTGTGACCATGAAGCGCCGCCCCTTCTCGGCCAGCACGCGCAGCTGCGGGTCATCCAGCTCGCGCAGCGGGCGTTCGCTGAAGACCCAGTCGTCCACAAAGCGGTAGGGCGCGGTTTGGGGCAAATCCTTGTAGTCGCCCTTGAAAGCGGCCTTGGCGTTCTTCACGCCCGTGGCCTCGTAGAGCGGCTGGCCCAGCATCTGCATCACGTTGCTGACGAGGTGGGCGCGCTCGGCGTCCAGGCCCAGGGTGTGCAAGCCCAGGGGCTGCTGGGCGGCGCCCAAGTCTTCGAGGTAGTCCGACAGGTCGCGCAGGAACTTGTCGAAATCGCGCTCCAGCTCGGCCACCTTCCACTTCAGGTCCTTGTGGATGTTCATCTTCACCGCCTGTGCCACGATGAGCTTGCGGTTGTTGTCCTTGACCAGGCCGGAATCGAGCGACTGGTATTCGCGGATCAGGTCGTTGATGCGCACGAAGTCCTCCGACAGGCCCGCGGGCGCGAACGCAGGGGTCTGGTGGCTCACGATCACGCCGCGCCCGCGCCGCTTGACGTGCAACGCCTCGCCGATGTTGTCCACGATGTACGGGTACACCACCGGCGTGTTGCCGACCAGCAGGTTGGGCTCGTCGTAGGCCCACAGGCCGCGCTCCTTGCCGGGCGTCCACTCCTGCGTGCCATGCGTGCCAAAGTGCACGATGGCATGCGCGGCATGCTGCTCACGCGCCCACAGGTAGGTGGCCAGGTAGAAATGGTTGAGCGGCACCTTGGTGTCGTGGAACAGCTTTTTCTCGTCGTGGTGTCCCGCCGCCGTTTCGCTGCGCATGGGCTGGGGCAGCACCACGAGCTGGCCCAGCTTCATGCGCGGGATGACAAAGCCCTGCTGCCCCTGGTGGCGCACCACCCAGGGGCTTTTCTCGGGCGCACCCCAGAAGTCGGCAATGCGCTGGCGCACCTCGACGGGCAGGCCCTGGAGCCAGCGCTCGTAGCGCGCCAGGGGCAGAAAGTCCCAGTGCGGCGTCTTCATCAGCTCGCCCAGGGTGCCGGGTCGGTACGCCGGACGCAGCAGGGTGGCCACGGTGGCGATGATGTCCTGCTCGGTGGTGGCATCGATGCGGTAGCCCTCGGCGCGCAGGCGCTGCACCAGGTGCTCCAGCGAGCGTGGCACGTTGAGGTTGGACGCGCCCTGGTTCTTCTCACCCGGTGGGTGGTTCCAGAAGAACAGCGCCAGGCGCTTGTCGGCATTGGGTGTGGACTGCAGGCGCGCCAGGTTCACAGCCTTGCCCACGAGCAGATCCATCTGCTCGGGCATGGGCACCAGCTCACCGCCCTCGTTGGCGCTGACGACCACCGGGTCCTGCAGGCCGATGTACTCGGCGTTGGTCAACGAAAACGGCAGGTTGAAGCTGTTGATGCCCACGGTATCGCGCAGGTAGTCGGCCCGCGTGCCCTGGCGGTACGACAGCATGTTGATGACCGGCACGCCCATGGCGCGGTGCCAGGCCTTGCGCGCATCGGGGTTGATACCCAGGAAGGTGTTGACCAGCAGCACCTGGGGCAGCACCTTGCCGTCCAGCGTGATGATGGGCTCGTCCACCTCCACCGGCGCCAGCGCCTGGGGGTTGGGAAATCCCGATCCCGCGTACACCCCGGCAGCAATGTCGGCCGTCTGCACCGGTCGCCCTCCCGAAGGCGTGGCAACGCCTGCGGGTGCACCACCCCGGCCCGACGGCGCCCCGCCTGCCCCGGCCGGAGGTCCACCACCCCCCGGCCGGGTCGCTGCCGTTGCAGCTTGCGCATCGGCGGCCGCACGCGCCACGCGGCTGCTGCGGTAGAACACCAGCGGAAGCGCACCGCGCGCTTCCAGCGCGGCAATGGTTTCGTCGAGCACACGGGTCTGCCCATCGGACAGATAACTGGACGACATCTCCATGCCCACCACCGGCGCGCCCTGGGCCGCACCGCCCTTGCGCCCCTGCCACCAGGCCAGGTAGCTGCGCAGGTCGGCAAACACGCCCTTGTCGTAGGCCGGGTGGTAGATGCCGCCGTTGGGCAGCGCCACCGGCTCAGGCACGGCGGCGGGGTCGGTGCCCTGCAGCACGGCGCGCAGGTACTGGAACAGGCGCTCGTGGTTCACGCGCATGCCGCCCACGTAGTAGTCGAACACGCGCTGGGCCTGTGCCGGCGGCAGGCCCATGGGGCGCAGACGCACGGGCGGGCTCATCACATGGATGCCCACACCCGGCAGCCGGGCCGCGCGGATCTGCGCACCGGCCACGCGCTCGATCAGCGCCTGGTCGTCGGAGCGCGGTGCATCCACCAGCACCAGGCGGGCGCCGTCGAGCACACGCGCCACGCCTTTTTCGCCCTCGGCATCGACCTGCGTCCAGGCCAGTTCCACGCCCTGGGCGCGTGCGGCCTCCTGCATGAGCTTGAACTTGCGCTCCAGCACCATGGTGCTGCTGATCAGGGCCACCTTGTCAGCAGCCGCCACCGGCCCGGCCAGCGCACACAGCAGCCCTGCGACCATCCATATCCATCTCGGCATGTCAGGACTCCGTCAATTCATAAACGATGGGAATGCGCAGATCCGCCGCACGCCCGGGCGACATTTGCGCGGCCAGCGACTGCGCCACGCTGCGCACCAGCTGCTCGGCCGCATGGTCCAGCACCTTGAAGCCCGAGGAGTGGTGCAGCATGCAGTGCTGCAGGCTGCCGTCGGCACCCACACGCAGGTGCACCACCACGGTGCCGGTCTGGCCCATGCGGCGCGCGCTGGCCGGGTAGCGCTTGCCCTGCTGCAAGGCCTGCTCCAGCCGGGAACGCCATTGCTGGTAGCTCTGGTCGTCGGCCGGTGCGGCCACGGTGGAAGCGGGCGCAGGCGGAGCCAGCCGGGCGGGCGCTACCGCCTCGGGCACTGTCGTGACCTGGGGCGCCGCCGGCAGGGGCACCGCAGGAGCGGACTGCAAAGGGGCCGAATCGAACACCTCGGCAGCCGCCTGGGGTTCGGGCGGAGGCGCTTGCACCTTGGGGCGCGGCGGCTCCGCCGGGCGCACCTTGGGGGCGGGCTGGGGCGGCGGCACCACGGGAACCGGCTCCACCTGCGGTGGCGCAGGCTCCGGCTCCGGGGCGGCCCAGCGCAGCGCGACGTCCAGGCGCTGCACCGGAGAAGCCGGTACGGCAGCCAGCCAGAATGCCCCCCCCAGCAGGGCCCCATGCAGCGCCATGGAGACCAGCCAGTCGCGGCCCACCAAACGCCCCCCGGACAGTGAAAGTGCCATGGTGCTCATGTCCGGCGCACCTCCAGCGCCACTTTCTCGAAACCCAGCGCCTTGACACGGTCCACCAGTTCGACAAAGTCCGTCAGCGCCAGCGCTCCGTCGGCCCGCACGGTCACGGGCTGCTCGCGCTGAAAGGCTGCCAGCGCCTGCTCCAGCTCGGCAACGCGCGTGTCGTTCAGGTACAGCACCTTGTCGCGCGTGAGCGTGAGCACCACGGGCGCTGGCGTGGCAGGCGCCGACTGGGCTGATTGCGCCAGGTCCACCGGAATGCGCCCGGTCACCACGAAGGTGGCCGTGGTCAGCACAATGGTCAGCAGCACCAGCATCACATCGACCAGCGGCACGACGTTGATGGATTCGATGTCCTCGTCCATGCTCAGCCTCCCTGGGCTTCGTCGAACTCGGCCAGCTTGACGCGCACCACCCGGCGCAGCGCGTTGTTCAGCCCCACGCAGGGAATGGCCACGCCGATGCCCACGGCCGTGGCCTTGAGGGCCAGGGCCAGGCCGGTCATGATGGTTTTCACATCCATGTCGCCGCTGTGGCCCAGGGCCTCGAAGGTCAGCATGATGCCCAGCACCGTGCCCAGCAGGCCGATATAGGGCGCATTGGCGGCCACCGAGCCGATCACATTGAGGCGGCTCGTCAGCTCCGTCTCCAGCCGCACGCGGCTGCTGTAGCGGCCCACCTGCACCTGCCGGTAAAAGCGCCAGCGCTCCATGGCCACAGCCACGGCCCAGGCGCTGAGCGCCAGCAGCAGACCGATCACACCCCACTCCACCAGTGTCTTGAAGTTGGTCATGGCGGCACCTCAGAACTGCAGATTCAGGCCAATGCGCCAGGCGCGGCCCGGGTCCACCACGATGGAGGGGTCTTCCCGGGTGTAGCGGCCATCGAGGTTGGCGTCGCCACTGCCCCTTGCCGTCAGGTAGTAGTGCTTGTCAAACAGGTTGTCCACGCGCACATAGGCACTCAGCCGCGCACCGGGCCAGCCCGAGAGCTTGGTGCTGTACTGCGCCGTCAGGTGGAAAACCGTGCGGCCCGGGAGCTTTTCCTGGTTGATCTCGTCGGCCCAGGACGTCGCCTTGTAGTCCATCTCTCCACTCAGCATCCAGCCCGGCGCGGGCAGGTAGTTGGCCCGCAGGTTGAGCTGGTGTGGCGGCGTGCGTGGAATCTTCTTGCCGGTATTGTTGAATTGCTCGACCGTGAAATTGCTCTGCCAGAAGGCCGGGTTGGCGCGCTGCGCGGCCGCAGGGTGGGCCACGTAACTGCCATTGGCGTTGCCATAGGTCTGGTAATAGCTTTCGTAGCGGGTGAAGTACGCATCCAGCAGCGTGTAGGCTGCATCGAAAGACCAGCGGTGGTGCGGCTGCGTGCGCAGCTCCAGCTCCAGCCCCCGGCTGCGGGCACCGCCGATGTTGCGGAACTGCGAGCCCCCGCCCGCCGGATTGTTGGTGCCTGCGTACTGGCCGTTGCTGTCGAGGATGAAGTCCTTGCGGTCCACCTGGAACAGCGCAGCACCCAGGCTGGTGGGCCAGCCCGCCAGCTGCGTCTGGTGCTTCATGCCGATCTCGAAACTGGTGGACTTTTCAGGCTGGAGGCCGGGGTTGCCCAGCACCAGGGCGTTCGTGGTGGTCTGCCCGCGGTACAGCTGCTCGGCCGTGGGCGCACGAAAGCCCGTGGAGACGGCGGCATGCAGCGCGGTGTTCTTGTCCAGCGCATGGGTGAGCCCCAGGCGGTAGCTGTTCACGTCGAAGTCCTTGCGCTCGCTCACGGAACGGTTGCCGTTGCCCGCCACCGGCTGGGCGTTGAAGCGGATGCCGATGCGGTCGTGCCGCAGGTTGAAGGTGGCGGCCGTCTTCTGGCTCAGGGCGAACTTGGCCTCACCATAGAGCGCCTGGGTGTTTTCTGCGGTGAAGTCATCGCTCATCACCATGCCCACCGGCGTGACCGGGCCGGTCGGGCGCGCACGGTAGCTGTTGAGCGCCGAGGCATGGTTCAGGAAGGTGTTGCGCTTGAACTCCAGCCCCCCCATCAGGGCCAGTTGCTCGAACCGGGTGCGGTACTCGGTCTTGAAACCACGCTGCACCTGCGTGTAATCGTTGAGTGTGGAGTAGTGGTCCAGGCTGGTGGTGGGCGCGCCCGTGGCGGTAAAGCGCATCGGGTTGGACCAGAAGCGTGTGTCGTCCTGGTACTGGTAGAGCACCGCCAGAAAGTTGGAGCGCTCGTCCAGATCGTTCGAGTAGGTGAGGTTGTAGCGGCTCAGGTCCACATCGAAGTTGCGGCTGAATCCACGCCCACCATTCACGCCCTGGGGATCATGGAGGGCATTGACCTCGCCAGTCACGCTGCCTTCGCGGTCCCGGAAGCGCTCGGACTTCTCGAAGCCGAAGCTCAGGTCGCTCTTCGCATTCAGCGCGTATTTCAGGTTGCCCGACCAGGTCTTGCTGTAGGTGCGCGACATGAAGTAGTAGCCGTCCTGGTCGCGGTCGCTGTACTGGACATGGCCCGTCAGGTCGTCCTTTGCGAAGCCCGCGCGCAGCATGGCCCGCCGGTAGCCGAAAGAACCTCCATCCGTTTCGGCCTTGAAACCCTGCTGGCCCGCGCCACGCTTGGTGGTGATGATGACGGCCCCCGCAAGCGCATCTTCGCCGTAGAGATACGAGGCCCCGCCCTTGATGACCTTGATGGACTCGATGTTGTCGATGTCGATGTTGACCTTGCCGGTGCGCTCGAACACGGGCACCCCGTCGATCACGATGGCCACGCCGGGCTTCTCGCCCATGTAGCGCTGGTTTTCCACCCCGCGCAGCTTGATCTTGACGGTCTCGCCATCGCCCTGCAGGTCTGCCGTGATCCCACTGACGTTGCGCAAGACCTCGATGAGGTTCTTGGCATGCTGTTCTTCGACCTGCTTGCGGCCGATGGTGATGGACGACACCGGATCGGTGGCACTGGACAGGAACCGGTCATCGATGGCCGAACCGGTGATGGTGATGGGAGCCAGTGCATCGCCTGTCTGGGCGAGGCCGTGCAAAGGCATGCCGCAGGCCAGCAGACAGGCCAGGGCAACGGTGGTGTGACGCAGCATCGTGCTTTTCCTCATGGATGGGTGTTTTGAAACGGGACAGCACCGCCCACGGCCGGGCCGGGCGCAGCGCGAGCGAACCGGCGGACGCTCAGGAGCGCCGCTGGCCCGCCAGAAGGCGAACAGGAAATGAGAAGGACCGCACCCGCAGCCCGAAACCGTCAGGCGCGTGGGGAACGGTCAGCCGCGCAGCGGGGGAGCGCGCGTGAGGGCGCCCAGCCAGATGGCGGGACGGGGTCCGTCGCGGTAGAACGCGGCGGGCATGTCCTGCCCAGCGTGCAGCAGGGGAAGCAGCGGCAGGGCCGCTGGAGGCGCGAGCGCACCATGCATGCCGCACCAGGTGCACGGCTTCTGCATGTCGGCCAGCGCGTTGCCGTCTTCGGGGGACGGGGTTTCACCACCGGTCTGCACCATCAGCATGCCGGTGCTGGTGCACACCTCCATGATGGCATCCTGGCTGCCAGCGGCCACCACGGCCTGCGCCAGGGTGGGCGCCAGTGCGCCAAATGCCACAGCCAGCATGGCCAGAAAGGCAATGCAGCGGCGGTGGAAGCGGGCGGCGAACATCGCGGCAGTGTAGCCAAACGCTGTGTCCCGGCCTTTGCGTCAGCGCAAAGGCTTCACCTGCTACTTGCGCCGGGCGCGCGGATGGGCCTGGTCGTACACCTTCGCCAGGTGCTGGTAATCAAGCCGTGTGTACACCTGCGTGGTGGTGATGTTGGCGTGGCCCAGCAGCTCCTGCACGGCGCGCAGGTCACCGCTGGACTGCAGCAGGTGGCTGGCGAACGAGTGGCGCAGCATGTGCGGGTGCACCGGCGTGGTCAGCCCCGCCTGCCCGCTGCGCTGGCGCAGGCGCAGCCAGACGGACTGCGCCGTGAGGCGCGCGCCGCGCTGGCCGACGAACAGCGCCGCGTCAAGCCGCCCCGGTGCGAACGGGGTGGCGCGCAGCGCCAGCCAGGCCTGCAGCGCCTGCAGCGCGGCCGCGCCCACCGGCAGGCTGCGGCGCTTGCTGCCCTTGCCCAGCACATGGGCCTCGGCGGCCTGCAGGTCGATCCAGCCCCGGCCCAGGCGTTCGGTGTCGGGGCCGGGCGCCGCGTCCAGACCCACCAGCTCGCCCACGCGCAGGCCGCAGCCGTAGAGCAGCTCCACCATGGCGGCATCGCGCGCCTCCAGCCAGGGGTCGGCGCCATCGTGGCTGAATTCGGCCAGGCGCACCGCGTCGTCCACGCCCAGCGCCTTGGGCAGGGGCTTGGGCGCCTTGGGCGCCCGCACGCCCTGCACGGGGTTGTGGCCGGTCAGCCCCTGGCGCGCCGCCCAGACGTAAAAGCCCCGCCAGCCCGAGAGGATGAGCGCAATGCCGCGCCCGCCGCGTCCGCCGCTGTGCATCTGCGCCACAAAGCGGCGGATGTTCGCCGTTTGCAGGTCCAGCAGCGGCACGCCCAGCGGTTCGGCGAAGCGTACGAGTTTTTCCAGGTCGAGCGTGTAAAGGGTGACGGTGCGCGCGGCCAGGCGCTTTTCCACGCGCACATGCTCCAGGTAGCGCAGGGCTTCGGGCGGCAGGGGCGTGGGGGTGGTCATGTGTTGGCCGTTTTGCGCCCCACCCACAGCCCATGAAACCGCCGCGACCCAAACCAGCGGCCACCGCGCAAGGGCCGCCAGAATGCCACGGCGCAGGCGCTGGTGGCGTCCCCCTGCCCGCAACGCGCAGCGATGCGAGAGCGGAGGGAGGGCGCGAAGCGCCACAGGGGGGTGTTCACGTCACCTCAAACGCATGAGCGCCGCGCTGGCCAGCTCCGCCATGCGCGCAAGGAAGTCGGTGCCCATGGTGGCGTCAAAGCGCTGCGGGTCGTGCGAGCCCAGCACCAGCAGACCGAAGGCCGGCGTGGCGCTGTCGATGGCGCCCACGCGCAGCGGCAGCAGCGCCATGGACTGGGCCGCAGGCGTGTCGCCCTGCACCAGCCAGCCCGCGGGCTCGAAACCCAGGTTGGGGCCGCAGAACGGCATGGTGAGCGAGCTGGCGAAGGCCTGGGCGTCCTCGCTGGCGCCCAGCGCGAAGTCGCAGTCGATGTAGGCGCCCGAGACGCCCCACACGCGCACGGCGGCCATCGGCACGTCGAACAGGGTGCGCACACCCTCGGCCACGGCCAGCGGCAGGTCGATGGGGTCGCGCACCTGCAGCAGGCTGCCGGTCCAGTGGTGCACCTTTTGCGCGATGGCCTCGTTCTCGTGGCTGTTGCGCACCATCTCCATCACGCGCTGCTCCAGGCCCTTGATCTTCTCGCGCAGCATTTCGGCCTGGCGCTCCTGCAGGCTCACAGCACGCTGGCCGTGCGGGCTGGTGAGCTGCACGCCCGCCAGCACCTCGGCGTGGCGTTCAAAGAAGCCGGGCGTGCGCAGCAGGAATTCGGCGATGTCGTCTTCGGTGATGGGGGAAATGGAGTTGCTGGAGTTCATGGTGCGTCGGGGAGGTCGATCTGGCCTTCGAAAACCGTGGTGGCCGGGCCGGTCATGAAAACGGAGTCGGCCTCCTGGCCGCTCCATGCGATGGTGAGCAGGCCGCCGCGCGTGCGCACATCCACGCGCGCATCGAGCAGCCCCAGGCGGATGCCCGCCGCCACGGCCGCGCAGGCGCCGGTGCCGCAGGCCAGGGTTTCGCCCGCACCGCGCTCGAACACGCGCAGGCGCACGTGGCTGCGGTCCACGATCTGCAGGAAGCCCGCGTTCACGCGCTGCGGGAAACGGGTGTGGCGCTCGATCAGCGGGCCGGTCTGCGCCACGGGGGCAGTGTCCACGTTGTCCACCAGCTGCACGGCGTGCGGGTTGCCCATGGACACCACCGCTACCAAAACCGTAGCTGCTGGCGCTTGCCCATCGAGCGCCAGAGGCCATTTTTGCCCAGAACCCTGGGACACAGGCACCAGGCCCGAAGCGTCGAAGGGCACGCGCGCCGGGTCGAACTGCGGGCGGCCCATGTCCACGGTGACGCGGCCGTCGGACGTGAGCTGGGGCGCAATCACGCCCGCGAGCGTCTGCACACGGATCGTGTCCTTCTGCGTGAGGCCCTTGTCGCGCACGTAGCGCGCGAAGCAGCGCGCGCCGTTGCCGCACTGCTCCACCTCGCCGCCGTCGGCGTTGTGGATCACGTATTCAAAGTCCAGGTCCGGCGCGGGCGCGGGGCGCACGGTCAAAATCTGGTCAGCCCCCACGCCGAAATGGCGGTCGGCCAGGAAACGGTACTGGGCGGCCGAGAGCCCCAGGGGCCCGGCGGTTTCGTCAAGCACGACAAAGTCGTTGCCCGCGCCCTGCATCTTGGTGAAGCGGATCTGCATGGCCGGATTATCGCAATGGCCCCAACCTGCGCCGGTTATCTCGACGAATTAGGCTCATATTCTTTGGGCTACTTGCCCTCTTTCGAAGGATTTTCATGGCCGATCTCTCCGCTTTCCCCATCACCCGCAAATGGCCCGCGCGGCACCCGGAGCGCCTGCAGCTCTACTCGCTGCCCACGCCCAACGGCGTAAAGGCCTCGATCATGCTGGAGGAAACCGGCCTGCCCTACGAGCCGCACCTGGTGAGCTTCGAGACCAACGACCAGCTCACGCCCGAATTCCTCTCGCTGAACCCGAACAACAAGATCCCCGCGATCATCGACCCCGACGGCCCGGGCGGCGCACCGCTGGCGCTGTTCGAGTCGGGCGCCATCCTCTGGTACCTGGCCGAGAAGACCGGGCGCTTCCTGCCGCAGGAGGCCGCCACGCGCTACGAGACGCTGCAGTGGCTGATGTGGCAGGTGGGCGGCGTGGGGCCGATGTTCGGCCAGGTCGGCTTCTTCTACAAGTTCGCCGGCAAGGACTTCGAGGACAAGCGCCCGCTGGGCCGCTACGTGGCTGAATCCAAGCGTCTGCTCGGCGTGCTGGAGCAGCGCCTGACGGGCCGCCGCTGGGTGATGGGCGAGGACTACACCATCGCCGACATCGCCGTCTTCCCCTGGGTGCGCAACCTCGTGGGCTACTACGCAGCGGGCGACCTGGTGGAGTTCAGCCGGTTCCCGCAGGTGCAGCGCGCGCTGGCGGCCTTCGTGGAGCGCCCCGCCGTGCAGCGCGGGCTGGAGATTCCTGCACGAGGCTGAAATCCGCCCATCGAAACGCATCGTCCACGACACATGCAACTGGCGCGCCCCAGGCCAGGGCTCCCGCGCAAGGGCCGCCCCGCCGCGCCGGGAGCGTCCCCCTGCCCGCATCGCGCAGCGCTGCGAGAGCGGGGGGAAGCGGCGCAGCCGCTCAGGGGGGTGCTCATAATGCACCCATGACACGCCCCAGCCAGCTCCTGCACCCGCCCCGCCCGCCCGCCCCCGCCCTCCCCGCCGCCACCGTGCTGCTGCTGCGTGACAGCGCGCAGGGCCTGGAGGTGCTGATGACACGCCGCTCGACAAAAGCCAGCTTCGCCCCCGGCGCCTATGTGTTCCCGGGCGGCGGCATTGACACGCTCGATGCACAGTCGCATGGCGCCGCCGCGCGCCGCGCCACCCAGGGCGACGTGCAGCTCACCCAGGCCATCGCCGCCATCCGCGAGAGCTTCGAGGAGCTGGGCGTGCTGCTGGCGCGCCATGCCGATGGCCGCTGGGCCGGTGCCGACGACATTGCCGCGCTGGACCGCCAGGCCCCCTTCGCCGCGCAGTGCCAGGCGCTGGGCCTGCAGCTGGCGGCCGACGGCGTGTTCACGCTGGCACGCTGGATCACCGACCGCGACCTGCCCAGGCGCTTCGACGTGCCCTTTCTCGTGGCGCGCATGCCCGAAGGCCAGACGCCCGTGGCCGACGAGGCCGAGCAGTTCGAGCCCCAGTGGGTGCGCCCGCAGGACGCCCTGGAGCGCCACGCGGCCGGGGGCTTTTTCATGATCTTCCCGACCATCCGCACGCTGCAGCGCCTGGCGCCCTTCGCGCATGTGGACGATGTGCTGGCCGCCTGCGCCGTGAGCGAAGCCCCGCTGTGGACGAGCTGCCCGCGCGCCGGACTGCTGGCCGGCAAGGAGGCGCGCTACATGGAGGACGAAATGCCGTTTGGCGAGCTGGCCCTGGTCTGCCCCGACGGGCAGATCGCCCACCCGCTGGACTGGCAGAGCGAGCGCACCGTGCCGCTCTTGAAGAACGTGCAGCGCCTCACCGCCCCCAACCCCGGCGTGATGACCGGCCCCGGCACCAACAGCTACCTCGTGGGCGACCCGGCCACGGGCTACATCGCCATCGACCCCGGCCCGGCAGACACCGAGCACCTGGCGCGCCTGTGGCGCGCGGCGGGCGGCGACATCCGCATGATCGTGTGCACACACTCGCACCCCGACCACTCGCCCGGCGCCGCGCCGCTGCAGCAGATATGCCAGCGCGCGGGGCGTGCTGCGCCGCCCATCCTGGGCCTGCCCTCGGCCCCCACGGCGCGTGCCGACAGCGCGTTCACACCCGACCGGGCGCTATCGAATGGTGAGCTGCTTACGCTCACCGGCAAAGGGCTGGACGGCGAAATCACCCATACCCTGCAGGTGGTGCACACCCCCGGCCACGCGGCCAACCACCTGTGCCTGCTGCTGGTCGAGGATGGCCTGCTGTTCAGTGGCGACCACATCCTGAACGGCAGCACCACCATCATCAACCCACCCGACGGCAACATGGCCGACTACCTGGATGCGCTCGACCGGCTCGATGTGCTCTGCGCCGAACACGGCGTGGCGTTCATCCTGCCCGCGCACGGCCATGTGATGGGCGAAGCCCGCAGTGCCATCGCCCAATTGAAGGCACACCGCCTGGCGCGCGAGGCCAAGGTCATCGCCGCCATGCAGCAGCTGCCCGAAGGCACGGTGGAACAGTGGGTGGAACTGGCCTACGCCGACGTGCCGCCGCGCATGTGGCCGCTGGCGCAGCGCTCGCTGATCGCGCACGTCGAGCGCATCCGCGCACAAGGCCCCGGCAATGACTGAAGCGAACGACAACACCGTACGCCTGGCCAAGCGCCTGGCGGCCGAGCACGGCCTCTCGCGCAGCACCGCCGAGCAGTACATCGAAGGCGGCTGGGTCAGCGTGGACGGCCAGGTGGTCGAGCTGCCCGGCGCGCGCGTGGCGCCACAGCAGCGCGTGGAGTTGGCGCCGGACGCCAGCCTGCTGGAACTCACCCCCGTCACCCTGCTGCTGCACAAGCCGCCGGGCTTTGAAGCCGGGCTGGGGCTGGAGGCGGGCGCGGCCGCCCATGGCAGCCGCAGCCAGGGCGCGCCGTCCGCCCTGACGCTGCTGAACGCGCAGAGCCACCTGGCCGAGGATGCCGCAGGCATCCGCGTGCTGCTGCGCCACTTCAAACAGCTGGAATGCTTCACGCCGCTGCCCACGCCGGCCAGCGGCCTCGTGGTCTACACGCAGGACAAGCGCATCGCGCGCAAGCTGCAGGAGGACATCGAGACGCTGGAGCAGGAATGCATCGTCGAGGTGGAGGGCCAGATCGCCGACAACGGCCTGAAGAAGCTCTGCCACGGCCTGAGCTTCAACGGCCGGCCGCTGCCGCCCATCAAGGTGAGCTGGCAAAGCGAGACCAAACTGCGCTTCGCGCTCAAGGGCATCCGGCCCGGGCAGATTCCGGCCATGTGCGAGGCCGTGGGCCTGCGCGTGATGGCCATCAAGCGCATCCGCCTCGGCCGCGTACCGCTGGCCAAGGTTCCCGAGGGGCAGTGGCGCTATCTGCAGCCTTGGGAAAAATTCTGACACCCCCCTGTGGCGCTGCGCGCCTTCCCCCCTCTCTCGGCTTCGCCGGGAGGGGGGACGCCCCCAGCGCGGCGGGGCGGCCCTTGCGCGGGGGTCGCTGGCCTGGGCCGCGCCGGGTTCATGCATTGCGGGCGATGCGCGGCGCCTTGGGTCACAGACATCAAAAATCATAGCTGCCTGCGCAGCATTTATGAGCCTCAAAGGCACTTTTGACTTAAAAACATGCCCTCCACTGCTACACTGCGCGGCCACCCTGGAGGGAGACCATGGACCAACGCAACAGCAGCAGCAGCAGCAGTACCCCGGCAAACGCCCCGTCGTTCGCCTCACCCATGATCGACGCGCACCCGCTCGCATTCACCGGCAGCGGCGGCGAGTATTTCCGGGTCTGGATCGTCAACGTGCTGCTGAGCATCGTCACCCTGGGTCTCTACACGCCCTGGGCACGGCGGCGCACGGCGCAGTATTTCTACGGGCACACGCAGGTGGCGGGCAGCCCGCTCGAATTCACCGCGCCGCAGGGCAAGATGGTCAAGGGCTTCGTGCTGCTGGTGCTGATCATGCTGGCCTACAACATCGCCGCCAACACCGGGCAGGACATGGCCGTGGCCCTGTTCCTGCTCGCGGGTGCGGTGCTCGCCCCCTTCATCTGGGCCAGCGCCATGCGCTTTCGCCTCTCGGCCACGCGCTGGCGGGGGCTGCGCCTGCAGTTTGCCGCGAGCTGGCGCGAGGTCTACACCGCCAGCTGGCCCGTGTTCGCACTGGCGCTGGTGTGGTTTGGCGTTTTTGTGGGCCTGCAGGTGGTGACGCCCGAGGCCGTGCTGGACGATGAAACCGGCCGCAAGATGCCGCAGATCACCGCGTCCATGGTGGCACTGGTGGCCCTGGGCCTGGTGCTTTCGGTGCTGTGCATCATCCGGCTTGAATACAACTACAGCAGCCTGCTGGTGCTGCGCAGCCGCCTTGGCCAGGAGCCGGGCCGCTGGAAGCCGATCTACCTCGATTTCGTCCGGATCTGGGGGGCCACGGCCATCGTGTTTCTGCTGTCGGTCCTGGCCCTGGGCGCGCTGATCAGCCTGGCCATGCATGGCGGCTGGCTGGCCCTCGGCAAGGCGCCCCAGCTGGGCATGTGGTTGTTCGTGCTGATCGCGCTGGCCTTCGTGGGCGGGCTGCTGGCGCTGTTTCTGGCCTCGGCCCCGGCGCGCGCCTACCGCGAGGCGCGCATGTTCCAGCTGCTGTGGGACAACATTGGCGTGAGCCAGGTGGCGCGGTTCAAGTGCGACCTGGGCACGGGGGGCTATGTGTGGCTGCGCATCCGCAACCTGCTGCTCACGCTGCTCACGCTGGGCCTGTACCGCCCGTTCGCGCGCGTCAGCGAATACCGCATGAAGACCGAATCGGTCACGCTGCACGTCAAGGGCGGTGTGGACCAGGTAGCGGGCACCCTGGTGCGCCAGCAGGACGGCGGCCTGGGCGATGCACTGGCCGATGCGGCCGGGCTGGACCTGATCGGGTGATGAGGAACACCCCCCTGAGCGGCGACGCCGCGTCCCCCCGCTCTCGCAGCGGTGTGCGCTGCGGGCAGGAGGACGCCCCCAACGCGGCGGGGCGGCCCTTGCGCGGGGGCCGCTGGGCTGGGCCACGCCCGTTTTTGGGGCTGGTGTGCTTTGCCGAGGAGACCACCCGTTGAAGGCTTCTCAGGAAGCTACCGTCGCACCCGGCGATCTGCTGCCGGGGCGCTGGTTCGACGGGCGCAGCAGCCAGGCCCGGCCGGTGCTGGTGGGCCTGCAGCCCACGCCCCGGGGGCCTTCGCTGCTGCTGCACCCGCTGGCGCCGCCCGGCGAAGCGCCCACGGTGCTGCAGCATGCGCAGGTGGGCTGGCCGGAGACCTGGAGCGTGCAGCGCCCTCCGCCCCGTGTGGTGGTGGACCTGCGCGAACACGGGAGCCTGGAAGTGGACGCGGTGGGTGAGTGGCAGGCCGCCCTGGCCGCCGCAGGCGCCCGCCCGGGCCTGGCCCAGCACATGCAGACGCGCTGGAGCGTGCTGCTGGCCGTGCTGCTCGCCGCCGCCATCGGGCTGCTGCTTTTTTACCGCTACGGCACGCCCTGGGCGGCCACGCAGCTCACCCGCTGGGTGCCCATGGGCTGGGAGACCGCCATGGCCGACCAGGGCCTGCAGGAAATGGACGACGGCCTGCTCAAGCCCAGCAAGCTGGCACCCGAGCGCCAGGCGCAGCTGCGCGCGCGCTTCGACACGCTGGCGCAGCAGATTCCGCCCGACCTGCAGCGCTACACGGGCTACGCGCCGCAGTGGGCGCTGGAGTTTCGCGCCGGCATGGGCGCCAACGCCTTCGCCCTGCCCGGGGGGCGCGTGGTGATGACCGACGGCCTGGTGCAGGCCGCCGCCCGGCAGGGCCTGGGCGACGAGGCGCTGGTGGGCGTGCTGGCGCACGAAATCGGCCATGTGGTGCACCGCCACACCACGCGCATGGTGGTGGAACAGGGCGTGCTGCAAATGGGCCTGGGGCTGGCGCTGGGCGATGTGTCGGGCATCCTGTCCACGGGCAGCGCACTGCTCACGGGGCTGCACTACCGCCGCAGCCACGAGCGCGAGGCCGACTGCTTTGCCATCGGCCTGATGCGCCATGCTGCCCTGCCCACGGCGCCCATGGGCACGCTGCTGCTGGCCATTGCACGCGACGAGGACGACAAGAAGCAGGAAAAGGATGGCGCACGCAGCGTACCACCGGGCAAGCACGGGAGCCCCGAGGAAGCGCACCCCATCTGGTCACTGCTGAGCAGCCACCCCGACACGGTGGAGCGCGCCAGCGCCCTGCAGCAGGGCCAGGCGCCGCACTGCCCACAATAGCATCAAAAATGATAGCTGCCATCGCTTACCCCATAAGCGCTGGAGCCATATTTCGCTTGTAAAGTGTGAAGCGCGCCGATAAGCCGGATTCTGTGCACTGCGGTTGCCCGCAGCGTGACCGCCATTACTCTGGGCCGGGGGTCGCCCACCCGGCTCGATGCTACCTACCCGCCAGCTCTGCGGAACCACATCAACGCTGGCCTACTTGGTATTGCTGCGCGTAGAGATTGCCCGTTTCACCCGAAGCGGGCGCCGCCCGCTTCGGGTGGCTATGGTCTTGGCGGCTTGCGCCTCCAACCGCCTGGCTTGCGCCAGCCGTGCCCGCTTGCGCGGGCGACCGATAGAACACCTTCGGTGGCTTGCAGCCTGCTCCGACTCGTCTCTGTTGCTCTGATCCTCACCTCACGGTGGGCAGCCGTTAGCTGCTACGCTGTCCTGTGCAGTCCGGACGTTCCTCCAGTGCCTGGTTTCCCAGATTGCACCAGCGGCGGTCTGGCGTG
>Ga0209207_1000043_pt1 | contig 121600 bp, 95 predicted proteins | sample SaghotsprinmetaG_FD_184140 | JGI IMG/M metagenome (GOLD analysis project Ga0209207, IMG submission 184140) | Hot spring microbial communities from South Africa to study Microbial Dark Matter (Phase II) - Sagole hot spring metaG (SPAdes) (version 3) | ecosystem: Environmental > Aquatic > Thermal... | reverse complement strand
ATCAAGTAACCAATGTTGCAGCAAAAAAATACCCTCATGACCGAACGGTGATGAGGGCATTCTGAAGCAACCAGAGGATCGGTCAACCGATCAGCTAAGGAAGTTGCTTAACTGATCGGTGTTAGCAGTAAGCGGGCTTTGCGTTGTTAAGCAGGCAGATTAATACCCTTGTTCATGCACATCACGCACAGCACGGCCTGAAGGATCGGTCATTTCGGCCATTTTGGCATCCCAGGCCAGGGCTTCAGGGGTAGAGCAGGCCACGGATTTACCGCCAGGCACACAGGATATAGCGCCGCTGTGTGGGAAATGCTCTTCAAAAATAGTGCGGTACAAATAACCTTCTTTACTGTCCGGTGTATTGACCGGGAAGCGGAAGTTGGCTGTGGCCATTTGTTGATCCGTCACTTCTTTTTCGGCAAAGGCTTTTAAGCTATCAATCCAGCTGTAACCGACGCCATCTGAGAACTGCTCTTTTTGCCGCCATAAAATTTCGTGGGGCAATAAACCATCAAAGGCCTGACGCAGAATGTGTTTTTCCATTTTGCCTTTGCCACACATTTTGGCTTCTGGGTTGAGGCGCATCGCCACATCCATAAAGTGTTTGTCCAAAAATGGTACCCGGGCTTCAATACCCCAGGCCGACATGGCTTTGTTGGCTCTGTTGCAGTCAAACATATGCAAACGGTCGAGTTTACGTAAGGTCTCTTCGTGGAACTCTTTGGCATTCGGCGCTTTATGGAAATATAAATAACCACCAAAGAGCTCATCTGAACCTTCGCCCGACAGCACCATTTTAATACCCATGGCTTTAATTTTACGGGCCATTAAGTACATGGGGGTTGAGGCGCGGATGGTGGTCACATCATAAGTTTCCAGGAAATACACCACGTCACGCAAAGCATCGATGCCTTCCTGCACGGTAAAATGTACTTCATGGTGCACTGTGCCAATAGCGTCGGCCACAGTGCGGGCTGCTTTTAAGTCCGGTGAACCGGCAAGACCCACAGCAAAAGAGTGCAGGCGTGGCCACCAGGCTTCAGATTTGCCGTCATCTTCTACGCGATTACGCGCAAACTGCTGCGTAATAGCCGAAATCAACGAAGAGTCCAGACCGCCGGATAACAACACACCATAAGGGACGTCTGACATTAAATGGCTTTTGACCGACTGCTCTAAAGCGGCACGTAATTCAGCCAAATCAGCCGGGTTGTTTTTCACAGCGTCATAACTTTGCCAGTCGCGGGCGTAATATTTTTCTAACTTGCCAATTTTGCTGTCGAAATAATGCCCTGGCGGGAATTCCTGCATTTGTTTACACACAGGCACCAAAGCTTTTAATTCTGATGCGACATACAACTGACCATGTTCGTCATAACCGTAATACAGCGGGATAATACCGATATGGTCACGGGCAATTAAATAACGTTGCTGCTCAGCGTCGTACAGAATAAAGGCAAACATGCCCTGCAGCTGGTCGATAAAACCGGCACCGTGCTCCAGGTATAAAGGCAAAATCACTTCACAGTCAGATTTGGTCTGAAACTCGTAGTCGACCGTTAAATTTTTCTCTAAGTTTTTGTGATTATAAATCTCACCATTCACTGCCAGAATGTGATTTCGATGCGGATTAATCAGAGGTTGCGCGCCATTTTCAGTATCTACAATGGCCAGACGCTCGTGTACGAGGATGGCATTATTGTCATTCCATACTCCAGACCAGTCCGGACCACGATGACGTAACAACTTAGATAACTGTAGCGCCTGCTGACGCAAGGCTTTAACATCAGTCTTGATGTCAAGCACCCCGAATATCGAACACATGATAAAAACTCCGTTAGATTTAATCCGAAAAATTACATTTCATTTGGCAGTATGTACGTCAAGACGTACTCACCTGACTGTGCCAGCTACCAGAAAAATTGCAAGCGCTTTTTGTCAAATTTTCCAGGTAACAGCTGCCGGAAGTTTTCAGGCTTTCACTCAAAAGAAGGTGGTTATTTATATGACAAAGCGGCCTGGAGCCTGCTGATGAGTGGAGATATCAGCACAACAAACCCAAGAGCTAAGGCTTTGCCGCTGGATAAAACCCAGAGATTTTCCCCGCCACTTTGCTGGGACAGTCTGTTATGGCTGCAGAACCCGATTTTTGCCGATTTAACGCAGCTTTTTCAATTGCAAAACCTGACGGACTTTCCGTCACCTGAAATGCTCACTGAGCTATTGCCTGACGCTGCTGCTGTGACTTTTGTTGATACAGTGCTTTTGGAGCAGGCCGGTTGTTATTACGAAGAATTTATTTTTAAACGCCGGCAGGTTCCGACCCGGCTTCACAACTGGCATGATTTTTTTGGTGCTTTGATCTGGTGTTTATTCCCTAAGACCAAAACCCTGTTAAATCAGCTGCATATGGCAGAAATTAGCGAGTATGGTCTAAAAGAGCGCAGCACGCTTCGCGATAAACTGACGTTATTTGATGAGTGTGGTGTGCTGGTGTTGTATCACAAAAGCGCCGAAGATGTGATAGCGGCTTTGCGCCAGCATCAATGGCAGTATGCTTTTGTTGAGCAACGTGCATTATGGCAGAGCAACACATTTAGCCCGTTGCCGGCGACGACAACCCAAGCTGCGCTCTCGGCGATGATATTTGGCCATGCCAATTATGAAATGGCGACCCGGCCTTTTATTGGTTTAACCGGAAAAATGCTGGCCATTGAAGTCAGTGAAAATTATTTTCAATGGTCGTTGCGCCAACGTATTGATTTCATAGATACTGCACTAGAGCAACAAATTGCTAACAACGATATTTTACAACAACATCATCAGCTGACACCGCTGCCGCTGCTCGGTATTCCACACTGGTATGCGGCCAATCAGGCACCTGAGTTTTATCAGGATGTCAGTTATTTTCGGCCCAAAAGAACGATAACAACATAATCCAAGTCATGTTCAGGGAATGCAAATGATACAAATTAATCAGCTAGCCAAGGCCTTTGCGATCAGCAAAAACAATAAGTTGTCGGACAGTGAAAAAAATGATGTGCGGTATGGGGGAGACAGGTTTCATTCGGTGCGGGATGTCAGTTTTTCCTGTGCCGCTGGTGAAGTTCTGGCGCTGCTCGGGCCAAATGGTGCCGGTAAAACCACCACTTTGCGTTTGTTATCAACCGCATTACAACCAGACAGCGGCTCAGTGCTGATTGAAGGTCAGGACGTGATTAAAAAGCCGGTTCAGGCGCGAAAACGTATTGGCTTTTTATCCAGTAGCACTGGCTTGTATGGCCGGTTAACGGCGCGGGAAAACGTGGCTTATTTTGGTCGTTTACACGGTATGAGCGAAAACGAGCTGAACCATCGCATTGATGAGCTGTTTACACTTCTACAAATGCACGAATTTGCCAACAGAAGAGCCGACAATATGTCGACCGGCATGAAACAAAAAACCGCCATCGCCCGTGCTGTCGTGCATTCCCCTAAAGTGGTGGTGCTGGATGAACCTACCACTGGCCTGGATATTATGACGGTGCAGACGGTACTGGATTTTATCCGTTCGTTAAAACAACAGGGTACCCCAGTCATATTTTCTACCCACCATCTAGATGAAGTGGCGGCGCTTTGTGACAAAGTTGTCGTCATTAACGCCGGTATCAGTGCCTTTAACGGCAGTCTGGAAGAATTTCGCCAGTTGGCGCCAACAGCAGATTTAAGACAAGCATTTTTGCAGGTGCTGAACAAGGAGGTCGCGTAAATGTGGCAGGTGTATCAAAAAGAATTATTAGAGCTGATGCGTGATAAAAAAACACTGATGTTTGTGGTGTTATTGCCGCTGCTGATTTTCCCTTTGCTGTTTGGTTTGATGGGGCTGGTGATGAGCAACGTCAGCCGTCAGGCTGAAGCTGAAGAGCACAGATATGTGATTATTCACGCAGAGCGGGCGCCAGCTTTTGCGGACGCGTTGTTTTACCATAAAAACTTTAAAAAGGTAGAAACCGATCTTACAGCAGCTGAAGATTTAAAACAGGCCATCCGCGACGACAAATTTGATGTTGCCATTGTGATCCCTGCTGATTTTGATGTCAGTGCAGAGAATTTAAATCAAAGCAAATGGCAGTTGATTCATAACAGTTCGTCACAATTGGATATGATTTCCAAACACTTTAATGATTTGCTGAAAACCTTTAGTAAAAAGCTGCAGCAGGACAAACTGGCGGGTTTAGGGGTGAGCTCTGATAAAGTGGCGGCCGTGCTGGAGCCTGTCACAGTAGAGCGAATTAATACCGCCGAGAGCCGGGAAAACATCGGTGAAAAGATCGGTGGTTTTATCGCATATTTACTGGTGCCGCTGGTGCTGGCAGGTGCGTCTTATCCAGCCATGGATATTGGTGCCGGTGAAAAAGAGCGGGGCACTTTAGAAACTTTGTTAATTTGCCCGATCAGCCGCAGCGCTATAGTGCTGGGTAAGTTTTTCACAGTCTTGACCACTGGATTAGTGTCGGCGGCGCTCACCGTCATTAGTTTTGGCGGCTGGGGTTATCTGATAGGCTCTATGGCCGGTGTGGATGTGGTTGCCAAAACCATGGAAACCTTAGGTTTTATTGATTTAACATTGATTCTGGCGCTGTTATTGCCGTTATCGGCCATTTTTGCTGCGTTATTACTCAGCCTGTCAATTTATGCCCGCAGTTATAAAGAAGCGCAAAACTACATAGGCCCTGTCACTATGGTGGTGTTTATGCCGCTGGTGGTGGCAATTTTGCCCGGTGTGGAGCTGAACTGGAAAACTGCCATGGTACCTGTACTGAATGTTGCTTTATCTATTAAAGAGCTGGTCAAAGGCACCATTGATTATTTGTTGTTAGCTGCTGTGCTGGGGTCAACCTTGTTGATAGCAGCGGCCGCTATCGCTTTTTGTGTGTCCTGGTTTCAAAAAGAAAAAGTGTTGTTTCGTTAAGCACCTCGTTACAGCACTGATGTACCGATAAAAGCATGGCCAAAACTTGCGGGTTTTGGCCTTCTTTTTATCTGAAGGCATCCTTTTGCTGCCCGCTTTGTTTGCCGGTATTGTGTTTGGGTTTGGGTTTGGGTTTGGGTTTGGGTTTGGGTTTGGGTTTGGTGCGGCGCAGAGCAAGCAGCACAATACTATTGCCACTGAATTATAAGGAGCTTGTGATGTTTAAAGCTGTGGTGAATCCATACGGTGGTTGTTACATCGGGCCTGAGCAGTTGTTGGTGGCAGGCGAGCCTTTGCCGCTTGCAGTATTTCGCAGCAGGCTGGCCGACAGTATTGGCAACTGGCAGTCGCAATATCAGTTGATTTGGCTTGAGCTAAACGCCGCTTGCGCCACTTTGATTGCCGAAGCTTTAGCCCAGGGGTTTTCTTACCATCACTGTCAGGGGGACAGCCTGATGCTGGTGAAAAAACTCAAAAACGACAGTTATTTACCTTTGGCGGCCACTCACAGTATTGGTGTTGGTGCGCTGGTTTGGTCGTCATCAGGTCAGGTACTGATGGTCAAAGAACTTCCTTTGGCCGGGCAAAAACCAGGTTATTTTAAGCTTCCTGGTGGTATGGTGGAGCCAAAAGAGCATCTGGCTCGTGCTGTAGTGCGTGAAGTGCTGGAAGAAACCGGTGTTGTCGCCAGCTTTCATTCTGTGCTTGGCATGCGCCATCACCATCAGGGGCAGTTTGGGGCATCCAACCTTTATATTGTTTGTCAGTTATTTGCCACAACCACAGCATTAACTCCGGCCGCCAATGAAATCGCTGAAGTGCGCTGGTTTGATGTTGAAACTTATTTAAAGGATGAAAACGCCAGTTTATACAATAAGTTAATTTTAAAATCTGCCGTTTGTCAGCCGAAATTAGTGGCTCATCAGGTCCCGGGTTATATGAAGTCTGCTGCTGACTATGAGATTTTTTTGCCCGCATTAGCGGATAATGAAGTTCCAAAAATAGATCTGTCGTAAAAACATTCACTTAAAACATTTGCGGTGAATGGTGCTTGTAAATTAACCAAAATTACCAGAGGCTACTGTTTGAATTTTCACCAACCAGCCAACAGAGCGGGGACTTATGATGACTTCAGATTTTGTAAAACAAGTTCACTTGGAAACTGCACGTCGTTATCAGCAACAAGGTTATGGCATTGACGCATTAGTCGAACATTTTCAAAAAGTTGCGCTGGATGAAAACGATATTGCAGAGTTGTTAAGTCAGATGCAGTCCACAGCTGCTGACAATCACCGGCAAGACTAAGGCTGAGGGCTGCTCCATTGTGTTTGGCCCTAAGCAAAAAAACACCGCACAAGGCGGTGTTTTTTATGCAGCAGCTGGTGCTTTAGTTTACACGGCTGGCCCATAAATCGTATTCGTCAGCTTCTTCCACCACGGCTTTAATCACATCACCGGGTTTCACATCCATCAGACCATTGAGGTACACAGCACCGTCAATTTCCGGTGCGTCGGCAAAACTGCGGCCAATGGCGCCTTCATCGTCCACTTCATCAATCAGCACATCAATCACACGGCCCACTTTGCCTTGTAATCGTGCAGCACTGATTTTTTGCTGAGTGGCCATAAAACGGTGATACCGTTCTTCTTTGATGTCTTCCGGCACCGGATCCGGTAATTCATTGGCTTTGGCACCTTCAACCGGGCTGTATTTAAAACAGCCAACACGGTCCAGCTGCGCTTCTTCCAGGAAGTTTAATAATTCCTGAAATTCTTCTTCGGTTTCACCCGGGAAACCCACAATAAAAGTAGAGCGGATGGTTAAATCCGGGCAAATAGCACGCCATTTTTTAATACGATCTAAGGTGCGCTCGGCCTGACCTGGTCGTTTCATTAATTTCAGAATGCGCGGGCTGGCATGCTGGAAAGGAATATCCAGATATGGCAATAACTTACCTTCGGCCATTAATGGGATCACATCATCCACATGTGGGTAAGGGTAGACATAGTGTAAACGTACCCAGATGCCAAGTTCTGCCAGCGCTTCACACAAAGCCTGCATTGAGGTTTTGACCGGCTGGCCATTCCAGAAGCCGGTACGGTGTTTAACATCGACACCATAAGCGCTGGTGTCTTGTGAAATCACCAAGAGTTCTTTCACGCCGGCTTTTTGTAAACGGGCCGCTTCGTCCAGCACTTCGCCAATAGGGCGGCTGACTAAATCACCACGCATCGACGGAATAATGCAGAAGGTACAACGGTGGTTACAACCTTCCGAAATTTTTAAATAAGCGTAGTGTTTTGGCGTTAATTTCACGCCTGTATCCGGCACCAGTTGCAAAAACGGGTCATATTTTGGTTTTGGTACAAATTGATGCACCTGATCCAGCACGTTTTCATAAGCGTGCGGGCCAGTGATACCCAGTACATTGGGGTGCACCTGGCGGATTTCATCTTCGCGGGCACCGAGGCAGCCGGTGACAATCACTTTGCCGTTTTCAGCCAAAGCTTCACCGATAGTGTCTAGGGATTCCTGTACCGCACTGTCGATAAAACCACAGGTGTTGACAATCACCAGCTCGGCGTCGTCGTAAGATGGCACTATGTTATAACCCTCAACTTTCAGTTGTGTCAGGATCCGCTCGGAATCGACCAGATTTTTCGGACAGCCAAGGCTAACAAAGCCAACTTTAGGTTGTGACATAACAAAACTACCTTCGGGAAAATGGGCGCGTATTTTAAACCAAAGCCTTGTGCGCCACCAGCGCTTTATCAACTGCACGCTGAAAACAACCTGATACAACAGTTGAGCTGCTTCAGTACCTTGTTGTGACAGATCTGTCATTTGAAAAACTTTACGGTTACTGTCAATAAAATATGCAACATGTAACCAGTTTGTAATGGTTATTCCTATGGGTTGTTGATCTCCTGTATGGTTGTTAACCAGGGGTTTTTTAGGGTTGAATTCTTATGGCATTGAATTATAACGGATATATTTTCTATTTCTTGCTTTGTGCACTCAGTTTAGGTATTTACAAATTAAAACAGGTTTTGTCAGATTTTTTTACGCAAAACTCTTGTGCAACGTCTGACGCTGGCTGGCGGCTAGAGAACGGTTGAGCCTTTTGGTAAGCAAAATGTTGGCAGGTATATTGCTTTTGCTAACCGTCCGGTAACAAAAGTAACTATGTTGTTCCCCGGGCAATGATCAAACTGTATTCGCTTATAACTAAAAATAATCCAGGTTAACTATGAACAAAAATAACTCATACATAACAGGCGCATTGGACAGCTCCAGGTCCGCCAAGCCGTCGCTGAAAAAATTAGCCCTGTCTTTATGCGGCGCCGCCATGTTGTGTGCCGGTCAGGCGCAGGCTGGTGTCATGAATGTCGATTTTGAAGAGCTGCAGTGGTTATACGGCAGTTCTTATGGGGACGCTCTGTATGAAGCCGGCGATTTACTGGTTTATAAAGACCTGTTGTTCTCTTTTAGCAGTCTGGATACAGGTTCTGTCGGGTCGATCGTGGATGGTTCTGATCCCTACAACTGTTATGGCATGAAATGTCCTGTGAACAATGGCAGCAGTTATTACGCTGGTGTCAATGATGGTTGGCTGACCATCAGCCAACGTGACCCGGCCAATTTGCACGGTATCCGCTTATTGGGTATGGATTTTGGTTTTGTCGAAACATTAGCCGGCCTTGGCAGTTATGCTGCCGGTAAAATGGTGTTAACCGCCAGTCGTTTTGATGGTTCCTTTGTGCAATTGATGAAAGATTTCCCGCTGCGTGATGCACAAGGTGAGCATCAATTTGCCCGCTGGGACGATATTGACACGCTGCTTGGGGGTGAACGTTTCAGCGCGATCAGCTTGAATGCCTGTTTATATGATTTGAATGGTGACTGTGTCCGTGAAGCAGCGAAAAAAGGCAGTTTTGCCATTGATAACTTGAGTGTTGATGTGCCTGAACCAGCTGGTATTGCGGTTTTTGGTTTTGCACTGGCGGGCTTGGTTTTAAGTCGTCGTCGTCAACAACAAGTATCATAACAGGGGCATTTTTATGAAATTATCACAAATTTCGCTGGCGATACTGACGCTGCTGGCAAGCAATGCTGCGCTTGCAGCACAGAGCAATGAAGTTCGTCGTCCTTATATAGTGCAGCTTTCCGCCGCGCCTGTGGCTTCATATACTGGTGGTATTGCTGGTTTAAAAGCGACAAAACCGGCAGCCGGACAACGTCTGAACCTGGAGCAAGCTCAGGTTCAAACCTATCAGTCTTATCTTGCCGAACAGCAGCAACAAGTGTTGGAACTGCTACCAGATGTTCAGCCCTCGCATCAATACAGTCTGGTGTTTAACGGTTTTTCGGCGATGTTAACCGACGCCGAAGTGCGCTCATTAAAGAAAAACACTGCAGTTGCTGCTATCCGTGTTGATCAGCCGCACGAACCTACCACCAACTACACACCGGGATTTCTGAAACTGGATATCCCTGACGGTATTTGGGCAAAAGCCGGTGGTCAGGGCGCTGCCGGTGAAGATGTGATCATTGGTGTTATTGACAGTGGTGTATGGCCGGAAAACCCGGCTTTTGCTGACCGTGTTGATGAACATGGTGTGGCAACCTTTGCCAGTGAAGGTAGTGAAGTTTATGGCCCGGCACCAGCCAAATGGAAAGGAAGTTGTCAGGCTGGTGAAGGTTTTAGTCTGAGCAATTGTAATAACAAACTGATCGGTGCTCAGTATTTTGACGCCACTTACCGCAGTCTGGTAGCGCAGGGACTGTATTCGCCACACTGGAGTGACTATGTGTCGCCACGTGATAACGGCGGTCATGGAACCCACACTGCGTCTACTGCAGGGGGGAATGCAAAAGTTGACGCCAATGTTGCTGGTGTGGCTATGGGGCATGCGTCCGGTATAGCACCACGTGCGCGTATTGCCGCTTACAAAGTGTGCTGGAGTTATAAAGATCCGGCCAACCCACAGCTTCCCAAAAACTCCTGTTTTACCGGTGACAACGTCGCAGCTATCGAAAAAGCCGTAGCAGATGGTGTTGATGTGATTAACTATTCCATCAGCGGCAGCCAGACGACAGTGAATGACGCGGTGGAACTGGCGTTTTTAGGGGCCGCCAATGCCGGTGTATTTGTTGCGGCTTCTGCCGGCAACAGTGGCCCTGGCAACGCGGTGGCGCATTTAGGCCCATGGTTAACCACAGTTGGTGCATCGACTCATGACAGATTAAATGCGGCCAATGTAGTGCTGGATAATGGTGCCAGTTATCAGGGGGGCTCGTTAAATCAGGCCGCTTTACCGGCAACTCAGCTGATTACTGGTCGTGACGCGGCGCTGCCTGGTGCCAGTCTGTCGCAGGCCGCTTTGTGTTATGGCAGCAGCGATGGTGCGGTAGTGCTTGATCCGGCCAAAGTGGCCGGCAAAGTGGTGATCTGTGATCGCGGCACCACCAATCTGGTGAATAAAAGTCTGGCGGTGAGTCAGGCCGGTGGTGCGGGCACTATTATCGGTAACGTTGCGGGCGGTTCAACCACCATTTCGGCTTTTGCCCATGTGATCCCAACAGTGCATTTAAATCAGGCTGATGTTGCTGCGGTAAAAAATCATCTATTGGCAAATAACGCTGCTACAGCAGCAATGACCAGATTTGCCGCAGTAAAAGGGCCAACAGGCGCACCTATAATGGCAGGCTTTTCTTCACGCGGGCCAAACCGTGGTTATGCCAATATGCTCAAGCCGGATTTAACAGCGCCAGGTGTGGATATTCTGGCAGGTTATGTGCCGGCAACCACTGAAGCCGAGCGTAATGATATTGCCAATGGTGCAGCTGCAGTGCCGGCCTGGGATTTCCTGCAGGGCACATCGATGTCAAGTCCGCATGTTGCCGGTTTAGCCGCTTTATTAAAACAACAACATCCGGGCTGGTCACCGGCGATGATCAAATCGGCGCTGATGACAACGGGCAGTATGACGTTAAACGACGGCTTAGCCGGAGCGCAAAATGGCACCTTGCCATGGGGGCAGGGCGCAGGTCATGTGGTGCCGAATAAAGCAGTGGCACCTGGCCTGGTCTATGACATTAAGCCTGTGGATTATGTACGTTTCCTTTGTGGTATTAATGCGCCTTCAGTCAGTGCAAGCCTTTGCACCAGTGTTGGCCGAGTGGCTGATTACAATCTGAATCTGCCCTCTATCACTATCGCCAATAACCTGGGTTCAACCACAGTTCAGCGCACTGTCACCCATGTTGGGGATTCGACCGCAACTTATACCGCAACTGCTGTGGTTCCGGGTTATCAGGTGACGGTGTCACCGTCCAGTCTGACGCTGGCGCCAAATCAGTCGGCGACTTTTAATGTCACTACAACCCGCACCTCAGCTGCTATTGGGAGCTGGGCCTTTGGTGGCTTGGTGTGGTCGGACGGCGTGAACGAAGTGAGAAGTCCGGTCTCGTTAAAATCTGTGTTATTTGGCTCTGTAGCCGAACTGACCAGCGAGCAGGCCACTGGCCGTCTGATGTTCCCCATAGGTACTGGTTTTGCCGGTGCGATGAGCTCAGCCGTAGGTGGTTTAAAAGCTGCAACAGTGACAGCGTTGACCATTGGCCAGGCAGCAACGGGTTCCATTGAAAGTTCCACTCAGTTATCGGCGGCCTGCCGTGCCAACGCCAAAGGCACTGTGATGCGTGATTTGGTCGTGCCAGCCAATACTGTGGTACTACGCGCTGCAACCTTTAATGTTGAAACCAGCGGACACAGCAGCCCGGCCGGGGATGATATTGATATGATCCTGTTAAATCCGGCAAATACTGTGGTGGCCACCAGTTTAAAAGCAGGCTCGGACGAACAGGTTCAGCTGTTAAATCCAGCAGCAGGCACTTACAAAGTCTGCCTGGGAGGCTATCAGCTGGCGAACAACAGTTCATCTGACTTTAACCTGTCAACATGGGCGGTCAGTACTGCCGATAAAGGCGGCAGCTTCCGTCTGAGTATGCCAGGCACAGCAGTGGTGGGTGGTACACCAACAGTGAATCTGAGTTGGTCCGGTTTGGCCCTGGGTAAACGTTATCTGGCCGGGATGCGTTTTATCAGCGGCGGAACCACACTCAGCACGTCGGTGTTAACGGTGAACACCAATGATCCACTGCCAATGGCTGAATTAGACAAAGCTGTACTGGTGGCGGAATAAGGTTGTCTGCATAAGCAAAGCTTATCTCACTGAACCCTTGTGTCACTGAGCTCCTGTGTCACTGAGCCCTTGTGTCACAGAGTTAGGGGGAAGGCAGTTAACAAAACGGCGACATAGGTCGCCGTTTTTTTGTTTGTAAAAATCCCGGAACTAGTCATTGCGCCAGCGCGCTGTTATTTACGGCTGGCACGGATAAAGTACAGGGTTGCCACCAGCAACAATGCCGCTTGTAAACTGACACCTTGCCAGGTTGGATAAATCCCAAGCCAGCTAATGGCCGGGAAGCTTAAGGCTGCGGCAGACAACTGACCTGCTTCCTGTAACGCAGCTATGCCTTTGCCGGCCATCACAAAAGAGAGCAGTAACATCAGCAGGGCTGTGCTGCCAAAAAAGCTTTTCAGCGGTAACTTCACGGCAAACTTCATCACGGCAATAGCAAGAAGCGCCAGTGCCAACAGGCCGGTGGCGATACCTGCAATAAAGGCTGCCTGATGCACCTGGCCACCCTGTAACCATAATGATTGGTAAAACAGAATAGTTTCAAAGACTTCACGATAAACCGCCAGAAACACCACCAGCGCCAGCGTCCAGTGGGCACCCCCGCTCAGCGCACTTTGTACCTTGGTCTGAATAAACTGCTGCCATTCTGAGGCGCTGGTTTTGCTGTGCATCCAAAAGCCCATATAAAACAAAATGGCTGCGGCAATCAGCGCTGTGTAACCTTCAGTCAGCTCACGGGATGCACCGGATATTTCAATCACAAAACTCGACAGCACCCAGGTAACAGCGCCAAGCGCCAATGCGGACAACCAGCCGGCATGTACTGTACGTTTGAGCTCATGGCGGCCGGTTTTTACCGCCACAGCATAAATAGCGGCCACCACCAATAAAGCTTCCAGACCTTCACGCAGCAGAATCAATAGTGCCAGTAACCAGACACTTTCCCCTGTTAAGTTTGCCGAAGAAACCAACGTTTTGGCTTCATTCAGTTGCAGTATTACCGCATCTATGGCCGCTGCTGTGGCAGGCTGTTGTGGCTGGTTTTTTACCAGGGTGCGCACCTGCATCATATTTTTTTCGATGGCATTACGTTTTGTTTTGTCGATGGCGTCAAGCTGAGCTTCTACCAGTTCAAAACCATCCAGATAAGCCGCCACCGTCAGGTCATAACTGCCTTGTGGATTGCTGGACAACAAAGATTTGGCCAGCGTCAGATTATTGCTGGCAACTAACCATGGATCTTGTTTGTCCGCCCGGAAAAACTGTTCCGGATGCTGGCGGAATAAGGCCATGAGTGCTGTGCCACTTTGTTGATACTGCGCTGTCAGCTCGGCAGGGGTTGTGGTCAGCAGGTACTGAATTTGGTCAGCCGCAATCAGTGCTTTAGGTGCAACTTCTGTTGGAACGTCTTTACTGGCCAAATGACCGACATAAAATGCTAAATCCCATCGGCTTTGTTCATCAAGGCCAGCAAAAGAAGTCATGCCGGTGTCGGCAACGCCAATGCTGATGGTGGTAAAAAGACCAAACAGGCTGCGCGCGTTGTGACGTTCAAGATCATAAAAGTTGGTAGGCGCAGGGTCCATCTGAGCGCCGGCAGCGCCATCACCTAAACCTGTTTCACCATGACAAGCCACACAGTTTTGGGCGTAAAGGCTGGCACCACGCTGCAAATCCGGTGCTGTTTTGGGCAGTGGCAATGTTGCTATTGATGACAGCACCGATTGTCGCATGCGGGCTGTCAGGCTTTTCACTTCGTTCAGATCTGCTTTTGCCAGGATCAACTGATTCAGCTTGTCGGCCTGTTGGCGTAATTGCGCATTATTGCTGTGCTTTACGTCTTCGGCGATTAACGCGGCAAATTCGGTCATTTCACCATATTCACCTTCGCTCACCACTTTACCATCCTGTACGGCGGCCGAATAATCGGCGCCAATATATTCAATCAGCTGAATTAATTTATCGGATGCAAAACAATAACTGCTAAACAAACTGAACAGAAGAAACATCACCACTTTTGCCATAGCACAACCCTTGTAAACTGCACCCACTGTTTGGGTGGGTAATAAGAATAATTCTTATTATGCCTCAGCTGTCTGAAAAATGGATCAACCATCACCAATATTTCTATGCTGTTGTGGCGCCGTGTTGCTGATGCTTTACACATTTGGTGGTTTGAGCGCCAGCCTTGCTTTTGCCTGCTAACGACTGAATGATGTCATAAAGCCAATTTTGATGGCATGTTGTGCCGTAACAAAAGGTTTTGTTTCAGCCCCGATAAAGCGGTAATAGAAGCAAAAAAAGAGGGCGCAAAGCGCCCCCAAAAACACCAGGCAGAATAAAAGCTTAGAATTTCACAGTGTAACGTAACGTCCAGACCCGGCCTAACCAGTCATGTACAGAACTGGCGTAACCATTGGTTGGTGACGAGGCGTAAGGTGGTTCTTTATCAGTCAGGTTACGCACAGTCAGCTGCAACTTACTTGCATCAGTGACCTGGTAACCCAGGCTGGCACTTAATACCAGCCAGCTGTCGACTGTGTCATTATCAAACTTAAAGTCGCCGTCGCCGAGATCGCTGGTGTAATGGCCTGACAGGCTTGCGTTCCAGTCGTTCAGAGTCCAGTCCACTCCGGCATCAGCAACAAAATCCGGACGGGCAATTTCACTGGCGCCACTTAATTTGCCGAGTAAATCTTCCGGTGCATCGTCTTTGGTCAGCTGACGCTCATAACTTAAGGTGCGGGTTGCAGCAAAATAAGGTTTAAAATCACCGGCCGCAGTGCTCAGTTTGTAGTCCAGTTTAATATCAATACCGTCGGTGTCCTGGGCACCCACGTTAAAGAAACCGGTGCGTAAAAACACAAGATCATTGCCGGCATCCATCACACAACCAAAAGCATCACCCAGTGCAGCTTCTGAGCTGACTTTTGGCGCGGTACCGGCGATACAGGCTTTTAATGTAGTGTTGGCATCCACATCGACAATATCACTATGCTGATAACGCCAATAATCAACGGTCAGATTCAGCTCATCAGTCAGGTTCCAGGACAGCCCCAGGTTCATCGCTTCTGAGCTCTCTGCATCCAGGCCTTTATTGCCGATCGTTTCCTGATCATATTCCAGCTCTCCTGTTGGCACGCCAAATGCTCCACAAAGTGGGGTATAAGGCGAGCCTGCGCCACAGTCGATATAGTTTGAGCCTAATGAAGTACCGGCACCCAGCTGCGATAAAGACGGCGCTCTAAAACCGGTGGACCAGCTGGCGCGCAGGATCAGATCGTCAGTAGCTCTGTAACGCAATGACAGTTTTGGATTGACATCACCACCAAAATCGCTGTAGTGGTCGTAACGCAGGGCGGCAATAGCATCCAGCTGTTCGGTCAGCGGAACATTAAATTCACCATAAACAGCATATTGGCTCCGATCTGCTGCCGCATCACTGGCACCTAAGGTGGTTACGCCGCCGGTTTTGGCAAGCTCTGATGGACGGTCAAAAATGTCTTCACTACGGACTTCACCACCAAACACTGCTTTAACTGCACCATTTGACAACTGGAACAGATCGCCTGTGATATTAAAATCCCACGACATCACTTCAGACTCACCCAGGCGTGGTGCTGCTTCACGTAAGCTGGCAATCACTGATGGGTCGGTGTCGCGGCCTAAGTTAAAGGGGTTAAAAGTGCCATTGAGTGCTGCTGCACGCATCCGCGCCACACTAAAATAACCAGTACTGTGGATCACTTCGTTTTCTGATTTGCCTAAAATAGCGGCTGTTTCCCAGTTCCAGTCTTGCAGCTCACCGCGCAGGCCCGCCAATAAACGATAGCTGGTGGTGTCATATTGTTGGGAGCGGGCTTCAGGAAAACGTGACCGGACCCGGATGTTATTCACGCTGCCGTTTTGTGCGTCGATGGTTTTTGCCCAGACCGGAATAGTCGGCAGTGCGCCCGACAGGGTGTAGTCAAACGAGCCGGCTGAGTCATAAGCGCCACCGCTGTTGTCCTGATACATCACTTCAGCAAAGAACTCTTTGTTATCGCCAAAACGGTAGTTGTGATTCAGGGTGGCGCCAATGTTTTTGCTGTCTGGCTGAATGGCACGTTCAATCACGTAATTGTATTTACAGCGCGTGCCACCGTTGCTGGTATTTTTGCCACACCAAGGTTCGGCGTAATCTTTGCCGTCAATAGTGACACGGGTTGACGATAAAAACGTCACATCGATAGGCCTGTCACTGTTCATCAGTTTTTCACGGTCAAAATAATCAATCACCAGCGTGGTGTTGCTGTTTTCGGTGGTAAAACCGCCGGCATAAGTCAGGTTAGTGCGGCCAAAATCACTACTTTTGGTGTCGTCGCCATACATAGCCGACAATTCATGACCTTCAAAATCTTTGCGCAGGATAAAGTTAATCACGCCGGCAATAGCGTCTGAACCGTACACTGAAGAAGCGCCGTCGGTCAGCACTTCCACCCGCTCAATGGCCGACATCGGAATCGCATTTACGTTTACAAAAGAGTCAAAACCGTTGGAGAAAGAATCCACCGCAACACGGCGGCCGTTGACTAACACCAGCGTAGAACTGGAGCCTAAACCACGCAGACTGACACCGGCAGCGCCTGGCGGTGTGCCGTCTGAGCCTGCCACGTTACCGTTTTCGGTAAAGGTACCGGCGCTTGAGGCCTGAGGTAAGTCTTTTAAAAAGGCCGAGACGCTGTCATAACCTTTTTTAATCAAATCGTCTTTGCTAAATACCTGCAGGGGGTTAGCGCCTTCCATATCCACGCCTTTTAAGCGCGAGCCTGTCACTTCCAGTTTTTCAATGGCTTTGGTGTCGGCCTCTGCATCTGCGGTTGCCTGCTGTGCCAAAAGCTGAGGGCTGCCGAGCAGGGCAAGCAAAGTGGCACTGTATAACATGCTGTATTTAAACGAAGTTGGCTTCATTGTTGCGAATTTCATACACATTCCTCTGAACATTTATCGTTGCCTTAATGGCAATCTTGCGTCGGTAAAGAAACAAAAAATGCAGAGGGGGTGCCAGCATGTACCTGTCCTGAGTTGACACGCTCAGAACGGACAGGCACAACACGTAACCAACACAGGCGCAAACCGGTTTGGTGGTGGCAACAACTGATTAGATCAGATATCCAGCCATAGCTGAACGACTTGATGAAGTCAGACAGCCCTCTGCATCAGGCAAAGGGCAGTGGCTAATTATTAAACCACTCGGAGAGATAATAAGGGGAGTAAAAATAAGAGCTAAGATTTGCAGCAAGCTTTTGCATCTTTACTTCTCCTTATCGTTATGGGAAACAGCTGCAATTCGGCAGCGCGGATGAGTCAAAATTGTCGGAATTAAATTACCTTGTCAAGCGCTTTTTTTTAACCTTGTTTTAGACATTGATTTAAATACAGTTTTTAACTGTGTATTGCTAATTTCCGGCAAACAGAAAATCGCTGCACTATATTGACTTACAGAAGTTTCAAACGTACATTTCAAACAGTTGTTTAAATTGACTGACTGATATGACCAGTAAACAAAATACCCAACAAAAAATTCTCGATGCAGCAGAGCGTTTATTCGCCGATACCGGCTTTTCTGCAACCTCATTGCGGCAAATTACCGGTATGGCCGAAGTGAATCTGGCGTCGGTGAATTATCATTTTGGTTCGAAAAAAGAGCTGATCCAGGCGGTATTGCAACGTTATCTGGCGGTGTTAATGCCAAGGCTGGATCAGGAATTCAGCTTGCTGTTGTCATCGCAAAAACCCAATGATTTACCCATAGTGTTGTCGGTATTTGTTGAACCTTTATTGGAACTCAACAAAGTCCAGAACCGAGGCACCACGCTGTTTTTACAGTTGCTGGGGCGGGGTTATACCGATGTACAAGGGCATTTGCGCTGGTTTTTTAATCATCATTATGGCCGCACGCTCGACAAATTTGTGCTGTTGGTTCAGCAAAGTTGTCCGGCGTTACCGGCCAGTGAAATTTTCTGGCGGCTGCATTTTTCGCTTGGCACCATCGTTTTTACCATGGCGTCAAACGAAGCGTTAAAAGACATTGCAGCAGCCGATTTTAACGAAGTAGTGGAAATTGATGGTGTGATCAAAAGATTGATCCCCTATCTGGCGGCCGGGATAGCCGCGCCTTTGCAGTCTGACTAAAACCATCCGATAAAGGACAAGCCTTATGTTTATTTTATTTTTAATTATTGTGGCGCTGGTGGTGATCCTTGGGGTCACTGACATCCGCCGTAACCTGGTGACAAAACCTATTTTTGCCATCTTCAAAAAAATTCTGCCGCCGCTGTCAGACACTGAACGTGAAGCGATGGAAGCGGGTGATGTCTGGTGGGATGGTGATTTATTTAAAGGCAAACCAGACTGGAACAAACTGCATGCGATTCCAAAACCGCAGTTGTCAGCTGAAGAACAGGCTTTTATGGACAATGAAGTAGAAACCCTGCTGAAAATGCTGGATGACTACAAAATTGTGCAGGAACAACGGGATTTACCGGTCGAAGTATGGAACTACATTAAAGCCAACGGCTTTTTTGCCATGATCATTCCAAAATCCTATGGTGGCCGTGAGTTTTCTGCAATTGCCAACTCAACAATTGTTTCGCGTATCGCCACCCGCAGCTTGACTGCCGCAGTCACAGTGATGGTGCCAAACTCCTTAGGCCCGGGTGAGCTTTTGATGCACTACGGCACTCAGGAGCAAAAAGACCGTTGGTTACCAGGCTTAGCTGCCGGTAAAGAAGTACCTTGTTTTGCCTTAACAGGCCCGGAAGCTGGCTCTGACGCCGGTGGTATTCCGGACACTGGTGTGGTCTGTAAAGGTGAGTTTGAAGGCAAAGAAGTCATCGGTATCCGCCTGAACTGGGATAAACGTTATATCACTTTAGCCCCGGTCGCCACCGTGCTGGGTCTGGCCTTTAAACTGTCTGATCCGGACAAACTGCTGGGTGACAAAGAAGAGCTGGGTATCACCTGTGCCCTTATTCCAACCTCACACCCTGGTGTTGAAATTGGTGATCGTCATTTCCCGATGAATATGGCCTTTATGAACGGTACTACTTACGGTAAAGATGTGTTTATTCCGCTGGATTGGATCATCGGTGGCCCGTCTTACGCAGGTCGTGGCTGGCGTATGCTGGTGGAGTGTTTATCAGCTGGCCGTGGTATTTCGCTGCCGGCCCTTGGCACAGCCACAGGCCATTTAGCCACCCGTATGACAGGTGCTTACGCTTATGTGCGTCAGCAATTTGGTATGTCGATTGGTAAGTTTGAAGGGGTGCAGGAATCACTCGGCCGTATCGGTGGTTTAACCTACAGCCTGGAAGCGATGCGTGTAATGACAGCTGGTGCCATTGACCTGAAACTGAGCCCGTCTGTGGTGACCGCTATTGCCAAATATCATATGACTGAAATGTCCCGTACGCTGTTAAATGATTCTTTTGATATTCATGCCGGTCGTGCCATTCAGTGTGGTCCGAAAAACTACCTGGCCCATGGTTATATGGGGGTACCAATTTCTATTACGGTAGAAGGCGCCAATATTTTAACGCGTAACCTGATGATTTTTGGTCAGGGTGCCACCCGTTGCCATCCCTATGTATTAAAAGAACTGGAAGCCGCTGCCAACCCGAATGCGGAAGAAGGTTTAAAACAGTTTGATGAATTGCTGCTCAAACACGTCGGTTTTGCGCTTGGCAATACCTTTGGTGCGCTGTTCCAGGGCCTGACTGCAGGTTGTTTTAACAGCTCGCCAGTCGGTGGTGACACCGCCAAATATTACAAACAGTTAAGCCGTATGAGTAAAGCACTGGCGCTCAGCGCCGACTTCTCGATGCTGATGCTGGGCGGTGATTTAAAACGCAAAGAAATGCTGTCAGCCCGTTTAGGTGACGTATTAAGCCATTTGTATATTGCTTCTGCCGTACTGAAGTTTTATGAAGACAATGGCCGTCAGGTCGCAGATCTGCCATTTGTACACTACAGCGTGCAGCGTAATCTGCATGAAATTGGCCGTGCTTTTGCGGGTTTCTTCAGCAACTTCCCGAACCGTTTTGTTGGTGGCCTGTTAAAAGTGCTGGTATTCCCATTTGGTATTGGTTACCAGATGCCGGACGATGAAGTGTCAATGCAAATCTCTGACGCTTTGTTAAAACCAAGTGTAATTCGTGACCGCTTAACCCACTTGTGTTATCTGGGTGAAGCCAAAAACGACCCGACTGGTTCTATGGAACGTGCTTTTGTTGCGGTACATGCGGCGCAGCCTGTGATGAAAAAAATCTATGCAGCGCAAAAAGAGGGCAAACTGGCGCGTAAGCTGCCACTGCAACAGCTGATTGCCAAAGCCGCTGAGCTTGATGTGATCAGTGCCGAAGAAGCCACACAGCTCAATGACATGAACGAACTGCGTTTTGATGCCATCAGTGTGGACAGCTTTAAACCAGGTGAACTGGAAGCGCTGGCCATCAAAGGCTGATAAATCTGTGATTTGAGCAAAAAGGCCGGCAGCAGCTGGCCTTTTTTTATGGGGGCGCTTGGGGTAAAGTAAAGCCTTTACGCCTTATGCTGATGATTTGCCGCCCTCTGGCAGCAGCCTGTCCGCTTTGACATGCCTTTTAAGCGCAATAAGAGAATTAATTTCATGATCGGCTCTTTGATGCTGGACCTGCAAGGTCCGGAAATTTCCCAGGAAGAAAAAGAATTATTGGCCCATCCGGCCGTCGGTGGTGTGATTTATTTCACCCGCAATTATCACGACAAAGCTCAGTTAAAAGAGCTGGTACGTCAGACCCGCGCTGCCAGCAAAAGCCCGTTGTTACTAGCTGTTGACCATGAAGGTGGCCGGGTACAGAGATTCCGCCCTGAATTTACCTTATTACCCGCCATGGGCCAGATTTGGCCAGGTGCCGGCCAGGATTTAGCCCTGGCCGCCCAATATGCCACCGAAATTGGCTGGCTGATGGCGGTGGAAGTGCTCTCGCAGGACATTGATATTTCTTTTGCCCCTGTTGCTGATATCTGGGGTGTTTGTGATGTCATTCGTAACCGCGCTTTTCACAGTGACCCTGCCAAAGTGGTGGCGCTTGTGAACGCTTTTGCCAAAGGCATGCATCAGGCCGGTATGAAAACCACAGGCAAACATTTCCCAGGCCATGGCAGTGTCAAAGAAGACTCGCATTTAGAGCTGCCTTATGACAGACGCAGCCGCGAAGAGATAGAACAGCTGGATTTAACGGTATTTCGCCAGTTGCAACAATTGGGCGCTTTGGACGCTGTGATGCCGGCTCATGTGGTGTATCCGGCTTTTTGTGATAAAGCCGCCGGTTTCTCCCGTTATTGGCTGCAACAGGTGCTGCGCACTGAGATGCAGTTTAATGGTGTGGTGTTTTCTGACGATTTAGGCATGAAAGGCGCGCATCAGGCTGGCTCCTATCAGCAGCGTGCAGAAGCGGCGCTCAGTGCCGGCTGTGACATGATTTTGGTATGTAACGACAGAGCAGGTGCTATTGAAGTGCTGGATACATTACCTCAGCAATATTGGCAGCACAGCAGCACACGTTTATCACAGTTAAAACATCAGACAAACCTGACGGATGGAATGTTAAGCCAAAGCGCGCGTTATCAGGCGGCTGTTGAGCTTGCAGCGAAGTTAAAAGCAGTAGAGATTGAAGCCAGCGCCAGCTCGGCCGGTATTGTTGAACGCTCTTAAGGAATTTTTGATGATTGAAACCACTATTGCCGGTTTAAGTTTACGTTTGGCCACAAAAAACGATGTGCCACAAATTCTGAGTTTTATTCAGGCGCTGGCTGACTACGAAAAGTTAGCACATGAAGTGGTAGCCACTGAAGACAAGCTGGCGGCCACTTTGTTTAGTGATAAAGCTTTTGCCGAAGTGGTGATTGCCGATTATCAGGGCGAGCCAGCCGGTTTTGCCTTGTTTTTCCATAACTATTCCACTTTTTTAGCCAAACCCGGCATTTATCTGGAAGATTTATTTGTCAATCCAAGCCTTCGTGGCAAAGGTATTGGCAAGGCGCTGATCACTTACCTTGCCAAACTTGCGGTCGAGCGTGATTGTGGCCGGTTGGAATGGTCGGTGCTGGACTGGAATCAGCCAGCTATTGATTTTTACCAGTCACTTGGTGCTGTGATGCTCAGCGACTGGCGTATTAACCGGGTTACAGGCCAAACCCTGCAGGCGATGGCACAGCAGTTCCCGGGTTAAGTTTTTGCAATTTGTTTTGGGGCAGGGACGGCTTAACGCCGTCCTTGCAACACTTCAATCAGCTGTTTCACAGCTTGCATCTGGGCGCCATTTTTAGTGGCATAATGCTCACCGCTATAACCCCACCAGTCCCAGCAACCATTTGGATTCATGACACTTTTATCTGCCTGTGGATAAAAAACCACCAGCTGATTGCTGTCGGCATATTCATTAAGACCGGTTAACCGGGCGTAAACATCACCCACAGCGCCGCCATATTGCTTACAACCGTGAAAACTTACATGTAAGCGGCATGGCTGGCCCTGGCTGCAACTTTGTGGCACATACAGATAGCCGGTTTTACCAAGCTGATCTTTGGCTTTGGGGGCTAAAGCCTGCTGGTTAAGTTCCATCAGCTGACCTGATGTTTTAGCCGCTCTGGCTTTTAAATCAGGCAATAAATGGTTAAGCATGGCACCGGCAGCGTCATAACCACAGCTGCCGATAAAAGGCGTTTTGGAGTCGGCGCAATCAGTGCCATGTTGGTGATCGGTCGGAAAATGATGGGCAAAAGCTTTATCTTTGACATAAACCAGATTGTTTTTGGCAAGTAACGACTGGTATTGCGCTGCTAAGGCGTCGCTGACGGACTCTGCCACTGTGCTGTCCTTCGTGCCATGAAATAACCAGACTTTGTCATCCGCCAGATTTTCAAGCGCATCGATGCCACCTTGTTGTTGCTGCGCTGTTAAATAAGCGCTGGCTGCCGTTAAATCCGGAGTGCTGCTACTTTGGTTTAAACAATGGGCAAAAGCGGTTTGCAGGCTATTGGCGGCACAATACACAGGGCCTGCCGCCACAATAGCTGCACCTTGTACTTCGCTGGAGTAGGCCAGATGAAACTGCGCTGCCATATAACCACCGGATGATAACCCTGACAGCGTGATGTTTTTATCCAAAGTGAGTTTTGGCAGTGATGTTTTATCTGCTGCCAGTGCCGGGCCAGCAGCCACAAAAAACGCAGCAGCCAGCAGCGCTAATTTATTCCATGTTTTGCGATGAAGTTTGTGGGGGCGGCCAAAAGAACTTGATGCGTGCATAAAAACTCCAAAAAAATCAAAGGTGTAAAAGCGGTTTATTGTGCCTGCTGTACTGAAAATGCTTTGCAAAGCATTGTTGTTCTTCGTGTTTTTAACCTAAACCTGCTGCAAACAGCGCTTTTGATAAAGATATCAACGACAATGCGTAAATTTTATGCTGCTGGCTATAGTGCTTTGGTACTAAGCTGCGTTGATTTTACCCTTCGGGTTTTGCTGCCGGTTTTTTTGCTGGAAGTAGACGCTGTGTTTTTACGCCGGTTGCCAGCTGCTCGTTTTGGCCATTTGGGTTTGAGATCAGTGGGCAGACCTTCTGGTTTGGCGTGGTGCGCCTGACTGATCAAGTTGTTTAATGTGTTGAGTAGTGGCTGCATAAAGCTCTGATAACTTAACTCTTTTTGGCTGATTTTTAAAAGTGCCGCTTCCCACCGTGCTGTCATATCAGGCTTGCTAGCGCTTTCGGGCAAAGCCGCTATCAGGCTTTTGCCTGTTGCTGTGGCCAGAATATGTTTGCCCCGACGTTGTAAAAAACCACGTTTAAACAGCAGTTCAATAATTCCGGCGCGGGTGGCTTCGGTGCCAAGGCCATCAGTGTCACGCAGAATTTGTTTAATGGCTGGATCTTCAACAAATCGGCTGATGCCGGTCATAGCGGCCAGCAAAGTGGCGTCGGTAAAATGCTCAGGTGGCTGGGTATTTTTTTTTATTGCTTCGCCGCGGGCGCAAAATAACTGCTGCCCCAGCTGCAGCGGTGGCAACAATTGGTCCTGCTCAGCATTTTGCCGCTCTGTGGCCTGTTGCCGATCCGGGTTGTGTTGTTGCCTGGCCTTGGCGCCGTCGAGGTTGTTCTTATTAAGCCACTGTTTCCAGCCAAGGTGCTGTTCTGTTTTGGCGATGGTGCGAAACAGTCCGCCGGCAATTTTTAGTTCCACTGTGGTTTCGCCATAACAATAAGGCGGGAAAAACTGCCATAAATATTGGCGGGCTATCAGGCCATAAATTTTTTGCAAATCGGCGCTTAACCTGCTGGCGTCCATCGCTTTTTCAGTGGGAATAATGGCATGGTGTGCACCCACTTTTTTGTCATCCCAGGCCTGACTTACCAGCGAAAAATCGGCAGCTGCCACAATCTGCGCCAATTGATGGTTGTGACTGCTTAATGCTCTGCTTATGGTTGGCACTGCCGCTAATTGTTCTTTGGGTAAATAACGACAATCAGATCTTGGGTAAGTTACCAGCTGATAATGTTCATACAACTGCTGGGTTAGATCCAGCACCTGCTGCGCCGCCATGCCATATTGTTTGGCCGCATCAATTTGCAAAGCGGATAAGTTATAAGGCAAGGGCGCGTATTGTTTTTTGTTTTTTTGCTCAAGCTTCGTCACCAGCGCGGGTTGTGCCGTGATGCTGCGCGCCACCTTGTTGGCAAGGCCTGGGTGTAGCACCCGGCCTTCTTCGTCCTGATAAGGTTCACAAGCAGCACTGGGCAGCCATTTGGCGACAAAAGCCGCGCTGCTCTCGTTTTCTGATAATTGCAGATGTGCCAGCACCTGATAAAAAGGTTTGCTGACAAAATTTTCAATCTGCGCGTCACGGCGCACCACTAGACCCAAAACCGGGGTTTGCACCCGGCCCACCGACAATACCCCCTGAAAACCGGCTTTCTGGCCTTGCAAGGTATAAGCGCGGGTCATATTCAGGCCGTATAACCAGTCAGCTCTGCTGCGCGCCAGCGCTGAGGTGGCCAGCGGCACAAAATCACGGTTGGCTTTTTGGTTTTGTAATGCCCGTACAATAGCTGCTGGGTTTAAATCGTTGATCAATAAGCGCTTGCTGTGTTTGAGTTTGTCGCCTTTGACACCACAATACGCAAAAACTTCATCCACCAGTAGCTGGCCTTCGCGGTCCGGATCGCCTGCGTGCACCAGCTCGTCCGCCTGCTGAATAAGCTTTTTCAGCACCGACAGTTGTTTAGCGCTGCTGGCGCGCTCTTTAAGTTGCCACACTTGCGGCACTATCGGCAGATGCTGCAACTGCCACTTTTTAAAAGCGCTGTTGTAGTCTTCAGGCTCTGCTTGCTCCAGCAAATGGCCAATACACCAGCTCACCACATCACCGTTGCCAAGCTCAATAAAACCGTCGCCATTTTTATGGGGTTTAGGCAGCACTGCGGCAATGGCGCGGCCAAGACTGGGTTTTTCGGCGATATATAAAATCATGGTGAGAATGGCTGTATGAATTTACAGTTAATTTATCCTGTTTGAAGCGAAAAGGCAAAACACAGCATTGCTGCACTGCTGTACTGAACATAGCCCTAAGCGTGCGTCACTGGCTGCGACTAAAGTCTATGCACCTTAAGTCTAAGTTTGTTTATTGCTGTTTTTCGCTACATTAAGTTATCAAAGCGAGAAAAAGGCCCGCATCATGTCACGAGCAACTACTTCTGGTTATCAAGCGCTGTACCAACAAGCCAGTGCCGATCCCGTTAGCTTCTGGGCGGCACAGGCGGCAAAGCTTGATTGGTACCAAACACCAACGCAGGTGTTAACAAAACAGGATGACTACCATTACCAGTGGTTCGCCGATGGTGAGCTCAATAGCTGTTATCTGGCTCTGGATCATCACCTGAGCCAGGGTCGTGCTGAGCAAACCGCGCTGATTTACGACTCTGCCGTTACCGGCACTAAACAACGTTTTAGTTATGCCGAATTAACACAACAAGTGGCACTTTTTGCCGGTGTGTTAAAAGCCAATGGGGTGGGCAAAGGTGATAGGGTTGTGATTTACATGCCGATGATCCCCCAGGCTGTGATTGCCATGCTGGCGGTGGCGCGCCTTGGTGCTGTGCACTCTGTGGTATTTGGTGGTTTTTCCGCACATGAGCTGGCGCTTCGGATTGATGATGCCAGCCCAAAACTCATTGTCAGCGCCTCCTGTGGCATTGAAATTAACCGGCTGATTGCCTACAAACCGCTGCTGGACGAAGCGCTTGAGCTTTCCAGCCATCAGGTGCCTTGTTGTGTGATTTACCAGCGTGAGCAGCTGCAGGCCAGCATGGTACCGGGGCGCGACCTGGACTGGCAGCAGCAGCTATTGCAAGCAACACCGGCAGCCTGTGTGCCTGTTGCTGCTACAGATCCTTTGTATATTCTGTACACCTCAGGCACCACCGGCAAACCCAAAGGGGTGGTGCGGGATAACGGCGGTCATGCGGTGGCGCTGAAGTACAGCATGCAGGCGGTTTATAACTGTCAGGCCGGTGATGTGTTTTTTGCAGCTTCAGATGTGGGCTGGGTGGTCGGGCATTCTTACATTGTGTATGGGCCTTTAATCGCAGGTTGCACCACAGTACTTTATGAAGGAAAACCGGTATTTACGCCAGACGCCGGTGCTTTCTGGCGGCTTTGTGCTGAATATCAGGTTAAAGTTTTGTTTGCCGCGCCCACAGCTTTTCGTGCTATCCGCAAAGAAGACCCGGATGCTTTGTTGCAGCAATATGATTTATCAAAACTTTCATACATTTTTATGGCCGGTGAACGGCTTGACCCTGCCACTTTTTATTGGGTGCAGGACAAAATAGGCAAGCCGGTGATCGACCACTGGTGGCAAACCGAAACCGGCTGGGCTATCAGCGCAAATCTGGCCGGGGTGGAGTTATTACCGGCCAAAGCAGGTTCGGCCACAGTACCGGTGCCAGGTTATCAGCTGGAGGTACTTGACGACAGCGGCCAGCGCCTCGGCGCCAATCAGCAGGGTTATATAGCGTTAAAACTGCCACTGCCACCCGGATGTTTAACCACCATCTGGGGCAATGATGAGCGTTTTGTCGACGGTTATCTGCAGACTTTTGCCGGTTATTACGCCAGCGGAGATGGTGGTTATCTGGACGAAGAGGGTTATTTGTTTGTGATGGGCCGCACCGACGATGTGATTAATGTGGCCGGCCACAGATTATCCACAGGTGAAATGGAGCAAATTGTCGCTGCACATCCTGCTGTGGCGGAATGTTGTGTTATTGGCATTTATGACGCCATTAAAGGCCAGCAACCCCTGGCGCTGGTGCTGCTGAAAAATGGCGTGAGTATCAGTGAGGTGGAATTGGAGGCAGAGCTTACCGCCATGGTGCGCCGTGACATCGGTGCTGTAGCCTGCTTTAAAAAGGCCATGCTGGTGCCAAGATTACCCAAAACCCGCTCCGGCAAAATATTACGCAAGTTGCTTCGGCAAATTGCAGCAGGTCAAAGTTACACTGTGCCTTCCACCATCGACGATCCGGCCTGTTTACCGGAAATTGCCGGCCTGATGGCAGAGCGTGAGCTGATCGGGCATATGTAAGTACAACCCCGCAGGCTGCATCAGCTCTGTTATTAGCTTGATAACACAGCTGCGGCTAAAAACAGATCCTGTCCAGCCGTGACGGGATCTGTGCCTTAATGCCAAGCTGCTGTAGTTTCTGCTGCAGAGCCTCCAGTGCCGGTAGCTCGCCATGCACCAGATAAAACTGCGGTGACCCCTGAATTTGGCTGGCCCAGGCCAGTAAATCGGCCTGGCCGGCGTGCGCCGATAAACCGCTTAACTGATGAATTTTGGCTTTGACCGCAATCTCTTCGCCGTAAATTTTCAGCGTTTTGACGCCGTCTACTATCATCCGCCCAAGGCTGCCTGCGGCCTGAAAACCAACAAAAATCACATGGTTGTTGGGCTTCCAAAGATTGTGTTTAAAGTGGTGCAAAATACGGCCGCCGTTACACATGCCGCTGCCTGCTATCACAATAGCACCGGAGTCAATCTGGTTAATCGCCATTGAGGCTTCCGGGCTCGCTGTTAAAGTTAACATCGGCAGTAATTGTTGCAGCGCCATGCCAGGCTGATAACCAATAGCCTTAAGGTCCGCTTCATCCAGCGCATCAAAACACCATTGATATAACTTCAGAATTTCAATGGCCATGGGGCTGTCGAGAAAAATCTGTTGTTGCACCAGTCGTTTCTGATAATGCAGTTTGGCCAGGTAATACAACACTTCCTGTGAGCGGCCAAGTGCAAATGCCGGAATAAACACATTGCCACCATCCATGGCCGCCTGCGCAAGCACAGCAGCCAGCTCATCAAGCGCTGCCTCGCTGTTTGGGTGGTTACGGTCACCATAAGTGCCTTCCAGCAATACCAGATCCGCGTGTTCCACCAACGCTGGATTGGTCATTAGCACAGTGGCCGGATTACCCAAATCGCCGGAAAAAACCAGCCTTTTATCGTTATTGCCGTTGGCAAAATCGAGCAGCACAATGGCAGAGCCAAGAATATGGCCGGCATCACGCAGCTCAAGTGTGACACCCGGTGCTATTTGCTTTGGGCTTAAATAAGGCAGGGGTTTTAGCTGATCCAACACGGCTTCGACATCATCATCATTCATCTGCGCCTGAAGCTCGGGCAGGCCCTGACGGCGGCGTTTTTTATTATGCTGTTCAAGTTCACGTAAATAGAGGCTCACCGAGTCTTTTAACAACACCGGCAGCGCCAGCGCTGTGCCGCTGCTGCAATAAATGTGGCCAGCAAACCCCCGCGCCACCAGCAGCGGCAATAAACCACTGTGGTCTATATGGGCGTGCGACAAAATCAGCAGATCAATGGTTTTGGGGTCAAAATCAAACTGAACATCTGCGGTTTTTGTCAGTTCAGCACCGCCTTGTTGCAGACCACAGTCGAGCAGCAGTTGTATTTGGTTAAAACACAGCAGATGGCAGGAACCTGTCACTTGCCGGGCAGCTCCGAGAAACTGAACTTCAATAGGCGGCATGGGGGCTCCTGTGGTTTGTGTAGCTGGCAATGCCGCTGATAAAAGCAGCAACTAAATACTAAGTCATTGATCAATATGACGCAAAAGTATCAGGCAAAAGTATCGGGCAAAAGCAAAAACTAAAGCGCTTTGTTGAGAAACAGGGCACAGCAGCCTATGGTGAATACGGTCATTTTTTAAAGGTGCAAAGTTGTTGCCCACAATCACGGAGGCCGACATGGCAGAGCAGCAGGATAGTCCGCAATTTTCGGTGCAGTTAAGTCTGGTGGAAGGCTACAAATTTTTGGTTGATTTTGGCGATATGGGGCAGTTGTTCAGTGATGAACCACCGCCGCTGGGGCTAGGTGAAGGACCAAATCCAACCCGGCTATTAGCGGCCAGCGTGGCCAATTGCCTGGCTGCCAGTCTGATCTTTGCCATTCGCAAGTTTAAAGAAGATCCAGGCAAAGTCACTGCTGAAGTTACAGGCATACTGGAGCGGCAACAGGGGCGTTGGCGTGTTGCAAAGTTAAAAGTCCGGTTACAGCTTGGCAGCAGTGTGGATGCCATCCCTCATCTGGAGCGTGCGTTGTTGCAGTTTGAGGACTTTTGTGTGGTCACACAAAGTGTGCGACAGGGCATTGCGGTGCAGGTTGAGGTGCAGGATAACGCTGGTCAGCTTTTGTCATTGGCTTCACCTGCATCCTAGTTGCCGGGTTCTTATCAATAAAATCGATTGATTTCAGTTATTAAAGTTGATTTAGAAAATTGCAACCAGAGTCTACCTTTAAAGGCAGCTGTTCGTGAGCGACTGATCTATCTAAACCAAAGGACACAAAACATGGATAACAACACACCAAACAAAGGCCAATGCCCTGTGATGCATGGTGCCAATACCAGTGCCAGCCATGGCTCTCAAGCGACGGCGCTGTGGTGGCCCAAAGCACTGGATCTTGACATCCTGCACCAGCACGACCACAAAACCAATCCGATGGACGAGGGTTTTAACTACAAAGAAGCGTTTTTGTCGTTGGATCTGGAAGCGGTTAAAACCGATTTAAAAGCCTTGATGACTCAAAGCCAGGATTGGTGGCCGGCCGACTGGGGTCATTATGGTGGTTTAATGATCCGGATGGCCTGGCACAGCGCCGGTACTTACCGTATTGCCGATGGACGTGGTGGTGCCGGCACAGGCAATCAGCGTTTTGCCCCGCTCAATAGCTGGCCGGATAACGGTAATCTCGACAAAGCACGGCGTTTGTTATGGCCCATTAAACAAAAATACGGCAACAAATTATCCTGGGCGGATTTAATGATTTTGGCCGGCAACATGGCCTATGAGTCTATGGGGTTAAAAACCTTCGGTTTTGCCGGTGGCCGTGAAGATATCTGGCATCCGGAAAAAGATATTTATTGGGGTTCAGAGCGTGAATGGTTAGCACCTTCGGGTGGTGAAAACAGCCGTTATAGCGGTGATCGGGAACTGGCCAACCCGCTGGCCGCTGTGATGATGGGGCTGATTTATGTGAATCCTGAAGGGGTAGACGGCAAACCAGATCCATTAAAAACCGCCAGAGATATGCGGGAAACTTTTGCCCGTATGGCGATGAATGACGAAGAAACTGTGGCGCTTACTGCCGGCGGTCACACTGTGGGTAAAGCGCACGGCAATGGCAATGCCGCCAATTTAGGGCCTGCGCCAGAAGGTGCTGATCTGCGCGAGCAGGGGCTAGGCTGGATGAATCATCAAAGCCGCGGCATTGGTCGTAACACTGTCACCAGTGGTATAGAAGGTGCCTGGACCACAGAGCCCACCAAGTGGGACAACGGCTATTTTTATCTGCTGCTCAGCTACGACTGGCAACTGACCAAAAGCCCGGCTGGTGCCTGGCAGTATGAGCCGGTGAATATTAAAGAGCAGGATAAGCCAGTGGATGTGGAAGACGCATCCATCCGGGTGATGCCAATGATGACAGATGCTGATATGGCGCTGAAAGTAGACCCGGACTATCGCAAAATTTCCGAGAAGTTTTATGCCGATCCAGAGTATTTTTCCGAAGTGTTTGCCCGCGCCTGGTTTAAGTTAACCCACCGCGATTTAGGGCCAAAAAGCCGGTATTTAGGTGCTGATGTGCCTAAAGAAGATTTGTTATGGCAAGACCCCGTGCCATCGGTTGATTATTGTTTAACGGATGCCGAAATTGCGGATTTAAAAACAAAAATTCTGGCGACAGGTTTAACAGTGTCTGAGCTGGTGGCCACCGCCTGGGACAGCGCCCGCACTTACCGAGGCTCTGATCACCGGGGTGGGGCCAATGGCGCGCGCATTCGTCTGGCGCCACAAAAAGACTGGGTTGGCAATGAGCCGGCGCGGCTGCAAAAAGTGCTGAATGCACTGACAACTCTGCAGGCAGGCCTTGCCAAAAAAGTCAGTCTGGCAGATTTAATAGTGCTGGGCGGCGCAGCAGCGGTGGAGCAAGCGGCCAAAGCGGCTGGTGTGCCTGTGGTGGTGCCTTTTACGCCGGGCCGTGGTGATGCAGTGCAGGCGCAAACTGATGTGGAGTCTTTTGCGGTGCTTGAGCCAGTGCACGATGCGTTTCGGAACTGGCTAAAACAGGATTATGCCGTGATGCCGGAAGAGCTGATGCTCGATCGCGCCCAGCTGATGGGCCTGACCGCCCGCGAAATGACAGTGCTGCTCGGTGGTATGCGTGTGCTCGGCACTAACCATGGCGGCAGCTCTGATGGTGTTTTTACCAACAAAGTGGGCGTACTCAGCAATGACTTTTTTGTCACCCTGACTGATATGGCCTATAGCTGGAAGCCGACGGGGAAAAATTCTTACCAGCTGATTGAACGTAAATCAGGTGCTGTCAAGTTTACTGCGACCCGAGTTGATTTGGTGTTTGGCTCCAACTCCATCTTACGAGCTTATGCTGAGGTGTATGCCCAAAACGACGGTAAACAAAAATTTGTGCACGACTTTGTTAAAGCCTGGCATAAAGTGATGAACGCCGACCGTTTTGACTTAAAGTAAAGCTCAAAAAAAGCTGCCGGCGCCTGTCGCAGCAATCCGGCAGCACAGAGCAACAGAAAAACCACAGCAGGGTAACACCGCTCTGCTGTGGTTTTATTTTTGCGACCTTTTGGCCAAAGTTTGCAAAAGACGTAGCCATGAAAAAAGCCACAGCGCTTTTTGCAAATTCACAGTGCAGCTTCTAATCTTCTGAATATCTGAATGTTTTCTGTAATGGAAACAATGTATTTCGGCTTATTGACCACAACGAGGCTCTTTTGACTACAGTCAGATCCCGCTATTCGCTGGTTAAAAAAATCACCCGCCAGAATCTAACCGTGCTGTTGGTCAGCATGTTGCTGAGTTTTGTATTGATTGCTGCGGTGTTATGGCTGACAGCGCGTGACCGCCAGGGCAGTGCCGCTGAGCTGGCAGCTGTACAGCTGGCACGTAATGTGTCGGCCATGCTGGTTTTTAATGATCCGGTTGAAGCCCGCCGTGAGCTGACCTTACTTGCCAATCAGCGTGCCCTGACTGACATTGCGTTATACGATAGCCAGGGCAAGTTGTTTGCATCCGTGCCGGGTGTGGCAGTGGCAGCATTTGTGCCTGACACGCAGGCGCTTACCACAGAGCGCAGTTATCAGGGGCTGCAGATCAAAATCAGCACACCTGTGCTGGTTAAAGACAAAGTTGAAGGTGTGCTTTATCTCAGCGAGTCTTTGCACCAGCTGATGAACTGGTTTATTCAGGGGCTGGCGGTCATGTCGGTGCTGATGCTGCTGATTTATCTGCTGGCCGCCCGTTTATTGGTGAAGTTACAAAAGCAGGCGTTGTCGCCTTTGGTGGAGCTTGCGGCACTGGCAGAGCGGGTGGCTGCGGAGCGTAATTTTTCTTTGCGTGCACCTGTGGTCAATAACGATGAAATCGGCAGTCTGACCCAGGGGTTTAATGAGTTATTAAAAAGGGCAGAGATTTGGCAGTCTGAACTTAGTGATCAGCTGCAGCAGGAGTCTGAGCGCGGTGCCGAGCTTGAACATCTGGCCTTATACGACAGCCTGACCCGGTTACCGAACCGGCATTATTTTGGTCAGTTGTTACATCAGATGGTCAGTGACAGTGTGCAGCATGGTCAAAAATCGGCGCTGTTATTTATCGATTTAGACAATTTTAAATATGTGAACGACAACTTTGGCCATGACGCCGGTGATGAAGTGCTGGTGGAAGTTAGTAAACGTATTCTGGCGGTGATCCGCTCCGACGATCATTTATGCCGGCTGGGGGGAGATGAATTTGCGCTGTTGCTGCCAAAACAGGTGACAGTCTCGCAAACCTCGCAACTGTGCGAGCGTTTGCTTGCACAAATCCGCGCACCTTTATTGATCAAAAACACGCCGATGCCGGTTGGTTTGAGTATTGGTGTGGCATTGTGCCCTGAGCACAGTCACGATGTGGCAACGCTATTACAGCTGGCGGATGAAGCCATGTACAGAGCAAAACGGGCGGGAAAAAATGGTTATCAGATCTATCAGCCTGGTTAAGCTGTGTGGCCTTTGGCTGTTCAGTGGTGCCTGTGCCGCCCAGCAACTGCCAAGCCTGGAAGAACTGCTGCAGCAAAAAACCAATGTGGATCCGGCGCAGATTGAGGTGTCCACTTCGGCCCGTTATCAGCAAAATGCCGGCCAGTCGCCACAGGTCACTTATTTGATCACCGACGAAGAAATCAGGCGATTTGGCCTGCGTAACCTGGGGGAAATTTTAAGTTTAATGCCCGGGCTTTATGTCAGCACCGACAGCAGTTTTGGGTATTTGACCGCAAGGGGCATAGGCCGGCCCGGGGACTACAACTCCAGATTGCTATTTTTGCTCGATGGTACCCGGTTAAACGACAACATCTATGATGCCGGCATTATCGGCAGCGATTTTTTTATCGACACCCAACTGATTGAACGGGTGGAATATAGCCCAGGCAGCGGATCGGCTTTATATGGCAACAATGCGTTTTTGGGGGTGGTGAATATCATCACCAAAAGAGGCAATCAGTTGCAGGGGGCGCAACTGGCACTGACGGGCGACAATCAGCATCATAATACTGTGTCGTTTTCTTATGGCCTGCGCGATGATAGTGGTCACGAAGGCTGGCTGGCACTGAGTAAAGGAGATAGGCGCCATATAGATTTTCCGGATCAGCAGACGAAACCGGCGTTGTGGCAGCAAAAAGGCTTGAACGACGATCACACCGACAAAATTTCCGGCAGTTACCGATACCGGCGTTTGCATCTGATGCTCGGGGCTATCAACAGAGTGCGCGAAGAGCCGGTGTCGCTGGTGGCTCAAAGCAACTTTACCGGTATTACCCGCGACGAAAACCGCAATTATTTTATTGCCTTACAGCATGGGCTCAGCCTAAGCGATGAGCTGGAGCTTTATAGCCATTTATCGACCAACAGTTCTTATTACCGCGCCCTTACGCCATTTTTATCCGGGCCGGCACAACAGAATAACTATGATTTTGCCGTACGTGGTAAATGGACCAACCTGGATTTACGTTTTAGTTATCAGCCCAGTGCTCAAAGCCATTTGCTGATGGGAGTTGATGCGCAAAAAGACCATCACCAGAGTTACCGCCTGAGTATTGATGCTGTGCTGCCGCTGCTTGATGCTAACAGCAGTAACAATAGGGCTGGTTTGTATGTGCAATACGACTGGCAGCTGCTGAGCGAGCATCGTTTGATCAGCGGTTTTCGTTATGACTACACGGCACAAAATGTGCGGGAGCTCAGTCCTAAAGTGGGTTGGGTCTGGCAAAGTTCGGCCGAACAAAGTTTGAAGTTGAGTTATGGCACGGCGTTTCGGGCGCCCAACGAATATGAGCAGGAAACCAACAGTTTCTTCCAGGCCAGTATACCGGTCTCAGAGCTTATCCGCACGCTGGAGGCAAGCTGGCAACGCCAGTTTGCAGCGGGCTGGGCTTTGTCAGCCACTCTTTATCATTCCAAAGTTGAAAATATGATCAGCAGCAGTATTGGCCAGACCGCAGTGCTGCAGTTTTATAACGATCGGCAGGTAAAAGCCATTGGCATCGAGAGCACCGCCAGTAAACGCTGGCAGCAGGGCTCACAGCTGCAGCTTTCGGCCAGTGTACAGCGCTCCCGATACGATTTTAACAGCATGGATTTAACCAATGCGCCTGAGCGGCTGTTTAAAGCAGATTTCAGTCAGCCACTCTGGACTGAAGCGCTGCAGCTGAATTGGCGGCTTTTTGCCGCTTCACCAAGGCAAAGTGTCAGGGGGGAACTGGCCGGTTTTGCCAGGCACGATCTGATGTTGTCCTGGCAGGGTAATAAAGACTTGTCTGTGGTATTTGGCGTAAAAAACCTGTTTGACCATCAATATGTTGATGTGCCACTCGCCAGTGGTGTGTTGTTAGGTCAGCCCGGGCGCAGTGTTGAGCTGGCATTACGCTGGAATTTTTTCCAATGAAAGCGCAACAGGCGTTAATCAGCGCTGTCTGCCTTGGCGCTTTATTGCCGCTGGGAGTAGTAAGTGCTGAAGCTGAACTTAAAGCGGCCTTGTTATACCGTTTTGTCCAGTTTAGCCAGTGGTCGCAACAGGCGCCTGCAGCGCAGCTGTATTGTGTAGCTGGAGATCAACAAGTGTTTGCTGCATTGCAGGCGTTACTGCAGCAAAGCGGCGGGCAAAACAACGACAAAACGAGGTTATTGGCCAATGTTAAAGACGGCAGCGCCTGTACCGTACTTTATATGAGCGACAGTATGGTCAAACAAAGTCAATGGCATACGCTACTGCGTCAAAAAGGCCAGTTAACAGTTGTTGAAGGTGCTGAGCTGTTTCGTAAAGGGGCCCATTTTGGTTTAATCGCTGAACCCAACCGCATTTCGTTCCGGGTCAACCTGACCCAGGCCCGCGAGCAGGGCTTTCACTTCAGTGCGCAGATGTTAAAACTGGCGAAAGAAATTCATTAATATTTGAAGGTCTATTTGCTGGCAAGGGTTTAGCCTTGGCAAGCACGATCCCTTGAGCATCACTGAATATTAAAAACTAAGACCAAGGGGAAAATGGGTTGAGATGGATTTAGTCAGATGACTTTTTTGCATGTCGTTAGTTCAAGTCGTCGATTGACGACAAAAATTAATAAAACGCAAATAAACCGGGAGAAATTTGGTGCGTCCTAGTGGACTCGAACCACCGACCCCCACCATGTCAAGGTGGTGCTCTAACCAACTGAGCTAAGGACGCATTTTGGGTTTGTTATCAAGTTTGATTGCACCTTTTAAGCGGGCGCTTAAAAATTGGTGCGTCCTAGTGGACTCGAACCACCGACCCCCACCATGTCAAGGTGGTGCTCTAACCAACTGAGCTAAGGACGCATTTTGCAATACCACCGGCAGGTGGTTTTGACAACGGACGCTATAGTATTTTCGCGGACAGGCTATTGCAAGTGATTTTTTGGCAAGCCCCGTCAAGCGCTGTTATTTTGTGCGAAATGTCTGCAGCGTTCAGCTTTGCCCAGGTTGAGCGGCAATTTTAAACTGACAGTGCTGCTGTAACTGTTGCCACCAGGCTACATGACGGTTGAGTTGCTGTCTAAGCTCTTGATGCTGAGCTTCTGTACGCTGATAAAGCACTGCAGCTATGGGACTTTGTTGATAAATCCGGTTTAACGCGGGTTGCAATTGCTGGCTTATACCATCCAGTTCGGCCAAATAGGGCTGAATTTTGCCAATAAACTGTTGCAATAAAATGTTGTTGAGAATTTGCGTTTTGTCTTTGGCCTGAGGTCGTTGGCAAAAAGCATCAAGGTTGATGTGGTCAAGCTGTGCATTCAGCGCACTGAGCCAGCCGTTATTCTGCCGCAGGCTATATTGCCAGTCAGCCAGCAGCTGGCTTTGATAAAGGGCGCCAACCTGGTGATTAATAAAAGCTGCATCAGTGCTAGCCAGAGCGGCAAGATCCTTTTTCAGTACATTGTCTTGCAAACGCCCAAGCTGCTGCAGTGCCGTCAATGTTGAGGTGATACTAACACCGCTTTGAATGCTACGTTGACTGCCATACAGTTGCTGGCGCAGTGTCTGATCGGTCAACAGGAAGTTGGCCAATACCTGAGGTAACTGCTGTTGTTTTTCCTGATAAATCAGCTGAAGTTTCTGCTGCAAATCTGCATCAAGCTCCGGATGCTGCAGGCAGGGTTTGAGCTGATTGACTAACTGCAGTTCGTAACCGAGTTGATTCGCGACCGTCATGGTTTTGCCAAGGCTATTATTACGCTCGGCAACAAGCTGCTGTAATCCACAGCGTCGCAGCACCACCAAATCAAGTACATTCAGTTTTGTGTCGGGGAGCGGCTGATAAAGCTGCCGTACCGGCGGTAGTTCAGGCACAGGAGTAAGTTTAGGTGCCAGATCAGGCAGCTCCAGCATACGCTGAAGTCTGCTGTGATAATCCAGCCATAAATCTTCGGCATCATGCCTGCTGCAGCTGCCGAGCGTGACACACAACAACAGCGACAGCAAAGCGCCAAACAGCCCCCTGTTTATTCGATCAGGCTGCGGTTTCCGGTGCTGCTGGGGTTGAGGTATTGTTTTTTTGTTGGCCATCTTCTATCCGGTGCAGTTGCTGTTTCAGGATCATGGCCAGTAATACGGCGGCAACAGTCAAACCGACGATAATGCCAATCCAAAATCCATGTGCGCCCATTTTGGGGGTGAGCCAGTCGGTCAGGCCAAGCACTGTGCCCAAGCCAAAACCTATAGGCCAATATGCAATCAGCGTAATAAAAAATATTGGTTTGGTATATTTTAGGCCACGCAGAGCACAGCTTGACACCACCTGAATAGCATCGGAGATCTGGTAGAAGCAGGCCAAAATCAGAATGGAACTTGCCATGGCGATCACTGTAGCGTCTGTGGTGTATAAAGACGCTACCCAGCTGCGGGTTAAGAAAGTAAAACCGGCTATGGCAAAAGCCATCATGACAGCGAGCACTATAGCGGTACTAATTGCAGTGCGAAGCTCCCGTACGTCCATAGCACCGGCCAGATGGCCGACACGGATGGTGGTTGCCATGCCCATACTCAGCGGCAGCATAAATACTAAAGCGCTGTAGTTATTGGCGATTTGATGCGCCGCCACGACTGTAGGACCTAAATGCACTATCATCAGCGGAATACAGGCAAAGAGGGTTACTTCAAAAAACATCGCAAAGGCGATAGGGGTGCCCAGCGCAATAATTTGCCAGATCTCGCGGATTTTAGGTCTGTAATCCGGCAGTTTCAGCCGGTACGGCGCTGTACGGGCGCTTTTTAATGCATACAGGCTAATGGCCAGCAGCTGCGCCAGAAATACCAGTGAGGTTGCCACACCACAACCGGCACCACCCAATGCAGGCATGCCGAACTTACCGTAAATAAAAATATAGTTGGCCGGAATATTTACCAAAATGCCAACGAAGCTTATCCACATGGTGGCTTTGGTATAACCTATGCCTTCAAATAAATTACGCAGTACCATATAACCTGCGGCTGGGAACACCCCCCAGGCAATATAGGCCATGTAATCGAGCGCTTTTTGCCTGAGCGTATCGTCCATTTCCATCATGCCAACAGGCACCGCAATAAACTGCATTAACAAAAACACCAGCAGCGCAAGTGCAAAAGCAAGGTAAGCACCTTGCAAAGTGACAGCTGTCACTTCTTTTTTATGGCCGGCCCCAAAATGCTGCGCAATCATTGGGGTCAGAGCCAACAACAGTCCCTGAAATGTCAGAATAATTGGTAGCCACAAGGCGGATGCCACTGCAATACCGGCCATGTCGACCGGGCTGACCCGGCCGGCCATCAGCGTGTCCACCACATACATCATGGTTTGGGTCAGCTGCGCCAGCACTATAGGGCCTGACAGTTTCAGAATGGTTTTGGCTTCAAAGCGGGAAAAAGGTAACATGGCAACTCACAACAGACGGATTAGACGCGATTTTTTCGTCGCGAAACAGCGGTTAATTTAGCACAAACAGGGGCAGTGATGTTTACCGGAATAGTTCAGACTCAGGCCATTGTCGACAAAATCCAGGATCAACCAGGTTTTCGTCAGCTGCAGCTCAAAGTGGCAGCATCTTATCTGACAACGCTGGAGCAGGGCGCCAGTATTGCCATCAACGGTACTTGTTTAACTGTGGTGGGTTTTACCGCCAATGACACCGAAGGGAACGTCAGCTTTGATGTGATTGACGAAACCCTGCGCCTGACCAACCTGGGATTATTAAAACCAGGTGATTTGGTCAATTTTGAGCGTTCTTTAACTATCGGCAAAGAGCTGGGTGGCCATATTTTGTCGGGTCATATTCATTGCAGAGCGCAAATTATCGAGGTGAATAAAACGGCGCATAACTGCGCTATGCAATTAGCCTTGCCTGCGCCTTTTGGCAGTTATGTGTTTAGCAAAGGCTTTATTGCGATTGACGGCATCAGTCTGACAGTAGGACAGCTTCAGCTAAACGCAGACCAAAGCTGTGTGTTTTCGCTGCATTTAATACCTGAAACTTTAGCTGTAACTAATCTTGGCAAACGTCAGTGTGGTGACTGGGTTAATATTGAAATTGACCAGCAAAGTTACACCATAGTGCAGAGTGTGGAGCGTATGCTGGCTGCCCGCGGCTTGATCCAATAACTATCAGTGCATGTTCAGGCTGCAGCCTTTAAGGCTGCGCCTTTGCCGCTTTCATTAATAAATCTGTTCGTCATCGGCGTCGATAAACACCTGCACGCTGCGGTGCGCTTCATCTTTGTGCGTTTTAATATGGATAGGGTTACAGCAATTGCTGCAATCTTCAAAATCGTCCTGATCTTCGCCGCTGACATCCAGCGTGATATGGGTAGGGTGGCCACAAAACGGGCAGATAATGGTTTTGTTAATCAAGTCCATCATATCCTCCAGACGTGTTGTTGTGTGTTGCCGCTGCCGTTGATGTACAGGCTTAGCCGATCCTCACTAGTGTAGGCCTAAATTGTGTTTTATGTCGGCTGACTTTGGGACAGCGAAGTACTGATTTCAGGTCGCTTCGCCGTCATTGTTTCAGCAGTCTGTTATTTTGGGTTTTGCAAATGGCCGGGGGTAAGCTCAGTCAGTGAAGCAAGCACATGATCAGCAAGGGCATAACCCGGCGCATGTTGATGTGCGCTGTCAGGCACAGCAATACAGCGCATCCGGGCTGCTTTGGCGGCAATCAAACCTGTGACACTGTCTTCCAGTGCCAGGCAATACTGCGGCGCCACGCCTAAAGCTGCGGCAGCATTGAGATAGACCTGCGGATGAGGTTTTGCCAGTGGTAAAAATTCAGCCGAGCAGGTTGCCTGAAAAAACGGCAATAATTCAAAGTGTTTTAACGTAGCCAGCATCATTCTGTGGTTGGATGAAGTGGCCAAAGCCATGGGCAGCCTGAGCGATTGGCATAACTTCAGCGCTTCAAGAGCGCCTGGCATCAGTTTGCCTTTGCTGATGATCATGTTTATCACCTGCTCAATAATCAGGGTGGCCACTTCCGCCTGAGTGGGGCCCTGCCAAGCAAAACGCTGATACCAGTGTTGCACCACATTATCACAGCGCCAGCCCAGCGTCTGTGCGGTGTCCTCTGGTTTGAGTGGTACGCCAAGGGAAGAAAAAATTTGATATTCAGCCTGTTGCCAGAAATTTTCCGAGTCAAGCAACAAACCGTCCAGATCAAAAACGACGGCTTGGATCATCAGTTATCCATAATTAAAAAGCTTAAAACAAACGCTGACGGATCAAATCTCTGGCCTGCCAGCTGTAACGACCGCCGCGGATATAAGCGTGGTGTAACAAATGATACAGATTATAAAGATCTTTCCTGGTGTTGTAATCGTTATCGAGCGGGTACACCTGATTGTATGCATTAAAAAAACTGTCGGGTAATGGGTCAAACATCTGGCTGTAGGCCAAATCTGTTTCCCGATCACCAAAATAGCTGGCCGGGTCAAATAACACCGGTACTTCAGATAAAAAGCCGATATTGCCGCGCACCAGTTCACCGTGCAGCAGCGCAGGTTTGGGCTGATGACCATGCAATTGCTGGCGCACCCGTTCGACTATTTTATCAATATCACCAAATTGCTGATGTTGTTCGGCCAGTAGTTGCAATAACCAGCCAATTCGTTGTTCGGAAAAAAACGTCGACCAGTTGGCCTGCCACTGATTCGGCTGCATAGTGGCACTTAAATAATTATCCCAGTCAAAACCATACATCGCCTGATCGTCGGCCTGATGCAAAAAGGCCAGTTGATGGCCAAGTGCCTGCCAGCCGTAAGGGTGAGCATTGGTCATAGGTAAATATTCCAGCACCAAAAAGGATTTATCCAGGGTTTGACCTGCGCAGATCACCTTTGGCAAACGTACACATTGGCGCTGTGTCAGTGCCTGAATACTCAGTGCTTCGGTGTCAAAACTGTCCAGTACCTCGCGTTGATTCAGTTTGACAAAAAACTCCAACTCCTGACCTTTAAGGTGGTACAGCATATTGCCGGAATGGGTGGACAGCTGGTGTTTTTGTTCAATCTTAAAGTCACATTGCAATTCGGCACTGATTTGTTCTGCAAGAGCTTGCCACATGAATAAACTCCGGTGTTGTCAGGAAATAAAGCTGGGGATGTCAGTAGTATGGTGCAAATTTAGCCAAAGTGGAGTTGTTATGCGCAGCAGCAACACCCTTGCCTGAGCGCCTTTGTGCCAGTAAGATAACGGCGCTTTTTGGCTGATAATTGCCCGCTACGTGCCGGTAGTTGTTGGTTTAACCGTTCGTATGGTTGAACACCATCAGGCATCCACTCAGATTTGATAAAACAAGTGTCCCTTGGTATGGGCCACCACTGTAAGGAAAATGACATGCCAGTTATTACTTTGCCTGACGGAAGTCAGCGCGTTTTTGAAGCCCCTTTATCTGTATTAGACGTTGCCAAAGACATAGGTCCTGGCCTTGCTAAAGCGACCATTGCCGGCAAAATTGACGGTGTATTGGTTGACGCCTGTGAAATGATCGACCGTGACGTCAAACTGTCTATTGTCACCAGCAAAGACGACGAGGGCCTGGAAATTTTGCGCCACTCTTGTGCGCATTTGTTGGGTCATGCCATTAAACAGCTGTGGCCAAACGTTAAAATGGCCATTGGTCCTGTGATCGACAACGGCTTTTATTATGACGTTGATTTAGATCGGGCTATCAGTGCTGAAGACTTAGCAGCACTCGAAGAGCGTATGCTTAAGCTGGCAAAAACCGAATATGACGTTGTGAAGAAAAAAGTCAGCTGGCAACAGGCTTACGATACCTTCAAAGCGCGTGGCGAAAGCTACAAAATGGAAATTCTCGAGCAGAACGTCGCCAAAGACGACCAGCCGGGCTTATACCATCACGAAGAATACATCGATATGTGTCGCGGTCCACACGTGCCGAATATGCGTTTTTGCCAACACTTTAAAATTATGAAAGTGGCCGGTGCATACTGGCGTGGTGACTCAAAAAACAAAATGCTGCAGCGTATTTACGGTACCGCATGGGCGGATAAAAAGCAGCTGGCTGCTTATTTAACCCGTTTAGAAGAAGCCGAAAAACGCGACCACCGTAAAATTGGTAAAGCTCTGGATTTATTCCACTGGCAGGAAGAAGCACCAGGCATGGTGTTCTGGCATAACGACGGCTGGACTATTTACACTGAGCTGGAAAAATTTGTCCGGGAAAAATTGCGTTCATTTGATTATGACGAAGTCAAAGGCCCGTTGATGATGGACCGTTCTTTGTGGGAAAAATCAGGCCACTGGGATAAATACTCTAGTGCCATGTTTACCACTGAGTCGGAAAAACGCGAATACGCCATTAAGCCGATGAACTGCCCTGGCCATGTGCAGATTTTTAACCAGGGTCTGAAGTCTTACCGTGATTTACCGCTGCGGATGGCCGAATTCGGCTGTTGCCACCGTAATGAGCCTTCAGGTTCTTTACACGGTTTAATGCGGGTGCGTGGTTTTACTCAGGACGACGCGCACATTTTCTGTACTGAAGAGCAAATTGAAGCCGAAGTGGGCGCTTGTATCGACATGGTGTACCAGACTTATCAAACCTTTGGTTTTGATAAGATTGTGGTGAAATTGTCGACCCGGCCGGAAAAGCGGGTAGGTTCTGACGAAATCTGGGATAAAGCCGAAAAAGCCCTGGCTGATGTACTGACCAGCAAAGGTATTGAATTCCAGTACTTACCTGGTGAAGGTGCGTTTTACGGTCCAAAAATCGAATTTACTTTACACGATTGTCTGGACAGAGCCTGGCAATGTGGTACCGTGCAGCTCGATTTTTCAATGCCAGCCCGTTTAGGTGCTTCTTATGTAGCGGAAAACGGCGAAAAACAAATTCCGGTAATGATCCACCGCGCCATTTTAGGTTCGCTGGAGCGTTTTATCGGTATTTTAATTGAAGAGTACGCAGGTTTTATGCCGGCATGGTTAGCGCCAACTCAGGTTGTGGTGATGAATATTACCGACAATCAGGCCGAATATGCCCAACAATTAGTAAAAACTTTCAAATCTCACGGTATTAGAGCAACTTCTGACTTGAGAAATGAGAAGATAGGCTTTAAAATCCGCGAGCACACGCTGGCTCGTGTTCCGTATTTAGTGGTTGTTGGCGACAAAGAAGTTGAAGCCGGCGATTTAGCACTGAGAACACGTAAAGGCGAAGACCTCGGTAAAATGACTGTAGCTGCTTTTGTTGACAAGCTGACGACAGAAATCAAAAACCGGGTCTGATGATATTAATCCTTGGAGGAACATACCATTAAAGTAGGAAAGAAACCGTTACCGACGAACAGACCAAATCGTATTAACGAAGAAATCAGCGTCCGCGAAGTGCGTTTGATTGGTCTGGAAGGTGAACAATTAGGGGTTGTAGGTATTACTGAAGCCATTCGTTTGGCAGAAGAAGGTGGTTGTGATCTGGTCGAAATCAGTCCAACAGCTGAACCTCCTGTTTGTAAGTTGATGGACTATGGTAAGTTCCTTTTTGAAAAGGGTAAAGCTGCTAAAGAGCAGAAGAAGAAGCAAAAACAGATCCAGATCAAGGAAATTAAATTCCGGCCTGGAACTGATGAAGGCGATTACCAGGTAAAACTACGCAACCTGCGTCGCTTCATTGAAGAGGGTGACAAAGCTAAAGTAACACTGCGTTATCGTGGTCGTGAAATGGCGCATCTGGACATCGGTATAGAGATGCTCAACCGGATCAAAGAAGATATGTCAGATATTGCTATCTGCGAATCTTTCCCGAGCCGCGTTGAGGGTCGTCAGATGATCATGATGCTGGCCCCAAATAAGAAGTAATAAGCGCATTCAAGTAAAAGTCGTACACCACTGCGGCAACGCAGTGGTGTTTGATTTTTCGCCTTATTATTCGTTGTAATTAAACAATGCGAGTTATTTAACTATGCCTAAGATGAAAACCAATAAAGGTGCTGCAAAGCGCTTTAAAAAAACCGCTTCTGGTGGTTTTAAACGTAAGCAATCACATCTTCGCCACATTCTGACGAAGAAGTCTTCTAAGCGTAAGCGTCAGTTAGGTCCAAAAACGTTAGTTGCAAAAGTTGACGTCGCTGGTATCGCTCGCTGCATGCCATACGCATAATATTTAGGAGACTGAAATGCCAAGAGTAAAACGTGGTGTGACCGCACGTGCGCGTCATAAGAAGGTATTAAACCAGGCTAAAGGTTACTACGGTGCCCGTAGCCGTGTTTATCGTGTAGCTTTCCAAGCAGTTATCAAAGCCGGCCAGTACGCTTACCGTGACCGTCGTCAACGTAAACGTCAATTCCGTCAACTGTGGATCGCGCGTATCAACGCTGCTTCACGTCAAAACGGTTTATCTTACAGCCGTTTCATCGATGGTCTGAAAAGAGCGTCTGTTGAAATCGACCGTAAAATTCTGGCTGACATCGCTGTATTCGACAAAGGCGCATTTGCTGCTTTAGTTGCCAAAGCGAAACAAGCTTTAACTGCTTAATTTTTAAGTAGTAAAAAAGGCAGCTCCGGCTGCCTTTTTTGTTTTTGTTGACCTGTGATAAATCAGTGGCCTGCTGTACCTGAGGTTAATGATCCGATTTTTGCTGCTGTTGCGAAAGACTGGACTCAATACGCCTGATTTTATCCATCAGCTCGCGCTGCTCGTCGTCGCTGAATAAATGTTTGTCTTCCACCAGATGCATAATAATGTTTGCCACTATCATTGGGATCACCACAAAAATCCAGAAATGACCAAATAAGATGCCGATAATACGGCCAGCAGTGGTGACCGGCGTTAAATCCCCATAACCTATCGTTAATGAAGTAACAGTGGCCCACCATAAACCATCGGCAAAGGATTTTGCTTCCAGTAATGAAAAACAGAAAGCACCGGATAACAAACTGGTGATATACAACAGCAGGATCAACCACAGCCGGTTGGCGGTATAAATCAGTAGTTTTTTCATAATAAAAATCCATTTCAGCTAAAAAAACACCTCCAAAGGAGGTGTTTTACAAATGACGATCTAAACACAGAATACGGGCCTGAGATCTAGTTTTTAGTTCACCGCAGGCGCAAACTCCATAATCATGGTGTTTTCTTTAAACAATTGCAGCTTCGCTTGATTCACTTCGATTCGATCGGCCAGCTGCAGCTGTTTGGTAAATTGTTGTTCATAAAAATGAGCATCAGCACAATGTTTGCGCGTGCTGACCACGGGCATCACTTTTAACTGATTGTCTTTTTGCTCATAAGCTGCATTAAAGTTATTGCAGCCGGAAAAACCATATAACTTATTGTCAGCAAACATCATCCGGATATTCAGTTTTTGTGGCACACCAATTTGTGACACTGAACTTAACCGCCAGACCACTCCCTGAGCTGAGCCCGGAGTCGCCTGATTCGGGCAAGTGGCGCCTGGCCAGAACTGGTCGAACTTATCGACAAATAATGCCTGGTTATTATCCGGACTCTTTCTGGCAGTCATAGTCGCAACCACAGATTTGCCGTTTAATACCGGATTGGTCTGGTAGCTGCGCATCATCGGCAAATGATGTTGGGTCATGGCAATCTGATGACTTTCACCGGTCTGACAATCGGTAAAGCTCGCTTCATTGCCTTTGAGCTGATACATGCCGAGTAACGGTAAGCGGCTGTCAATTTTCTGCACTGTTGGCTGGCGCGTCAGCGTCATGTTGTCTGCCGATACAATAGGTTTTCCTGCTACATCCAGCATTACCAGATGTTGATTACTGGCAAACTGAAAAGACGGCATCTGCTGACGTTGTGTCGTAAAGTGCAGGGTGCGCTCGTCCAGCTGCCAACTGCCCTCAATCAGTTCAACGACATTGCGGTCAATAAATTCACGGCGGGCCTCAAATTTACCATTTTGGTAGACATTGATATGGTAGTTCACACCCGGGCATTTTTTGCAGGGCAAAGTGCCGGTAAAACTCATGTCGCGGTCGATAAAAATTAAACCAAAGTCGGTGGCAATAGGCTCGGCATTGTCGGAATGTACCACTTCGTCGGGCACCAGCTCTGGTTTGACTTCAACTTCTGTAATTTCCTGCACAGGGGCGGGTTTGGCGGCTTGCTCGGGAACCACAGAACAGGCGGACAACAATAATACGCTCAGTACTACACTGCTTTTTTTCACTTGAATCATTACCGGATAACCAAAATTGGCGCCATTATACTGAAACTGCAAAAAGAGCGGCAGCGGTTTTTTTGTAACAGCGTTACGCCGCTTGTTATCTTAGGTTGAGTAAGAAGCGAGTGCTCAGATAAAGCCCCAGTGTTTTAGCATCAGTTCTGCACTGTGCTTTGGGTATTGCTGCATAAAACAATGCCCACCTTTTGTTTGTAATGAGGAGACTGCAGGGTTCAGCGATTGCCATCTGTGCACTGCCTTTTGCACAAAGGGATAAGTATCATCACCATAAATCACCAGCGTTTCGCTGCAAGGGCGTTTTAGTTCCCGCCATAAATTTTGCGGGTAAGATGCAAATATTTCAGCTTCACGCTCCGGCTTACATTTCAGTCTGCTGCCATCCTGATGATGCAGTGCATGGTCGATATAAGCTCGCAGAGCGTCTTGTTGCCAACCTCTGAACATACCTCTGTTGGTTAAATATTGCTCTGTTTCGAGTTTGTCAGGCCAAAACTGCCGGCGTTTTAAGGCTTTTTTCGCCATTGGGTTGTGTTGATATAAGCCAAGCAGATCCAGCGCCTGCATAGAGCGCAGCAACAGTGGTGGAAATAATACCGGGTCCAGCAGGATAACTTTGTGAAAGATCCGCTCTGGTTGGGCATTGACCAACGCAGTTAATACGCCGCCAAAACTATGACCACATCCATATACATACACCTCACCAAACTTAGGTAAATGCTGCTGAAAGGCATCACTTGCAAGTTCGGCACTTTGATGCCAGCCAATAAATTTACCACCGTGGTCGCTGTCGCCATGGCCCTGGGTGTCGGATAAAAATAAATCAAAATAAGGTGAAAGCTGCTGTAACAGTGGCAAATACATCAAGCTGCAAAAACCATTGCCGTGTAGCAGATGTAATAGAGGTTTGCCGCTTGGAGTGCTGTGATGGCCACGCAAGGTAAAACCGTAGCGGCTTTGATAATGCCAGGGAATAAGTTGCACTGCTAAATCTCAAGTAAATACTCTAATAAAACCATGCCATGTTTTTACTGAAGCAGCAAGCAAAGCTTAAAGCTGACTCTGTGCTCAACGGCTATTGTGCTGAAGTGCGGAGGTGGTGAGGTAGTTGTGCAGCTGCCGCCGGCCAGGCACTGGAAAAAAGACAATGGCAGAACGATGTGTGACATGACAGGTAAAAAAACACCCGAAGTAACACTTCGGGTGTTTTGGTGAAACAAACCGGTTAATAAAAGCCGGTTGTCAGATCATCAGAAGTTGTAAGTTAAGCGGGCGTAATAGAAACCGCCGTTAAAACCCATCACCGTTGTGGTTGGGTATTTGGCACCCAATACTTCGGCCCAGCGGTTTTCATCCGGTACTTCATCAAACAGGTTATTGGCACCGATAGCGATGTTGTAGTTGTCGCTAAAGCTATAATTCAGTTCAATATCCACTGTTTTTTCTGCACCTAAGAACAGTGGTAAACCGTCATCTTCCACCCTTAAGGCACCAGAGTCAGCATGGTCTTCAAAATAAGAGCCATAGTGATTTAACCGGATAAATCCACCAATTTCGCCCCAGTTCTGGCTAATGGTAAAGCTGCCACGAACTTTTGGTAAACCATCTTCAATCTGTTTGATTTTGGCTTCATTGATATTACGCAGCACCACAGGGTTGCCATCGTCATCTACACCAGGTCTTTCGGTGATGCGATCCACTTCCGTTTTGTTGTAGTTCAGAGCCAGGGCAAAAGTGGTGCGACCGCCCATTAAATCGGCGCTGTAGTTGGCAACAAAATCAACACCCTGAGTTGTGGTATCAAAGTCATTGGTGAAGTATTTGACACCGGCAAAGCTGGTTGCATCGGCCACACCCAGATTTAACAAGGCCTGAATATCGGCAGGAGTTAAGGTCTGGGATGAAGATTGACTAATACGGTCTTCCACTTCAATACGGTAGTAGTCTAGGGTGGCATAAAAACCGTCCACTTCCACCACAGTACCAAATGAATAGTTAGTTGACTCTTCAGGCGTTAACGCCTTACCACCTTTGAGCACAGAAATTGGATGGGTTGGCGGTAGGGTGGCATTATCAACCAGACCTTGGCCTGCGGCAAAAGACGTGGTGACGTTACGAACCATCGACTGACCGATAGTCGGAGCCCTGAAACCTGTGCTGACTGCACCACGCAGCGCCATTTCATCAGTTGCCTGGAAACGACCTGTTAATTTAGCGTTGGTGGTAGTGCCAAAATCTTCATAGTTTTCATAACGCAGCGCAAAATCTGAGCGGAAGCGGTCAGAGAACTCAGCACCAAATTCAGTATAAGCGGCGTAGTTATAACGGTTAAAAGAACCGGCATCGTCCGGCTTAAAGCCAGGGAAACCGTTTGAACCTATACCAAAACCTTGTGATGCCAATGGACCTACTTCAAAAGAGTTTTTATCACCGGCATAAATTTCAAAGGTATCAATACGGTATTCCAGACCACCAGCGACAGCCAGCGGGTAAGGCAGGGCATCCACTTCGATCAGTTTATTCATATCGTAGTTGATGGCTTGTTCCTGCTGTACATATTTACCTGCGTTAAAGTCGCGTGGCGTCCGTGGACCCATCGACGCGTTGATGGTGTTTTTTATATAAAACTCCACTTCGCTGCGGCCATAGCTGGTGCTTAAATCAAAGAACCAGCCGTTGTCCATTTCGCCTTTCAGACCACCAGCCAGAGCGCCATCAGTGACGATACCACCAAACTTCGGTGTAAAACCGCCTGGCAGCATAGAGAAGAAAGTGAAACAGTGCGACGGCAGTGCTTTTACTTTAGCAGTTACCTGGCTGTAGTTCAGACCCTCGATGTCAACATTGCTGCATGCACCTTTGCTGGCGTCCAGATTGCCGACCAATAAAGACTTACCGCCGTCATTGGAATAGACACCACCGCGGGTTTGTGGGTTACGGAAATAAAAACCGCCTTCCACATTACGCTGCGCTACGTTACCAAAGGCATAAAACTCTTTGTTTTTCGCGACTTCTAAACCAATGTTACCAAAGACTTTAAAGTCACGTTTAAATTCAGGTGAACCCCAGACCTGGGCCGGATCCGCAATTTGTGTGTTGCCTTTTGCAGCTAAACCTGCTGCATCACCGCGTTGCACTGAACGGCTGGTTGGATCAGATTGTTTAAATTCAGTACTGAAGTTGGCAAAACCATTGTTGGTGAAAGGTAAACCAATATTAGCGGACACCTGACGTAAATCGCCGTCACCGTCATAATGCTGACCGGTTTTCAGTTCTACCGCACCACCTTCGCTGGCATCTTTTAACCGGAAGTTAATTACACCGGCAATAGCATCAGAACCATATTGAGCCGCAGCACCATCACGCAGAATCTCTACCTGCTTTAATGCAATAGATGGAATAACTGAAATATCAGGGCCTTGTGAACCGTCTGACAAACCACTGCCTAAGAAGGTAATAACGGCAGAGCGGTGGCGGCGTTTGCCGTTGACCAAAACCAGGGTGCTGTCTGGTGGTAAACCACGAAGGTTGGCCGGGCGGACTAAAGTAGAAGCATCGTTGATAGGTTGGGTGTTTACGTTGAAGGAGGGAACTGCGGAACTCATCAGGGTCATCATGTCACTTGGGCCGGCTTTCACAAACTCGTCGGCACTGATGACATCTACAGGGACTGCGGAATCCCCGACCGAGCGTGGCGCGCCCCGGGAGCCGACTACCACGATCTTTTCTACGTCCTCATTCTTTTGCGCTTCTGCTGTGTCCTGAGCTAATGCTGCAAAGCTGGTACCACTTAACATCAACAGGGCACTACCGGTCAGCGCAAACTTAATTCCCGCCGCAAGCGGCTGAAGTTTTGTCTTGTTTTTCATAATTATGCCTTTTAATCCTGGATCGTTTTATACGGCTCGTTTTATTTGTGTGAGCTCGTGAACTAACTTATGGCAATTTTGTCCGTTTGTCCAACCTGTAAAATGGCCGAGTTATCTCAAAACTGTTGCAGAATATTTATAGATTGGTGTTGTGAGTTTGGGTATTTTCGCGCCGATGAAGGCTTGCAGCGATGTTTTTAGCGTTTGAACCGCTTTATTAAGAGACTGGACGGATTTGATTGAAAAAAATAATCCGCTGGCGTTAGATAGAAGTCCTTCATTGTTTTCAGGATTTTTTATGAACCCTTCTTTGACCACTGGTCTGACCCTGGTTGCAGCTGCAACTTTATCCTGTACCGTCAGCGCCAAACAACTTGAGCTTCCAGCCTTGTTTGCCGATCCTGCGTTAAGCGGTCCGGTGCCAAAGTCACTGAGTTATTCACCGGACGGTAGCAGGGTGACTTATCTTAAAGGTAAAAGCTCGGATGCCAACCGGCTGGATTTATGGCAATACCAGCTCAAAAGCCGTAAACACAGCCTGCTGGTGGATTCCGATACCTTATTTAGTGGTCCGGAAGAATTGTCCGATGAAGAAAAAGCCAGAAGGGAGCGTCTGCGATTATTTGCCAGTGGCATCGTCAGTTACAGCTGGTCGAAAGATGGTAAAGCCTTGTTATTCCCGCTAAACGGGGATTTGTATTATTACGATCTGGCAAAAAATAAAGCCCGTAAACTGACAGACACCAAAGAATTTGAAACCGACGCCCAAATCAGTCCAAAAGGGCGTTATGTTTCTTTTGTGCGTGAACAAAATATTTATGTACTGGATTTAACCAGTGGCAAAGAGCAACAACTGACCACTGATGGCAAAGGTACCGTAAAAAACGGTATGGCGGAGTTTGTGGCGCAGGAAGAAATGGCACGGATGACAGGGTACTGGTGGGCGCCGGATGACAGTAAAATAGCTTTTACCCAGTTTGATGACGCCGCTGTGCCGGAGGTACTGCGTAATGAAATTTATGCCAATGAAATCAAACTCTATAACCAGCGTTATCCTTATGCCGGTGCCAATAACGTCAATATAAAACTTGGGGTTGTTGCGCTGAAGTCAGCAGCGGTGCAGTGGCTGGATCTGGGGGCGGAAAAAGATTTTTATTTACCCAGAGTACAATGGACACAAAATCCAAATCAGCTGACCTATCAGTGGCAAAACCGGGATCAGCAAAAGCTCGAGCTCAGGCTGGTGGATTTAACCAGTGCACAACAACAGGTGCTGCTGAGTGAACAAAGCAACACCTGGCTGAATTTGCATGACGACCTGTACTTTTTCAAAGACAAACAACGTTTTATCTGGGCATCCGAGCGGGATGGCTTTAAACACCTGTATTTATATCAATTTGATGGCAAAACACCGCAGCAGCTGACATCAGGCCAGTGGGTGGTCAATAAAATTGAGTCTGTTGATGAAAAAAATAACCTGCTTTATTTTACCGGCCGCAAAGACACAGTGCTGGAAAACCACTTATACCGTTTAAACCTGACGAATCAACAGATTGACCGGTTGACCACGGCGGGTGCCAGTCACGCTGTAGTGGTAGCCAAAGATGGCAGTGGTTTCCTCGATAGTTATTCAGCGGTCAATAGTCTGCCTAAGGTGCAGCTCAATGATAACACCGGCAAAACGCTGACGGTGCTGGAAGCCAATGAACTGAATGCTGCACATCCGTTAACGCCCTACTGGCCTGAACTGGTGCAGCCGCGTTTTGGTACCTTAACGGCCAAAGATGGCCAAACCTTGCATTACCGTGTGTTTGAGCCAAAAAATCTGGATCACAACAAAAAACATCCGGTTATTGTGAGTGTGTATGGTGGGCCTGGCGCGCAACGTGTTACGAATAGCTGGAGTGGCAAAGACTTATATTTCCACTACATGGCGCAGCGTGGTTATATCATCTTCCAGCTCGATAACAGAGGCTCGGAAAACCGCGGTAAAAAGTTTGAAGACCCAATTTATAAACAGCTGGGTGCGGTCGAAGTTGAAGATCAGATCACAGGTGTTGAATATTTGCGCACTTTGCCTTATGTCGACAGCAACAGAATAGGGGTGTATGGCCACAGTTATGGCGGTTATATGGCTATTATGGCGATGTTTAAGGCAGGTGATTATTTTGCAGCCGGTGTGTCGGGTGCGCCTGTTACCGACTGGACTTTATATGACACACACTACACCGAGCGTTATTTAGGTCATCCGGCGCAAAATGCCCAAGGTTATCAGGCGAGTTCAGTTTTCCCATACAGTGATGGGTTAAAAGGTGATCTCCTGATTTATCATGGTATGGCCGATGACAACGTCTTATTCAGCAACAGCACCAAACTGTTTTCTGATTTACAGACAAAAGGCAAGAACTTTGACATGATGACGTATCCGGGCAGTAAACACGCCATGTTTGGTCAGCAAGTGCAAACTCATTTACATCAGACGATCACCAACTTTTTTGACCGCACCTTGTTAAACCGCGGCAAATAATTCCCCGGACCATGGTGGTGTAGTAAAAATAAAAACGGTCAGCATGCTGACCGTTTTTTTGCGCTGAATTGATGTTCAATGTGACGATTACAATTCATTACCTGTATATTGCTGACGGGAGAACGCCAACAGGTTATTGATGGTGGTCTGGCTGATTTGGGCCATGGCCTCTTTGGTAAAAAATGCCTGATGACCAGTGATCAGCACATTGGGGAAGGTTAATAAGCGCTGGAACACTTCGTCAGCGATGACCTGATCAGACAGGTCTTTAAAAAATAAATCTGCCTCCTGCTCATAGACATCCAGACCAAGATAACCAATTTTTCCTGATTTCAGTGCCTGGATCACCGCTTTGGTATTGATCAAAGCACCGCGGCTGGTGTTGATCAACATCACCCCTGATTTCATCTGACTAAGTGCTTCTTCATTGATCAGATGCTGGCTATCAGGGGTTAAAGGGCAATGCAGGCTGATAATGTCACTTTGTTGATAAAGTTCGCCAAGGCTGACATAACGGGCGCCAAGCTGCTGTAATTCCTGACTTTCGATAGGATCAACACAGAGCAGCTCACAGCCAAAACCCCTTAAAATACGGGCTGTAGCAAGGCCAATACGGCCAGTGCCGATTAAACCCACGGTTTTCTGATAGAGGTTAAAACCGAGCAGGCCATTTAAATCAAAGTTATTGTCGCGGGTTCTGTTATAGGCTTTATGAAACTTCCGGCTTAAACAGAGCATCATACCAACCGTATGTTCAGCCACGGCCTGAGGTGAATAAGCCGGCACGCGCATCACCCGGATACCGAGTTTTTTTGCTGTTGCAATGTCAACATTATTAAAGCCGGCGCAGCGCAGCGCTACAGCAAAAATACCAAGCTCGGCGAGCTTTTGCAGTACTGTTGCCGATAAATCATCGTTGACAAAAGCACAAACAGCGTCGCTGCCATAAGCAGCTGCAACGCTTAATAGATCCAGTTTTTGCGGCAAAAATTGCCAGCTGATATGGTCCGTGCTGTGCTGACGAAGGGCCAGTTCATCATAAGGCTGGCTGCTAAATACGGTAACTTTCATCCTGATCTCCATGGCGCAATTTTACTGAGTTTATCAGGGGATGATACTGTTTTATAAGTGCTATTTTGACGGTGGTAATAACGCCAGCTCTTCCTGAATAGCGTCGATAAACTGCCCTGGTTTGGTTCTTGGTGCATAACGTTTTACCACCACACCGTCTTTGTTCACCAGAAACTTAGTGAAGTTCCATTTAATAGCACGGGTTTTTAACAATCCTCTGGCCTGATCTTTCAGGTACTCAAACAAGGGTTCGGCTTCCGGGCCATTCACATTAATTTTCGCCAGCACCGGAAAACTGACGCCGTAATTGAGCTGACAAAATTGCTGAATGGCCTGATCTGACGCCGGCTCCTGACCACCAAACTGATTACAGGGAAAAGCCAGGATCACTAAACCCTGATCTTTAAACTGCTGATGCAAGGCTTCCAGTTCCTGATACTGCGGCGTAAATCCACACTGGCTGGCGGTATTAACAATCAGCAGCACTTTGTCGCGAAACTGACTGAGATCGATCATCTCGCCTGTTGCTGTCTTTACTTTAAACTGGTGCACATTAGCCATGAGTTCTCCTGTCGCGGGCATTTTTGCTATTTGTATCATAACTTTGTAAGCTAAAGTTCAGTGTGTCACAGAATTAAGACAGTTATATGGCAATTGCAGCAAAAGAGTTCAGACTGGCCTTTATTGGCCTTGGTGTGATGGGATTTCCGATGGCTGGGCATCTTCAGCAAAAAGGTTATCAGGTGACGGTGTATAACCGCAGTGCAGAAAAAGCGGCGGCCTGGGTAGCGCAGTATGGCGGTAACAGTGCTGCAACACCGGCGCTGGCCGCAGCGCAGGCTGATATGGTGATGTTATGTGTTGGTAATGATGACGATGTACGTTCTGTGGTTTATGGTGAAGACGGTGTACTTGCAAATTTAACAGCAGGGGCTGTGCTGATTGACCATACCACAGCCTCGGCTGATTTAGCCCGTGAGCTGGCGGCAGTTTGTCAGGCAAAAGATATTGGGTTTCTCGATGCCCCGGTTTCCGGTGGCCAGGCCGGTGCGCAGAATGGTCAGCTCACTATTATGGTGGGAGGCGAGCCAGCACATTTTTCCAAAGCAGAAGCTGTGCTGCAAAGTTATGCCAAAAGCTGCCGTTTATTAGGCGCTGCCGGTGCCGGCCAACTGGCGAAAATGGTTAATCAGATTTGTATTGCCGGTGTGGTGCAGGGGTTGTCCGAAGCTTTACATTTTGCCACTCAGGCCGGGCTTGATGCGAAGGCGGTACTGGATGTGATTTCAAAAGGGGCGGCGCAATCCTGGCAAATGGAAAACCGCGGTTACACTATGGTGGATGGGCAATTTAACTTTGGTTTTGCTGTGGACTGGATGCGTAAAGATCTTGGTATCACACTGCAGGAAGCCAGACGCAATGGCGCTCAATTGCCACTGACGGCGCTGGTTGATCAGTTTTATGCTGATGTACAGGCCCAGGGCGGGGGGCGTTTTGATACCTCAAGTCTTATTACCCGCTTTAAATCATCTGCCAAGGCCACGTAAGTGGCCTTTTTTCTGCTCGTTGTGTGTGAGGCATGCTTTGATAACGCCCGTGAATGTTGTTTCCATCGTCGCTAAATAAGGAAAAATGTATATTTAATACGCGGTTAACTTTTTGTGTAAAAATATCTGCTATTTTTCCGGGCGATTTTGCGCCGTCGTGATACAATTTTGTAACTTTATGTGTTTATGTTGTGAAATGATGAATTTTATTGATATAGGCTGGCAGCTGTATCTGATTTTATTCAGCCTGCTGGTCGGGCTCCCAGCCATGATTGGCTTTATTTTGTATCGCCTGGATCCACGTTGGTTAAAACCTTTGTTGTGGTCTGTGCCTGCCTGTGCTTCGTTATTCTTGTGGTCGGCCTGGTGGTTAACCCGTAACTCTGTTGAAATTGGCGACAACAGCATGTTGCTGCAGGCTGGTTTTTATCAGGCGACTGTGACGGACCTGTCATTACCCCAAAGTGTCATTGATGTGATACCAAAAGATGAACTCGGGCAGTACCGGCCTGATGTAGCCATTAATGGCATCAATCTGCCGGATTACCAAGTGGGTTGGTATTTGCTGGCCAATGGCAAAATGGCTTTTGTGATGCTGATTGGCAACCCGGCTGAAATTACCTTAGTGAGCACACCAAGCACTACAGCGTTGGTGGGAGGCAATATTCATCAGCGTGATTTAGTGGCAGCACAATAGCTCTACGGCATAATCAAAAAGCCCGCATTGCGGGCTTTTTGATTGCTGATAGACCGTGATCCTGGCCGGAACAGACGTTAGGCAAATACCATCTCAGGCACTTCACCTTTAATCACTAATTTACCGGCGGTTTTTTGCTGAATTTCTTCAATGCTGACACCCGGAGCCCGCTCCAGTAAGTGGAAAGCGCCGTCTTTGACTTCCAGCACAGCTAAGTCTGTGACGATCTTTTTCACACAGCCAACACCGGTCAGCGGCAGGGTACAGGCGTCCAGTAACTTGGAGGCACCGTATTTATCGGCGTGGGTCATAGTCACCACAATATTCTGCGCGCCAGCCACTAAATCCATAGCGCCGCCCATACCTTTGACCAGTTTGCCTGGGATCATCCAGCTGGCGATATTGCCGTTCTGGTCCACTTCAAAAGCACCTAATACCGTTAAATCCACATGGCCACCGCGGATCATGGCAAAACTTTCAGCTGAACTGAAAATCGCCGCGCCTTTGATCGCAGTGACTGTTTCTTTACCAGCGTTGATCATATCAGCGTCAATCTCTGCTTCAGTCGGGTAAGGGCCCATTCCCAATAAACCGTTTTCTGATTGCAACATCACTTCAATGCCAGCCGGTACGTAGTTGGCCACTAAAGTTGGAATACCAATGCCTAAATTTACGTAATAACCGTCTTTGAGCTCTTGCGCCACACGCATTGCTACCTGTTCACGGGATAATGCCATTTTTTCTGCTCCTTAACCTTGGCGAACCATACGACGTTCAATGCGTTTTTCGAATTTGGCCTGAATTACCCTTTGTACATAAATGCCAGGGGTGTGAATTTGTGAAGGCTCAAGCTCGCCTGGTTCCACAATTTCTTCGACTTCAGCGACAGTAATTTTGCCGGCTGTGGCCACCATAGGGTTAAAGTTCATCGCCGTGTGGCGGAAGACTAAGTTGCCGTAACGGTCGGCTTTCCAGGCGCGCACTATGGCAAAATCGCCGGTAATAGCAGGCTCTAACACATAGTTGCGGCCATTAATTTCGCGGGTTTCTTTACCTTCAGCCACTGGTGTGCCGAAGCCTGTTGCAGTAAAAAAGGCCGGTATACCAGCACCACCGGCGCGGATTTTTTCTGCCAGTGTGCCTTGAGGGGTCAGTTCGACTTCCAGCTCACCGCTTAACAGCTGTTTTTCAAATAAAGCGTTTTCGCCAACATAAGAAGCCACCATTTTTTTGATCTGACGGTCTTCCAGCAAAACACCCAAACCAAAACCGTCGACACCACAGTTATTGGAAACAACAGTTAAATCGCGGGTGCCCATTTTTTTGATTTGGGCAATTAAACCTTCCGGAATGCCACAAAGGCCAAAACCGCCGGCAATAACGGTCATACCGTTTTCCAGACCTGCCATTGCTTCGTCGTAGCTATGTACAACTTTGTTAAACCCTGCCATTTGAAGTCCTCTTCATTTTGATATGCTGTATTGCCGCTGCGTTGCGAAAAAGCGGCTTAATTCTGCTGACATTTGGCTTTAAGCGCCAATCCTACTTTAGAACTAGGTGTTTTCCCCAAGGCTTCTGCAATAGCCCAGCCCGCGCGGGCGAGCGTATTTAAATCAACACCATGGGTTATGCCAAGGCCGCTTAGTAAATACACCACATCTTCAGTGGCAACATTGCCTGACGCGCCGGCGGCATAAGGGCAACCGCCAAGACCGGCCACTGCACTGTCGACCACAGCCACACCACGGCTTAGCGCTGCGTAAATATTTGTTAACGCCTGGCCATAAGTGTCGTGAAAATGTACGGCAATTTTGTCCACAGGCACCACTTCAAGCACTGCATCGAGCATCAACAGCACTTTGGCAGGCGTACCCACACCTATGGTGTCGCCTAAAGATATTTCATAACAGCCCATGTCCAGTAACGCCTTTGCCACCCGGGCAACATCGGCTGGCGCGACGTCGCCCTGATAAGGGCAACCCACCACACAAGAGACATAACCACGCACGCGCAAACCATCCGCTTTGGCAGCAGCAACGACGGGCTCAAAACGCGCCAGGCTTTCGCTGATAGAGCAGTTGATGTTTTTCTGGCTAAAAGCTTCAGAAGCGGCACCAAAAATGGCTACTTCGTCCGCACCTGCCGCTTTAGCTGCCTGATAACCCTGTAAATTGGGGGTCAGCGCCGTGTAAGTGACGCCGTTTCTACGGTTAATTCCGGCAAATACCGCGGCCGAGTCGGCCATTTGTGGCACCCACCTGGGGCTGACAAATGAGCCGGTTTCAATGGTTGTTAAACCGGCATCGGCCAGCGCATTGACCAGCGCTATTTTGGCTGCCAGGGGCACAGCCACTTCGTTTTGCAAACCATCACGTGGACCAACTTCAACAATTTGCACCTGCTTTGGGAAAGCGTTTTGAGTGAACTGACTCATGTTAAGCCTCCGTTTTGGCGGCAAAATCCACCAGCTCGGCACCATCTTTAACTAAGTCACCGGCGGCATAAAACAGCGCATTCACCACACCTGCAGCCGGCGCTTTAATGGCATATTCCATTTTCATGGCTTCCATCACCAGCAGCGTCTGACCCGCTTCTACTTCCTGGCCTGCGTTCACCAGCACAGCGACCACAGTGCCATTCATTGGCGCTTTTAAACTGCCGGCACTTTCGTCGTTTGTGGCCACTTCAACTGTGGTTTTGTAATCAAAATCAAAACGTTGTTGTTTGATAAACACAGAGACAGTGTCGCCGTACTGATTGACCCGAACCTTACATTGATGGCCGCTGATATTGGCCATCAACTCGTCCTGTTGCAGCTGGGCTTTAATGGTTAAACATAAATCGCCCACACAGACCACAAAGGCATCAGAGGATTGGGTGATCTGCACCGTCTTAGCGGTTTCATCCTGAGTCAGCACAAAACTGACGCTGGCATTTTCGTTCATGCGCCAGCCAATGGCCGACTGCCATGGTGAGCTGGTTGTGCCTGCCGGCTGCTGTTTTAACAATAAATACAAAGCGGCCAGGATCAGCGCCTGGGTAGGCTCCTGCTGCTCAGGGGCAAACAACACTTTTTGATGATGTTCAATAAAATGGGTGTCGAGTTCGGCTTTGGCAAAAGCCGGATGTTCTACCAAACGGGTTAAAAAGTTTAAATTGGTTTTAACCCCGGCAATACGGTAATCGTCCAGTGCGCGACGCATGCGGGCGATAGCACGATCGCGGCTTTCATCCCAGACAATGAGTTTTGCGATCATCGGGTCGTAAAAAGGCGACACTTCGTCGTTTTCTACTACTCCGGTGTCAATACGCACATGGCGGTTGGCGTCCGGCTGACGTAAATAGGTCAGTTTACCTGTGGCTGGCAGGAAGTTATTGTCCGGATCTTCAGCATACACCCGCACTTCAATAGCATGACCATCCAGCGGAATTTCGTCTTGTGTCAGTGGTAGCGGCTGATTAGCGGCCACCAATAACTGCCATTTGACTAAGTCCTGACCTGTGATCATTTCGGTGACCGGATGCTCCACCTGTAAACGGGTATTCATTTCCATAAAATAGAAAGAGCCATCTTCGTCAAACAGGAATTCCACGGTACCGGCACCGGCGTAACCTATGGCCTGTGCCGCTTTAACCGCGGCTTCGCCCATTGCTTTACGCTGTGCTGTTGTAAAGTTGGGTGCCGGCGCTTCTTCAATCACTTTTTGATGGCGGCGCTGAATTGAACAATCCCGCTCATGTAAATACACAGCGTTGCCGAAGTTGTCGGCAAACACCTGAATTTCCACGTGCCTTGGTTTGGTCAGATACCTTTCCATCAGGATTTTGTCGTTGCCAAAACCGTTTAACGCTTCACGTTTTGCACTTTGCAGCTGCTCGAGAAACTCGGATTTTTGCCACACCACCTTCATGCCTTTGCCACCGCCGCCATAAGCGGCTTTAAGCAGCAGCGGGTAACCCACCTTGTCGGCTTCCAAAGCTAAAAAGGCTTCATCCTGGTTGTCACCATGGTAACCCGGTACCAGCGGCACACCGGCTTTACTCATAATTTCTTTGGCGGCACTTTTACTGCCCATAGCAGCAATAGCAGGCACTGGCGGGCCAATAAAAACCACACCGGCTTTGGCGCAGGCCTCGGCAAACTCTTCATTTTCTGATAAAAAACCATAACCGGGGTGAACGGCCTGGGCGCCGGATTTTTGGGCTATGTCGAGAATTTTGTCAGCGCGTAAATAAGATTCTTTGCTCGGTGCCGGGCCTAATAAATAAGCTTCGTCGGCCATTTGTACATGGCGGGCGTTGGCGTCCGCTTCCGAATACACAGCCACACAACGAATGCCCAGCTGATGTGCGGTTTTAATCACTCGACAGGCAATTTCGCCGCGGTTGGCTATTAAAATTTTCTGAAACATATTAAGCCTGTCCTTTATTGTCAGTGTCTGCATGAGGCTGGGTTTGCTGCCATGCTGGTGTGCGTTTTTGTAAAAAGGCTGATAAACCTTCCTGGCCTTCGCTGGAAACCCGAATTGCAGCAATACGGCGACTGGTTTCGTCTATTAAAGCCTGGGTGGTTGGCTGATTGGCCACAGTAAAAATTAAGTTTTTGGCAGCTTTTACCGCTGCCGGGCTGTTAGCCAGCAGGGTTTGCACCATGGCATCCGACACACCATGCAATTCATCTTCGCTTACCAGCTGATGCAGTAAACCTAGATGCAAAGCTTCGGCGGCAAAAAAACGCTCAGCTGTTAAGAAATAACGGCGGCTGGCACGCTCGCCAATGGCGCGCACCACATAAGGGCTGATCACTGCTGGTATTAAACCAATTTTGACTTCGCTCAAACAAAAGCTGGCTTTGTCACTGGCAATGGCAATATCACAACAAGCCACTAAACCTACAGCACCACCAAAAGCTGCACCTTGTACTATGGCAAGCGTTGGGGAAGGGAAGTTGTCGAGTTTTTGCATCAGCCTGGCAAGTTCACCGGCGTCCTGCAGATTTTCAGCATAGTTTTTGTCGGCCATGGAGCGCATCCAGCCTAAATCGGCGCCAGCGCTAAAGTTTTTGCCGCTGGAACGAAGCAATAACACCCGGACTTGTGGGTTTGCTGCAAACAAATCCAGCGCCTGAATAAGCTCCTGGATCATGTTATCGTCAAAAGCGTTATGCACTTCAGGACGGTTCAGCACCAGCTGCGCCACGCCACGCGCGTCGATGGCAGTGCTGATGTAATTAAAATTCTGGTTTTGCATCATCAGCTCCCGTTACATGCGGAACACGCCAAAGCGTGTCTCTTCAATAGGCGCATTCAATGATGCAGCCAGAGCCAGGCCAACCACCATACGGGTTTGCGCAGGGTCAATAATGCCATCGTCCCATAAGCGGCCAGAGGCGTAATAAGGATGCCCCTGCTGTTCGTACTGCTCGATAATAGGTTTTTTAAGTGCAGCTTCAGCCTCCGCCGATAAAGTTTCGCCTTTGCGGGCTAAACCATCTTTGGTCACCTGGGCCATCACGCCCGCAGCCTGTTCACCACCCATCACTGAAATACGCGCATTTGGCCACATCCACATCATGGTTGGGTCGTAAGCCCGGCCACACATACCATAGTTACCGGCGCCATAAGAGCCGCCAATTAACACGGTAAATTTGGGTACCTTGGCACAAGAAACTGCGGTGACCATTTTGGCGCCATGTTTGGCAATACCTTCGGCTTCGTATTTTTGCCCAACCATAAAACCTGTGATGTTTTGCAGGAACAACAGCGGAATTTTGCGCTGGCAACAAAGCTCAATAAAATGCGCGCCTTTTTGCGCCGACTCGGAAAATAAAATGCCGTTATTGGCCACAATACCCACAGGGTTTCCAAAAATACGGGCAAAACCACAGACCAGCGTTGGGCCATACAGCTGTTTAAATTCATCAAAATCTGAGCCATCGACAATACGGGCGATCACTTCACGTACATCAAATGGTTTTTTCAAATCGGTGCCCACAATGCCGTATAACTCTTTGGCATCAAACAGCGGTTCCTGAGAAGGTTTGACATCCCGAAGCTGCGGTGTGGCGCGGTTTAAGCGGGCAATGCTGTTACGCGCCAGCTGCAGTGCATGTTCATCGTTTTGTGCGTAGTGATCGGCCACTCCTGAGATACGACAATGTACATCAGCACCGCCTAAATCTTCAGCTGAGACTTCTTCGCCGGTGGCGGCTTTGACCAGTGGTGGGCCGGCCAGGAATATAGTGCCTTGTTCTTTGACGATAATAGATTCATCCGCCATGGCAGGCACATAAGCGCCACCTGCAGTACAAAGGCCCATCACCACGGCAATTTGCGGAATACCTTTGGCCGACATATTGGCCTGATTAAAGAAAATGCGGCCAAAATGCAGTTTGTCCGGGAATACATCATCCTGGCGCGGCAGGTTGGCACCACCAGAATCGACCAGATAAATACAAGGCAGCTGGCAGCGTTCGGCAATTTCCTGGGCGCGTAAATGTTTTTTCACCGTCAGCGGATAATAAGTGCCGCCTTTGACCGTCGCGTCATTGGCCACAATCATACATTCAACTCCACTGACCCGGCCTATACCGGCCACCACACCAGCAGCTGGCACATAGTCGTCATAACATTGCCATGCGGCAAACTGGCCAATTTCTAAAAAGGGTGAGCCAGGGTCCAGCAGCTTTTGAATACGGTCACGCACAAACAACTTACCGCGGCTGGTATGACGGGCAATTAAAGCTTCACCGCCACCGAGTTTAATTTGCTGCACTTTGCTGTTGAGATCATCCACCAGAGTTTGCATCGCTTCTGCGTTTTGCAAAAACTCTGCACTTCTTGGGTTAATTTTGCTGCTTAATCTGGTCACTGAAGTCACCTTTAGAAATTATTGGAAGTCGCGCTGTGTCTGTAACTGCGCTTTTTGCTCTTACCGCGACGAAAGCAGGGGCGCAGCCCCGGAGTCGGATTGTGTTGTACCTTCGTCATGAAAAATTGAACGTACAACAAAGGAGAGTGAGAGCAAGATAAGCCGACCGTTGAGCAGCAGGGATGCTGCGAACCGAGCCCCCCAGGGATGGGTTTATGGGCGTGTCGGCGTTCTTGTTCTCACTCTCCTGTAAGCCAGTCGTTCAACTGGCAAATGCCTGAAATTAATTCGACTCGTTAAACAGTTCCCGGCCTATCAGCATACGACGGATCTCCGAAGTACCGGCGCCAATTTCATAGAGCTTAGCGTCACGTAATAAACGGCCTGTCGGGTATTCGTTGATATAACCGTTACCACCCAGCAGCTGAATGGCATCCAGCGCCATTTTGGTGGCGAGCTCTGCGGTGTACAAAATTACCGCAGCAGCGTCTTTACGGGTGGTTTCGCCCCTGTCACAAGCTTTGGCAACTGTGTAAGCGTAAGCTTTGGCGGCATTCATCTGAGTGTACATATCGGCAATTTTGCCTTGCACCAGCTGGAACTCACCGATAGCCTGACCAAATTGTTTGCGGTCATGAATATAAGGCACAACGATGTCCATACATGCTTGCATAATGCCAAGCGGACCACCCGATAACACCAGACGTTCATAATCCAGACCCGACATTAAGACCCGAACGCCTGAACCTACAGAACCCAGCACGTTTTCTTCCGGTACTTCACAGTCTTCAAATACCAGCTCACAGGTGTTTGAACCGCGCATACCGAGTTTGTCGAGTTTTTGTGCCTGAGAAAAACCTTTAAAACCACGTTCGACGATAAAAGCGGTAATGCCTTTTGAGCCTGCGTTGACGTCGGTTTTGGCATAAATCACATAAGTGTCGGCATCCGGGCCATTGGTGATCCACATTTTGTTGCCGTTTAAAATGTATTTATCACCGCGTTTTTCTGCACGCAGTTTCATCGAAACCACATCAGAGCCGGCGTTAGGCTCAGACATCGCCAAAGCACCAATATGCTCGCCAGAGCACAGCTTTGGCAGATATTTCATTTTTTGCGCTTCGTTGCCGTTTTTGAAAATCTGGTTTACACACAGATTCGAGTGAGCGCCATAAGACAAACCAACAGAAGCGGAGGCACGGCTGATTTCTTCCATCGCCACAATGTGGGCTAAATAACCTAAACCAGAACCACCATATTTTTCGTCAACTGTCACGCCAAGCAAACCTAAGTCGCCAAACTTACGCCATAAGTCGTTTGGAAAAGCGTTGTCATGATCAATTTGGGCGGCACGTGGGGCAATTTCTTCGCGGGCAAAGGCGTTGACCTGTTCGCGGATCATATCGACCATTTCACCCAGGTCGAAGTTAAGCGATTTATAACTGCTAATCATCAAAGTTCCCCGTTTGCGGATTGGTTGTTGGTTTTGGTTTCTGTAGTTCTGGCTTCGGTCAGGGTTTCGCGGCAGCGTTTTTCCACTGTGACCAGCTCCATCAGTACTACTTTAATGTCGTCCATTTGCTGGTGCAGCTCGGCTTTTTTTTGCTCTATCAGCTTCAGCATAATGGTCAGTTGGGTGACACTGGATTTGTCAGCGTCATAAAGTTCAAACAGCTGACCGGTTTCCGACAAGCTAAAACCTAAACGTTTGCCACGTAAAATAAGCTTCAGCCGCACCCTGTCTCTTTTGCTGTAAATGCGGGTCTGGCCCTGACGTAAAGGTGTGATAAGCCCCTGATCTTCGTAAAACCGGATACTGCGGGTGGTAATATCAAACTCTTTGGCAAGTTCGCTGATGCTATAGGTTTTGTCGTCTTTTTCTGTCATTTCGGCCACCGTAAAAATCGCCGGTAACTATAAGTGAAGTTTACGTAAAGGTAAAGCTGAAGGGCTGTTGTTATCCCTTTGTAGTGATCGCTCAGCTACTTTCCCCCTAGTTGTCAGCTTCCTTAGTGCCTGGTAAATCACTATTATTCATCAGTTGTTTATTGCAGTTAATCTTATGAATCCCCAACTAATTTTGTGAGTTTGATACCTAAGTGGCTGTAAAAGATCAGCACTGGGATAGTCCGGGATTTTTGCGGATGTAAATGAAAACTGCCAAAGGCGCTGAGATTGTGTAGCAAAAGCACAACAGCAAAATGGGGCAATAACACCAAAGTCTTGGTTGGTTGACGTTGGCGTAAACGTAAATTTGGTGTAGGCTCATGCACAGTTGCAAACAGCAGGGGGAAACCCCACGAATTTCGGAGAGCAGAATCAATGACGCAGCAGAATCAAGTGGTGATAGTGGCAGCAAAACGCACTGCTATGGGTGGTTTTATCGGCGGATTGGCTGATGTCAGTGCCACTGATTTGGGTGCAACCGCCATCAGCGCTGCTTTAGCTCAGTCCGGTCTGGCTGCTGATAAAGTCAGTGAAGTGATTATGGGCTGTGTGTTACCTGCAGGGCTCGGTCAGGCGCCAGCGCGTCAGGCAGTGTTAAAAGCAGGTCTGCCCTTATCAGCAGGTGCCACCACTATTAATAAGGTGTGTGGTTCAGGTTTAAAAGCTGTGATGCTTGCTTCTGACTTATTAAAAGCGGGCAGCGCCGATGTGGTGGTGGCCGGTGGTATGGAGTCAATGTCAAATGCGCCTTATCTGCTGCCAAAAGCCCGTTCTGGTATGCGGATGGGCCATGGTGAAGTCAAAGATCACATGATGCTGGACGGTCTGGAGAACGCTTACGACGGTAAAGCCATGGGTTGTTTTGCCCAGCAGACGGCCAATGAACAGGATTTTAGCCGTGAAGCGATGGACGCTTTTGCGGTGCAGTCACTGACCCGCGCCCAAAAAGCCATTGCTGATGGTGCTTTTGTGGCTGAAATTGCCCCTGTCACTATTCAAAGCCGTAAAGGTGAAGTGATATTTGCCACTGACGAGCAACCTGGTAATGCCAAAGTCGATAAAATTCCTACACTGCGTCCGGCTTTTGCCAAAGACGGCACTATCACAGCTGCCAACTCAAGCTCTATTTCTGACGGCGCTGCGGCGCTGGTGCTGATGCGTGAAGCTGATGCACAAGCGCAAGGCGTCAAGCCGCTGGCTCGTGTGGTGGGTCATGCTACCCATTCAATGGAACCTGCGTTGTTTACCGTCGCACCTGTTGGCGCTATGACAAAATTGCTCAGCAACTTAGGCTGGGACAAAAACGACGTGGACCTGTGGGAAATTAACGAAGCTTTTGCCATGGTCACTATGCTGGCCATCAAAGAAATGGGCCTGGACAGCAATAAAGTAAACGTCAATGGCGGCGCTTGTGCTTTAGGTCATCCTATTGGTGCCTCTGGTGCCCGAATTCTGGTGACATTAATTCATGCGTTAAAGGCCCGTGGCCTGAAACGTGGTATCGCCTCTTTATGTATTGGTGGTGGCGAAGCTGTGGCTTTAGCGGTTGAAGTTGTTTAACAACGAATAGCCTAAAGGTTCAGTAAAAGAGCTGTTTTGGCAGTCTAATAACTAAGCCAAAACACAAAAAAGCGAAGTCTAACAAATATAAGCAGTGGCAAATACCACGCAACAAATCCAAAGCCCGGTGCGAACAGCCCCGGGTTTTTCTGAAAATCCGGGGCAGCGCTCAGAAGGTGGCTGCTTCCAAACGGGGAAAAAGTTATGACCACTCAGGTTCAGCTGTTTATCAACGGCGAGTTTGTGCACTCAAAAAGTGAAAAATTCATCCCGGTGACTAACCCTGCCACGCAGGAAGTGATCGCTCAGGTGCCTTGTGCCACCATGGACGAAATGGAACACGCCATTCGTTCTGCCAAAGAAGCCTTTTTAAGCTGGAAAGAAACGCCGGTATCAGAACGCGCCCGCTTAATGATGCGTTTTGCTGCACTGTTAAAAGAACATCAGGCTGATATCGCCGATATTATTTGCCGTGAACTTGGCAAAACAGTCGAAGACGCCAAAGGGGACGTTTGGCGTGGTATTGAAGTGGTGGAACAAGCCGCTAATATCCCGTCTTTAATGATGGGGGAAACGGTAGAAAACGTAGCGCGCAGCATTGACACTTATAGCTACATTCAGCCATTGGGCGTTTGTGCCGGTATTACGCCGTTTAACTTCCCGGCCATGATCCCGCTGTGGATGTTCCCGATGGCCATTGCCTGTGGCAATACCTTTGTATTAAAACCTTCTGAACAAGATCCAATGACGGTGAACCGTATTGCAGAGCTGTTTGCAGAAGCCGGCGCGCCAAAAGGTGTGTTACAGGTGGTACATGGTGCTAAAGAGCAGGTTGACGTCTTATTGCATCATAAAGACATTAAAGCTATTTCATTTGTAGGTTCAGTGAATGTTGGTCAGTATATCTACAAAACAGGTACTGATAACTTAAAGCGGGTGCAGGCTTTTGCAGGTGCCAAAAACCATATGGTGATTATGCCTGATGCCAATAAAAATCAGGTGGTAAACGCCCTGGTTGGAGCCTCAGTGGGTGCTGCCGGTCAACGTTGTATGGCGATTTCTGTGGCTGTGTTTGTCGGTGCTGCCGCTGAGTGGATCCCGGAAGTGGCGGCAGCCATTGCGAAGGTGCGCCCAGGTGTTTATACCGATCCAAATGCTGCTTATGGCCCGCAAATCAGCCCGCAAGCGCGCGCCCGGGTGTTGTCTTTGATTGAACAAGGCAAAAAAGAAGGTGCGACTTGTCTGGTCGACGGCTCCACTATTGAGGTTGAAGGTTATCCAAATGGTAACTGGGTGGGCCCGACGGTGTTCTCCAACGTCACCACCGATATGGCCATATATAAAGAAGAAATTTTTGGCCCAGTGCTCAATACCATGACAGTGAATTCACTGGATGAAGCTATTGCTTTGGTAAACGCCAGCCCATACGGCAACGGCACCGCGATTTTTACCGCCAGTGGCCATGCCGCCCGTAAATATCAACACGAAATTGAAGTAGGTCAGGTGGGCATTAATATTCCAATTCCGGTACCACTGCCGTTTTTCTCATTCACCGGCTGGAAAGGCTCGTTCTACGGTGATCAACATGCTTACGGTAAACAGGCTGTGCGTTTTTACACTGAAACTAAAACCATTACCGCCCGTTGGTTTGAAGACGATATGGCCGCAACAGGCCCGAATATGTCGATTAACCTGCGTTAATGATGCACTGGTTGTCAAAGCCGTCCTGGCGGCTTTGACATGCGGACCCGCCGCGCGCAGTGCGCGCGGCTTTTGATTGTCTGCTTAGCCTGTGCCAATCCGCGGTTCCGGCTGCTATTTATGCGCTTGACCACGGAAAAGGCACGTCAAATACAAGAAAAAAGCGAACAGCCGTTCACCAGACTAAACAGAGGCTGATAAAAATCAGCAGACGATAGTGATGCTTTGCAGCAGTGAATGCCGGATGTCGCAGGCCAAACAGCATATTTGAAGGTGTACCCTATGAATTTTAATTTAACCGAAGATCAACAGGCTTTTGCCGAAACGGCCCGTCAGTTTGCGGAAACTGAACTGGCACCTTTTGCCGCTGAGTGGGACAGAACCCATCATTTTCCAAAAGATGTATTGCAAAAAGCCGGTGAACTTGGCTTTTGTTCTTTATATACCCCGGAAGATGCTGGTGGTTTAGGTTTATCACGGCTTGATTCTTCGATTATTTTTGAACAGCTCGCCATGGGCTGTACTGCCACCACGGCCATGTTAACCATTCACAATATGGCCACCTGGATGATTGCCAGCTGGGGCACTGAACAAGCTAAAAACGAGTGGTGTCCAAGTCTGGTGACAGGCGAGAAGCTGGCTTCTTATTGTTTAACCGAACCAGGTTCAGGTTCAGATGCAGCCTCACTTCGCACCAGCGCCAAAAAAGATGGCGATTTTTATGTGCTGAACGGCTCCAAAATGTTTATCTCGGGCGCGGGCTCTACTGAAGTTTTAGTGGTGATGGCGCGCACCGGTGAGCCAGGTCCCAAAGGCATTTCTGCTTTTGTGGTGCCGGCAGATGCGGCAGGTGTAATTTACGGCAAAGCTGAAGAAAAAATGGGCTGGAACGCACAACCAACCCGTTTAGTGACCTTTGACAATGTGCGTATTCCAGCGCATTACCTGTTAGGCAACGAAGGTGAAGGTTTTACATTCGCCATGAAAGGTTTAGATGGCGGCCGTATTAATATTGCCACTTGTTCTATCGGTACTGCGCAGCAGGCGCTGAACACCGCCCGCAACTATATGCTGGAGCGTGAGCAGTTTGGCAAACCGTTGGCGGCTTTTCAGGCATTACAGTTTAAACTGGCCGACATGGCAACTGAGCTGGTTGCAGCCAGACAGTTGGTACGCTTAGCAGCATTTAAGCTGGACACGGATGACGCTGAAAAAACCGCTTATTGTGCGATGGCAAAACGTTTTGCCACTGATATCGGTTTCCAGGTGTGCGATCAGGCGCTGCAAATCCATGGTGGTTATGGATATATCAAAGAATATCCGCTGGAGCGGCATTTCCGTGATGTGCGGGTGCATCAGATTTTAGAAGGCACCAACGAAATTATGCGTTTAATCATTGGTCGTCGTTTGCTTGACACTGCAGCCAGCGACATTTTATAAGCTGTGTTTTGGAAAATGCCTGTGAATTGCCGCTCAGTTTCGGCGTTAACAGGCGATGAGCTTATCAGCCAACAAAGGCGGTAGCTGCTTTGCTGCCTTTGCGCAAACAAGAATAACAAGGATAAATCATGTCACAACTGAAGCTGGAAAAACGTGGCCATACGGCGCTTATCACCATCAGCAATCCACCTGCCAATACCTGGACCCGCGAAACTTTGACGCAGCTGCGTGATGCAGTCAGATCGCTTGACCAGGATAAAAATATTTATGCTTTGGTGATCACAGGTGAAGGGCAGAAATTTTTCTCAGCAGGTGCCGATTTAAATCTGTTTGCTTCGGGTGACAAAGCTGTCGCTTCTGATATGTCACGCATTTTTGGTGAAGCTTTTGAAACCTTATCAGCCTTTCGGGGTGTATCTATTGCTGCCATTAACGGTTATGCCATGGGCGGTGGTTTAGAAGTGGCGCTGGCTTGTGATTTACGTATTGCCGAAGAGCAGGCGCAGATGGCGCTGCCGGAAGCCAAAGTAGGTTTATTGCCATGTGCCGGTGGCACCCAAAACCTGGCCTGGCTGGTCGGCGAAGGTTGGGCAAAACGAATGATTTTATGTGGTGAGCGTATCGGCGCCGCCAAAGCCCTACAAATTGGTTTGGTGGAAGAAGTGGTAGCCACAGGTCTTGCACTGGAAACAGCTTTATTGTTGGCCGACAAAGTGGCAGAGCAAAGCCCGCCCGCTGTCACAGCCTGTAAAAAACTGATCCAGCAAGGCCGCAGTGGCAGTATCACAGCAGCGCTGCCGCTTGAGCGTGAGTTATTTGTTGGTCTGTTTGATACCAAAGATCAGGTGGAAGGGGTATCGGCCTTTTTACAAAAACGTAAAGCAAACTGGGTGAATGGCTGATGACAGAACTGACAACAACTGCTGATGCAGTAGTGCTGTTCAGCACTATTGCCGCCGACAATGGCAAGCTGATTGGTGTGGCTACACTGAACAGTGAAAAGTCACTGAATGCACTGAGTTTGCCAATGGTGGAACTGCTGCTGCCACAAATGCAGGCCTGGAAAGAGGATAACAACATTGCCATGGTATTGTTGCAAGGCGCTGGCGATAAAGCCTTCTGCGCTGGTGGTGATATCCGCGACCTATACCACAGCATGAAAAATGAACCTGGTACTTACCAGCAGTATGTGCAGGACTTTTTCACCAAAGAATACAGCCTGGATTATCTTATTCACACCTTTGATAAGCCTGTGCTGGTGTGGGGCAACGGTATAGTGATGGGCGGCGGCCTTGGTTTAATGGCCGGCGCGTCCCACCGTATTGTCACTGCTACTTCGCGTATTGCGATGCCGGAAATGGCGATTGGTTTATACCCTGATGTAGGCGGCAGCTGGTTTTTAAACCGCATGCCCAAAGGTTGTGGCTTATTTTTAGGTTTAACCGGCGCTTCTATTAATGCAGCAGACGCTAAACTCATTGATTTAGCAGATCATTTTATTCCACATGAGCAAAAAACGCAGGTGATTGAGCAGCTGAAAGCTATTCGCTGGGGCAATACAGTGGCGCTGAATCATCAGAAATTATCTGATGTGCTGCACAATATTGAAGAGTTGTACCGCAATCAGCAGCCGGCCAGTCAAATCCGGTTACATCAGGCAGCCATTGCTGAGCTGGACAGTCAAGCCGATTTAGCCAGTGCCATGCGAGCGATACTGGCCATCAAAGGTGAAGACAGCTGGCTGGCCAAAGCCAAAGCATCGTTGCAATACGGCAGCCCCATCACCGCCCATATTGTGTACCGTTTATTGCAGCTTGGTCAGTCAAAAATTCTGGCGGACAGTTTCCGGCTGGAGCTTGGCTTGAGTGTGCAATGTGGCAAATTGGGCGAATTTACCGAAGGGGTGCGGGCATTGTTGATTGATAAAGATCAGAAACCACAGTGGTTATATCCGGATGTGGCCGCAGTGCCGCAGGCTGTGATTGATGAATTATTCCGCTCACCCTGGTCTGACAACGAACATCCGCTGCGTGAGCTTGGAAAAGTACATTAAAGATAGGCCACAGTGATTGCAGGTTGTTTGCAGCAGCCTTGTTGCAGAACAAGGCCGCTATAACTTTACATAACTGTATGTTGGATAATGGCGCTTTTTATCATGGCATCAACACTTGGTGGTGTTATTGCCAAAACCAGACAATACCGGTTTGCAGAAGCTGCTAAAGCAGTCCGCCGGTTCAGAGAAAACGGGGAAATATCATGGCGTTAGTTGCTTTTATTGGTTTAGGAAATATGGGTGGCCCAATGGCCATCAATTTGCTCAAAGCCGGCCACCAGGTACAGGCTTTTGATTTGTCAAAAGATGCGCTGGCGCAGGTACAGGCGCAAGGTGCTGTGGTGGCCGCTTCTGCTGTGGACGCAGTGAAAGGTGCTGAATTTATTATCTCCATGCTGCCGGCCGGTAAACATGTCGCAGGTTTATATCTGGGTGAGCAGGGGGTTGCAGGCCATATTGCCAAAAATGCTTTGGTGCTGGATTGTTCCACCATAGATGCCGCAACGGCGCGTAGTGTTGGCGCTGGTCTGGCAGCACAAGGCATTGCTTTTATTGATGCACCTGTGTCCGGTGGTGTCGGTGGTGCTAAAGCCGGTACTCTGACTTTTATTGTGGGTGGCTCGGCACAAAATTTTGAACGCGCCACAACAGTGCTGGAAGCGATGGGCAAAAACCTGTTTCATGCCGGTGATGTGGGCGCAGGTCAGGTGGCCAAAATCTGCAATAACATGTTGTTGTCCATTTTAATGGCAGGCACCAGTGAAGCCTTGCAGCTGGGCATTGATAACGGGTTGGATCCAAAAGTGTTATCCGACATTATGCTCAAAAGCTCAGGCCGCAACTGGACATTAGAGCTGTATAACCCTTGCCCTGATGTGCAGCCCAATGTGCCGTCCAGCAATAACTATCAGGGGGGGTTTATGGTGGATCTAATGGCAAAAGATTTAGGTCTGGCCGCCGAATGTGCCCAGCTTAGTCAGTCGGCGACGCCTATGGGTTCGCTCGCGCGCAATTTATATGTGACCCATCAGCGTCAGGGCAATGGCAAACTGGATTTTTCCAGTATTTTCCGTCTCTTTGGTAAAAAATAAAGCAGGCTCTTCGAAGCATAAATTTTTACGGCAAGGCTTTGTATCGCAAAGCGTTTTAAGAAAGGTTAGTTATGAATTTACAAGGTAAAACCATAGTGATCACAGGCGGCGCTCAGGGCCTTGGCCTGGAGATGGCTAAAATGTGTGCCGCGCAGGGCGCTAATCTTGCACTGATCGATATGAATGAGCAGCAATTGCAAACGGCAAAAGCAGAACTGGGCTCTGCGGTCACAGTGCGCACTTATCTGGCAAACGTTGCCAGTGAAACTGAAGTGGAAGCCACTTTTGCTGCTATTGATACAGATTTTGATGGTATGGATGGCCTGATCAACAACGCCGGTATTTTGCGTGACGGCTTATTGCTGAAATTTAAAGACGGCGAGCTGCAAAGCAAAATGTCATTACAGCAATTTCAGTCAGTGATTGACGTGAACCTGACCGGCGTGTTTTTGTGTGGCCGTGAAGCTGCGGCCAGTATGGTCAAACGGGGCCGCAAAGGTGTGATTATTAATATGTCCAGTGTGGCGCGTGCCGGTAATATGGGCCAGACCAACTACGCAGCGTCTAAAGCCGGTGTGGTTGCGATGACAGTGACCTGGGCGCGGGAGCTTGGCCGTTATGGTATTCGGGTTGGTGCTATCGCCCCTGGTGTTATTCGTACTGCCATGACAGATGCCATGAAACCAGAAGCACGCGACCGTCTGGAAAAAATGAAACCTGTTGGCCGCTTGGGTGAAGCCAGCGAAATCGCGCATACCGCCCGTTATATTTTCGAAAATGATTTTTTCACCGGCCGTGTGGTGGAAATTGACGGTGGTATTTCGATGTAATGTCAGGCTTTTGGCGGCTTGTGCTAAAACCTTAGCGGTCGCAGCTGATTTTACCGACAGATAAAAAAAGCCCGCATGTCAGCGGGCTTTTTTAGCTCTGCACAAACACAATATTAATCAATCAAACCATATTGCTGTTTCAGCACTTCGATAATTTCTGCTTTTGGATTGGCGGATAATTCAATAGTTTTGCCAATCACTTTCTCAGCGATGCCTAAATAAGTGCGCGAAATATCCATCATCACAGCTGTTGGCAATTTGTTATCGCGTGCCAAAGCTTCACGCTCCGGCATCCGGTCTTTATTCAGCAGAATATCCGGATCAGGGAAGTTGTTTAATAACCACTGGCGAAAACCTTCTTTGGACTGCTCGACAATCTGGCCTTCACGCCAGGCGGCGCCGTCCCAAATCCGTGAGCTGTCTGGTGTGCCTACTTCATCCATATAAATCAGCTTGCTGGCGCCATCAGCGCCTTTGACATAACCAAACTCAAATTTGGTATCAACAAACATCTGGTCCAGCGCTGCTAAAGCGTCACTGATCACAGCAAAACCTTGTTTTAAGAGTTTTTCGTACAGGTCGATGTCTGATGTTTGTTCAAAACCAAAAGCCTGATAATGACGTTCGATATCAGCGCGGGAAATATTGACGTCATCGGCTTCCGGCACGCCGGCAAGACCGGTCAGGATACCTTTGGTTGATGGTGTAATCAGAATTTCCGGCAGTTTTTGATCTTTTTTCAGGCCTTCAGGTAAAGTGATACCACAAAACTCACGTTCACCTTTGCTATAAGCACGCCACATAGAGCCAGTAATGTACTGACGGGCAATAGCTTCAATTTTTACCGGCCGCGCTTTTTGCACTATCCACACCAGCGGGTGCGGAATATCCAGAATATGGCTGTCGGCCAAGCCATTTTGTTTAAACAACGAGAACCAGTGATTGGAAATAGCATTGAGCGCCGCGCCCTTGCCAGGCACGCCATTTAAGCCGTTCTCACCATGCCAGATGCAGTCAAACGCAGAAATACGGTCGCTGATCACCATAATGGCCAGCGGGGTGTCGGCGGCAACCGGATAGTTTTTCTCTTTGATAAGGCGTGCGCTGTCCGCTTCGGTCAGCCAGTACACACTGCGGACTTTGCCGGAGTGTACAGGTAAATGGGTACGAATTGGCAGATCGTCGTTCACCGCCAGAACCTGGGTTGCAAGAGTCATAATCACATCTTCTGTTGCTGAAAAAAGGCGGGGCTCAGTCTAACAGAAAGCAGCCCACAACAGAATCTGGCGGTAGAGATAAAATGGCTCTGGTATCATGGGCCTTTTTTGTATTCAAAATAAGGATTTATTCTGTGATGGCTGAGGTTCTTGCACCTGCAACTTGCCCTTTGTGTCTGGGGGATGACAACAGATTTTATCACCAGGATAAAGTGCGTTGTTATTGGCATTGTGCATGCTGTGCGCTGGTATTTGCCGATCCCGGCAGTCATTTAGCTGCCGATGCCGAATTGGCCATTTACCGCCAGCATGAAAATAATCCGCAGGATAGTCGTTACCGCGCTTTTTTAAATAAACTGGCAGCGCCTTTATCACAGCGTCTTGGCACTACAGGATTAACAGGGCTGGATTTTGGTTGTGGCCCCGGGCCTACCTTGTCTTTGATGCTGCAAGAAGCAGGGCAGCAGATGGCAGTGTTTGACCCTTATTTTGCCAATGAGCCCGAGGTACTGCAGCAGCAATACGATTTTGTTTGTTGTACCGAAGCTATAGAGCATTTTTATCAACCGGCTAAAGAATGGGCTTTGTGGCTGACTTTACTCAAAGCAGGCGGCTGGCTTGGTCTGATGACCAAATTGGCGCCGACTCAGGATGAGTTTGCCCGCTGGCATTATAAAAATGACCCGACTCATGTGTGTTTTTTTAGCCGAGAGACATTCTTATTTTTGGCTGAGCGTGATGGATTTACCGTTGAATTTATTGGTAACGACGTGATTTTACTGCATAAAAAAGCTTTAAGTTAAGGAGTCTGGTCAAATGGATTTGTTACAACCTCAGCTGCTGATTTGGTTGTTGTTGGCTGTTGCCATAGTGTTGGTATTTGTAACGAATACTGACAGCCCGCCCCTGGTATCAGATAGAGGGCCTTTGCACCAACCAAATCCAGACCAAGCGCAGCACTACCAGACACAACAAGCTTTTTATCGCCGCTGGCTTGACGCTTTTTTTAGCCAGCAGAAAGTACGTCAGCTGGCCTGGTTTAGTTTTGCGGCGTCCGTAGTGATGGCATTGTTATTACAACGGCTGGCGCCTGCGAGTTTTGTTGCACTGCTGTTTGTTTTTACGCTGGTATTTTGGCTTAACAAGGGCAAGCAGCGCTGGCAGCAGGTGGTGCGCCATAGCCTGGTGATAGTGTTATCGCTTTTACTGAGTCTGCATCTGCTGCCGGGGTTTGAAAACTGGTTACAGTTTGAACACATTCAGCTGAGCGAACAAAGCCGGCCTTTTTCGTTGTATCTGAATCTGGATAAACCCCTGGTGTTTTTTCTGTTGTTATTGCTGCTGCCTGATTTAACCGGACGTTATCAGTTGAACTTCGGCGCAAGCGTACAACTCTTATCGATAAGTCTGCTGGCGATTGTTGTGCTGTCGCTGCTGGCGGTCGCTTTGGGTTTTGTCGCGCTGGAGTGGAAGCTCCCAGATTGGTGGTGGTTGTTTGCGCTGAACAACCTGCTGTTTACTTCTGTGGTTGAAGAAGCGTTTTTCCGGGGTTATCTGCAGCGTCTTTGCGGCGAAAAAACCGGCCCTGTGGTTGCCATCTTATTGGTGGCATTGTTATTTGGACTGGCACATCTGGCAGGTGGTGTATGGTACGCAATGTTGGCGGGGCTGGCAGGGGTCTTTTATGGTTACCTGTATTGGCGAAGTGGCAGCCTTGCCGTGGCAGTTGCCGGACATTTTGCGGTGAATCTGGTGCATTTTCTGGCGTTAACTTATCCGGCGCTGCGCTAAAAATGAAACGGCAACTACCGACAAATAAGCGCAAAGTGGTTGTTGCACTTGCCTTTTTTTTCGCAGGCAGGCCATACTGCCAGTACAAAAATTACACTTCAACAGCCAAGGAGCCATAATGCCACTCGCGCTAAAAAAAATTCTGGCGTTGTTAGCAGGTCTGATGGTCAGTATCGGCACTATCGCGTTATTGGAACAATTCAGCCATTGGTTGTATCCGGTGGGTTCGCAGCCTGACTGGCAGGATCCGTCCGCTGTTGCTGCTTATATGCAATCTTTGCCGGTGGGCGCTTATTTATTGGTGTTGCTGGCCTGGTTTAGTGGTGTTGTTGTGGGTATAGCTGCAGCCACTTTGCTGGTCAAAAGAGTCAGCCGGCTTTTTGTTGTGGTGATCACTGCTATGGTGTGGCTGGCCACTCTGGCCAATGTGTATCTTATTCCGCATCCGCTTTGGGTGTCTGTCACTGCGTTGGTTTGTTTGCCGCTACTTGGGTTTCTCTGTGGCCATCTGCTGAATCGTTGTTATCCGCACCATACTGAAACTGAAATTATTGATTAATCTTCGGTGTTGCCCTTTTTTCATCATAAGGAATTGTTATGTCTGAGCTAAATATTCTGGCGATCTGCGGTAGTTTAAGAGCCAAATCACATAATCTGACTTTACTCAAATATGCCAAGGCGCATGCGCCGGCCGGCATGAACATTAGCATCGCCGATTTATCCCAGGTGCCATTTTACAATGCAGATCTGACTGATAAACCAGAAGCAGTGCAGCAGTTATTGGCGCAATGTGAAGCAGCCGATGGCTTTTTGTTTGGTTGCCCGGAATACAACTATTCACTGGCACCTGCGTTAAAAAATGCGCTGGACTGGGCGTCACGTGAACCCGATAACCGCCTGCTCGCCGGCAAAGCCGCTGCTATTATGGGCGCCGGTGGTGGCATGGGCACCTCAAGGGCACAATATCACCTGCGTCAGGTGGGAGTGTTTTTAGATTTGCATTTTGTCAATAAACCCGAAGTATTTGCCAATGCATTTTCCGGTAGCTTTGATGCAAGCAGCGGCGCATTAACTGACGAGCGTTTACAAAAGCTGATAGTGCAACAATTGCAGGCCTTGGCTGTGCTCAGCCAAAAACTCAAAGGTTAAGCCAGTGCTGCAGAAGTTGTCTGAAATAAAAACAAAAAAAGTGGTTCGCAATCTCCTTACGGCGCTGATGCTTGGTAGTGTTGCTGTGGCAGATGCCGCTGCAGTTACAAATGCTGAGCAGAATGCCGGCCTTGCAAATCCATTTTTGCTGCTGACCGAACAGGAACTTGGAGAAAAAGACGCGGCATTAGCGGACTTTTGGCAGCAGCAGGTGGTAACAGGTTTTCTGAAAGCCGCTGATGGTACGCCACTTTTTTATGCTTATCACAATACGGTTCAGGCCAAAGCCACTGTAGTGATAGTCACAGGGCGCACTGAAGCCATCGCCAAGTATCAGGAATTGTTTTTTGAACTGGGTCGGTTGGGGTATGCCGTTCTTGGTTATGATCACCGGGGGCAGGGACAATCCGGGCGTTTATTAGCCGATACGCAAATTGGCCATGTACAGTCTTTTGCTGACTATGTGCAGGATTTGCACTTGTTGCAATCTGAGCTCAGCCCGTTATTACCCAAAGACAAAGTATTATTAGCCCATTCAATGGGCGGCGCAGTCGCCAGCAGTTATCTGGCAACTTATCCCGGGGTTTTTAAAGCAGCTGCTTTGTCAGCCCCTATGCATGCGCCCAATACGGAGCTGGTTTTTGGCGCCAAAGATGGTTGTTATCTGCAGCAAATCCTTGGCTGGACTTGCCCGGATTGTTATGCCGGTTTTGCCAGCAGTCCTTATCAGAACAGCACTTTTGCCAATAATATCTACAGCCATTCAGAAGTTCGTTACCAGCGTTTTCGGCAGTTATTTGAGCAACAACCAGGCTTGCAACTGGGCGGCCCCAGCTGGCAGTGGCTGGGGGAGGCTTGTGCTATTGCCGAGCGGATGCCAAATATTGCCAGTCAAATCCGGGTGCCGGTAAAAATTCTGCAGGCAGGTGAGGACGTTGCTGTCAGATCTGAGGCACAACAGTTATTTTGCGAAGCTTTAGGGACTTATTGTGCCGGTGGCAGTGTTATGAAAATTGAAGGTGCAAGGCATGAAATTTTATTTGAAGCCGACCGGTATCGTTTGCCGGCACTGACGGAAATTCTGCGTTTTTATCAGCAACAACTGGCGATTTAAGCAGCTGAATTTTGTGATTATCCGCAGCCACAGCTTGGTTGCAAAGCATAAAAAAAAGCCAGACTCAGGTCTGGCTTTTTGTTATCTCAAAGAAGCAGGGGTTACCCCTGCTTTTGGCTATGGTTTATTCATCCACAGCTTTTGGTTTGGTCATAGGCGCAGCTGTGACCTGACGTGCCACTGTGCGTGGTGTTGATACCACCACAGGACGTTCAGCAGCCGGCATGCCGGTTGGCACTTCGGCCGCAGGTTCAGCATCCACCACCACAGGTTTAGTCATGGTCGAGGTCACCATATTGCCGTAGCGGTTGCCTTTGGCAGCGGCAGGCGCGGCAGTGACAGGGGTTGTCTGAGCCACAACCTGTTCAGTTACTGGTGTTGCTTGAGCCACAACTGGCTCTGCAGACTCAACCGGAGCTGGTTTGGCCGCCGGTGCTTCAGCTTGTGCAACTGCAGCTGGTGCAACTGATGTAGCAACAGCTGTTGGTACCATTTCAACTGCAGCAGGAGCAGCGACCACATCAGCCGGTGCAACTGTTGCAGTGGCAACAGGCTCAGTACTCAGCATAGTTGGTTCTGGTGTCGCCTGAGTTTCTGCAGCGACTTCAGCTTGTGCAGCTGCTTTGGCGCGGCTACGGCTACGTGGTTTAGCAGCAGCTTCCGGTGCTTGTTCAGCTTCAGCCTGAACTGTTGTTGCAGCAACGGCGTCAGCCACAGCTTCAACCGCAGTTTCCGCCAGAATTGGCAGGTCCAGCTGCTGTTCTGCCGCGAGCTCTACATCATCAACCGGATAACGGGCTTCAACTGATTCGTCCGTTTCACCGTTTTGTTGCTCTTTTTTGCGTTTTTGGCCAGCAGCACGTAAATGACGTGGTGAACGGCGTGAACGGCTACGATTTTCGCTGTTTTCTTTATCTGCAGTGTCGCCTTGCTGAGTTTCAGCCGCTTCTGCTTGCGTTTCAACAGCGAGCTCTGTAGCTGATTCTGCAATGACCACTGTTTCAGCTGCAACTTGAGGCGCTGACTCAGGGCTTACTGCCACAGTTACAGTGTCTGCAGCCACATTTGCCACTTCAACACTTTCAGTAACTGCAGTATTTGCCACAGCTGTGTCTTGTGGTGCAGTGTCTAAAGCGGTGATCACCTGATCTGCTGCAACTGCTTTTTCCAGGCGGACAGATTTACGCATATTACGACGCTGACGGCGTTCAGCCACTTTGCTTGAGCTCGGTACTTCATCGTCGTTGTCAACGGCAACAACCTTGGCTGGTTTTTCGGCAGCAGGTTTTTTGCTTTCGTTGCGATCTAACCTTTCTGTGCGTTCAGCACGTTCCGGGCGCTCACTGCGTTCTGCACGTTCGCCGCGGGCAGGGCGTTCACCCCGTTCGTTGCGTTCATTACGGGCTTGGCGGTCCTGCTGCGGACGAGCCTGCTTGCCATCTTCACGCTGCTGCTGTGGTGCGCGTTCTTCCTGACCTTCGTTACGACGGTTTTGGTTACGGCCGTTACGACGGTTTTTATTGTCGCGGTTGTTCACACGGCGTTGTGGCTGCTCAGCTTTTTCTTCAACCTTGGCCGGGGCAGCGCCAAACAAAGATTTAAAGAAACCTGTGACTTTGGCAACCAAACCGGTTTCAGCCACTGCTGCCACCTGAACCTGTGGTTGTGCTTTAGCCACAGACGCTGGCACCGGAGCTGTTTCCTGCAAAGAAATAGCGGCAATGGCCGGTTTTTCTTTCACTGCATCTGACACCGGGTGGTACAGCGTATTTTGTACCGCAGGGGCTTTAACCATGTTGTAACTGGATTCTTCGATTTCTTCATCAAAACGAATGCGGGTTACTTCATAGTGAGGGGTTTCCATATGCTCGTTTGGAATGATGTAAACACGCACACCTAACCGGCTTTCGATACGGCGGATAGATTCGCGTTTTTCATTCATCAGGTAAGTGGCCACTGATACCGGCACCTGAGCATGAATTTGGCTGGTGTTGTCTTTGATGGCTTCTTCTTCGATCAAACGTAAAATCGACAGGGCAGAAGACTCGGTGCTGCGGATAGTGCCGCGGCCATGACAACGTGGACACACATGAGTGGCCGACTCGCCAAGTGATGGACGCAGACGCTGACGCGACATTTCCAATAAACCAAAACGGGAAATACGGCCAATCTGTACCCGGGCGCGGTCTTGTTTTACAGCTTCTTTTAAGCGGTTTTCTACTTCACGCTGATGCCGTACCGGCGTCATATCGATAAAGTCGATCACAATCAAACCACCTAAGTCGCGCAGGCGTAACTGACGGGCAATTTCATCTGCTGCTTCTAAGTTGGTGTTAAAGGCCGTCTCTTCGATATCACCGCCTTTGGTGGCTTTTGATGAGTTGATATCAATAGCGGTTAAGGCTTCGGTGGAGTCGATGACAATAGAACCACCAGAGGGTAAACGTACTTCACGGCGGAAGGCGGTTTCAATCTGGGTTTCAATCTGGAAATGCATAAACAGCGGCACTTCACCCTGATACATTTTGACACGGTGGGCAAAATCCGGGCGGAACTGCTGGATATACAGTTTGGCTTCTTCAAAAATACGGGTGTTGTCGATCAGGATTTCACCAACGTCACGGCGCAGATAATCGCGGATAGCGCGGAATACCACGTTGCTTTCCTGGTGAATAAGGAAAGGTGCAGGGCGGTTTTGTGCTTCAGTGGTAATGGCTGACCAATGTTTCATCAGCGCTTTTAAGTCGTAATCCAGCTCTTCGTAAGATTTGCCAACACCGGCGGTGCGCACAATCAAACCCATGCCATCTGGCATTTCCAGCTGACCTAAAGAATCTTTTAATTCCTGACGTTCATCCCCTTCGATACGGCGGGAAATACCACCGGCACGTGGGTTGTTTGGCATCAGTACCAGGTAAGAACCGGCCAGACTGATAAAAGTGGTGAGCGCAGCGCCTTTTTGGCCACGTTCTTCTTTATCAATCTGGATAATAACTTCCTGACCTTCACGTACCACTTCTTTGATATTCGGGCGACCGTCAAAAGAATAACCTTGTGGGAAATATTCACGGGAGATTTCTTTGAGTGGCAGGAAACCATGGCGCTCTGCACCATAATCAACAAAAGCAGCTTCGAGGCTTGGTTCTACGCGGGTGATACGGCCTTTGTAAATATTGGCCTTTTTCTGTTCATGGCCTGGGCTTTCGATATCCAGGTCGTACAATTTCTGGCCATCGACCAGTGCTACGCGGATTTCTTCTTCCTGCGTGGCGTTAATGAGCATTCTTTTCATTGTGTCTGACTCGTCCATTCAGCCACAACGACAGCGAACATGCGTTTGCGTGTCAGATGTTGTCAAACATATTCTGGTGCAGTCTCCCGACTGGAATGCTTGAATAATCAATTATTTATCAATTGTTATTGTCAATCTTGTTTATCCGGCCGGATTGAAACCCCCGCCGTATTACAAATTTGCTCTGATCCACATCGCTTCTGAGCGCTGCGTTATAGCGTTTTACTTTTATTTTTTTGCTCATCGACCGGAAGCGGTGTTGTGCTGGTGTTGGTAACAAATTACGCAGCATTACCTCAAGCATCTGGCGTTATTGTCGTCCGGGATAGATAAAGTCGTTGGTTTTCACCACGAATTAGGTATGATCTGTCTCCCGACCGGTGCCTCACATCTTCTCTTACGTCTTGATGAGCGCCCTAATGGCCTTAAGTGATTCAAACCACTGGCACAATTAGCGGGCTGATTATCCCATCAATCAGTAAATAATAGCAACCGAAAATATTGTTAAAACCCGAAGTAGCAGAGCAGCAAATACGCATGACTGATGAAATAAAAACCCCGATCCAATTTATTGATGTGGATGAAGAATATGCAGGCCAGCGCCTGGATAATTTTTTGCTGGCCAGGCTCAAAGGTGTGCCTAAAAGTGTGATCTATCGGGTAGTGCGTAAAGGTGAGGTTCGGGTGAATAAAGGCCGGATCAAACCTGAATACAAATTGCAGGCCGGTGACCAGGTGCGGGTGCCGCCTTTGGTGGTGTCGGCTGAAAAAGACCAGGTGTCGACCAAGTTGTCGCTGGTGAAAAATCTCGAAAGCCATATTTTGTTTGAAGACAACGATTTAATTGTTATTAACAAACCCACCGGCATGGCAGTGCACGGCGGCAGTGGCTTACAGTTTGGCGTCATTGAAGCCTTACGCGCTTTGCGCCCAACTGCGAAGTTTTTAGAGCTGGTGCACCGGCTGGACCGTGATACCTCAGGCTGTCTATTAATTGCCAAAAAACGCTCAGTGCTTACTCACTTACATGAGCAGCTGCGTTTAAAAACTGTTGAGAAAAAATACTGGGCTTTAGTGGCTGGCCAGTGGGATGCCCGCAATAAAAAAGTCACGGAGCCGCTTAAAAAAAATACCCTGCAATCCGGTGAACGGGTAGTTAGGGTGGATGAAAAAGACGGTAAACCGTCGGAAACCCGCTTTAAAATTCTGCAGCGTTATGTTGAAGGTACTTTGGTGGAAGCTTTTCCGGTAACAGGCCGCACCCACCAAATCCGCGTGCACACTGCCTGCGTTGGTCATCCTATTGCCTGTGATGATAAATACGGTGACAACGAATTTACTGCGCAAATGAATGCCCTTGGTTTAAAGCGGCTGTATCTGCATGCCAAAACTCTGGCTTTTACCCACCCCAATACCGGAGCCGTGATGAAGTGTGAAGCGCCGCTCGATGCTGAGCTGGAAAAAATTCTGCAGAAACTCAGCAAAAAATAACAAGGTACAGCATAACGCCAGGTTAGTTGTTCAAATGGAAAAAGCCGGCCGAGGCCGGTTTTTTAGTTGCATAAAAAGGTAGTAGCAATAAATGTCGGCACAAAAAGTTGTGATTTTTGATTGGGATGGCACTGTGATGGACTCCATTGGCAAAATTGTCAATTGTGTGCAGGGCGCGGCCAAAGCGCTGAACATCGCGGTGCCCGGTCATCATCAAGCCAAACAAATTATTGGTCTGAGCCTGGAAACCGCTTTTGCCACTTTATTTCCGTCTGCTGATAAGCCAACACTTTTATTGTTGTGTGAAGCTTATAAAGACATTTATCTGCATCAGGATAAAACGGCAACACCGCTGTTTGCAGGCGCTGTTGAGCTTTTTGAAAGGCTCAGGCAACAGGATTATTTATTGGCGGTGGCAACAGGTAAAACCAGGGTTGGTCTCAACCGGATGCTGGAAGAAACTAATACTGCACATTTTTTTGCAACCAGCCGCTGTGCTGATGAAGCAAAGTCAAAACCAGATCCACAAATGCTTCAACTCATTCTTGCTGAGCTTGCTTGCTCAGCAGACCAGGCGCTGATGGTCGGCGATACGACTCATGATTTGGCAATGGCACACGCGATACACATGCCAAGAGTCGGCATCACCCATGGAGTACACAGTGCTTTGGATTTTGCGCCTTTTGCGCCAAAAGCAGTGATCGACTCACTGCCGGAGCTGCTGGCGCATTGTGCCTGACGCTGCGCCGATCCTTCAGGGCTGCAATAACAAGTCGCGGCCTTGTTGTTTTAACAACTGATGCAGCTTAATCAGCGGTAAACCAATCAGGCTGTTTGGATCATCACCTTCCAGTCTGGAAAACAACGTAATGCCCAAACCTTCACTTTTAAAACTGCCGGCGCAGTTCAGGGGTTGTTCGCGCTTGATATAAGTGTGGATGTCATCATCACTCAACTCGCGAAAATGCACATAAAAAGGCTCAACACAGTGACTGACTTCAGCCGTAGCGGCATTGACCACGGCAAGACCGGTTAAGAAAGTGACTTTGTGACCGCTAAAAGCTTTTAACTGACGATAGGCATTTTCAGCGGTGTGAGGTTTGCCAAGAATGGCGCCATTAAATAAAGCAACCTGATCTGAACCTATCACCAGGCCGTTGTTAAGCTTGTCAGCAATAGCGCGGGCTTTGGCAATGGCGAGCCGCTCAACCAGCGCCTGGGCAGTTTCGCCAGGCAGTGCAGTTTCATCCACTTCTGGTTTTGCGGTTTGAAAGTTGGGGGTGAGTTTTTCCAATAAGGCTTTACGATAGACTGAAGTTGAGGCCAGCCAAAGGTTTTGTGGCATAAAACAGCTCCGTTTTCTCTCAGAAGCAAATGAATGGCGGCACTATACTTATTTTTTCACCGATTTGCGCGTGAAAAATTGACAAAAGTGTGATCAACCCTTTGACAGTGCAGGCCTTGATCTATATGATGCGCGCCTTATGCAAAAGGTAAAAATCCCAATCACTATAGATCCGTCCCGTACTGCACAAAAAAGGCTGAGTTACGAAGGGATCATTCCGCTGAACACGCTGACGCGTTTTACCGAGTCATTGCTGAGCACGGAAGGTGATGTTGCTGTAATCATCGATTGCGGAACCGACGAACAAGGCTTGGTCTTTATTAAAGGTGAAGCCCACTGTACTGTCAGTCTGACCTGTGAAAGGTGTGGTGACGAAATGTCGCTGACGATTGACAGCAGTTTTGCATATACCCCTGTTAAAGGGGATGATTCGGCTCACGATGAAATTCCGGAACGCTACGACGTGATCGAAAAAGACGAACACGGCGAAGTTAACTTGAGGCAATTGGTTGAGGACGAATTAATTCTGGCTTTACCGTTGTTCCCGATGCATGATGCTGATCAATGTGATCCAGCAAAGTTGCAAACGAGCTTCGGGCATATAGAGCCGGAACCAGAAAAACCGAACCCATTTGCAATATTGCAAGAATTGAAGAAAAAGTGAATTTAGGAGAATAGCAATGGCTGTACAACAGAACAAAAAATCTCGTGCAAGACGTGATATGCGTCGTTCTCATGATGCGTTGACAGGCCCAACGCTGTCTGTAGACGCAACAACTGGTGAAACGCACCGTCGTCACCACATCACTGCTGACGGTTTCTACAAAGGCCGTAAAGTTAAATAAGTCGCGGTGCACTCGTTGCAACCAGAACGGCTTAAAATAGCTTTAGATATGATGGGGGGCGATCATGGCCCCCTGTCTACTATTCCTGCAGCAATTGCTGCTGTCGAAGAATTTCCCAATCTTGATTTAATCCTTTGTGGCGACGCCACGACGCTTGAGCAGCAACTGCTTGAAGCCGGCATTTCCAACCATCCACAACTTTCTGTAAAACATGCATCACAACAAGTGCTGATGACCGATAAACCGTCGGTGGCGCTGCGTAATAAACGCGACTCTTCAATGCGTGTTGCCCTGGATTTAGCAGAAAAACAACAGGTGCATGCCTGTGTCAGCGCTGGTAATACCGGTGCTTTAATTGCCATGGCACATTTTGTATTAAAAATGCTGGGTGGGGTGGAACGACCTGCGCTGATTAGCGCTTTGCCAACCACAGTGGGCAGTCCGGTTTTTATGCTCGATTTAGGCGCCACAGTAAACTGTGATTCCGATACTTTATTTCAATTTGCCGTGATGGGCGCTGTGATGGCGGAGGAAGTTGAAGGCATTCACCGCCCAAAAGTAGCGCTGTTGAATATGGGCGAAGAAGAAATTAAAGGGTCGGATCAAATCAAACGCACTTCTTTATTGTTGTCTGAATGTGCTGATATTAACTACATAGGTTATATCGAAGGCAATGATATCTTCTCCGGCAAGGCAGATGTGATTGTCTGTGACGGTTTTGTCGGCAATGTGGCACTGAAAACCTGTGAAGGTGTGGCCAAACTCATTATTAGAAGGTTTGAACAGGCACTGAAAAACAGTATGTCTGCGCATTTATTCGGCTGGATGATCAAACCGCTGTTAAAAAGTATCGGAACCGGCGTGAACCCCGACCACTATAACGGTGCAAGTCTGATAGGATTGCGCGGAATTGTAGTGAAAAGTCATGGAAATGCGACAAAAGAAGCATTTCTCAGTGCCATCCGGCAGGCGGTGCGCGAGGTTGAACGCCAGGTGCCCGCAAAAATAAAAGACCGGTTGGAACACGTATTAATCGATAAAGCGTAGGTCCTCATGTATTCACGCATTATAGGCACCGGCAGTTATTTCCCGGCGCAAATCCGTACCAATGCCGATTTAGAAAGCATGGTTGAAACCACCGACGAGTGGATTATTGAACGTACCGGCATTCGTGAACGCCGTATTATTGGTGAACACGAAACAGTGGCCACCATGAGTACACAAGCTTCATTAAAAGCTATTGAAGCTGCGGGTATCGATAAAAATTCCATTGATATGATAGTGCTGGCCACCACCAGTGGTTCACGGGCTTTGCCAAGTTCCGCCTGTGAAGTACAGCGTGAACTGGATATTCCGAATATTCCTGCCTTTGATATTTCCGCAGCCTGTGCCGGTTTTTGTTATGCCTTAAGTATTGCTGATCAATATATTAAAAGTGGCATGGCAAAACGGGTGCTGGTGATTGGCGCCGACTGTTTATCACAGCTGGTCAGCCCGGAAGATCGCTCTATGGTGATTCTGTTTGGCGATGCCGCCGGTGCTGTGGTGTTGGAAGCCTCTGAAGAGCCAGGCATTTTATCAACCCATATTCACTCTGATGGCAAATATTCTGAGCTTTTATATGTCAACAACCCGCGCCGTGGTGATGAAGCCTCTATCCACAACAGCTGGGGTGTAATGAAAGGCAACGACGTGTTTAAAGTGGCCGTCACTAAGTTGTCTGAAGTGGTAGAGCAAACGCTGGCTGCCAATAACCTGGACAAATCTCAGATTGACTGGCTGGTGCCACACCAGGCGAATTTGCGCATTATCTCTGCTGTTGCCCGCAAATTGGATATGTCGATGGACCAGGTTGTGATTAACCTGGACCGTTACGGCAACACTTCAGCGGCCACAGTGCCAACAGCGCTGGATGAAGCAGTACGGGATGGCCGGATCAAACGCGGACAAACCCTGCTGCTGGAAGCATTTGGTGGTGGTTTTGCCTGGGCTTCTGCGCTGGTGAAATATTAATAAAGACGCACAGCCTAGATGTACTGCGGCACAGCCCCATTTAAAGGGCTTTGCTGCGCAGTAAGCTGTGCCAGCTGAACAATACAAATACAAAGCGAGCATTCAAATGACCAACAAACTTGCATTGGTATTCCCGGGCCAGGGCTCACAAAGCCTTGGCATGTTAGCTGAACTATATGCTGAATTTCCTTTGGTTCGTGACACTTTTGCTGAAGCTTCCGAAGCTTTGGGCTACGACTTATGGGCGCTTGTCGCCAATGGTCCGGAAGAAGCATTAAATGAAACTTTCCGCACCCAACCTGCGCTGCTGACCGCTTCTGTTGCAGTTTGGCGCTTATGGCAGCAGCAGGGCGGGCAAACGCCGGCTTATCTGGCGGGCCACTCTTTAGGTGAATATTCAGCTTTGGTTTGTGCCGGTGTACTGAGCCTTGCTGATGCGGTTAAACTGGTCCAAAACCGTGGTCACTATATGCAAACCGCAGTGCCGGCCGGTACCGGCGCTATGCAAGCTATTATTGGTCTGGATGATGCGCTCATTGCCAAGGCCTGCGAAGAAGCTGCACAGGGTGAAGTGGTGTCACCGGTGAATTTTAACTCACCAGGCCAGGTGGTGATTGCCGGTAATAAGGCAGCGGTCGAACGGGCCGGTGAACTGTGCAAAACTTATGGTGCAAAAAGAGCTTTACCACTGCCGGTGAGCGTGCCTTCACATTGTGCGTTGATGAAGCCAGCAGCCGAAAAACTGGCGGCCGATTTAGCAGCGCTGTCGTTTCATACCCCTGTCATCCCAGTGCTGAATAATGTGGACGTAGCCATAGCAAATGACGCTGCAGCTATCAAGGATGCGCTGGTTCGGCAGTTATTCAGCCCGGTGCGCTGGACTGAAAGTATCGAATGGCTGGCCGCTCAGGGCGTGACTGAAGTGGTAGAACTTGGCGCAGGCAAAGTACTGGCCGGTTTGATTAAACGTATTGATAAAAATCTGCTGACAACGTCGGTAAACGATGTTGCCAGTTTAAAAGCGGCCTTAAACCCGGCTGCAGAATAAGGAATTTTGCATAAATGACAGCTTTTATTTCTTTAGAAGGCCAGGTTGCGCTGGTGACAGGTGCCAGCCGTGGTATCGGCCGTGCTATTGCTGAGCAACTTGCTGCACTGGGAGCCAAAGTCATTGGCACCGCAACCACTGAAAAAGGCGCTCAGGCTATTGCCGATTATTTAGGTGCAGGTCAGGGGTTGGTATTGGATGTAGCGAATGCTGAATCTATTGAGCAATGTCTTGAAACTATTAAAACCAACTTTGGTGACATTGATATTCTGGTCAATAACGCCGGTATTACCCGTGACAACTTATTAATGCGGATGAAAGATGAAGAGTGGTTTGACATTATGCAAACCAACTTAACTTCAGTATTTCGCATGAGCAAAGCTGTGCTTCGAAGCATGATGAAAAAACGCCATGGCCGTATTATCACTATCGGATCTGTAGTAGGATCAATGGGTAACGCCGGTCAAACCAACTACTCAGCGGCCAAAGCCGGGGTACTTGGTTTTACAAAATCTCTTGCGAAAGAAGTGGCGTCTCGTGGTATAACTGTTAACGCTATTGCGCCAGGTTTTATCGACACCGATATGACCAAAGATCTGTCAGATGAGCAAAAGCAAGCAATCTTTAGTCAGGTACCGGCGAATCGTCTCGGTCAGCCTGAAGAAATTGCGGCAACGGTCGCGTTTTTGGCATCCCGCCAGGCGGCTTATATCACCGGTGAAACGATTCACGTAAACGGTGGCATGTATATGGTGTAAGCGAATCAGGTTTGACCAGCAGGAAATGAAACGCTCATTGCTTGCATCAAACCGCGCTTGCCACTAAACTAGCCGCCATCCAAAATTGCACGAATTGTTGCGATTTATATGAGAAAAAGGAAGAAAAGATGAGCAACATCGAAGAACGCGTTAAGAAAATTATCATTGAGCAGTTAGGCGTTAAAGAAGAAGACGTAAAACACGAAGCTTCTTTTGTTGATGACCTGGGTGCCGATTCTTTAGACACAGTTGAACTGGTCATGGCGCTGGAAGAAGAATTCGATACAGAAATTCCTGATGAAGAAGCAGAAAAAATCACGACAGTACAATCTGCTATCGACTACATCAAAGCGCACGCTGAATAAGCAAAGCGCGATGCAGACGGGTAGCTAAGCTACCCGTTTTCATTTCTGGCACAGGCAAACCGATGATCTAAAACCGGTTTGTAGCAGTAAAGCAGAGAAAGATAATTTCCTTGCGGAGGACATAGTGACTAAACGTCGAGTCGTTGTAACTGGATTGGGGATGCTGACGCCGCTTGGCAATGATGTCGCTTCTACCTGGCAGGGCCTGCAACAAGGCAAAAGTGGCATTGGTTATATCACGCATTTTGATACCGAAGCCTACAGCACCAAGTTTGCTGGTTTAATTAAAGATTTTGATGTCGAGTCGTTTTTCCCGGCCAAAGAGGCGCGGAAAATGGACTTATTTATTCAATATGGCGTGGCAGCAGGCATTCAGGCCTTCCGTGATTCCGGTATTGAAGTAACAGAACAAAATGCCGGCCGTATTGGCGCTGCTATAGGTTCAGGCATCGGCGGTTTGGGTTTGATTGAAGAAAACCACGAAAAGCTGCTAGCCAGTGGCCCCCGCAAACTGTCTCCGTTTTTTGTGCCTTCAACCATCATCAATATGATTGCCGGTCATCTGTCGATTATGTTGGGTTTGCAAGGACCAAACATCAGTATCGTGACCGCCTGTACCACTGGTGTGCACAATATTGGTCACGCAGCGCGGATGATTGCCTACGGTGATGCCGATGCCATGTTAGCCGGTGGTGCTGAAAAAGCCTCAACCCATTTAGGGATGGGTGGTTTTGGTGCTGCCCGTGCACTCTCTACCCGCAACGACGCACCACAACAAGCCAGCCGGCCCTGGGACAAAGACCGTGACGGTTTTGTGCTGGGTGACGGTGCCGGTGTGGTGATGCTGGAAGAATATGAACACGCCAAAGCCCGTGGTGCAAAAATTTATGCCGAACTGGTTGGTTTTGGTATGAGTGGTGATGCTTATCATATGACATCACCACCGGAAGATGGCCGCGGTGGCGCCAATGCGATGGCCAACGCCTTGCGTGATGCCGGTGTTGCACCGGAGCAGGTGGCTTATATCAATGCGCATGGTACTTCAACACCAGCCGGTGACATCGCTGAAACTATGGCGATTAAAAAAGTATTTGCCGGTTCGCTCGACAAGCTGATGGTTAGCTCCAGTAAGTCGATGATTGGCCATTTATTGGGTGCAGCAGGTTCGGTTGAATCCATTATTACCATTTTGTCGTTACAGGATCAGCTGGTGACACCAACCATCAACCTGGATAACCCGGGTGAAGGTTGTGACCTGGATTACGTACCGCACGAAGCACGTCAGGTGGCAATGGAGTACGCGCTGTGTAACTCTTTTGGATTTGGCGGCACCAATGGTTCTATTCTGTTCCGTAAGGTCTGATGGCTTTAAAGTACAGAAAACCGGCAAAGTAACCCTTTGTGTTTTATTCAGGACCGCCGCTTTGGCGGTCTTGTCATTTTCAGGCCGGAAAATTTCAGGCATACTGCCTTTTTAACCGCTTTTAGGCATCTTCTGGCCATGCATGTGCAGCAACCCTCTGTTTCTGACCGCAGTTTTCAGTACGGCGATGGTATTTTCAGCACTATCAGAGTGAAAAATGGCGTTTTGCAGTTCTGGCCTTTGCACTGGCACAGGTTGCAGCAGTCGATGCAACGCCTCGGCTTTGGTTTGATACCCGAAGCAGAGGTAAAAGCACAGGCACAGGCGCAAATCAGCAAGCCGGAGCAGGTGGTGAAAGTGTTGGTCAGCCGTGGTCATGGTGGCCGTGGTTACAGCACCAAAGCACTTGCCGCACCTGATATTTATTGTACGGCCAGCCCTTTGCCTGATTACAGTGTGCAGCAACAACAGGGCATCAATGTGGCCAACGCCAGTTTAAGATTGGGTATTCAGCCGCTGCTGGCCGGTATTAAACATACCAGCAGGCTTGAAACTGTGCTGCATAAAACCGAAGTAGAACAAAGCGGCTTTGACGAGCTGCTGGCATTTGACACTGAAGGTTTTGCTGTTGAATTTAGCGCCGCCAATATGTTTTTTTATCAAAATGGCCAATGGTTTACACCTGAGCTTAGTCAAGCTGGTGTTGCCGGAGTGATGCGGGCATTTTTACTTAAAAAGCTGGCAGTGACAGAGGGCCGTTTTATGGCTCAGGATATTGCTGATTGTGAGGCTATGTTTGCCTGTAACGCCCTGATGGGGGTGGTACCGGTGCACCATTATTTACAGCGGCCACTTGCGCTTGCGCCGGTGTGGCCGGTGCAGCAGTTGCTGGCTACTAATTCTGAAGAAGGTTGTTAACGCAGGATGTTTAAAAAACTCGTTGTCATACTGCTATTGTGTTCTGTTGTTGCTTTTGGTCTGCGTAATCAGGTGCAGCAGTTTAGTCAGACTAGGCTTGCGCTCGCGGGCCCTTATTTTGAAGTGAAGGCCGGCAGTTCGTTATCTGCTTTATGCCAAAGCTGGCAGCAGCAGGGTTTATTAAGCAGCTTTCAGTGTACTCAGCTGAAATTGCTCAGTGTATTTCATCCACAGCTGCGTGATATTAAAGCCGGTGTTTACCGGGTTGCCCCGGATTTGCTGTTGTCTCAGCTGGCGTTGTTTCGAAGTGGCAAAGTAGCGCAGTTTAGTTTTATGCTGCGTGAGGGTGAAACCTTACAACAAAGTTTGCAGGCGCTAAGTCAGGCTGAATTTGTGCAAAACGATATTCAGTCTGTGGCTGAGCTGCAGGCGCTGGTGCGCTGGCCGGCGGACTGGGGGCCGGCTCCATCCGATCCTGAAGCGTTGTTTTTCCCGGAAACATATTATTACCATGCCCACAGCAAAGCCTCCGACATTTATCGGCGGGCACATCAGGCGTTATTAACCCAACTGGAAAAAGCCTGGGCAGCGCGCGACCCGTCTTTACCGCTGCAGTCGCCTTATCAGCTGTTAACACTGGCTTCTATTATTGAAAAAGAAACCGGCGTGCTGACAGAAAAGCCGCTGATCGCCTCGGTATTTGTGAACAGGCTCAGATTAAAAATGAAGTTACAGACTGATCCGACCGTTATTTATGGTTTAAAAGAGCGTTATCAGGGTGACATCACCAGAGCACACTTAAAAGATCCGCACCCTTATAACACTTATGTTCATTTTGGCTTGCCACCTGGCCCTATAGCGCTGGTCAGCGCAACTTCGTTGCAGGCCGCCGCTCAACCAGAAGTCAGTAAGATGTTGTATTTTGTGGCAAAAGGCGATGGTTCGCATCAGTTTTCCGAAAATTTAGATGCCCATAACAAAGCAGTTCAGCAGTATATTTTTGGGAAAAAATCATGAGCAGAGGCCAGTTTGTTGTGATTGAAGGCCTGGAAGGGGCCGGTAAAACCACGGCGGTTCATACTGTGTATCAGTGGCTGACAGCACAAGGTCATACAGTGGTGCAAACCCGTGAACCCGGCGGTACACCGCTGGCCGAGCAGATCCGGACTTTGGTAAAGTCCGTGCAGCATGAGCCTATGGCGCCGGAAACAGAGTTACTGCTGATGTATGCCGCCAGAGTGCAGTTACTCAGTCAGGTTATCAGGCCAGCACTTGAGCGTGGTGACTGGGTGCTGGGGGACCGGCACGATTTATCGTCCCGTGCTTATCAGGGCGGCGGTCGTCAGCTGGATGAACAGCTGATCAACCAAATCCGTACTGCGGTGCTGGGTAATACCAGGCCAGATTTCACTCTTTATCTGGACATTGACCCGGCACTTGGACTTGCAAGAGCCAAAGCACGGGGTGCGCTTGACCGGATTGAGCTTGAGCAACTGGCGTTTTTCCAGCGCACCAGAGCCAAATACCTGCAAATTGCACGGAGTGAAGCCAATATTTGCGTGATTGATGCCAGTCAGCCACTTGAGCAGGTGCAGCAACATATCCGTAAGGCTCTTACGGAGCATTTCGGGTGACTATGCGCCTTCCGCCCTGGCTTGAAGCAACACAGTTACAGCTTGGCACACTGGCATTAGCAGGGCAGTTGCATCATGCGTTGTTGCTGACCGGGGTTGCTGGAGTGGGCAAACACCTGCTTGCGGCAGAGCTGGCGCAGCTGCTGTTGTGCAGTCAGCCAACGGCTTCGGGCGGCTGTGGCCAATGCAAAAGCTGTTTGCTGGTGAAAGCCGGACATCATCCGGATTTACTGCACTTACAAAGTGAAACCAGCCTGGGTGTAGATGCGGTGCGCGAACTCAGCCATTTTATGCAGGGCTCGCCGCAGCAAGGCGGCGCCCGGGTTGTGCTGTTGCCACAGGCACACAAAATGACAGAAGCCGCCGCCAATGCGTTATTAAAAACATTGGAAGAACCGGGCGCCAATAGCTTTTTATTGTTGCAAACAGCTTATGAGCAGCAGTTATTGCCGACGATTTTAAGTCGCTGCCAAAAATGGCTGATAGCGCCAGTGCCTTCCTTTGTTGCCAGAAACTGGCTGGCTGAACAAAATCACATGGCCATTCCGGAATTTTTACTGAGTTTTTGTGAAGGTGCCCCCCTTAAAGCACTTGAGTTGTTAGAGTCTGGTGCCGCAGCAGATATTGCGGCCTTATTAGCGCAGCTCGAGGCTTATCTGCTTGGTGAACAAGCATTGCCCGAGTTGGTCAAAAGGCTGGAACAATTTGAGGATACCGCAACCTTATTCAGCTACTTTGTGCGCCAGCAGCTGTTATCGGCTCCACAACTGGTAAAACCGCAGGCACTGTTTGAGCGGCTGGCACAATGGTGCCGTGACGAACAGCAAATTTTGGGGCAGAATAAGAACTTAGCACTCACTGCCTTGTTGTTGGACTTGCCCAGATTACTGCGCTGAGAGAGGAATAAATGGAAGAAATCCCACTGGACTTTTTAGACATCAAAGAACTGAATCGCGCTTATATGCCTTTTCTGAAACAAGGTGGGTTGTTTGTCCGTACTGCACGCCAATATAAAATGGGTCAGTCGCTGGCACTGTTAGTGACTTTACCCGATGCGCTGGAGGCTATTCCGGTGTCTGGTAAGGTGGCCTGGTTAACACCACACGGTGCACAAAATAACAGCCCGGCCGGTATAGGTGTGGCTTTTATTGACGATAAACTTGGCCTTCGCGACAAAATTGAAAAGCTAGTCAGCGGTTTGCAGGAATCTACAGATCCAACCTACACACTGTAACAGTGACAGCAAGGCGCATCTTAAGCTAAGATCGCGCCCGTCCCGCACCCCAAAATCATCACATTCGCCGGAATATTGGTTTATTTTGAATAACATCTGCAGTCTGTTTTGCTTTGCCCAGAGGGCTTGGAGATATTGTTTTGTTTGTTGATTCCCATTGTCATCTTGATCGCCTGGAACTGGAAAAATTGGGCATGGATTTGCCTGCAGTGCTCGCCGCAGCCAGGGCACAGCAAGTTGAACATATGCTCTGTGTGTCCGTGAGCCTTGCGGAATTTCCGGCCATGGCGGCACTGGTACAGCATTACCCCCAGGTGTCGGTGTCTTGTGGTGAACACCCGTTGCATCAAACGGATGTGCTGGACGCGGAGCTTTTGGCACAACTGGCCGCTGATGCGCGGGTTGTCGCAGTGGGCGAGACAGGGCTTGATTATTTTTACAGCCCGGACACTAAACAACTACAGCAAGATGCGTTTATCCGGCATATCGAGGTGGCGAACCTGGTCAATAAACCACTGATCGTACACACCAGGGACGCGAAAGCCGACACTTTAGCCATATTGCGGCAATATCAGGCACAAAATTGTGGTGGGGTGCTGCATTGTTTTACTGAAGATTGGGATACAGCAAAGGCGGCGCTGGATCTTGGTTTTTATATTTCGTTTTCCGGCATTATGACCTTTAAAAATGCCGATCCGCTGCGTGAAGTGGTTAAACAGGTGCCGCTGGATCGGCTGTTGATAGAAACAGACTCTCCTTATCTGTCTCCAGTGCCTTATCGTGGCAAAACCAATCAGCCCGCTTACGTCACTGCTGTTGGCGCTGCTGTTGCAGAACTGAAAGGCGTAACTGTGGAACAGCTTGCGCATCAAACCACGGAAAACTTCTATCGTTTGTTTTCTTTGGTTAAAAAGCCCAGTTAAATAAATCAGTTAGCTCTAAAAGAAAAGAAGCCCAGAACCAATCCGCATTGTTCTGGGCCTAGGGGAATGGCTCATTAACTGAGCCGTGCGCTACCGGTGAACACTGCCCAAAGTGCAGTGTGACATAAGCTTCAGTGTAGCCAAACGCACAAAAAATGCTCAGCAGTAAAAGGTGCAACAGAGCGTTGAAAAGGTGAAGAATTTGTAAGTTTCCCCAAAGTTGCTCCCAACTTATGCAGGGGTTATCCCCAGCTTGTTCAGTGCAAGCCAATAACGGCGCGATAGTCCCTGTTTGAGATCCAAATCTACGTATTATTTTTTATTCTACCAGGCTATTGGTTGTCTTTTTTATAATCGAAAATAATCTAAAAAAATTTAATTAAAGCTGTGCTTCAAGCCAACCGGCAAAAATTTTTTACATACCCTCAGCGCTTCTCAGTCTAAAAACAACAGCAACCTTGAGTATTTTGTCGACAATTGTGTTGACTGCAGTGGTTGTTAAAGGTAAAAAGGCAACATTCATTCTGAATTGTCGACAATATTATGCAAAGCCCCATTTGGCGTGATCCTGTTACCGCCGCTGATCGTGTGCTGCTGGAAATCCAAAAAGCCATTGTCGAAGGCCAGATAGCGCCAGGCAGCAAAATTTCTGAACCTGAGCTTGCCAAAAAGTATGATCTGAGCCGGGCGCCGCTCAGGGAAGCCTTAGCCAGACTGGAGCGTTGTCACTTAATTGAACGTACTCCAAATGCTGGCGCCAGAGTGGTGAAGTTATCGGTTGCTGGCCTGATTTCGTTGTATCAGCTTAGGGAAACGCTGGAAGGTTTGGCCTGTCGTCTGGCGGCAGAGCATATGTCGGATGATGAAATTGCTCAGGTGCAGCAGCTGCTGGATCAGCATTTGTCGACACAAAGAGTGCGCGAAGGTGAAAGTTATTATCAGGAAGCAGGGGATGTCGACTTTCACTACCGCATTATTCTGGGCAGTAAAAACCCATATTTAATTAATTTGTTATGTGACGAGTTGTATTTTCTGGTGCGGATGTACCGGGTGCAACTTGGCATGAATGGTCCGAGGGTGTCGCGGGCATTTGATGAACATAAAGCTATTATCAATGCCATTGCCAACCGTGACGGTGAACTGGCCGATTTACTGATGCGCCGCCATATAGGGGCATCCAGACGCAATATTGAAAATCATTTTAAGCAACAGGGGAATTAACATGGCAACAGCAAGCGCAGGTCTGAAACTTCGTCAGGCCATTACCGCACATAACCCACTGCAACTGGTGGGTACTATTAACGCTTACACCGCCATGATGGCCGAGCGGGTTGGTCACCAGGCTTTGTACCTGTCAGGTGCAGGTGTGGCCAATGCCTCTTTTGGTTTGCCGGATTTAGGTATGACATCACTCAATGACGTCTGTGAAGATATCCGCCGCATTACAGGCGCCACATCCTTGCCACTTCTGGTAGATGCCGACACAGGTTGGGGTGGGGCTTTTAATATTGCCCGTACTGTCAAAGAAATGACCCGTGCCGGTGCGGCCGGTTTTCATATTGAAGATCAGGTGATGCAAAAACGTTGTGGCCACAGACCCAACAAAGAAATTGTGTCACTGGAAGAGATGGTTGACCGGGTCAAAGCCTCGGTTGATGCCAGAACCGACGAAAACTTCTTTATTATGGCGCGCACCGATGCGCTGCAGCAGCAAGGTTTACAGGCCGCTATCGAACGGGCTCAGGCTTGTGTGGAAGCCGGTGCTGATGCCATTTTTGCCGAAGCTGTGTATACGCTGGAACAATACAAAGCTTTTACCGATGTGATTAAAGTGCCGGTGCTTGCCAATATCACCGAGTTTGGTCAGACCCCGCTGTTTAATAAGCAGGAGCTGGCCGGTGTGGGCGTAAAGATGGTGTTGTATCCGCTCAGTGCCTTTCGCGCTATGAACAAAGCGGCGCTGAATGTGTATCAGCACATTCTCTCTGACGGCGACCAAAAAGCCGTGATCGACAGCATGCAAACCCGGATGGAACTGTATGATTTTCTGAATTATCACAGCTACGAGCAAAAGCTCGATGCACTTTTTGCCGAAAATAAAAACAAATAACGGCAAATGGCTGCAACTTGCATTTATTTGCAGCAAACGGGAATAGCGGCAGGTGTTCACAATATCTCTGTACCTGCCGATGCAATCTTGAATCAATTTTAAGCATCAACATTCAAAGGGGAGTCACCCATGGCAAATGCAAAAGAGTTAACAGGCGCAGGCCTGCGTGGCCAGATCGCCGGCAAAACCGCCTTGTCGACAGTTGGCAAAACAGGTTCAGGCCTGACCTACCGCGGTTATGATGTCAAAGATTTAGCCGCACATTGTGAATTTGAAGAAGTGGCCCATCTTATTTTAAAAGGTGAGTTGCCAACAGTGGCTGAGCTTGCTGCTTATAAAAGCAAACTTAAAGCCATGCGCAGCTTGCCGCAGGCCTTAAAAGAAGTGCTGGAGCGTATTCCGGCCTCTGCCCATCCGATGGATGTGATGCGTACCGGCTGCTCTATGCTGGGCAATCTGGAAACAGAACAAACCTTTGCACAGCAGCAGGATGCGACAGACCGCATGCTGGCGATTTTCCCGGGCCTGATTAACTACTGGTACAACTACAGCCACCATGGCAAACGAATTGACGTGGAAACAGCCGCTGATTCTATTGCAGAGCAGTTCCTCTGGACTTTACACGGTGAAAAACCGCAGGCGCTGCATACCCAGGTCATGCAGGCTTCATTAATTTTATACGCCGAGCATGAATTTAACGCTTCGACTTTTACCGCCCGTGTGTGCGCTTCAACCTTGTCAGATATGCATTCCTGCATCACAGGCGCTATAGGTTCACTGCGCGGTCCGCTGCACGGTGGTGCCAATGAAGCGGCAATGGAACTCATTGAGAAGATGCAAAACCCGGATCATGCCGAAGAAACCTTAATGGGTATGCTGGCACGCAAAGACAAAATTATGGGTTTTGGCCATGCAATTTACGCAGAATCAGACCCACGTAACGCCGTGATCAAAGCCTGGTCGGAAAAACTGGCCTCAGCTAATGGTGACACCAAACTTTATGATGTGTCAGTGCGCTGTGAAGCGGTGATGTGGCGTGAGAAAAAGCTGTTCTGTAATGCCGACTTTTTCCATGCCTCGGCCTACAACTATATGGGCATTCCAACCAAATTGTTTACACCGATTTTTGTTTGCTCACGTTTAACCGGCTGGGCCGCTCATGTGATGGAGCAGCGGGCTGACAACCGTATTATCCGGCCAAGTGCTGAATATACCGGTGTGGAGCCGCGTGAAGTCACGCCTATTGCACAGCGCGGCTAATCAACCATAAAGGGACGCAAAGCGTCCCTTTTGGCTTGATGCTGCTTATCGCTCAATTTTTTTGGGCAGCAACAGTTGCTGCTCTGGAAGCTAAAAATGAATACTCAATATCGCAAGCCGCTTGCCGGCACGCAGTTAGACTATTTTGATGCCCGCGAGGCCGTCAATAACATCAGCCCTGGCGCCTGGGAAACCTTGCCTTATACCAGCCGTGTCCATGCGGAAAACCTGGTGCGCCGCGCAGAGCCTGCCCAGTTAAATGCCTATTTAAGCCAGCTGATTGAACGTAAACAAGAGCTGGATTTTCCCTGGTTTCCGGCTCGAGTGGTGTGTCATGACATTCTTGGCCAAACTGCGCTGGTGGATTTAGCTGGCCTGCGTGACGCCATCGCCCAGATGGGCGGCGACCCTGCCAAAGTAAACCCTGTGGTGCCAACCCAGCTGATTGTTGACCATTCACTGGCCGTTGAGCATGGCGGTTTTGAAAAAGACGCTTTTGACAAAAACCGCGCTATTGAAGACAGACGCAATGACGACAGATTCCATTTTATTAACTGGACAAAAAAAGCCTTTAAAAACGTTGATGTGATTCCGCCTGGCAACGGCATTATGCACCAGATCAATTTAGAGCGGATGTCACCTGTTATCCATGCCATTGATGGTGTGGCTTTCCCCGACACTTTGGTCGGCACCGACAGCCACACCCCGCATGTGGATGCTTTGGGTGTTATTGCCATTGGTGTTGGTGGTCTGGAAGCCGAAAGTGTCATGCTCGGCCGCGCCTCCTGGATGCGCCTGCCAGACATTATTGGTGTGGAGCTGACAGGTAAAGCCCAGCCTGGCATACAAGCAACAGACATCGTCCTGGCGCTGACCGAGTTTTTGCGTAAACAAAAAGTGGTGTCCAGTTATTTAGAGTTTTTTGGTGAAGGCGCCAGCAGCTTAAGCCTTGGCGACAGAGCCACTATCTCCAATATGACGCCAGAGTACGGCGCTACTGCGGCGATGTTTTATATCGACCAGCAGACTTTGGACTATTTAACCTTAACCGGCCGCGATGCCGCGCAGGTTAAACTGGTCGAAACTTACGCCAAAACGGCAGGTCTTTGGGCTGATAGTTTAACCACAGCCGTGTATCCACGGGTGTTGAAGTTTGATTTATCCACTGTGGTTCGTAACATTGCTGGTCCTTCTAACCCGCATGCGCGGGTAGCTACCACCGACTTAGCGGCAAAAGGCATCAGTGGTGTGGTAGAAAATACCCCGGGCTTAATGCCGGATGGTGCTGTGATTATTGCAGCTATTACCAGCTGCACCAATACCAGCAACCCGCGTAACGTCATTGCCGCTGGTTTATTGGCGCGTAACGCCCACAAACTTGGGTTAAGCCGCAAGCCCTGGGTAAAAAGCTCATTGGCGCCTGGCTCCAAAGCGGTAGAACTGTATTTAAAAGAAGCTAATTTACTGACCGATTTAGAAGCTTTAGGTTTTGGTATTGTCGGTTTTGCCTGCACCACCTGTAATGGTATGAGTGGCGCTTTAGACCCAGTCATTCAGCAGGAAGTGATAGCACGTGATTTATACGCCACAGCGGTGCTGTCCGGTAACCGCAATTTTGATGGCCGTATTCACCCTTATGCTAAACAAGCGTTTTTAGCTTCACCGGCTTTAGTAGTGGCTTACGCCATTGCCGGGACCATCCGTTTTGATATTGAAAAAGATGTGCTGGGTGTCGTAGATGGCCGTGAAATCCGCTTAAAAGACATTTGGCCAACAGATGCAGAAATAGACGCCGTTGTTGCCAGCAGCGTAAAACCGGAGCAATACCGCAAAGTGTACGAGCCGATGTTTGCAGTGTCGGTTGATTTTGGTGAAAAAATCAGCCCGCTGTATGACTGGCGGCCACAAAGTACCTATATCCGTCGTCCCCCTTACTGGGAAGGTGCGTTGGCCGGTGAACGCACGCTCAAAGGTATGCTGCCGCTGGCGGTGCTGGGCGACAACATCACCACAGACCATTTATCACCATCCAACGCCATTATGATGGACAGCGCAGCCGGTGAATATTTACATAAAATGGGCTTGCCGGAAGAAGACTTTAACTCTTACGCCACGCACCGTGGTGACCACTTAACGGCGCAGCGCGCTACTTTTGCCAACCCTAAACTCATCAACGAAATGGCGGTGGTCGATGGCAAGGTGAAACAAGGTTCTCTTGCGCGGATTGAGCCTGAAGGCAAGGTCACCCGGATGTGGGAAGCCATCGAAGCCTATATGGAACGTAAACAGCCGCTGATTATTATTGCCGGTGCTGACTATGGTCAGGGTTCGTCGCGTGACTGGGCGGCCAAAGGCGTGCGTTTAGCTGGTGTTGAAGCCATAGTTGCTGAAGGTTTTGAGCGTATTCACCGCACCAACTTAGTGGGTATGGGGGTATTGCCGCTGGAGTTTAAAGCCGGCACCAACCGCCAGACCTTAGCCCTGGACGGAACCGAAAGTTATGACGTCATTGGTGAGCGTTTGCCAAGGGCTGATTTAACTTTGGTCATTCATCGCCGTAACGGTGAGACTCTGCAAGTGCCGGTCACCTGCCGTTTAGATACCGCCGAAGAAGTGTCGATTTACGATGCCGGCGGGGTACTACAGCGTTTTGCCAAAGACTTTTTGGGTGGTGCTGTTTACCAGCCAGCGTAATTGACTACAAGCCGGTGTCTGTTTTGCAGGACCGGCTTTTTTAACAAGGTGAAATCATGACTTTTGCACCACAAATCAAAATTGCCGCCACTTATATGCGTGGCGGCACCAGTAAAGGGGTGTTTTTTAATTTAACCGATTTACCTTTGGCGGCGCAGCTGCCAGGTGAAGCGCGCGACAAACTGTTGCTGCGGGTGATTGGCAGCCCTGATCCATACGGCAAACACACCGACGGTATGGGGGGCGCGACTTCCAGCACCAGTAAAACAGTGATCTTAAGTAAAAGTCAAAAAGCTGACCACGATGTGGATTATCTGTTTGGTCAGGTGGCCATTGATAAAGCCTTTATCGATTGGAGCGGCAACTGTGGCAACTTAACAGCAGCTGTGGGCTCTTTTGCTATCAGCAATGGTTTGGTGGACTCAGCCCGAATCCCACAAAACGGCATTTGTACAGTTCGGATTTGGCAGGCCAATATTGGTAAAACCATTATTGCCCATGTGCCTGTCACCAACGGCTTTGTTCAGGAAACCGGTGACTTTGAACTGGATGGTGTAACTTTCCCTGCCGCTGAGGTGGTGATTGAGTTTTTAGACCCAGCCGCCGACGAAGAAGGCGGTGGTGGTGCTATGTTCCCAACCGGCAATCTGGTGGACAGTTTAGAAGTGCCTGGCATTGGTACTTTTGCCGCCACTATGATCAACGCCGGTATTCCAACCATTTTTGTCAATGCTGCTGATATTGGTTATAGCGGCACTGAGTTGCAAGATGCCATCAATGGCGACGCCAAAGCGCTGGAAAAATTTGAAACTATCCGCGCTTATGGCGCATTAAAAATGGGGCTGATTAGCGAGCTCAGCGAAGCTAAAAGCCGCCAGCACACACCAAAGATTGCTTTTGTGGCACCGCCTGCAGCTTATGTATCGTCCAGCGGTAAAGCTATTAGCCAAAACGACATCGATTTATCAGTGCGGGCACTGTCGATGGGCAAATTACACCACGCTATGATGGGTACAGCAGCAGTGGCTATTGGCACTGCTGCAGCAATTCCCGGAACTTTAGTCAATCTGGCTGCCGGTGGCGGGGAGCGCACCGCAGTGCGGTTTGGCCATCCGTCCGGTACTTTAAGAGTGGGCGCAGAAGCGGCTTTAGTGGATGGCCAGTGGCAGGTCACCAAAGCCATTATGAGCCGAAGTGCCAGGGTGCTGATGGAAGGCTGGGTGCGTGTGCCGGTTTAACTGTTGGCTTCTTACTGAGGTGTCAGTAAAAAAGTACACAAATTGCAGCGTTGCCGTCATTGCTGTGCCGGTTGCTTTTTTTCTGGCACCGAAGCCGTAAATAGTGCGGTGCTATCGGCTTAACTTATTGCTTGTACAGCGCTTCCTTTTTCTTTGCATTGATTGCAAATTAAAATATTTCTGTTTAGATTGGTACAGTCGAAGGTCAAAACAGCGGGATCACACAATGAAAAAATGGTTGCTTACCAGCCTGATTGCCGCCAGCCTGAGTTGCTCAGTGCAGGCTGCAGATCAGGATTACAAGTTAGTTACAGTTGCCGGTTACCTGAATTTTTATCTGTTGAACCTTAATGCCTGTGAAGATTTCCACCCAGAGGTGCGTAAAGCCGCTTTTGATGCTGAGCAGTCATTATATCCCTGGCTGGCAAAATTAGATGCCCGCACCAAAAACAGCATTGATGCCAGTGTGATCAGTGACGTGGTGAAAAAACGCCGTAATGCGCTCAACGCACAAATTAATGAAGGTGATTTTACGCTGGAGCATTGTCAGGCCGTGATCAAGTTACTGGCAGGCGATGGTTTAGATAAAACCCTGTTAAAAAATCTGGAATAAATTCCGACCGCAAAAAGGAAAGCCCACCATCAGGTGGGCTGTTATTTATGTTGATGATCCGCCAGATGCAGGCTTTTGATTTGCCTGCAGTCGTAAAACTGCAAGACCGTTGTTATTCCGCTGAGTTATTTGAACCTGCTGAACTGTTAAAACGTCGTTTTTCCGCTTTTCCCCAAAGCTGCTGGGTGGCTTGTTATCAGGATAAACTCTGGGGTTATCTGTTTAGCTATCCAGGGCAGCTCGGCAAAATTAATGCGCTGGCCGCTGATTTTGTACAGGTGACAACACCTGATTGTTTGTACTTGCACGATATGGCTGTCAGCCTGGATGCACGTGGGCAGGGGGTAGCGCAACAGTTGTTAACAACGGCAGAGCAATATGCCGTGGCACAAGGTTTAAATACACTTGCGCTGGTGGCGGTGCAAAATTCCGCCTCTTATTGGCAACAGCGTGGTTTTGAAATTTTGTCTTCTTTAACTGCAACACAGCAGCAGAACCTGGCAAGTTACAGTGGTCAACAAGCTTTGTATCTGACCAAAACACTGTAAGTCGTTCTATTGTCATCAAAATATCACCGATGTTTTTTACACTCTGGCTTTTTAAGAAGCCGGAGTTTGTGATGCGTGTGTTATTGGCTATTTTTGCGATTGTGGCGGGTTTAACCGCGCAAGCGCAGACCACAGAAGCTTGCCCCTATTGGCCTTTGGTTATTGCCCATCGTGGTGCCAGCGGTTATTTGCCTGAGCACAGCCTGGCCGCTTATCAACTGGCTTTAGAGCAAGGCGCTGATTTTATTGAAGTAGATTTGGTGCCAAGCCGTGACGGTGTCTTGATAATACGGCATGAAAATGAATTAAGTCACAGCACAGATGTAGCTAGAAGGGCCGAATTTGCCCATCTTTATACTAAAAAGCAGGTTGACGGCATTTGGCAGCAAGGCTGGTTTAGTGAAGATTTTACCCTGGCTGAACTTCGGCGTTTAAAACTCAAAGAAAGTATGCCCAAGCTCAGACCACAAAGTGCAAAACACGATGGTGTTTATGGCATTGTCACCCTGGCTGAGGTTCTGGAACTTCTGAGCAGGTATCAGCAACAAACCGGTCGTGATCTGGGCATTTATATTGAAACCAAACATCCCAGTTATTTTGCCCATATTGGTAAAAGGCAAGATGGTCAGCCGATAGCCACAGATATCACGGCTTTGTTGGTGCAGCAATTAAGCAACACCTCAGTGTTACCAACTCAGATCTATATTCAGTCTTTTGAAGTCAGTAACCTGGTGCGGCTAAAACAGCAGTTGCTGCCTGACGCCGGCTTAACAAAGGTTAAGCTGGTGCAGCTAATAGGCGACAGCCGGCAGCAGTATTTGCAGCCAAAAGACAGCTTTTCCGAACCCTATGATTTTTATGCAGCCAGTCAGGGATTGCTGCAGTTACCTGAATTACCGCTTGGGTTAAAAGCCTTTGTCGGCAGCAGGTTACACTATGGTTTACTGATGACAACGCAGGGGCTGAGCGCAGTCACAAGTTATGCCGACGGTATAGGCCCCTGGCGGCAAGACTTATATCCACAAATCGGTGGGGATGTACCTTTGTTAGCAGAGGCCGCTAAAGCCGGACTGGTTGTGCATCCTTATACCTATCGCCTGGAACCAGATCATCTGCTGGCTGATGGTTCAGGCAAGCTGATGTCGATGCAAAATGAACTTGGCTGGATCTACCGTCAAGGTATTCAGGGTGTTTTTACGGATTTTCCCGATATCGCCGTAAAAATCAGGGCTGAGTTATGTAATAAAGGCAATTAATTATCTGAAAAGTGGCAAGTTATTGAGCCTGTCATAACTTGTTACTGTTTTGCACAGAAGCCCAGTTAACAAATACAGTACACTAAGAGCAATATAAAAAACCTTATTGTATAAAGTTGACGGATCTGCTTATGAAATTCCAGAAGAACTTGTTTTATGTTGCTCTTTTCGCGACTTTTTTAACGGCCTGCAGTAAACCTGAATCTACCGAAAACACCAAATCCGAAACAAAACCTTTATCGCTGGTCAGTGCTGACATTCTGACTTTAAAAGCCAGTGAATTGGCGCGTGGTCCTATGGTGTCGGGATCATTGCAACCCGTGGTCAAAGCTGAACTGAACGCTGAAGTGTCCGGCATTGTCACTAAAGTATTAAAAGACAACGGTGATTTAGTAAAAGCCGGTGAGCTTTTGGTGCAGCTTGATCAAACCACTTTTCGCGATAAGTTAATGTCAGCGCAGGAAGCTGAGCGTTCAGCCTTGGTGACTGCCGATCAGGCGCAAAAACAATTACGCCGCATGCAGTCCCTGCATAAGCAGAATCTGGTGACAGCCGAAGTTTTGGAGTCTGCTGAAATTAAAGCCAATCAGGCGCACTCAGAACTGGCCTCTGCCAAAGCGCGTTTGGTTGAAGCAAGGCAGCAGCTGGAGCGTACTGAAGTACGGGCACCTTTTGACGGTGTTGTGGCGCTTCGCAAAACCTCCGCCGGTGATACAGCCCAAATCGGTAAAGCGCTGATGGTGGTGATTGATCCATCCAGCATGAGATTTGAAGGTTTTATTGCCGCAGATCAGGTTGGGCAGGTCAAAGTGGGCCAGGCGGTAAACTTCAAAGTGAATGGGTACAACAACCAGCGTTTTGATGGGGTGATTGAACGTATTAACCCACAAGCCGCTGAGACCACCCGTCAGGTTCAGGTGTTTGTAGCTATTAACAGTGAAGAACCCCTAGTGGCCGGTTTGTATGCTGAAGGTCATATTGCTGTTGCCAATCAGCAGAGCCTGATGGTGCCACCTTCGGTGCTGGTGCAGGAAGGTGACAACCATTTTGTCTGGCAACTGAGCGACAATACACTGCATAAAGTAAAAGTGCAGGTGGGTGCCAAAGATCCTCGTTGGGGCACAGTACAGCTGCTGTCGGGCGTGAATATTGGTGACGAGGTGTTATTACAGCCTTTGGGTGCCATTAAAGAAGGTGCCACTGTCACTTTAAACAGAACCGCTGATATCAACAAAAAACCTGATGCAACTGCGGCTGCTCAGACAGCTGTAGTGGGGAACTAACCATGTTTTTGTCAGATTTCAGCATTAAAAGACCCATGGTGGTGGTGGTGGTTACCATCGCCCTGATGCTGTTTGGCTATTTTGCACTAACCAAACTGAAAACCAACCAGTTTCCGGATGTACAGCCACCAGTGCTGGTGGTGAACGTGCCTTATCCGGGCGCTTCGCCCGAAACCGTTGAACGGGAAATTTTAAACCGGGTAGAAGACTCGATGTCGACTATCCAGGGTATTCGGGATATCCGCTCTTATGCCCGCGACTCCAGCGCCACTATCGTAGTGATCTTTGATTTTGATAAGGATTTAACGGCCGCAGCCCAGGAACTGCGTGACAGTATTTCGACGGTGCGCGATAAGCTGCCGAGCGAAATGAAAGAGCCTTTTATTAACCGCGCAGATCCCAATGCTCAACCTGTGATGTCGCTCGCTTTATCCTCAGATACTCTAACCCCGCTGGAAATTTCACGTCTGGCTGATGTGGATATTGGCCGTAAATTAAGGTCAATTCCGGGTGTTGCATTGGTGACGCTGGAAGGTGAGCTGGAGCGGGAAATGACCATTTTCCTGAACAGCAACGCCATGCGCGAAGCCAAGGTGTCTGCGGTTGATGTGACCAATGCACTGCGCAGTCAAAACCTGGCGGCGCCTGTTGGCCGGGTGATGGATGGTTTGCAGGAGCAAAGTATTCGTCTGCAAGGCAGGCTCAAAGACATCAGTGAATTTGAACAAATGGTGGTCAAACAGAATGGCGATCAGGCCATTCGGTTAGGTCAGATAGCTGATATCGTTGACGGTGGTGCCGAGCAGCGCAGGTTATCGTTTTTTAACGGCAAAAAAGCACTGGGTATTGATATTGTTAAAGCGCGTGAAGCGTCAACCATCAGTGTGACGGACGCCATTAAGGCCGAAATTGAAGAGATCCGAAAACAGCTGCCCAAAGAAGTGGAGCTAGTGATAGTGCAGGATCAGGGCGAAGATGTGGCTGCCAGTATGCGTAACGTGACCGAAGCGTTGGGACTTGGCGCATTGCTCACCATAGTGGTGGTGTTTGTGTTCCTGAACTCCTGGCGTTCTACCTTAATTACCTCGCTGGCGTTACCCACCTCAGTTCTTGCGTCATTTATTGCGGTTTGGGCCTGTGGTTTTACACTGAACTTTATGTCGTTACTTGGCTTGTCTTTAGCCATTGGTGTACTGATTGACGATGCCATTGTGGTGCGGGAAAACATTGTGCGCCATATGGAAATGGGTAAAGACAATATGACAGCCGCCCGTGACGGCACTAAAGAAATTGGGATGGCGGTGACAGCCACTACCATGTCGATTATGGCGGTGTTTATTCCTATTGCTTTCCTGGACGGAATGACGGGTCAGTGGTTTAAACCTTTTGGTTTAACAGTCGCTTGCTCTGTTTTGGTGTCGCTTTTTATCTCATTTACCATTGACCCTATGATGTCTGCCTATTGGCACGACCCGGATCATGATAAAACCGCCAAACGCCGTGGTTTAGGCTTGGTTTTCCAGAAGTTTAACAACTGGTTTGATCATCAGGCTGAACGATATTCAGAACTGATTGGCTGGGCATTAAAACACCGTAAATCAATGTGGGCGCTGGCTTTTGGCAGCTTTTTTGGTGCTATTTACCTGCAGGGCGCTTTTGGTGGTTCAGGTTTTATGCCGGAAACAGACAATGGTGGTTTTATTGTCAGTATCCGCACGCCGTCTGAATCCAGTCTGGAATACACCCGGATAAAAGCAGCGCAGGTTGCTGAAATTACACAGAAATTACCAGAGCACCGTTATACTCAAACCACAGTAGGTACCCAGGGTAATATCACCAGAGCTCAGGTATTTGTGCGTTTGGTTCCGGAAAAAGATCGCAGTCGCTCAGCGGAAGAAGTAGCCACTGAAGTTCGGGCCCAGATCAAGTCATTGATTGGTGCCGAATTCACCGTGTCCGCCGATTTAAATGGTGGTGGCGGTGGTGACGGCAAAAAGCTGCAAATTCAGTTCCGTGGCCCAGAAACCCGGGTGCTCGAAGGCATAGTGATGGACTATCTGACCAAGTTAAAACAGGTACCTGGTGCGGTGGATGTCGGTCTGTCGGCACAGGATCCAAAACCTGAATTGCAGGTTGAATTTGACCGGGGTCTGGCATCCAGTCTGGGCTTATCCATGAGTGACGCAGCCAGCGCGTTGCGTCTGGCCTTTGCCGGCGCTGAAATTGGCGACTGGGTCGACCCGACCGGTGAAACCCGGAATGTGTTTGTAAGGATCCGGCCGGAAGAGCGCGCCACAGTGCAGGACTTGGAGCAGTTACCGCTGTTATCCAGTAAAACCGGTGCCATGATCCCATTAGAGCAGGTGGCCACTGTGACGCTGGGCAAAGGTCCGGCGCTGATTGAGCACCTGGATCGTGAAACTATGATGGCGGTCAGCGCCAATATTGAAGGGCGCAGTTTTGGTGAAGTCTTTAAAGACGCCATGGATTTAGCCAAACAAATTAACTTCCCGCCTGGCTACGACTTAGTGGTGGGCGGTGAAGGCCGTGATCAGAACGAAGTATTCGGCAGCATTTTTGGTGCCCTGGGTTTGGCCGTGGTGCTGATGTATCTGATTCTGGTGCTGCAGTTCCATAGTTTTATGGCGCCAGTGGCCATTATGATGTCATTGCCGTTGTCGCTGATTGGTGTGGTCCTTGCGCTCTTGGCATTTGACTCAACATTAAACCTGATGAGTCTGATTGGGGTGGTGATGCTGATGGGCATAGTCGTGAAAAACGCCATCCTGCTGATTGACTGCGCCCGTAAAAAAGAATTTGAAGAAGGTTTATCTCTGGATGAGTCTTTAATTGCGGCTGGCCGTGAGCGTTTACGTCCTATTCTGATGACCACTTTTGCACTGGTGGCCGGTATGTTGCCGGTGGCTATTGGCATAGGTGAAGGCTCTGGTTTCTACCGGCCACTTGGCATCGCTGTTATTGGCGGTACCATTACCTCAACCATTTTGACCTTGTTAGTGGTTCCGACTTTCTATGACAGTCTGGAAACCTTTAAACGCAAGATCAAAGCCCGCTGGCGCCGCCGTTTTGGCAATACAACAGCTCAGACGGAATCTGAAAAACCGCTGTTAACTACACCTTAAAATAGTGAGCCGCTGCCACCAGATACAACGCCTGCAACTGCAGGCGTTGTTGTTTTTGCTGCCTTTAAACTGTGCTTTTTCTGCATTATCTACTGCAACCGGTTTGCTCTGTACCTTTGTATTTACATAAAAATATCATTTCGTTTTCACAGAATTTGCAATTTGTGCGTTTTTCGACCAAACCTAACGCTACTCATGGTCGGAAATTTATCTAAAGGATTAGTTATGAACATGCCCGGGATCGTTTTTTACGCTTCTATGCTGGTTGTTTCTGCTCACAGCGCGCAGCTTTATGCTGAAGAGACCACAGATCGCAATATCCTCAGTATCGGCTGTCAGAAAGACAAAGGAATTTGCACCCTACAACTCAATGGCGATGCAGTGGGAGGTCGCGGCTGTTTGTCGAATATGCTGATGTTTAACGCGGCAACAGATAAAAATGCGGATGCGATTTTGTCACTGTTAAGCGCGGCATTTTTTGCCGGTAAAAAAGTCAGATTTGAGATCAGCGGGCGATGTAGTGATCAGGAAGGGACAGCGACATTCGATAGCTTTAGAGTGCTGAATTAACGATTGTTATTTCCAGACTGCCTGAGGGTATATCCCTTTGGGCAAACCTCATATGGATATGATGAAGGAACATGGAATGATAAAGCGCCTTCTATTTGCGGTCTTATTGCTGCTAATGCTGTTTTGCTGTCCAGGTCATACTAAAGATTATCGTGGTTACCAGGTTTTTAGCGACCGTCAGGGCGATCTCTACTTGATGGCACCAAAGCATTTTATGCAACTGCGTAAAGCGCCGTCTATCCCCTTGAGCGTTCGACCTAAAAATGGGTTGTTAAAAGTCTTTGAAGAGGATGGCGTTTGGAAAATACAAGTTTTAACTGAAGCTGAGTGGACGCTGTTAGAGCTCACAGAAGGGAATAGTCAGCTCCGGGATTTACAATTTGCTGATTTAGACGGAGATGGCATAGCTGACGCATTTTTGGTGTTAAGAAATCAGTTCACCCCTTACATCATACTGGAAAACCTGACTGGCGATGTCACTTTGTCTGCGGCTCAAGGGGACAGCATGGCCGAAGCGATGGCGACTTACCGACTGGTCGATGAAAATGGCGACGGCATTGCGGAAATAGTTTCAGACATCGAACGATTTGATGGTGGTAGCGGTACTATAGGGCGCTCTGCTTTTAAAACTCCGGGCCAATTGGTCGTTGGCATGACAACTGGTGAGTATCGAACTGATGAATCCGGGGCCGCGACTTACCAGATAGCACTGAACATCCCTGCAGGTATAGCGGGAGTGCAGCCAGAGCTTGGGTTTAGTTACAGCAGTGCCGCAGGTGATGGTTATATGGGCAGTGGCTGGAGTATCTCTGGTGCTTCTGCCATTAGTCGTTGCCCGAAAAACATCGCATCTGACAATCTGCAGGGCAATATTTCATTTTCACAAAGTGACCGGCTTTGCCTGAACGGTCAGCGATTAGTCAGCGGAACAGGTAGTTCCGACATTGGTGTTTCTGATGCAAGTTATTGGTCGGCAGTCAGCTATCACACTGAGCTGGAAAGTTTTGTCAAAGTAAAACCGCATGGCACCACCACTCAAGGGCCTAAAGCTTATACCGTAGAAACCAAGTCGGGTGAAATTCACTACTACGGCGATGTCTCCTATGTATCCGGTAGTGATGAGCGCAATATTTCAATGGCGTTGGGTCTGTTAAATACCAGTGGCGCCAGTGAAAGCTCTGCTGATGCACTCTTTGAACTTAACGGCCTGACAACGCCCAGAGTGTGGGCGCTCAAAGCAATCCGGGATGTAAAAGGCAATTATATCCTGTTCAGATATGCCGAAGATCAACTCAAAGGCGAGCATTACCTGACAGAGGTGCAATACACTGGCCGGCCATCACAGGCGCCTTTTGCCAGAGTGGTTTTTACTTACCGTGACAACAAGAAAAAACGCACCGGTTATCAGGCCGGACATCCGGTGAGCCTGACAAAAATACTCGATACCGTAACAGTCTATCAGGACAACCAGCAGTATCGTTATTACCAGTTTCAGTACTCAGAATCCGATGTACTGGAAGAGAAAAACTATCTGACAGCACTGCAGGAATGCACAACAAATACGGCTGCTTTATGTTATCCGGCGGTTAGTGTGCAGTGGAACAAACCTGCTTCCAGTAATAGCGGTATTCAAACTGTTTGTGTCAACGGTGAATGCTGGCCAGAAGCAACCACTGATTCTTATAGTCCCATCAGTACCACTTCAGTGAAAAAAGGCAGCTCTGTCGAGCGAGTCTACCAGCAATTGATGGATATGAATGGCGATGGTTATGCCGATATGGTTTACCCAAGCGGGGGCTCCTGGCGTGTGCGCTTTGGTAACAACATCATGAGCTATAGCTCGGAAGTAACCTTGTCGACTGTTGGGGTGAATAAAAAGGAGTTTGCCAAAACCATTGATTACAACGGTGACGGTCAACGTGATTTGTTGGTAGCCGACAGTGCCACTTCTAACTGGTTTATCCTGACCTATCAACCGGCAGCTTCGACTGTACAAAGCTGTGAGCCACAACTGAGTTCCGGTTATTTGTGCCCGGACGTGACCATGAGCTTTAGCTACAACAGCATCAACACCGGGCGCGCAGCAACAGGGTTGGAAAGCTCTGCCATGGTGGCAGATATCGACGGCGATGGCATGGAAGACATACTGTTTATGGTTAACGGCCAATTTAAGGTGTATCGCAATCTCGGCATGACAGGTTCAACACACAACGGTTTTAGCGCAGCGACGGATGCCGGCACGACAGTGTTTGAAGATGGTGATTTTTACGATGATTCGCTGCCTGTTACTACGGGGCTAAAACAATCATCTGCCTCTGATGTGAATGGGGATGGCAAAACCGATGTGATGGTGTACGTACTGGGTGGCCTCTGTGATGGCGCGACCGGGTGGACCCGGGCCGAATGTCTTTATGAAGGGCGGGTCTGGACATCCTTATCCGAATGGAAATTGTTTGTATCAAATGGCAGCAGTTATCAGCAGAGTGTCAGTCTTGGCACTTCCGCAAAACATATCAGGCCGGTTGATCTAAATGGCGATGGTTACTCCGATTTTATGTATCAGCTGGGGACTAACTGGTATTACCGTTTATCCAACGGCAGCACCTTAGGGCCTGTGCAGGATGCGATGTTATCGACGCCTCAGGATAGAATTGCGCTGACTTATTTTCTGGATCTTAACGGCGATGGTCGCACCGATGTATTGCAAGCTACCAGCTACTCCAGCTGGAGTTTTGTGCTGTCCCGCCCACACAGCGATGCCGGAAAAATTATTTTTGAAAGCCGTGGCAGTTACAATTTTACCGCCAATTCAACCATTCAGTTTGCCGATGTGAACGCCGACAACAAACTGGATTTACTGACCGCAACAGATGATCGCGGCTGGAACATTTTTACCAATAGCCGCTCAGGTATCAATGACCATACAGTGAGCACTTTTACCAATAGCTGGGGTGTACCAACCGCGGTGCAGTATTCCAACATCAGTAACAACGTCGTTTATTTTCGCGCCAACTCCAGCAACAACATCAATTCAGATTATTTCTCACCACGCAGCGGTTTTTACGTGGTATCCCGCGTCAGGACAGAAGTAAAACCCAGTCAATGGGTGTCGGTTGATTATGAATATGGCGGCTTATTACTGCACAAAAAAGGCCGCGGCTTGCTGGGGTTTGAGCACTTAAGAACCACAGATCTGCAAACTAATGTGGTGACAGAAAGCCGTTATTATCAGCTATGGCCCTATACCGGGATGCCCAGAAGCAGCTCACAATCCCGTGGTGGTTATGTGATGGCAACGGCCAGCAATATAGTGCAAAATCTTACCAGTGCATTTGGTGGCAGTTACCCTTACATCAGTAGCAGCACTGAGAATAAATACTCACTGGGTTCTAATCTGCTCAGCTCAACTGCCCTCAGTACCATTGCCAGCACTTTTGTGTATGACAACTATGGTAATTTGTCTTCCAGCTCTGTGACGCAGTCCGACCCACAAAATAGCAGTAACAATCTGCTGACATCGACCACAAATACGTTTAATCAGTCAGCAGCATACCAACGTTATGGTCGCCTGACGGCCAGTACTGTCACTAAAACACTAAAAGTTGGTGGTACCATAACCAGTAATATCAGCCGTTCCAGTAGTTTTAGCTATGACGCGGATTATCTCTTAAAAACTGAGACTTATGCACCAAATCTTGCTGCAGCAACGTCGGTGACAACCCATGGTTATGACGCTGCAGGCAACAAAATTTCGGTGTCAGTTTATGCACCTTCAGGCAGTGATGGCACATTACCTGTGACCCGGACAAATTCCACTGCCTATACCGCAAATTATCGTTTTGTCGCCAGCACCACCAATGCGGCAGCTCGCACCGCAATTTATAAATACAATGGCTTAGCAGCCAGCACCTTTGCCGGCAGTCCGGCACTGATCAGCGCTATTGCGGTGACAGATGCCAATAACCAAACCAGCACCACGAGCTTTGATGCCTTTGGTCAAAGCACCAGTAGCGCACTCAAAGGTGCAGCGACTTCTGACATTCAAGTGAATTCGGTACAAAGCCGAAGTTTCTGTAATAGCTGCAATAGTCTTTTCCCGGATGCTTTTATCAAAATCATCAGCACCAATGACGCGGGTGCTGAACAGGAGCAATACCTCGATAAATATGGCCGCGAAGTGGGAAGCAGAGCTAAGTTACCGCTCGTAGGTTATGCAGTGACCCGTAAAACCTATGACAATCAGGGGCGTCCTTATCAGAGCTTCGAACCCGCCAAAGATGCTGTGTCCAGTTACAAAACAACAGCAGGTTATGATGCTTTAGGCCGCATGACCACAACCACGATGCCGAACAATGGTGTTACCACTTTTAGCTACAACGGATACCGCACAACGACCACAGATGCACTGTCGAAAAATAAAACCAGCACCCAAAACTATCTGGGGCAGGAAGTCGGCATCACTGATCATAACGGAACTTTGCTGAGTTTTAGCTATAACGCCTATGGTGATTTGCTGACAGCATCCAGTGCTGGTGTCACCCGCTTAAGCAATGTCTACGACAACTATGGTCGTAAAACGTCGATGAGTGATGTTGACAAGGGCAGCTGGAGCTACAAAACCAATGGTTTTGGTGAAACCGTCAGCCAGACAGATGCAAAGAGCCAAACCACCACTTTTGAATTGAATGCGCTTGGTCAGTTGCTGCGCCGATACGACCCATCAGGCACAGTGTGCTGGAGTTATGGTAACTCAGCTGCAGCCTACAACCTGGACAAACTGGTGACCGTAAAACAATGGAGCAGCAATCAGGCTTGTAACAGTGCAACAACCACAATTTATCAGGAAGGCTATAGCTACAACAGCAAAGGCTTGGTCAGCAATAAAACAGTAACTACCGAAGGTACAACATTTAGTTTCACGTCAGCTTATGACAGCCTAGGTCGGCCTTATGAGCTGACATATCCGCTGGTCAATGGGTACGGCGGCCTCATAGTACGCACTGAATATAGCAATGGTGTGGCCTATAAAAACACCGATGTGACAGGTGGTGTGGTTGGCACTGTGTATCAGCAAATTACCGGCTTTAATGCACGTGGCCAGGTTGAAACAGAAGTGTATGGCAACGGTGTGGTGCAAAACCAGGTTTACGATGCTGCGATGGGCTGGCTTGATAATGCGGCAGTCAGTAAAAGTGGTGTCACCCAACAAAGCTACAACTACGATTTTGACCTGGTGGGAAATGTTACGCGGCGGCAAATTAGTTTTGGTTTATTAAGCAGCGCCAATATGACGGAGACTTTTGGTTACGATAACCTGCACCGTGTGACCAGCCGCACCGTTACTCAGGCTTTTGCTTTAACCGGCAATCTCGGTATGACCGAAAGTTATGGTTATGACGCCAACGGTAATATCAGTAGCAAAACCGGTGTCGGTCACTATCAATATAATGTCAGCGGCAAACCCAACCGGCTCGCCGGGGTCTGGCAAAACAGCAATTTTAGCGGCACTCAGCATTACAATTTTAGTTACGACGCTAATGGCAATATCACTAACGATGGTAAAAGAATCTTCGCGTACACCGCATTCGACCTGCCAAGCCTGGTGACTCAGGGCTCAGACACCACCAGTTTTAGTTATGGCCCCAACCGTGAGCTGTTAAAGCGGATAGACGCCAGAAGCGCCGGCACCACCACCACGCTATTGATAGATAACCTGTATCAACAAATCTCGCTGCCAAGTGGGGTGACTGAGCATAAGTTTATGGTGGGCAATGCAGTTGTCACCCGCCGCACCGGTGAAGGTGGCAACGATGTGTTTTATCTATACAAAGACCAGCAAGGCAGCACCACCATGGTCACCAATTACTTAGGTGCTGTGGTGCAACAGCTACTCTACGACCCTTGGGGCCGGCAATATCAGGTAAGCGCCAACGTATTAAAATACAGCAACAATGCCCTAACCAAAGGTTACACCGGTCACGATATGGTGAACGACTTCGAAGTTATTCATATGGGAGGCCGCACCTATAACCCCGTGCTCGGCAGGTTTATGCAAGCTGACCCTTTTATTCAACAAGCATCAAATCTGCAAAGCTTTAACCGTTACGCTTATGTGCTCAATAACCCAATGAGCTATACCGACCCCAGTGGGTATTTTTTTAAAGCACTAAACAAACTATTTGGAAAGTTCGCGCCCCTGGTTTCCATAGCAATCGCGATATACATGCCGGGACTGAACTTTTTACAAGGTTTGAATGCAGTACAGATAGGCGCAATCACGGGATTTGTGTCTGGTGGCGTCGCCACTGGCAGTCTGCGCGGCGCTCTTACAGGTGCTATATCGGGGGCAGCGTTTGGGAGCCTGCATAACTGGAAATCCAATCTCATCGCTAAGGGAATAGACTATGGCCGCATAGCTGCACATGGTATGGTTGGGGGTATCTCCAGTGTACTGAGCGGTGGCAAGTTTGGTCATGGTTTTGCAGCTGCTGGGTTTACACAAGCAGCCAGTGAGATTGGTGGTGAAAAACTATTTGTGGAAGGGGCCGATTCATTACCAGACCGTGCTGCAAATGCAATAAAAGCAGCAGTGATTGGTGGTAGCGCATCCGTGTTGTCTGGCGGTAAATTTGGGAATGGGGCAATTACTGGTGCGTTTTCGAGGTTATTGAATGATGATCAAGTTGCTTCCAGAAAAGAGATTTCTAATGGGAAGCTGGATCCAAAACTCAAAGAGGCGTTTGATAAAGCGTGGGAGCAATCAAATGCTGATGCCGTTGATCCCAACTTGCGTCGTGAAATTGGAGGATTTATCGGAATTGAAGAAGATGGGACAGTTGGAGTCAGATTTTGGAAACCAGGAAGTACTGCGCAAATTAAAGTACCAATGCTTGATAAAACAAAAATGTATGAAGGGTTAAGAGTCACAGGTGAGTTTCATACCCATCCAAAGCCTCATCCCGGATATCAAAGCTTTTCACCTGATTATGGCACAGAGAAAGGTGATATTAGTGCCATTATGTCAATGAATTACTCTGGACTTAGCTTTGTCGTCAGTAGAAATTATATATCAACATTAGATCCACATGGTAATAGAAAAGTCTATAGAAGAGATAGGATATAAAGGGAGGGAGCAATGAATTACATTATATTTATTTCGTTTTTTTTCACAACAATTACTAAAGCCGCAGAGCAGGATGCAACCCTAGATTCATTAGGTTATAAGTCTGCCTTTGAACACATATTGAACAAAAACCTTGAAACCGTTAAATCTGGAGCTTTTGCAATTTCTTTTAAAAATGATAAAGTTTCTCTTTATTCTGTATCAAATTGTTCAGAAAATTACATAAAAGTTGATGATGCCGTCTATGCCACTGACAGCCCGAAAATAAAAAGTAAGTTGATTGATAGATACATCTCTTATATAGATTTTTCACTAACCGATAAATATAGAATCCCTCTAAGCGAGCTTGATCAATATTATTTGTGCTTTATTGAAAATGAAGATGTAACTATCTTTAGATATACTGGAGGTGAGAATTCTAGAGGAGGCGGCCCATTATATGTGATTGACAGCAAAAATAATAAATTGCTCGAAGTGCATTATATGCAATGAGTAGACTTACTGTATAAAATCGGACACGCATATTTTAAGTGGGCACGCACGTGCGTTTGTGCTGAAGGAGTTTTGCACTTTTAAAACCAAGAACTGTGGGTTAATCAATACAATGTCAGCGGCAAACCCAACCGGCTCGCCGGGGTCTGGCAAAACAGCAATTTTAGCGGCACTCAGTATTACAATTTCAGTTACGACAACAATGGTAATGTGATCAATGACGGTAAACGCAGTTTTACCTACACAGCCGATGATAAGCCGCTGCTCATTACCCAGGGAACAGAGAGCAGCAGATTTAGTTATGGTCCAAACCGCGAGCTGATTAAGCGTGTTGACAGCCGAAACGCCGGTGTCACCACAACGTTATTGATTAGTGAGCTGTATCAGTGAGTCCAGCTCCCAAGTGGTGTTATTGAACACAAATTTATGGTTGGTAATGCCATTGTGACACGCAGAACTGTTGGTGGTCCGCAGGTTTATTATTTACATAAAGACCAGCAAGGCAGTACAACAGCCATTACCAACCTCGATGGCAATCCCGTACAACAATTATTGTACGACCCGTGGGGCAGACAATATCAAGTGAGTGCAGCAGTTCTGACTTACAGCAGTCAAGCCATTACCAATGGCTACACCGGCCACGATATGGTGAACGACTTTGAAGTGATCCATATGGGTGGCCGAAGTTACAATCCTGTGCTTGGCCGTTTTATGCAGGCCGACCCATTTATTCAGCAAGCATCAAATCTGCAAAGCTTTAACCGTTACGCTTATGTGCTCAATAACCCAATGAGCTATACCGACCCCAGTGGGTATTTTTTTAAAGCACTAAACAAACTATTTGGAAAGTTCGCGCCCCTGGTTTCCATAGCAATCGCGATATACATGCCGGGACTGAACTTTTTACAAGGTTTGAATGCAGTACAGATAGGCGCAATCACGGGATTTGTGTCTGGTGGCGTCGCCACTGGCAGTCTGCGCGGCGCTCTTACAGGTGCTATATCGGGGGCAGCGTTTGGGAGCCTGCATAACTGGAAATCCAATCTCATCGCTAAGGGAATAGACTATGGCCGCATAGCTGCACATGGTATGGTTGGGGGTATCTCCAGTGTACTGAGCGGTGGCAAGTTTGGTCATGGTTTTGCAGCTGCTGGGTTTACACAAGCAGCCAGTGAGATTGGTGGTGAAAAACTATTTGTGGAAGGGGCCGATTCATTACCAGACCGTGCTGCAAATGCAATAAAAGCAGCAGTGATTGGTGGTAGCGCATCCGTGTTGTCTGGCGGTAAATTTGGGAATGGGGCAATTACTGGTGCGTTTTCGAGGTTATTGAATGATGATCAAGTTGCTTCCAGAAAAGAGATTTCTAATGGGAAGCTGGATCCAAAACTCAAAGAGGCGTTTGATAAAGCGTGGGAGCAATCAAATGCTGATGCCGTTGATCCCAACTTGCGTCGTGAAATTGGAGGATTTATCGGAATTGAAGAAGATGGGACAGTTGGAGTCAGATTTTGGAAACCAGGAAGTACTGCGCAAATTAAAGTACCAATGCTTGATAAAACAAAAATGTATGAAGGGTTAAGAGTCACAGGTGAGTTTCATACCCATCCAAAGCCTCATCCCGGATATCAAAGCTTTTCACCTGATTATGGCACAGAGAAAGGTGATATTAGTGCCATTATGTCAATGAATTACTCTGGACTTAGCTTTGTCGTCAGTAGAAATTATATATCAACATTAGATCCACATGGTAATAGAAAAGTCTATAGAAGAGATAGGATATAAAGGGAGGGAGCAATGAATTACATTATATTTATTTCGTTTTTTTTCACAACAATTACTAAAGCCGCAGAGCAGGATGCAACCCTAGATTCATTAGGTTATAAGTCTGCCTTTGAACACATATTGAACAAAAACCTTGAAACCGTTAAATCTGGAGCTTTTGCAATTTCTTTTAAAAATGATAAAGTTTCTCTTTATTCTGTATCAAATTGTTCAGAAAATTACATAAAAGTTGATGATGCCGTCTATGCCACTGACAGCCCGAAAATAAAAAGTAAGTTGATTGATAGATACATCTCTTATATAGATTTTTCACTAACCGATAAATATAGAATCCCTCTAAGCGAGCTTGATCAATATTATTTGTGCTTTATTGAAAATGAAGATGTAACTATCTTTAGATATACTGGAGGTGAGAATTCTAGAGGAGGCGGCCCATTATATGTGATTGACAGCAAAAATAATAAATTGCTCGAAGTGCATTATATGCAATGAGTAGACTTACTGTATAAAATCGGACACGCATATTTTAAGTGGGCACGCACGTGCGTTTGTGCTGAAGGAGTTTTGCACTTTTAAAACCAAGAACTGTGGGTTAATCAATACAATGTCAGCGGCAAACCCAACCGGCTCGCCGGGGTCTGGCAAAACAGCAATTTTAGCGGCACTCAGTATTACAATTTCAGTTACGACAACAATGGTAATGTGATCAATGACGGTAAACGCAGTTTTACCTACACAGCCGATGATAAGCCGCTGCTC